>Ga0116169_1002631_pt1 | contig 12945 bp, 13 predicted proteins | sample AD_UKC130_MetaG_FD_89796 | JGI IMG/M metagenome (GOLD analysis project Ga0116169, IMG submission 89796) | Active sludge microbial communities of municipal wastewater-treating anaerobic digesters from Canada - AD_UKC130_MetaG | ecosystem: Engineered > Bioreactor > Anaerobic > Digestate | place...
AGCGCGGCATGGTTCGGACTCGCCTCTGGCGCCCTGTTTGCACTGTCCAGCGTCGGTTATCGCGGTGCGGCACTCGAACTTCCCGGGCATTCCGCCTGGCTGATCGGCGCATTCAACGTGCTGCTGGCACAGCTGATGCAAAGCCTGGTGCTCGGCGCCTGGCTGGGCTGGCGCCAGCCGGCCGTGCTGGGCGCCATCGCCCGGGCCTGGAAACTGTCGACGCTGGCCGGCATGATGGGTGCGCTGGCCTCGATCGGCTGGCTGACGGCGATGGCCCTGCGCCCGGCCGTGGACGTCCGAACACTGGGTCTGGTCGAGGTGCTGTTCAGCTACCTGGTGTCGCGCCGTCTGTTCCGCGAAAAAATCAGTCGCAACGAGCTGCTCGGGCTGATGCTGGTGGGCGCCGGCGTGCTGGTCGTGTCGGCCCAGTTCTGACGCCGTACGCATCCGACCGATGTGCCCCCAAGCCCCGGGGAAGCCCTCAAACCACCCGCCCCGAAAGAAGGAGACTCCCGATGCCCCAGATCCGTCAGGTCCTCGCACGCCGATTCCAGATCCCGCTGAGCGAAGTGCTCAGTGACGCCAAACACGGCGACCACACCCACTTCGAGCTGATCACCGTCACCATCACCCTCGACGATGGCAGCCAGGGCACCGGCTACACCTATACCGGCGGCAAGGGAGGGCATGCGATCCGCGCCATGGTCGAACACGACCTGGCACCGATGCTGACGGGCCGCGACGCCACCGACATCGACGCCTTGTACGACGCCATGCAGTGGCATGTGCACTATGTCGGGCGCGGCGGCATTGCGTCGTTTGCGATATCGGCGGTCGACATCGCGCTGTGGGACCTGCGTGGCAAGCACCTGGGGCAGCCGCTGTGGAAGATGGCCGGCGGCGCCAGCGACCGCTGCAAGGCCTATTGCGGCGGCATCGACCTGAACTTCCCGCTGCCCAAGCTGCTGGACAGCATCCGCGGCTACCTGGCACGGGGCTTCGATGCGGTGAAGATCAAGGTCGGCCAGCCGGACCTGGCCGACGACGTGGCCCGCGTGCGCGCCGTACGGGAGCTCATCGGCCCGGACCGGGCGCTGATGGTCGACGCCAACTACGCCTTGTCGGTGCCGCAGGCGATAGAAGCGGCGAATGCCTTCAAGCCCTACGACCTGGTCTGGTTCGAGGAGCCCACCATTCCCGACGACTACACCGGCTATGCCACCATCACCGATGCGACCGGCGTGCCACTGGCGATGGGCGAGAACCTGCATACCGAACACGAGTTCGAGCTGGCGTTCGCGCATGCGAAGCTGGCCTTCATCCAGCCCGACGCATCGAACTGCGGCGGCGTCACCGGCTGGTTGCGCGTGGCCCGCCGTGCGAAGGAGATCGGCATGCCGGTCTGCAGCCACGGCATGCAGGAGCTCCATGTCAGCCTGGCCGCCAGCCAGCCGCATGCGGGCTGGATCGAGGTGCACTCATTTCCGATCGACACCTACACGCTGCGCCCGCTGGTGGTCGAAAACCACCTGGCCGTGGCGCCGGACACGCCGGGCACGGGGGTCGTGTTCGACTGGGACCGCCTGGACGCAGTGCACCAGGCCTAGCAGACCCTACCCGCCGACGCGACCATCAGGTGCTGGCCAGGACGGCGGGGTCGATGGTGACCGGCCGCTGTTGAGCGCCCGAACCATGCACCGCATAGGCAATCGCGTCCTTGCCGGTGTGTTTGATGTCGTACATCAGCCGGTCCGCCAAGGTGATCAGTTCTTCCGCCTCCACCGGTCCGCCGCGCCAGGTCAGCACGCCGATCGAGAAAGTCACCGGCCACTGGCGCTGCGCGACCATGGCATCGAGCGCCTCTCGCACCTTGGGCATCAGGACCCGCGCGGCATCCTGGTCGATCTCCGGCAGCAGGAGAACGAACTCGTCGCCACCGACACGCGCCACCAGATCCGTCTGCCGGACCCGCTGGCGCACCGTGTCCGCCACGGCGCGCAGTACCCGATCCCCGGTGAGATGGCCCATCTGGTCGTTCACGGCCTTGAAGCCATCCAGATCGATGAAAGCGACCGTCATCGGCCGCCCATAGCGGCGCGAACGCAGCAATTCCAGGTGTGCGGCTTCTGACAGGCGGCGCCGATTGGCGGCACCGGTCAAGGGATCGATGCGCGCCAGTTCGCGCTCATGGCGCAGCGCCTTGACCGAAGGCAGCAACAGACTGACGGCGGCAAACATCCCCAGGCGGATCAGCGCATTCCAGAAGTGCACACCGGACCCCGTGGTGCTGGCCGGGTCGCCCAGCACATCGGCCGCCAGCCAAAGGGCCGACGCACCCGCGCACATCAGCAGCCCCGCCCTGCGGCCGCCAAACCAGGTCGCCACGCTGACGGGCAACAGATAGAACAGCCCCATCGCCACGTCGCTGCCTGTCAGAACGTCCAGAACACCGACCAGGGCCAATGCCACGGCCGATGCGACGTGCCAATAGCGGGCCCCGACCTGTTCCAGGCTCTGCAGATATGCCATCCCATCCCCTTTGACAGCACCAGAAGGCCTCGCTGTCAGGCCCGATCCGGCCGCATGTTGCCGATAGCGAAAAATACCACCGACCACATGCCGGGTCAAACCCGGTTCAAGGAGGATGCGCCCGCTCTGCGCCAGACAGACGTGTGGTCGGGCCTGTGCGAAACGCACCGCCTCAATGCTGAGCGCCGCCCAGATTGACGCCGATGACGCCCACCACGATCAGGCCGATGCTGATCAGCTTGACGGCGCTGACATCCTCACGAAAGAACAGGATGCCGATCACCGCAATCGCTGCCGTACCCGCTCCCGACCAGATCGCATACGCCACGCTGACGTCGATCTTGCGCAGCGCCAGTGTCAGGGCCACGATGGAGCCGAGATAAAACAAAAACAGCAGCACCGACGGCCCGATACGGGTGAAACCCTGCGACAGTTTCATCGATGTCGTCCCGGCAATCTCCAGCGCGATGGCCGTGGCCAGCAAGAACCAGTGCTGCATGCGTTCTCTCCCCATTTTTCGTCATGTGTCGATCGATTCTGCCAGCGCCGTGCAGCGCCCGCGCCATCGCGCCATGGCGGACCCCTCCCCGCTCAGGCCGCGTCGGCCAGGATCGCGGCAATACGCGCCTGCAGCGCCGGCAACAGTTCCTGCGCAAACCAGGGATTGCGCTGCAACCAGCGGTTGTTGCGCCCGCTGGGATGGGGCAAGGGCATGACACCGGGCCCATGGTCCCGCCAGGCCGCCACACGTGCGGTCACCGCGCGAGCCGTTCCCGACAGATGCCAGGCTTGCGCATAGCGGCCTATCACCAGTGTCAGTTGCAGCGCGGGCAAGGCCGCCATCAGTTCCGCGCGCCAGCGGGGCGCGCATTCGGGCCGCGGCGGCAGGTCGCCCGACGCGCCGGTGCCGGGAAAACACAGGCCCATGGGCACGATGGCCAGCAGGCCCGGATCATAGAACTGCGTGGCCGTCAGCCCCATCCATGCCCGCAGTCGGTCGCCGCTGGCATCGGCAAACGGAATACCCTGCGCGTGGGCCTGGCGCCCCGGGGCCTGGCTGGCGATCAGGATCCGCGCGCGTGGATCGAGTTGCAGCACCGGGCGCGGACCCAGCGGCAGTTGCGCGGCACACAGGCGGCAGGCCCGGACCTCGCGCAGCAAGCTCTCGAACGGCTGCGGGCGCGCGGCAGCCGCATGCGGAGGTGCCGGGACCTGGGCTTCGCCTGTCACGGCGCCGCGCTCAGTGGGTCTGCAGGCACACGTTGGCGATGTCGGTCGCGGCAACGCGGCGGGTCAGCTTGCGCTTGCGGCCTTCGAACGCATCGAACAAGGCCTGGTGCTCGTGCAGCGAGGCATCACCCTCGCGGGTGTAGTAGGCGTCCACCCATGCCAGCAGGTGGTCGAAGTGCCGGTCCTGCTCTTCCCGCGAGCGGAATTTATGGGGCTCCCACGGACGGCTGTGGCAATTGGCACGGCAGACCGAGGCACCGGGTTCGAGGAACAGCAACAGATCGGCGTCGGCCAAGGCCGCGCGTGTCAGCCCGGCGTAGCAACCCTCGACCACCCAGTGCGCCGTCGATCCACAGAACGCGCGCACCTGCGCCAGGGCCTGCTGCGGGTCGCGCGCCACGGCGATCTTGCCACTCTCCCAGGCGACGGTATCCAGGTCGAGCAAAGCCAGATCGTGCTCCCGTGCCAGGGCGCGCGCCAGTGTGGTCTTGCCGGATCCTGAATTGCCGATGATCGCGATACGCATGGGTGGGGGGGTCCTATGGGTTGGTTGCTGCCGCAGAAAAATGGCCGCAGTGCCTGCCATTGTCCCAGACCCGCCGCCCATGCATTGCGTGCAGACCCAGGGCACTGCGCAATCCCTGGCGCCAGGCCACTGCCAGCGGGCGCGACACGGGGCCGCAGCCCTGTGCGAAGGGGCTGCAGTGACCGATAGCCGCTGCAGCCTCAGGGCGCCGGGGTCGCCTGCTCCGGTCCCGACGCGTGCGTATCGATCACCAGCAGGCGCATGGGCCGGAACTTGCTGAACAGCCAAAGGCCGAACGCCATGCCCGAGCCCAGCAGCATCGTCAGCAACAGCACGGTCAACGCGCCCATCAGGGGCGAGACCACCAGGGCCGAAACTCCTGTCACCATCTGCCGGTTCACCATCAACGTCGTCGCAGCGCCACTCATCGACAGCAAGCCCGTCAGCAGCGACAGCGGAATGACCGAGCAGGCCAGTCCGATCCCGACCAGCTTGAACACCGTTCCGGCCGACAGCCGCTGTACCGTGATCTCTCGCGCCGTCATGATCTTCATCCTCCTCTTGCAATTTCTGCCATGGCCGAGGTGCCGCAGGACATCAGGCCTGAGCCGCGCCGGCGCCAGCCCCCGCCTGCGGCAGCGCCGCTGCAGCAGCGTCCATGCGGGCAAAACGCCTGACCTGCTTGCCGTCGACCTCGAGCTGTCCCTCGAACATGGCGCGCGGCCGCACCCACAATCCATGCTCGCCGTACAGCGCGCGGTAGAGGACCATCACCTCCAGCGTCTCGCTGTGGCGCACCAGGCCCAGCACCTCGTAGTGCCCGCCCTTGTAGTGCCGGTACAGCCCGGTCGCGATCGCATCGCCCAGGGGCGGCAGCGGATCGCCGGCGCCGTGTCCGGCACCGGCAGCGGTGCCATCGTCTGGCAATGCCATGGGTTCTTGCTCCTTGTCAGGCTTGTCGGTTCAATGCATCTTCAGTCTAACCTGCTGGCACAAGGCTCTGCCCGGTTGCGCAGCCGCACGGGCATGCCCCTTCAATGGGCACCGCAGGTCACGGCAACAGCGCCGTCAGCGTTCATCCAGCCGGTCGCGACGCGCCAGTGCAGGAAACAGCCGAACCCAGGCCAGCGCCACCAGCACCGTGCCCAGTCCGCCCAGCACCACCGACCCCACCGGACCGAGCAGCGCCGCCGTGGCACCGGACTCGAATTCGCCCAGCTGGTTGCTGGCCCCGATGAAGACCGAGTTGACCGCACTGACGCGGCCCCGCATGGCATCGGGCGTGTCCAGCTGCACCAGGGTCTGGCGCACGACGACACTGACCGTGTCGGCACCGCCCGAGACCACCAGCGCCGCCATCGACAGCCAGAACGAGGTCGACAGTCCGAACACCAGCATGCAGACGCCGAACACGGCCACCGCCAACAGCAAGGTGCGCCCGACCCGCTGGCGCAGCGGCCAGCGGGTCAGCCAGGCCGACATGACCAGCGATCCCACGGCCGGTGCACCGCGCAGCATGCCAAGCCCCCAGGGGCCGACCATCAGGATGTCCTTGGCAAACATCGGCAACAAGGCGGTCGCCCCGCCCAGCAGCACGGCGAACAGGTCCAGCGACACGGCACCCAGCAAGACCTTGCGCTGCCAGACAAAACCCAGGCCGGCGAACAAGGTCTTGAGCGATGCCGGCTCATGGACGCGTGCCACATGCGGATACCGCAGCAGGAACACCAGCACGCAACCAATGGCAAATGCCAGCACACAGGCGGCATACACGGCCTGCGCACCGGCGACGAACAGCAGGCCCCCCAGCGCCGGGCCGCCGATGATGGCGGCCTGGGTGCCGGCCGACGCGAAGGCCATGCCGCGCGCCAGCAGCGCCGACGGAAGAAGATTAGGTGTCAGCGACTGCATCGCCGGCATCTGGAAGGCACGCGCCAGCCCCAGCACGACCGACACGGCCAGCAGCAGCGTGCGCGAAACCCAGGGTGCCTGCGCGCCGAAGCCGATCGTGGAGAGCACCAGCACCGCGGCCACCAGGGCCTGCGCCACCATGCAGAACGCGACGATGCGGCCCCGGTGCCAGCGGTCCGCCACATGGCCGGCGACCAGTGTGAACAGCAGCGCCGGCACGAACTGGTACAGGCCGACCAGGCCCAGGTCCCAGGCGCTTCCGGTCAGGTCGTACATCTGCCAGCCGATCGCCACCATCAGCATCTGGTTGCCCGCCGTGCCGAACAGCCGTGCCACCCAGAAGCGCATGAAATCGCGCTGGCCGGTCAGGTCGGAGAATCGGTGGTCGTGCATGGCGCGCAAGCATAGCAGCGGGTCCTCGCGCGAGGAGCGGCGCCAGACGGCGGAGCTACCAGATGCGGGACAGCCGCCCCTGATCCAGTCGGAAGCCCTGCTGCGCCATCGCCCGCGCCTCACCCTCGTCATGGGTCACCAGCACGGTGGCGATGCCGGCGGCGGCGATGCGTTCGGAGAATTCGCTGCGCAGGCTGGCGCGCAGCTGCGCATCGAGTGCCGAGAACGGCTCGTCGAGCAGCAGCAGCCGCGGCGCCGTGATCAGTGCCCGCGCCAGCGCCACCCGCTGCTGTTCACCGCCGGAGAGTTTCCAGACCTTCTGGCGCGCATGCTTGTGCAGGCCGAACACGCCCAGCAGGTCCAGCGCCTGCGCCCGCGCGGCCGCGCGGCCCCGCCCCTGCTCCACCAGGCCGAAGGCCACGTTGTCGAGCACGTTCAGATGCGGAAACAGCGCGAAATCCTGGAACATCAGTGCAAAGCGCCGGCGCTCGGTCGGCACGCCGGCCAGGTCGTCACCATCGAACAGCACCTGCCCGCCGTCCTGCGCCTCCAGGCCGGCAATGATCTTGAGCAAGGTGCTCTTGCCGCTTCCGGAGGGACCCAGAACCGCCACCGTCTGGCCGGCCGCGACGACCAGGTCCAGCCCGTCGGCCAGCAGCCAGTGCCCACCGGCGTTGTCATCAAAAGTCTTGCGGATGGCGCGCAGTTCAAGCATGGGCGGCTCCCGCCACCAGGCGCGTGCGCGTGCCGTCGCGCCTGCCCGGGTTGTCGATCAGAAGAAAGGCCAGCAAGGCCAGCAGCATCAGCAGCGCCGCCAGCACCAGCGCCGCATCGCGGTTGCCCGCACCAGGGCGGCCCAGGCGTTCATAGATCAGGGTCGTGAGCGTGGTCCACTCCGGTCGCGACAGGAACAGGGTCACGGCAAATTCGCCCAATGCCGTCGCCGCGGCAAAGGCCATGCCCCGGCGCAGCGAGGGCAGCACCAGCGGCAGCGTCACGCGCCAGAACAGGCGCCAGGGCGTGGCCCCCAGCGTGCGGGCAGCCTGTGTGAGATGCAGCGGCAATTGGTCGAGCGCCGCACCCAGCGATTGCGCGACGAACGGATAGGCCAGCAAGGCATAGGCGGCCACCAGGATCCACAGGCTGGCGGTCCACTGCGGGTACAGCAGCAGCAGGCCGAATGCCACCGCCACCGGCGACACCACGAACGGCAAGAAGGCGGCCGCGCGCAGCCACACCGAGCGGCGTGCCGCCAGCGCATGCGTCACGCCCAGCACCACCGCCAGCACCAGCGCCGCGGCGGTGAAACGCAGCGTGTTGCCGACCGCCTGCAGACTGTCGTCCTCCAGCACGGTCGCCCATGCAGGCGCCCCGGCCTGCACCGCCCGCACCGCGATCGCCAGCAGCGGCGCGCCGCAGAACACCCCCAGCACCAGCACTGCGCCACCGACCGCGGCCCATTGCCGCCAGGACGCCGGGCGGCGCAATGCAATCGCGTCGGGGCGCCCGGGAATGGCCAGGTGCTGCTCGATCCAGGCATAGGCCAGTGCCACCAGCGCCGTCAGCAGCGCCATGCACACCGTCAGCACGCCGGCCTGGGCCAACTGCAGTTCATGCGCCACCAGGGTGTAGATCTCGACCTCGGCCGTGGCATAGCGCTGGCCGCCCAGGACCAGGGCCAGGCCGAAGCCGGACAGGCAGTACAGGAACACCAGGCACAGGGCCGATGCCAGCCAGGGCACGATGGCTGGCCACTCGACACGCCAGAACACGCGCCATGGCGATGCACCCAGCGTGCGTGCGGCCGCCACCCGTGCAGCACTGACATGGCCCAGCGCATCGACGCCGGCACGCACCACCAGGCACAGATTGAAGAAAAGATTGCCGTACAGCAGCAGCCACGGCGTGTCCTGCAGATGGATGCCGAACCAGCCGGACACCAGGCCGTGCGGTCCCCACAGCGCCAGCACCCCCATGGCCGCCACCAGCGTCGGCACGACGAAGGGCAGCATCAACAGCCGCAGCAGCAGACCGCGTCCCGCAAAACGAAAGCGTGCCAGCACCCATGCCACCGGCACGGCCAGCACCAGGGCAGCGATGCAGGTGGCGCCGGCCTGCACAAAGGACCAAATGATGCGCCAGCGCAGGTAGTCTTCGCGCCACAGGTCGGCCACCATGGCCCCGGTCGCCCCGCTGGCGCCGGTCACCGCCTCGACACCGATGCGCAGCAGCGGCGCCAGCATCACCAGCGACAGGAACGACAGCGGAACCAGGCCCAGCCAGAGGACGGGTGGGATGCGCTTGCGATGCATGGCCATGCGGGCACTGCGGACGGCGTCGGAATCGGGCCGACGCCGTCCGCTGGCAGGCTACTTCAGCACCACGCGGGTCCAGCGGCTCACCCAGTCCGCGCCTTTTTGCGCCATCAGCTCCGCAGGCGGGTTGTCGAAGGCGGTCGGCTCCACGGCGTGGCGCAGCACCTCGGGGCGGGGCGTGCGCGGCTCGGCGGCGTACATCCACATCGTCGTCTGCAGTGCTTCCTGCACCGGCGCAGAACGCATGAACTCGATGAACTTGCCGGCGGCCTCGCTCTGCTGGCCGCCCTTGACCAGAGCCACACCTTCGACCTGGCGGAACACACCGCCCTTGAGGAACAGGTTGGCCGTCGGCGACTCGGTGATCTTCTCCTTGCTGTAGAACACCTCGGCGGCCGGGCTGCTGGCGTAGCTGACCACCAGCGGACGGCTGCCGCCGTTGCGCGTGAACTCGGTGTAATAGGCCTCACTCCAGCCCTTGGCCACCTTCAGGCCGTTGGCGCGCATGCGGCCCCACCAGTCGAAAGCAGCTTCCTCGCCCATGCCGGCGATGGTCGCCAGCAGGAAGGCATAACCGGGGCTCGAGGTCGCCGGGTTCTGCACCACCAGCAGATCGCGGTAGGCCGGCTGTGCCAGGTCGTCGAGCTTCTGCGGCAAGGCCAGGCCGCTCTTGGCAAACCAGGCCTTGTCGTAATTCAGGTTCACATACCCATAGTCCACCGCGACCACGGGGCCGTCCAGCGGGACGGCCGCCACGCGCTGCGTCGCTGCGCCGGCATAGGGGCTGAGCACATCGGCTGCCCGGGCCTTGGCCATCAAGGCGTTGTCGATCCCGAACACGACATCGGCAATCGGCTGGGCACGGGTCAGGATCAGCTTGTTGAGCATCTCGCCGGCGTCACCGCCCTTGATGATGCTGAGCTTGATGCCCGACTGCGCCTCGAACTGCGCCAGCATGGGCTTGGGCAGCGAGAACGAGCTGTGCACCAGCACCCGCAGTTCCTGCGCCGACGCCGCGCCGGTTGCCAGCAGAAGACCGGACGCCGCCAGGCTGGCTGCCCAAAGAGAAAAGGTCCGTCGCAACATCGTGTCCATCCTTTCAATGCGCCCGCTGGGGGGCGCCTGAAAAAACGGATCGCGCAAAGCGATGGACCCTTCTCTCATCACGCTCCCTACGCTGGCATGACCCAGATCAGGTGAGTGGGGTATTTCTCAGTCGCGCCAGCCTCGCAGCTGCAACGACACCCCCGGTGATGGGCGGATTGTAGGCCAAGCGCCGATGGCGCGACGCCTTATTCGATGGCCAGGCGCTGCGAGCCGCTGGCGGTCTTCTTGGGCAAGATCAGCGACAGCACGCCGTTGTCGTACTTGGCCTTGGCCTGTGTCTGGTCGATGTCCTGCGGCAACTGGAAGCTGCGCGCCACCGCACCATAGTAACGCTCGGTGCGCAGAACCTTCTCGCCCTCGCTCTGGCTGTCCTGCTGCTTGACCTCGGCCCGCAGCGTCACGACATTGCCCTCGATCGACACATGGATGTCTTCCTTGGAGACGCCTGGCACCTCCGCCTGGACGGTGTAGGCCTTGTCGGTCTCCTTGAGGTCGACCTTGATCTGCGAGGGCGCCGGCAGGTTGTCGCCATGCAGCGGCCGTACATAGAAGCCGGGCGCCACGTCGCGGAAGAAATCGTCGAACAGGCTGCCACGTGTCATCAGTGAATTCATGGTGTAACTCCTTGCAATGTGAAGCTTGGCGGCACCACTGCGGGCCGTCTGACGATCAATTGAAGGGGCCTGGAAAAATTTCAAGATCTTTTCCTGGCAACTGCACCCGCCTTTGACAAAAATCAAACCCGCCGGCACAGCGGGCATGGGCCCCGGGGCCGCTCAGTCGGGCGTACGCAGCGCGCGCAATGTGCCACGCTGGTGCAGGACCAGTGCGACGACCCGCCCGGATACATCACGTTCGAACTGCAGTTCGGCCTCGGGATTGTCGTAACGGAACCGGTCGACCTGCCCCGGAATTGGCAACACCGGCTCCCACGGAAAACGCGTGGAACGCACCATCAACTGGCCGTGCTCGTCCCGCACGTCGAACGCGATCTTCGGCCCGCTTGCGTTGGCCACCACGAAATGGCCCACAAAAGCCTGCGCCGCACCTGCACGCAGCACGACCTGCTCCGGAACTGGCTGCGTCGTACGGGTGGTTCTGAACCGGTTACCGGCCTGCTCCAGCGTCAGACCGGTCACCCGTGTGCCTTCGCGTGCAAAGTCGACGCGTGCGCCACCGGCGGGCCGGGTGAAGCTGTCCGGTGCCACTGCGATATAGGCCCGGAACACGCCACCACGCGAACGCACGTACAGGCGGCCATCATCCAGTGTGACGGTCAGGGCCAGCCCGTTGTCGGCGCGGTAGACACCGGCCAGCGGTGCCAGCGCCGATGGCGGCAGGTCGATCGCCCGGTCGCTGACCGGGTAACGCTGCGCCCACCAGGCCTGCGCCATCGCCGACAGCGGCGCCTGCCGGTTGCTGACCGGCGCCACCAAGACTTCGCCGTTGTCGGGCGACAGGGTCAGCAAGGCGCGGTAACCACCGGTCAGGCCGTCGTGCGAATAGGTACGGCGCTCGGGTGGACCATGGATGAATACCGCATAACCGATCTCACGGCCCTCGTAAGTCCCCAGCGGTGTCAGCAACCGCTCGGCAGCAGGCCCGAGCGGTCCGGCGCGGCCCTGCAGCAGAGCGCGCCCGAACACCACCATGTCCTGGGCACTGGCGCGCAGCCCCCCGGCGCCGGCGAACGCCTTCATCGGCCAGGCCGAGGCAGATGAAGGCCCTGAGAACGCCGGCACCAGCCGATCGGACTGATCACCCAGCTGCACCCGTGTGTCGCGCATGGCCAGCGGCTCCGTGATACGTTCACGGACCAGCAGTTCCCATGGCTTGTCGTAGCGCCGTACCAGGACTTCGGCCAGCAATGCGATGCCGTAGTTGCTGTAAAGCGCAGGACAAGGTGCGGTCGCGTCGATCTGCTGACGTTCCAGCGCCAGCAGCAGGTCGACCCGGTCGGCGTCCCGGATCTGTGCCTCGAAATCGCGCCCGTTGCCGAACTGGCGCGGCAGGCAGGAACTGTGCGTGACCAGTTGCCGCAGGCTGATGGCCGCAACGCGCCCGGATGCGAAATCCACCGTACCACGCAGCAACTGGCCCAGCGTATCGTCCAGCGACAACTCACCGCGCTCGACGGCCTGCGCCAGCAACAGGCCGGTGAACAGCTTGCTGATCGAACCGATCTCGAACAGCGGCGCCGGCCCGCTGACCGCAAGACGCTCGGCTTGCGCCCCACCCGTTCCCGGATCACGCCGGACCGTGGCCTGCGCAAGTTGCCCCTGCCGCCACAGCGCCACCGAGGCCCAGCCGGGCTCGGAGCCCAGGGCCTCCCGGGCCATGGATTCCGGGTCGGCCACAGGTTGGCTCTGCGCCAATGCCGCGCCAAACAGGCACAGGCCGACCGCGGCCGCGGCCAGGCGCCGCATCATGGGGCGGCACCCACCAGCTGGCTGAAGCGCTGCAGGTCGACATTGCCACCGCTGACGATCACGCCCACGCGTTTGCCGGCCAGCGGCATGCCGCCCAATGACGCGGCCGCCGCGCCCAGGCAGCCGGTGGGTTCGACGATGATCTTCATGCGTTCGGCAAAAAAGCGCATGGTCTCGACCAGTTGCGCGTCGCTGACCGTCACGATGTCATCGACATCGCGCTGCATGATGGGAAAGGTCAGCTGGCCGACCGACTGCGTCTGCGCGCCGTCGGCAATGGTCTTGGGTGTGGCGATGCGCACGATGGCGCCGCTGCGCAGCGACTGCTGGGCATCGTTGCCGGCCTCGGGTTCGACGCCGATGACCTTGCATTGCGGCGACAGCGCACGGGCCGACAGCGCACACCCGCTGATCAGCCCGCCCCCGCCGACGCAGACGAACAGGTAGTCGAGCGGACCGACCTCCTCGAACAGCTCCTTGGCCGCCGTGCCCTGGCCGGCAATCA
>Ga0116169_1002632_pt1 | contig 12942 bp, 13 predicted proteins | sample AD_UKC130_MetaG_FD_89796 | JGI IMG/M metagenome (GOLD analysis project Ga0116169, IMG submission 89796) | Active sludge microbial communities of municipal wastewater-treating anaerobic digesters from Canada - AD_UKC130_MetaG | ecosystem: Engineered > Bioreactor > Anaerobic > Digestate | place...
CGCTGGTCTTGGCGCCGATGTCGCCATTGGGCGCGATCGAGATCTCGGCACCCGCCGGGACGGTCAGCGGCGCGCTGCCGTCGGAGAACACGGTCAGACCGTTGACCGTCTGCAGCGTTCCGTCAGGGCCGATCTGCAGTGATCCGGCGCGGGTATAGGCCTCGGTGCCGTCCAGCGCCTGCACGGCGAACCAGCCGTTGCCGGTGGCGCGCACATCCAGTGCGCGTCCGGTGGTCTGCGACGGGCCGGGCGCATCCAGATGCCCGGAGGTCGCCTCCAGTGCAAAAACCCGGGTGGTGGCGCCGTCGCCCCGCAGTGGCACCGCCCGATAGGTCGACAGCTCGGCGCGAAAGCCGTTGGTCGACACGTTGGCCAGGTTGTTGGACAGCACGGACTGGCGATGCGCGGCCGCGTTGGCGCCGGTCATTGCGGTGTAGATGAGTCGATCCATGGTGTTGCCTGGTCAGGGGGTGGTCAGAGTCCGGCGGCGCGATGCGTCAGCGCAGCTGGGTCAGCGTCGACAGGACCTGGTCCTGCGTCTTGATGGTCTGCGCGTTGGCCTGGTAGGTGCGCTGCGCGGTCATCATGTTGACCAGCTCGGCGGTCAGGTCGATGTTCGAGTCTTCCAGCGCGCCCGAGCGCAGCGAGCCGAACTTGCCGGCGCCCGGTTCGCCGACGATCGGCTGGCCCGATGCCACGGTCTCGACCCAGTTGCCATTGGCAGTCGGGCGCAGGCCTTGCACGTTGCGGAAGTCGGCCAGCGCGATCTGGCCGGCGGCCTGGGTCTGGCCGTTCGAGTAGCGGGCGGAGATCACGCCGTTGTCGCCGATGCTCAAGGCTACGAAGTCGCCGGGTGCGTAGCCGTCCTGCTTCAGGTCGGTGACCGCGAAGGCGGTGGAATATTGCGTGGCCTTGGTCAGGTCGAGTGTCGGAGTGATAGTGCCGATGGTCGGGTTGGGCGAGGTGATGCTGACGGTCGGGTTCGCCGGGACGCTGCTGAGCAGCTGGCCGTTGACGTCGAAGGTCAGCGTTGCGACCTGTGTCGCGGTGGCGGTGGCATCCGAGGTCGGGTCGGTGTAGACCTGCCAGGTGTCGTTGCCCGTCTTGCGCATGTAGACCGAGGTCGGAATCGCCGATCCCTGCGAGTCGTAGGTGTTCAGCGAGGTACCGTAGGTGGTCAGCGCCACGTTGGGTACCGAGGCGTTCCATACCGGTGCCGCTGCATTCAGATTGAACTCGGCCGAGATGGCGGTGGTGGCGCGGGCCGGTATCGGTGACGAGGTGGGCAGCTGCATCGGCTGCAGCGTGCTGCTGGTGGCAACACCGTCGACCGAGGTCGGGTAGCCCATCAGCTTGGCGCCGGCATTGGTCACGATGTTGCCCTGGGTGTCGAGCTTGAATTCACCGGCGCGCGTGTAGGCGGCCGAGCCGTCCGGCAGCGTCACGCGGAAGAAGCCGGCGCCGTTGATCGCGATGTCCTGGGCGTTGCCGGTGAGCGTGACGGCACCTTGCGTGAATTGCTGTGACACGGTGGCCACCTCGACGCCGATGCCCTCGGTGCGGCCATTGGCCGCAATCGTCGAGGCGGCAACGATTTCAGAGAACTCGGCGCGCGCGACCTTGGCGCCCACGGTGTTGGCATTGGCAATGTTGTTGCCGATCACGTCGAGGTTGCGGCTGGCGGCGTTCAGGCCGGAGAGGCCGGTTTGGAATGACATGGCGAGGGTCCTGTGAAGTCGTTGAAAGGGGGGAGCGGTGCAATGGTGGGCGCTGCGGCGCTCTAGAAGATGGTCCTGACAGAGTCGTAGCCGACGTTGCCCAGGTTTCGCAGCTGGACCTGCATGGCTCCGTTGTCGGATCCGACCGCCGCCACGCTGTCCTGTACCAGCGTGCGGTTGGTGACGACGGCCGTGCCCTTGGTGGCGGTGACACGGTAGGTAAGGCCTTCGGAGTTGCTGTGCGTGGTGGCGTCCCACTCGAAGGCATTGCGACCGGCCTGTAGCGGCCCCAGGTTGAAGGACTCCAGCACCTGGCCGCCTGCGCTGACGATGTCGATGACCACCTTGTCCGCCGGCAGGTCGAGCTCGACGGCACCGGTGGCCTTGCCATCCTGGATCGCCAGCCGGTTTCCTTCGATCAGCACGTTGCGCCCGACCAGCGAGCCGGCCTGCAGCGTCTGCATCGACGCCAGCTGCGCGGCCAGGCCGGCCAGCGAGGCGTTGGTTTTCTCGATGCTCGAGACGGTCGAGATCTGCGCCATCTGCGAGGTCATCTGCGCGTTGTCCATCGGATTCATCGGATCCTGGTTGGCCAGCTGGGCCACCAGCAGCTTGAGGAAGCGGTCTTCCGAGACGGCCTGGCTGGAGGCTGCGGAGGCCGTGGCGGAGGTGGCAGTGGTCGCGCTGGCGCTGCCGACGGCGGTGGTGCTGGCCATGGTGGGTGTTTCCGGTGACGCTTATTGGCCCATCTGCAGCGTCTTGAGCAGCAGGGACTTGGCGGTATTCATGACTTCAACGTTGTTCTGGTAGGAGCGCGAGGCCGAGATCATGTTGACCATTTCCTCCACCGTGTTGACGTTGGACTGGGTGACATATCCCTGGGCATCGGCCAGCGGATGGGTCGGGTTGTGGACCTTGTGCATCGGCGCTTCGCTCTCGATCACCTGGCGCACCTTGACGCCGGCCGAGCTGTCGCTGCCCATGGGAACGGTCTGGAACACCACCTGCCGCGCCTTGTAGGCCTGACCGTCTGGACCTGCCACGGCGTCGGCATTGGCCAGATTGCTGGCCACCACGTTGAGGCGTTGCGACTGTGCGCTGACCGCACTGCCGGACACGCCGAAGATGGAAAACATGGACATCGTGTGCCTCCTGGGATGTCTTTTTGCTTACTGACCCTGGATCGCGCTCAAGATCGTCCGGGAATAGCCGTTGATGAATCGGAGCGTCGATTCATAGCGCACGGCGTTGTCGACGAAGTTGGCGCGTTCGCGGTCCAGGTCGACCGAGTTGTTGTCCATGGCGGGCTGGGTCTGCACCGTGTAGCCCAGCTCGGCCGGCGTGCCGCCGATGCCGTTGCGGTTGCCTGGAATCGGGATGTGGCCTGGTGCCGCTGCAGCTGCAGCGCTGACGGCCAGCGGCAGGGTGGTCCCGCCGTGGCCGGTGGCCGCCGCCATGGCTTCCTTGAAATTGATGTCGCGGGCGGCGTAACCGGGGGTGTCCGAATTGGCGATGTTGCTGGCGATGACGCGCTGGCGCTCCGACCGCAGGCTCAGCGCTGTGGCTTGGAAATCCAGTCCGGCGGTCAGTTGGGCAAACATGGTGCGACACCTCTCTTCATCGGTTTGGCCGCATGGCAGGGGGGCAAGGCCAGGGCGTGAAACGATTATGGAAAAGCTTGAGGGCGTCGATAGCCGGATAAGGCGGGGTTTCCGCCTTCACTTGGACGTTTCGGATCCGGTGCTGCGCTCTAAAGTAGTCGCATGGAAAAGAGTCGACACTTCCCTCTGTGGCTGAATCTGTCCGTGCTGCGCCGCGGACTGCGGGCTTTCGCTGCGGTGTCGGTGCTGGCGCTGTCGTCGACTGCGCCGGCGCAGGCCCAGGATCAGGCCACGCTGATTGCGCAGGAAAGCCAGTCCTGGATCGAGAAGGCGGTGGCCAGCGCACGCCCTGAGGGTGCGGCTCCGCTGCGCATGGTGGTGCAGGTCGGTGCGCTGGACAGTCGCCTGACGCTGGCGCCCTGCGGCCAGGTCGAGCCCTACCTGCCCATGGGAAGCCGGCTGTGGGGCAAGACCCGCATCGGTCTGCGCTGCCTGGACGGCGCGTCGCGCTGGAATGTGTTCTTGCCGGTCCAGGTACAGGCCTATGGCCAGACCTGGGTCATGCGCTCCGATGTCGCCGCTGGCACGACCTTGTCGCTGGACGATGCGGTGCTGGCCGAAGTGGACTGGGCGCAGGAGAACCAGTCGGTACTGGCCGATCCGCAGATGTGGGTCGGGCAGACGGCAACGCGGACGCTGCGCACCGGAATGGTGCTACGCCATGGCATGGTCAAGCCGGCACAGGTGTTTCAGGCCGGCAGCATGGTGCGCATCGTGGCGCAGGGCCGCGGCTTCAGTGTGACGTCAGGCGGTCAGGCCTTGTCCGCCGGAGTCGTTGGCGAGATGGCACGTGTGCGGGTTGACAATGGCCGCGTGGTCTCCGGCCTGGTGCTGGATATGCGCACAGTGCAGGTCAACCTGTGATTCCGTGCAAAGTGTGCAGGTATGGCTCAAGTTTTCCCCTCCCCGGCCGATAGCTATCGTACGATGCTGTGTCTGTCACAGCCGTGGGGAACATCATGAAAATCGGCCAGCCAAACGACCCATCCGTTGCAATCACGTCCAACAGCCCATCCACCGCCGCCAAGGTCGGCCCGGAGGCGGCCAATGTCGCACGCAACGAACGCAAGGCACCCAGTGCCTCCGTGACGGTGTCTGCGCTGGCCCGCGGGCTTGACAAAGCCGGCTCGGCCGAAGCGGATGTGGATGTCGACAAGGTCAATGCCATGAAGCAGGCGATTGCCGACAAGACCTATTCCGTGAATCCCGGTGCGATTGCCGACAAGCTGCTGGCAAATGCACGGGAAATGCTCCAGCGCACGTCCTCCTGACGGAGTCGGCGCCTTTTCCTGCCCCCACAAGGAGAGCCGCCATGCCCCTGTTTGCCGCGAACCCCGAGATCCAGGAGGCGCTGACCCAGGCCGAGCGCAGCGTTGCCGCCACCGGTCAGGCGTTGATACAGGGTGTGCCCGAGCAGGTGCATGCCGCCACACGGGATCTGCACGACAGCGCGCATGCGCTGGCACTGGTATTGCGCGATATTGACGGAGTCTCCAGCATGGCCGCGGCCGTGCACGAGCGCCTGGTGCGGGTGGCGCGCGACATTGCCATGCAGCGCGAAGCCCTGTTGCGCCGCTCGGCCGCCGTGCAGCAATCCTTGCATTCGCTGGTGCCGCAAACCCGTTCGGACACCTATTCAGGTGCGCTGTCGCGTTATGCGCGCGGCGGTCCTGGCAAGGCCGGCGCGTTCCGAAGCTTCTGATTTTCTTCAGGTCCTGACGGCGGGTGTGGCCGTCTGCGCCAGCGGGGGCGACTGTAGTCGCACCGCGCCGCATCCATGGGCAGGTTCAATGCGCGCGCATCTTGGCCCGCAGACGGGCGATGGACTGGCTGTGCAACTGGCAGACGCGTGATTCGGTCACGCCCAGCACGGCCGCAATTTCCTTCAGGTTCATGTCCTGCTCGTAGTACATGCTCATGACGAATTGCTCGCGCTCCGGCAGGTTCTTGATCGCGGTGACCAGCGATTCACGCAGGCGCTGGTCGCGCAGCACCGCCATCGGATCGCCCGCGTCGTCCGCCACGTCGTGGTGGTCGAGGAAGCCGTCGTCACCGTCGCTGCCCTTGGACATGTCCTCGATGTAGACCAGTTGCGTGCCACGCACCTTGCCCAGCAGGGCCTGGTAGTCGGTCAGGCTCATGCCCAGCTCTTGCGCGATTTCGGATTCCAGCGGGCTGCGTCCGAGCTGGTGCTCGAGCTTGCGCAAGGCCTGTTCGATGCTTTTCTGGCTCTTGCGCGAGCCGCGCGACATCCAGTCGTTTTCGCGCAGCTCGTCGAGCATGGCGCCACGGATGCGCTGTGTCGCGAAGGTCTCGAACTGCACACCCTGGGTTGCTTCATACCGTGTCAGTGCTTCCGACAGTCCGATCAACCCGACCTGGATCAGGTCGTCGACCTGCACGCTGGCGGGCAATTTCGCCATCATGTGGTGCGCCAGCTTGCGCACCAGCGGTTGGTATTGTCGGATCAGGGCGTTGCGGTCAAGCTGGCCCTTGGCGGTGTACATCAATAACTCTCCCGTCGGCGCGGCCGCAACAGGCCGGACACTGGATGTGGTCTCATGGTAGCGCAAGTCGGGTCCCTGCAATCGTGTTCCTGTGCGGTCTGCCAGTGCTTGCCGGATCAATGGTGGGCGGTGCTGTTGCCGCCCTGTTCGGGGGACATGAAAAGGAATCCGAGGTCGGCCGCACGCGGGTCGAACGCCGATTTGCTGCTGCGCATGGACTGCCGCACCAGCGCGTCGGCGTCGGCGCGGTCCCAGTCCTGCGGCACTTTCTGGCCGTTGGTCACGCCGCGCAGCACCAGCTGATGGCGGATGGCGACATCGAGTACCGGGCCGAGCTTGACGGCTTCGTCGACCTTGGACAGCACGGTGGCCTGGGCCTCGGCGGACTTGAAGGCGCCCACCACCTCATCCTGCGTATCGCCCTGGGCGCCCGCATTGAGCACCAGCAGTCGGCGCACACGGGGCAGGTCCAGCACGTCCAGGGAGTCGTTCTTGCGCGGGTCGCGCGGTGCCAGGCCGGTCGTGTCGATGAGCACCATTTTTTTCGCAGAGAACAGGCCCAGCAGGTCCTGCAGTGCGGCGCGGTCGTGCGCCAGGTGGGCGACCAGGCCCAGACCGCGGGCATGTTCGCGCAACTGGGCGTGGGCGCCCACCCGCTGGGTGTCCAGCGTGATCAGGCCGACACTGGCGGCACCATGGACCTCGGCACACAGGCCGGCCAGCTTGGCTGCCGTCGTGGTCTTGCCGACCCCGGTGGCGCCGACCAGGGCGTAGATGCCCCCTTCCTGGTACAGCGGGTCCTGTCCTTCGTCGGTATGGATGTTGCGGCGGATGGCTTCCATCATCCAGTGCATGGCTTCCGGCGCACCCAGCGCCTCGGGCATGCGCTCGAGGATGGCGCGGGCCAGCGCGGGCGAGTATCCGGCGCGCACCAGCTTGAGCATCAGATTGGACTGGATCGGATTCTGGCGCGTCTGGCCGAGCCAGGCGAAGGTGTTGAAGCGGTCTTCGATCAGGTCGCGCATGGCCTGCAGCTCGTCCGCAATGCTGCGGGCGCCCACGCTGGGCGCGTTGACCGGTGCCGGTCGCGCCGCCGCCGGCCGGGCATTCATCGGGGTGCTGATCTGTGGCCGCGCCGGCGCAGCCTGAGGCTGCGTGCGCAGACCCAGTTCCTCGGCCGCCACCGGCGTCTCGGTCTGACGCCGGCGCAGCATGCGCTCGCGCACATAGTCCTGGAACGACAAGGTGCTCATCGCCATCTGTGCCGTGTCCTGTGCCACCTGCTGGTGCGACTCCGGTAGTGCGCGTGCCACCGGGATGCGATCGGGCGCGGCGGGCTTTGCAGGTGCAGGCGTCTGTGTCGGCGCTGCCGCAGCCTGCGGGCGCGCTCCGGGTGCAGCGCCGGCACGAACGTCGAGCGTCGACACGCTGTCCTCGGTCGTGGCCATCACTTCGACGCCCAGTGCTGTCTGGCGGTTGGAAAGAATCAGGGTGCCGTCACCGAAGGCGTGGCGCGCCTTGGCCAGCGCCTCGCGCGATGTCGCGCCGGTGAATCGTTGGATGTTCATGATGCTGCACCTCGCAGAATGGGTCCGATACGGATTGTGTGGGTCTCAGGAATTTCGCTGTGGGCCAGTACCTGCAGACGGGGTGCGACACGGCGCACCAGGCGTGCAATCGCACCGCGGATCGGGTCGGGCACCAGCAGGCAGGCCGGGACGCCGCTTTCTTCCTGTTTGAGTGCGACCTCGGCCGCATTGCGGGTGAACATGTCGGCTACCCCGGGATCGAGTGCCGGGCCGGCGGCATTGCCCAGCGCCTGGACCAGCAGGCGCTCGAGCGGCGGGTCGATGGCGATCACGTTGAGTTCGCGGGACGGGCCATAGATCTGCTGCACGATGGCCGGCGACAGCGCGACCCGGATCCGCTTGGCCAGCTCGGCCGGGTCGGAAATGGTGGCCGCATGCTCGGCCAGCGACTCGACGATGGTGCGGATGTCGCGGATGTGCACCGATTCGTCCAGCAGCAGCTGCAGGACTTTCTGAAACACCGCGATGGACACCATTTTCGGGACGACTTCCTCGATCAGTTTGGGGGCCAGCTTGGCGACATGGTCGACCAGTTGCTGGGTCTCGGTACGGCTCAGCAAACGCGAGGCCTGCACCTGCATCAAGTGTGACAAATGGGTGGCCATCACGGTCTCGGAATCAACAACCGTAAAGCCGGCCATTTGCGCCGCTTCCTTCTGGCGCTCGTCGATCCAGTGTGCTGGCAGCCCGAAGGCCGGGTCGGTTGTCGCCGTGCCGATCAGAGGTGTCGTGATGCCGCCGGGGTTGATGGCCAGGAACATGCCAGGGAAGGCCTCACCTTCGCCGACGATGACGCCGCGCAGCGTGATGCGGTAGCCACTGGGCTTGAGCTCCAGGTTGTCGCGTACATGCACCGCCGGGGGCAGGAATCCGACCTCCTGGGCGAACTTCTTGCGAACCCCCTTGATGCGGTTGAGCAGGTCGCCCTGGCGCGTCTTGTCGACCAGCGCGATCAGGCGGTAGCCCAGCTCCAGCCCCAACTGGTCGACCGGTTGCAGGTCGTCCCAGCTGGCTTCGCCATCGTTGACCGGCGCGGCATCACCAGCCGCTTCCGGCTCCGGCGCCACGACCTTGTGCGCCAGCACCCAGGAGATGTAGCCCAGCACCGAGGCGATGGACAGGAACACCAGGTGTGGCATGCCGGGGATGACGCCGAGCACGAACAGAATGCCACCCGCAATGCCCAGCACCCGCGGCGACACGAACATCTGGTGCACGATCTGGCGTCCGAGGTCCTGCTCCTTGCCGACGCGCGAGACGACCATGGCGGCGGCGACTGAAATCAGCAGGCCCGGGATCTGCGCAACCAGTGCGTCACCGACCGCCAGCAGAATGTAGCTGTCGGCGGCCTGCGATGCGCTCAGGCCATGCTGCAGCACGCCGACCGTGAAGCCGCCCAGAATATTGATCAGCAGGATCAGGATGCCGGCGACGGCGTCGCCGCGCACGAACTTGGAGGCACCATCCATCGAGCCGTAGAAGTCGGCCTCTTCGGAGACTTCGGCGCGCCGGCGCTTGGCTTCCTTCTCGTCAATCGTGCCGGCGTTGAGGTCGGCATCCACGGCCATCTGCTTGCCGGGCATCGCATCCAGGGCAAAGCGGGCCGACACCTCGGCGATACGCTCTGCACCCTTGGTGATCACGACAAAGTTGATGACCACCAGGATCAGGAACACGATCAGACCGACCGCAAAGTTGCCGCCGATCAGGAAGTGGCCAAAAGCCTCGATCACCGCGCCGGCTGCGCCGGGGCCGGTATGGCCGTCCATCAGCACGACCCGGGTCGAGGCCACGTTCAGCGACAGGCGCATCAGCGTCGTGAGCAACAGCACGGCAGGGAACGCCGCAAAGTCCAGGGGCCGCAACATGTAGGCGGCGACCATCATCACCATCAGTGCCACGGCAATGTTGATGGTGAAAAAGACGTCGAGCAGCCCCGGGGGCAGGGGCAGAACCATCATCGCCAGCACGGCGATCACCAATGCAGGCGCGGACGCGCCCTTGGCGAAGTTGGCGTAAGGCCCCAGGACGGTCTGCAGGTTCTTGATCAGCGGGTTCATTGTGGCCTTTGCGCAGCGCGCGACTGCGGATCGAGTTCGACCGGAACTTCAGGCACGGGCGGCTCGCCCGGCATCGGCGCTTCGCCCCGCAGTGCGGCCTTGAGCCGATAGACGTAGGCCAGCACTTGCGCCACGGCGGTGTACAGGCTGGAGGGGATGTCCTGGCCGATCTCGGCATTGGCGTACAGCGCCCGCGCCAGCATCGGCGACTGCAGCACCGGGATCGCATGGGTGCGTGCCAGGTCGCGGATGCGCATCGCGATCAGGTCGGCGCCCTTGGAGATGACCTGGGGCGCATGCATGGTCTTTTCGTCGTAGCGGATCGCCACGGCAAAGTGGGTCGGATTCATGACGACGAAGTCGGCCTTGGGGACGGCCGCCACGCTGCCGCTTTGGGACAGCTCGCGCTGGCGCTGGCGCAGCCGGCCCTTGACGTGCGGGTTGCCGTCCGACTCCTTGTGTTCCTGCTTGAATTCCTGATGCGACATCTTCAGGCGCGATTTGTGCAGGAATTTCTGCAGCGGTACGTCGATCGCGGCCACCAGCAGCATCAGCAGCAGCATCAGGCCCATGCCGTTCGTCAGCCAGTCGCTCATGTACTTCAGCGCCGCAGCCGATGGCTGCATGATCAGCGATGCCACGGGCTGGATCGTCATGGCCATGTAGACCACGCCGATGATGGTCAATACGATGATGATCAGCAGCATCTTGCCGACCTCGCTCAGCTTGTCCTTGGTGAACAGGCGCCCGAAGCCGCTCAGGGGGTTGATGCGGCTGATGTCGGGGACCAGTGGCTTGGAGGAGTTGACCCAGCCGCCGACGGCGATGTTGCTCAGAATGATGGCGACGATGATTGCGCTGGCAAACAGGGTGCAGCCGATCGCAGCCCAGACCGCCATGTCCTGCAGCCGGTCCAGCATGGCGCCAGGCAGGCGCACCGCTTCTGCGTCGAACGACAGCTGGCGCGCCATGTGCAACTGCAGGCGTTCGAGCATGGTGGGCGCCAGTGCCATCAGCATCAGCGCACCCACGCCCAGCACCGCGAGATGGCCCAGATCGCGCGAGCGCGTGACCTGTCCATCGTCGATGGCTTTCTGGAGCTTGCGCTCGGTTGCCGGGAGGTTCCGGTCCTGGCTGTTGGATTCCATGACGCTCGGGATGTGGTGGTTCCACGATTGTCATCAGGGGACGGCCAGACTAAAGCCCGAAAAGGCGGCCGATGACCGGTCACTTCATGCTTGTTTGCATGCCGGACGGCGCCAGACCGGCACAAGGTGTCTGCGGCGCCGGGAGGTGCTGCGCCGGCGCGGCGCGCGGGGATCTACTGCAGGCCGAGCTTCTTGAGGATGTAGATCACTTTTTCCTCGAGGATGGCCTTGGTGAAAGGTTTGACCACGTAGCCTGCGGCACCCAGTTGCGCGGCCAGCAGGATGTCTTCCTTGCGCGCTTCGGCGGTTACCATCAGGATGGGGATGTGCTTGAGGGCCGGGTCCTTCTTGGCCTCGGCCAGCATTTGCAAGCCGTTGACGTTGGGCATGTTGATGTCGCACACGACAAAGTCAAAGTGCCCGTTGCGCAGCTTTGCCAGCGCCGCATTCCCGTCTTCGGCCTCTTCCAGCTCCGTGAACCCGCTGTCCTTGAGCAGGTTGCAGACGATCCGACGCATGGTCGAAAAGTCGTCGACGACCAGAAAACGCAGGTCACTGGCCATGGCGGATGTTTTTGCTGTTCACCCGGTCGATTATGACCAAACGGCCCACGACCGGTTCAACGGGGGACGGCAGCGCTGACGGCGGCGGCCGGCTCCGGCGCCTGCGCGTTCAGATCGACCGGGGTGCGGGCTCCGCCCAGCAAGCGCTCTTCGGCCTCGCGTGTCATGACCAGAATGCTGATGCGCCGGTTCACCGGACTGAGCGGGTTCTGCGGTTCGAGCAGGTTGCTCGAAGCCATGCCGGTGACGCGCGCCAGCTTGTCGTCCGGCATGCCGGCGGCCACCAGTTCGCGGCGCGAGGCGTTGGCCCGGTCGGACGACAGCTCCCAGTTGCTGTAGCCGCGCTCGCCGCTGCCATAGGGGCTGGCGTCGGTATGGCCATCGAGGCTGATCTTGTTTTCGACGCCGTTCAGGGCGCTGCCGATTTCGCGCAGGATGTCGCGCATGTAGACCTTGACCAGCGCGCTTCCGACATCGAACATCGGCCGGCTCTGGTCGTCGACGATCTGGATCTGCAGACCGTCAGGCGTGATCTCGAGCCGGATCTGCGCCTTGAATTCGGCCAGTTTGGGGTTGTTGGCGATCAGCGAACTGATCTTGTCGCGCAGCACCGACAGCTTGCGGTTGTCCTGCTTGGCCAGTTCTGCGCGGGCAGCGTCGGCAGCCGCCTTGCGTGCGATCGGGTCGGTGGGTTCGTTCTTGGAGTTCTGGCCGACGGATTTGGTCAGATCCGCGCCACCGCCCTGGATGACGCTGTTGCTGGCGCCGGCGCCGGTGCCGCCCATCATCGACACTTTGAGCGGCGCCGAAAAGTAGTCCGACAGGCCTTTCTTGTCACCTTCACTGGTCGAGCCCAGCAGCCACATCAGCAGGAAGAACGCCATCATCGCGGTCACGAAGTCGGCGTAGGCGATCTTCCAGGCGCCACCATGCACGGCGTGGCCGCCTTTCTTCACCCGCTTGATGATGATGGGTTGGAGCTTCTTGGCGTCGGTGGCCATGGTGGTTGCGGATCCGTGCCCCGTTTATCCGGCTACTTCTTGCCGCGCACGTGGGCTTCGAGCTCGACGAAGCTCGGGCGCTCGGTCGAGAACAACACCTTGCGGCCGAATTCGATGGCGGTGGAGGGGTTGTAGCCCTGCATGCTGGCCAGCAGCGTGGTCTTGATGCACTGCAACTCCTTCGCGGCGTCTTCCGACTTCTGCTCGAGCAGGCCGCCCAGCGGCTCCACCACACCATAGGCCAGCAGAATGCCAAGAAAGGTTCCGACCAGTGCGGAGGCGATCATGCCGCCCAGCACGGCGGGCGGCTGGCCCACCGAGCCCATGGTGTTGACCACGCCCAGCACGGCGGCCACGATGCCGAAGGCCGGCAGGGCGCCGGCCAGGCGCGCAATGGCGGCAATCGGCGCGTGTGCCTCCTGGTGGTGGGTGTCGATTTCGCTGTCCATCAGGGACTCGATTTCATGGGCATTGAGGTTGCCGGAGACCATCATGCGCAGGTAGTCGGTCATGAACTCCACCACATGGTGGTCGCCGCCCACCGTGGGGTATTTGTTGAATATCTCCGACTCGCCGGGCGTCTCGACATCCTTTTCGATCGCCATCAGGCCTTCCTTGCGGGCCTTTTGCAGGATGTCGTAGAGCAGCGCCATCAGTTCCAGATAGCGGGCCTTGGTGTATTTGGAGCCTTTGAG
>Ga0116169_1002633_pt1 | contig 12941 bp, 11 predicted proteins | sample AD_UKC130_MetaG_FD_89796 | JGI IMG/M metagenome (GOLD analysis project Ga0116169, IMG submission 89796) | Active sludge microbial communities of municipal wastewater-treating anaerobic digesters from Canada - AD_UKC130_MetaG | ecosystem: Engineered > Bioreactor > Anaerobic > Digestate | place...
ACCGCCGAGACCGACGCCAAGCCGGGCGCGCCGGCCGGTGCCATCAATGGCGGCATGTTCGAATTCAAGCCCGATTGGCCGGCGCAATATCCTTCGGTCGTGATCGCGGTCGAAGACATGGCGGCGGCAATGGACCGGGTCACAAAGGCCGGCGGCGAGGTGCTCGGAGAGCCGATGCTGATTCCCGGCATCGGCGACTACGTGGCCTTTTTCGACACCGAACGCAACCGCCACAGCATGCTCAAGCCCATTCCGCCGCAGAAATAGGAAGACCATCACCATGCTCCGTCAGATCTTCGTCAACCTGCCCGTCCGCGACCTCGCCCGCTCGCAGGCCTTCTTCCGCGCCCTGGGCCTGGAATTCAACCCGCAGTTCAGCAACGACAAGGGCGCCTGCCTGGTGATCGCCGAGAACATCCATGCCATGCTGCTGGTGGAGCCGTTCTTTCAGACCTTCACCCAACTGCCGATCAGCGACGCCCGCAAGTCGACCGAGGTGCTGATCGCGCTGTCGTGCGATTCGCGCGCCGAAGTCGAAGCCCTGGTCGCCAAGGCAGTGGCCGCCGGCGCCACCACACCCAACCCGCCGCAGGACCACGGCTTCATGCTGCAGCACGGCTTTGCCGACCTGGACGGGCACCAGTGGGAGGTGTTCTGGATGGATATGGGGCAGGCGCCGGCGCAGATGTAGGGGGTTTGGGCGCCTGCGGCATTGGCTTGTGCGCGCCAAGGCGCTAATATTGCCAAGCGGGGAGCTCCTGCATGGCTTGACGCCGGCAACTCTTCCGGCAGCTTCTCGCATGCCAGTTGTTGCGACTGGCGCACCGATGGCGCGGATTCCATGTCGGTACGGGACACAAACACGATCCCGCTTCAGATGCCAGGTATTCAACTGCAGGCGTTTCTCGCACAGCCAGAACTGACGGTCAGTTTCCTGCGTTTGATGGGGCGTCCAAATACAAGGAGTTGAACTAAACCGCTGACGCAGCCCTTGCGGTCCAATAAAAGGAGCGTAAAACCCGGCAACGGACGATCTGGGCTACGCGGCATTTTTCTGACGGCGACAAGCCGAATTGGATTGCAAAGCGCAAATGTAACAAACAACAGGACCCAGTTTCGCCCCCGCAAACTCCCCAAATCAGGGGACCTTGCATCAACGCTGCGCCACTTGCCCGCGACCTCCCCCGTCAATCGCAATCGTCTACCGACCCACTCACCCACACCGCCTCGTCTAACGCAAAAAGCAGCACCCCATTGGCGATGTCTGCAGGCGTACCCAGCCACTTGAGCGCGATGTCATTCAACAAGGCCGGCTACCCCGCTTCGCCCGTCGCACCCCCGTGCGTTTCGGTATCCGCGTTCGAGCGCACACAACCGGGCCCGACGCAGTTCACAGTGATGCCGAACGCGCCGAGTGCGAGACGTAGATGTATGCGGATCAGGCGCGCCAAACGACTGGATCATGGGACCGCCCCTGCCATCAGAGGCGATTTCCGAACAAGGGGTCGCGCAGTGCGCGCGGGAACGGCGCAGCCGGGTCGTCGACGACCTGCTGCTGCAATGCGCAGGCCGCATCGAGCACGGCCTGCATCCGGCCCTCTGTCACGCCGCCATACCGCATCAGATTGCGGGCCTTGTCCAGCAGCTCGTCCGCGTGCATCGGGCGCTCGGGGTCGCCCAGGGAATCGCTGACCCGCGCGGTATGTTGGCTGCCGTCGGCCAGGCGCAGCGTGACGCGCGCGCCGTAGTGTGCCGGGTAGGCCTGGTCCAGCGCCGGGTCGATGGTCAATTGCACATGCGCGGCGGCCGCCTGCAGCGCGGGATCGTGCAGGGCCACGGGGTCGAAATGCTCTGGCAGCAGCCGTCCCCAGCGGGCCGTCGCGGCCACCGCATATTGCAGCGAAAACTTGGCTTCGGTCTGCGTCCGTGGACGGATCTGATGGCAGATCCGCACCGCGTCCCCAAAGGTTTCGACCACGGCCCCGGCAAACGCCAGGGGCGCGCCGCCGAGTTGTTCGCGCAGCGCCAGCACGCAATCGATCGTGGCATGCGTGTGGCGGCAGGCCGGCCAGGGCTTGAAGCTGGTACCGTGGATCATCCAGTCAGCGGCCGGCGCCAGCAGCCGCTGCGGCCTGCCGTCGGCGCACATCGCGGCAAAGAATCCTTTTTCACCTTCGAGGATGTAGCGCGGCCCGGTGAAGCAGGCCTGCGCCAGGCTGGCGGCCGACAGGCCTGCCCAGGCGGCATGGCCGGTATGCAACTGCTTGGACATCACCGGCTCCAGCCGCACCTGCCAGAGACCTGCCGCCTGGGTGCCGGCATTGCCCAGGGCCCATACCGACTGGGCATCGTCCAGACCCAGCGCGTCGGACGCCGCCGCGGCGGCGCCGAAGACGCCGGCGGTCGCTGTGTTGTGCCACATGGCGTAATGCGCCGGCCCCAGGGCGGTTCCCACCCGCACCATGGTCTCGTAGCCCCGCACCACCGCATCGAGTACGCGGGTGATGTCCATTCCGGCCTGGTGGCGCGCCACATGCGCCACGGCCGGCATCACCACCGGCCCGGGGTGCAGGATGGCCTCGCGGTGGATGTCGTCCATTTCCTGGATGTTGGCCAGGCCGGCATCCAGGCACACGGCCTGCATGTCGGACGCCACCATGCCAGCCAGCGAGGGCCAGGTGCCTGCGCCAGCCACACCGCCCAGCGGCTGCCAACGCAGCAGCGCCTGCGCAGCCGGTGTGCGCGCCCCCGCCGCCACGCAGGCCAGCCAGTCCAGCCAGTGCCAGGCCGCGCGCTGGCGCGTCCGGATGTCGACCGGGCGCCGGTTCAGATGCACCAGTTGCTCAGTCAGGGATATCGGTGGGGCTTGTGCAGCCTGCGGGATCGGCGTTTGTTCAGGCATAGGCAGTCATCTATCGCCTTATGCGGACCGACGCGCGGGGCAGATCCCTGCACGTCGTCGGCGGCCTGCCGTTTGTCGGTGATGTGCGACGACCGGGCACCAGGGTGTTGCGGGTCACGCGCGACGGACGCGCAGGCGCGGCCGCAAGAACGGGGTGAGGTGGGTGTCAGCCCCGACTGGCGATCAAATCCCCGCCATGCGCCCGCGACGAAGCTTCCGTCTGCCTGCAAGAAAGGCCAGCAGCGCACCGCCCGCGCCAAACATCCATGCCGGCTCGGGCTCGGGAACCGGTGTGACGGTGAGACCAAAAAGGAATGCACTGGTCTCCACCACGCCAATCGATGAGTTGCCACCGCTCCTGGCGTAGAAACTGATCCAGTCATTCACGTGAACGGTCGAGGCATAGTGACCCGCCGTCTGCGTGTTGATGCGGAAATCCAGAACACTGGTCTCGTATCCGATCGAAGCGTCCAGACTGGTCAAGCCATTCGCTTGCGGTCCGACGATGTAATCGAAGCTGACCGCATAGTCGCCGGGGGCGGCTACATAGAGCGTATTGGCGGCATTGGCATTGACCAGCACGGTGTGCGAGCCGAGCATCCCGGTCGCAAGCACCTTCGCCCATGCCGATCCACCCACATTCGCCGTTGCCTCGGCAGACTCCGATTCAGCCGAAGCAAGCCCGGCTCCTGCAAAGACCTGGGATTTCATGTCCGGCGAAGCGTAGAAGCCCTTTTCTTCGCTGACCGTGCCATCCTGCTGCCATATCACCCTTGCATAGGTACTTCCATCGAAGATCCAGTAGTCCGAAGCGGCCAAAGCCCGGTTACCGAAACCGATGGCAAGCGGTATGAACAAAGCCAATCTGAGAAGGTATTTGCCAATAGCCACAGGATGTCTCCAGGTTTGCCCACCTCCGCTATCGGGAGATGCGCGTCGCGCGATGCTTCCAGAGCGGGAAACACATCAAGCAGCGACAACTGAAGTCTATGGACCGAAAACTGCAACAGACTGACGAAAATCAAGCTCAGTGAAGATTGGCACCGCGCCGAGCGGCTCGTATCCCTGCACAGGGAATCCCGGCGTCAGCGCCACGCCGACCTGCGGCTACTTGCCCCCATCAATCGCCATCGTCTGCCCGCTCACCCACCCCGCCTTGTCGGACGCGAAGAACAGCACGCCGTTGGCGATGTCGCCCACGGTACCGAGCCGCTTGAGCGCGATGTTCTTCAGCAAGGCCTGCTGCCCTGCTTCCCCCATCGCCGCCCACTGCTTTTCGGTGTTCGGGTTCGAGCGCACGAAGCCCGGCGCGATGCAGTTCACGGTGATGCCGAACGCGCCGAGTTCGTGGCACAGCTGGCGCGTCAGGCTGATGATGCCGGCCTTGGCGGCGGCGTAGGCCTGGATGCCGGTCAGGCTGACGGTCAGGCCGGCGCCGCTGGAGATGTTGACGATGCGGCCGTATTGCGCCGCCTTCATGCCGGGTGCGACCGCCTGGCACAGGTAGAAGGCGCCGCTGAGGTTGACGGCGAGGATGGCGTTCCACTGTTCCGGCGTGACGGTCTCCAGCGGTCGGCCGATCTGGCCGAGCACTCCGCCGGCGTTGTTGACCAGGATGTCGACCTGCCCGTGGGTCGCGCAGACGTCCCGCACCAGCGCCTGCACCGCATCGGCCGAGGTGATGTCGACGACGCGCGACTGGCAGTTGCCGCCCCCCTGGGTGTCGGCGCACTGCTGCGCCGTCTGCGCCAGTTCGTCGGCCACGATGTCGATGGCCCAGACATGCGCACCCTGCGCGGCGAGTGCGGTGCAGATGGCACGGCCGAAGCCGTGGGCGGCGCCGGTGACGATGGCGGTCTTGCCGGAGAAGTCGCGTGATGTCATGGTGGGTTGGGCGATGTATTGGGTTGGCGGGCAGGCGGTCAGTCGACTAGCGCGAAACGAATGCGCGCGTGCGCTGGGCGAAGGACGAGGCGGCCCGAGACGTCGGGCGCCATCGCCGGTGACGAAAGGCGCGGACGCATCGGCCGGTCTGCGTGGCAAGCCACGGTCGGCAAGCCTGTCAGGCAGACATGCCGGCAGCCTGCGGCCGGGGCTTGTCGCAGCTGGCAATCAATTCGGCAAAGGTCTCGAACGCCATCGGCCGGCGCCCATCCTCGATGTCGTGGATCAGCTCGACCAGGCGGCGGATCACCGGCGTGTCGATGCCGGCCTCGGCGCCGAGTTCGGCAATCACACCGATCTGCGGGTCGACCTCGGTTCTGCGTTTGCGCACCGCCAGGTCGCGGTGGATGCCGGAATGGGTCTTGGCGGTGTGGCGGTTGAATTCAGCCAGTGCCGCAACCGAGTTGCGTGCGCCCTGCTCCGGCGCACCGGGGGCAAAACAGGCCGGGTCGAAGCCATTGAATCCGACCGGCGTGACCTTGCGGGCCGACGCCACCGCCATCACCTCGCGCGCCAGCTGGTCGAATACGACAAAACGCCGCGGGTCGGCGAAGTTGTCGCTCATGGAGTCATGCGTCAGCGCGGTGGCGAAGAGCATCGCGCCGTAAGCGAGCTTGCCCCACAGGTAACCCCAGATGTTGTCGGTCAGCACCGCGTTCGGCTCGAACACCTGCAGCAAGGCAAACATGCGCTGCGTCCGTTCGCGCACGCGGCCGTCGATCTCGCCCACCACCACCGCCGCGCGGTTGCCGAACAAAATCTCGCCCGGACCGAGCCAGTCGGCGCCATAGTTGACGAAGCAGCCCATGGTGCGCGCGTTGCCGACGACCCGCGCGATCGCCAGTTCGTTCAGCCCGTTTTGCGCCGACAGCACGAAGCCGTCGTCGGCCAGGTGCGGCGCCAGCATCTGCATCGCGCTGTCGGTGGCCTGCGCCTTGACGGCCAGCACGATGGTCGAAAAACGGCCTTGGAGTTCAGCCGGTGTCACGCTCGGCACGACCTGGCGGAAGGCTTCCACCGGCCCGGTGATGTTCAGGCCGCTGGTGCGGCAGGCGCGCACATGGTCTTCGACGATGTCGACCATCAGCACCGGAATGCCGGCACGCGCCCAGTAGGCGCCGAGGATGCCGCCGATGGCGCCGGCGCCCCAGATCAGGATCGGTTCCTGGGCGGAAGCTGTCTGCGCCATGGCTCAGGCTGGCCCCATCGGGTGCAGGTCCTTGTGGGTGGCCACCACGAGCTGGCCGTCGGTGGTTATCCAGCCGCGGTACATGCCCAGCGTGTTGTAGGGCGCCACCGGGTTGCCCTCGGCCCCCAGCGCCACCAGGCCGGCACCGATCTTGTGGCTGGAAAGTGTCTCGAACACCACGGTGTGCGCCGCAGCTTCGAGTTTTTCGCCGGCGTACTGCATGCGCGCCGCGATGTCGTAGGCGGCAACGCGGCGGATGAAGATCTCGCCCTGGCCGGTGCAGGACACCGCGCACACGCCGTCACGGGCATAGGTGCCAGCGCCGATGATGGGGCTGTCACCGACCCGGCCTTCGGGCTTGTTGTTGAAGCCGCCGGTGGACGTGGCCGCCGCCAGATGGCCGTTGGCGTCGCGCGCCACGGCGCCGACGGTGCCGTGTTTCTCGGCCTCCGACGCGGGAATGAAAGAACCGCTTGCCTGCTTCTGCTGCAGCGAGCGCAAGGCGTCGACGCGCCGCTGCGTGGTGTACCAGGTGTTGGGCACCATCTCCAGGCCCTGCAGTTCGGCAAAGGTGTCGGCGGCGGCACCGGCCAGCAGCACGGCACGGCCCGACTCCAGCACGGCACGCGCGGCCTTGACCGGGTTGCGCGTGCGGCGCACGGTGCAGACCGCGCCCGCCGCCAGCGTGGCACCGCACATGATCGACGCGTCGAGCTCGTGCTCGGCCGACTCGGTCAGTGCCGCGCCGTGGCCGGCGTTGAAGTGCACGCTTTCTTCCATGACGACGACGGTGGCCTGCACGGCGTCGAGTGCGGAGCCGCCCTTGCGCAGAATTTCCCAGCCGGCACGCAGGGCCTGCGCCATGTGCTGGCGGCTTTCGGCCCAGTCGGCCGCACTTTGCAGGTCGTGCGCCAGCGCGCCGCAGCCGCCGTGCAAGCCGATCGCGATATCGGCCATGGGTTTACTTGACCGGCTTGATGTTCATCGCCAGCGTGTCTTCGTCGACGCGCGGCACGATGGTGACCTTGCCCTTTTGCATCGCCCAGGCCGAGCCCACGGCGACGATAGGCAGACGCTGCTTGTCCTTGTCGACCAGCGCATTGGCGTCTTCGAGGTATTTGCGGCGCTTGGCGACGTCCATCTCGATGGCGGCAGCCTGCAACAGCTTGTCCATCTCGGGGTTGTTGTAACCCAGCACGTTGAACGCGCCCATCTTCTTGTCCTTGTCGTTGGAATGCGCCAGCGACGACAGCGTGTAATGCGCCTCGCCGGTCAGCGTGCCCCAGCCGGACATGGACATCGAGAACTCGCCACGGGTCCGCGCCGGGAAGAACACGGCCGCCGGCTGCGCGTTGGGCGTGGCGTCGATGCCGATGGCGGCCAGCATCTGCGCGATCGAGGTGCCGACCTGGGTGTCACCCGGCAGGCGGTCCTTGGTGAAGGAGAACTGGATCTTGAAACCGTTCGGGTAACCGGCATCGGCCAGCAGCTTCTTGGCCGCTGCAGGGTCGTACCTGCGCTCGGGCAGCGACTTGTTGTAGCCGAAGATGGATGGCGTCACCATTTCATTGGCCGGCTTGCCCAGGCCTTCCATCGCCACTTCGGCCAGGCCCTTGCGGTCGATCGCCAGATCGATGGCCTGGCGCACACGCAGGTCGAGGAACGGGTTCTTGGCCAGCGGCGAGCCGTCCTTGTTGCTGGCGTTTTGCAGCTTGTCGCGCATGTCGAGTTCGACGTTGAACACGTACACCGTGTCGATGGTCTGCACGTTGACCTTCGGGTCGCGCTTGAGCGTAGCCACGTCGGTAGCGGGCACGCGGGTGATCAGGTCAAGCTGGCCGGCCTTGAGCTGGGCAACGCGCGCTGCGTCATTCGGGATCTCCTTGCGCACATGGCGGGCCCAGGGCTCCTTGGGGCCCCAGTAACCGTCGAAGCGGTCCAGCACCAGGTCGCCCTTGGGCTGCCAGGACACATATTTGTAGGGGCCGGTTCCCACTGCGGCCTTGCCGGTGTTGAAGGCCTCGTTCGCGCTGTCCTTGGTCAGGCCGGCGGCGGCCTTGCTGGAGACGATGAACAGGCGGATGAAGTCGTTCGGCAGCGTCGGCGCGGCACCGTCGGTGATCACCTGCACGGTGTACGGATCGATGATCTTGGTCTCCTTGACACGGCGCACGTAGATCGTGGTCGGGTTCGGACCGGCCACCACCGGGATGCGCTCGATCGAGAACTTGACGTCCTGCGCGGTGAACTCGGAGCCGTCGTGGAACTTCACGCCCTTGCGCAGCTTGAATTCCCAGGTCGTGTCGTTGATGGCTTTCCAGCTCTCGGCCAGGCGCGGCTCCAGTTCGAGGCCGTCGCCGGACCACACCAGCGTGTCGAACACATGCTTGAGGGCTTCTGCATGGGTACCGGTCGCGGTGAAGTGCGGGTCGATCGAGTCGGGACCGCCACGCACACCGATGGTCAAGGTCTGGGCGACCGCCGACGTCAGCAGTGCGCTGGCGCACAACACGCCTGTCAAGAAGGAACGCATGGTGAATCTCCTGTTGAGGTTTGGCTGCGCGCATGTCGCGAGCCTTGCGGAGACGAATTTAAGCCTGCGCATTCCTGCAGTCAATACCTTTTGGAACTAATTTTCATTTTTCACGCGCACCGGTCCGGCGCATGCCTCCTGGATCTGAACCAGCTTGGTGCAGAGTGAAAAATGATGCACATATCGGGTTCCAATGGTCGTGGAAGTTTGATAGCATAGGAGCGCAAACCATCTTCACTGTTCATTTTGGAACCAAATCCTCTTATTGCTGCCGAGCTGCCAGGCAAGCCCGATACGGGTGCCACCAGCGGCGCCGAGATGCTCGGGCGCCATCGGCTCGGCGCGTTCACGCATGCGCGCCTGTGGCGCAACCCCTGCGGCTTTGCTGCGCGCTTCAACTACCTGGGCATGCGCTACAACACGCCGCTGTATGGCTGGGTCGAAGAGCGGTTCGGCCTGTCCCGCGCCGAGTTCGTCATCCTGTACAGCCTGGGTCTGGCCGACGGGGTCACCGCCAGCGAGATTGCCGCGTCCACGGCGTTCCCCAAGAACACGCTGAGCCGGGCCGTCAATCGCATTGCCAAGCTGGGCCTGATCGCGCGCAGCGAAGGCGAGACCGACCGGCGCCAGCAGAACCTCACGCTCACGCCCGCCGGCCAGGCCATCCTGGACGAAGCCATGCCACGGTTCGTGGCCATGGAGGAAGAGATGCTGTCACCGCTGAGCCTGGTCGAGCGCGAGACCCTGTCGGCGCTGATGGCCAAGGTCGTGCTGTCGATGTTCGACAGCACCGTGCAGCCACCGGCCGGCCCGGCCAAGCCCTGAGAAAGGACCCGCACATGCGATTGGCCGAAATGAACTGGATGCAGGTGCAGGAGCACGTCAAACACGACCAGCGTGCAGTGCTGCCCCTGGGCTCCACCGAGCAACATGGCTACCTGAGCCTGTGCGTCGACGTGATTCTTGCCGAGCGGGTCGCGATCGAAGCCGCACAGCCGATCAAGGTGCCGGTGTATCCGACGATCAACTACGGTTTCACGCCGAGCTTCGTCGACTATCCGGGCACCGTGTCGCTGCGCCTGTCGACGTTGTGCGCACTGATGTGCGACATCCTGGACCACATGGTGCGCACCGGGTTCCGGCAGATCGTCATCGTCAACGGCCATGGCGGCAACGGCCCGGCGCATGGCGCCATCCTCGAATGGCTGGACCGCAACCGCGGCGTGCAGGTCAAGTGGCACAACTGGTGGAACTCGCCCCGCACCTTGGCCAAGGTCAAGGAGATCGATCCCCTCGCCTCGCATGCGTCGTGGATGGAAAACCTGCCCTGGACCCGGCTGGCCGACGCGCCCATGCCCACCGAAGCCAAGCCGATGATCGACATCGCCAAGTACCAGCGCATCGATCCGGGCGCAAAGAAGGCGCTTATCGGCGACGGCAACTTCGGCGGCCTGTACCAGCGCCCCGACGCCGAGCTGATGGCGATGTGGGACGTGGCCGTGGCCGAGACCCGCGCGCTCATCGAGAGCGACTGGGACTGAACCCGGCACACCCACCGTGCTCGCATTCATCATCCAGCGCCTGATGCAGGCCGCCGTCGTGATGCTGGTCATCTCGGCGCTGGTGTTCGTCGGCGTCTACGCCGTCGGCAATCCGATCGACGTGATGATCGCACCCGACGTCACGCAGGAGATCCGCGAGCAGACCATCCGCGCCTACGGATTCGACCTGCCGCTGTGGCAGCAATACGGCATCTTCCTGCAGCGCCTGGTCAGCGGCGACTTCGGCCGCTCCTTCGTCTACAACATGCCGGTGCTCGACCTGATCCTGTCACGCCTGCCGGCAACGCTGGAGATCACGGTCACCGCCGTCGTCGGCGCAGCACTCATCGGCGTGCCCTTGGGCATGTTCGCGGGCTACGCACCACACAGCTTTGCCGCACGCGCCATCATGGGCGTCTCCGTGCTCGGGTTCTCGGTCCCATCGTTCTGGATCGGCTTGATCCTGATCTTCGTGTTCGCCGTCAACATGGGCTTGCTGCCCGCGGGCGGGCGGGGCGAGACGGTGCTGCTGTTCGGTGTCGAATGGAGCTTTCTCACCGCCAACGGCCTCAAGCACATGCTGCTGCCGGCCGTGAACCTGGCACTGTTCAAGCTGGCGCTGATGATCCGGCTCTCACGCGCCGGCACCCGCGAAGTGATGCTGACCGACACCGTGCGCTTTGCGCGCGCCGCCGGCGAGAGCGAATGGACCATTCTGCGGCACCATGTGCTGCGCCTGATCGCCATCCCGCTGGTGACCGTGTTCGGCCTCGAACTGGGGTCGACACTGGCGTTCGCCGTGGTCACCGAAACCATCTTCTCCTGGCCCGGCGTCGGCAAGCTGATCATCGACTCGATCTCCACGCTGGACCGACCGGTCATGGTGGCCTACCTGATGCTGGTGGCCCTGCTGTTCATCACGATCAACCTGACGGTGGACATTGCCTACGCCGCCCTCGATCCGCGCCTGCGCGCGCGCAAGTCCTCATGAGTGCCGCAACCGCCCCGATCGAAACCCCGCTGCGCGGCTTCGTGCGCGAATTCGCGCAGGACCGGGTCGCGGTCGTCGCCTTCGTGGTGCTGGCGCTGATCGTGCTGCTGGCGCTGCTGGCGCCCTGGATCACGCCCCAGGACCCGTATGACCTGTCCAACCTGGTCCTGATGGACGCCCGCCGGCCGCCGGGATTTGTCGGCAGCAAGGGCTTCACCCATTGGCTGGGTACCGACTCCCAGGGACGCGACCTGTATTCAGGCATCCTGTACGGCCTGCGCATCTCGCTGCAGGTGGGCCTGATGGCCGGTGCCATCGCATTTGCGCTGGGGGCCTCGCTGGGCACGCTGGCCGGCTTCGCCGGCGGGCGCACCGAGACGCTGATCATGCGCATCATCGACCTGCAGCTGTCGTTCCCGGCGATCCTGCTGGCGCTGGTGCTGGCCGCCCTGCTCGGCCAGGGCAAATGGCCGCTGATCGCGGCGCTGGTCACGGCGCAATACGCCTACTTCGCCCGCACCGCCCACGGCGCGGCGTCGTCGGAGCGCTCCAAGGACTATGTCGAGGCCGCGCTGTCGACGCCGCTGAGTTCCGCGCGCGTCGCGTTCCGCCATGTGCTGCCCAACTGCCTGCCGCCACTGATCGTCGTGGCCACGGTGCAGGTCGCCAACTCGATCGCGCTGGAAGCCACGCTGTCCTTCCTCGGCCTGGGCATGCCGGTATCCGAGCCCTCGCTGGGCATGCTGATCGCCAACGGCTTCCAGTACATGCTGTCCGGCCGCTACTGGATCTCCATCTACCCCGGCATCGCACTGATCGTGCTGATCGTCGCCATCAACCTGGTCGGCGACCAGATCCGCGACCAGCTCAACCCGAGGCTCAAGCGATGAGCGAGGACAAGCTTCCGCCCGCAAGGGCCGATCAACAATTTCCCGCCGGGCCGCCCAAAGGGAAATTAGTCCCCTCGGGGGGCAGCGCAGTACACGCAGTGACAAGCGTGGGGGCCCAGTTTCCCGCCGGGCCGCCCAAAGGGAAATTAGCCCCCTCGGGGGGCAGCGCCGTACACGCAGTGACAAGCGTGGGGGCCCAGTTTCCCGCCGGGCCGCCCCAAGGGAAATTAGCCCCCTCGGGGGGCAGCACAGTACACGCAGTGACAAGCGTGGGGGCCAGTCCTTTGCTTCAGGTGCGCGACCTTGCCACGGAGTTTGCGACCCGCTCCGGCCCGGCCCGCGCCGTCGACGGGGTGTCCTTCGATGTCCATGCCGGCGAAATCATCGGTCTGGTGGGCGAATCCGGCTCCGGCAAGAGCGTCACCGGCTACTCCATCCTGGGCCTGATCGACCCGCCCGGACGTATTGCCGCCGGCTCGGTCAAGCTCGACGGCCAGGAACTGGTCGGCATGCCGCGGTCAAAGCTGCGCGCGCTGCGTGGCAAACGCATTGCCATGGTGTTCCAGGATCCGATGAGCACGCTCAATGCCGTGCTCAAGGTGTCGACGCAGATGGAGCTGGCCATGCGCGCGCATGGCAAGCCCAGCAAACAGGAAATGCGCCAGCGCAGCCTGCAGGCGCTGGCCAAGGTCGGCATCCCCGACCCGGAACGCCGGCTCGACGCCTATCCGCATGAGTTCTCGGGCGGTATGCGCCAGCGCGTGGCGATCGCCATCGCCTTCCTGAACAACCCGGCCCTGGTGATCTGCGACGAGCCGACGACGGCGCTGGACGTGTCGATTCAGGCGCAGATCCTGATCGAGATGCGCGCATTGGTGCGCGAAGCCGGTGTCAGTCTGGTGTGGATCAGCCACGACCTGGCCACGGTCTCGGTGCTGGCGTCCCGGCTGC
>Ga0116169_1002634_pt1 | contig 12937 bp, 9 predicted proteins | sample AD_UKC130_MetaG_FD_89796 | JGI IMG/M metagenome (GOLD analysis project Ga0116169, IMG submission 89796) | Active sludge microbial communities of municipal wastewater-treating anaerobic digesters from Canada - AD_UKC130_MetaG | ecosystem: Engineered > Bioreactor > Anaerobic > Digestate | place...
CCGCACAGTCACCTTGCTGGCGACCGATAAAGCGGTCATTGCGTTATTCGCCGTGGCCGATACGATCAAGGCGTCGTCGCAGCAGGCGGTGGCCGAATTGATCGCATTGGGCATCACACCGGTGATGCTGACCGGCGACAACTCGGCCACAGCAAGCACTGTCGCACGCCTTGCGGGAATCACCGACGCGCGAGGCAACTTGTTGCCGGAAGACAAACTTAGTGCCATTGAGGACATGCAGCGGCAATACGGCCCCACGGCGATGAGCGGCGACGGCATCAACGACGCGCCAGCGCTGGCCAAAGCAGACATCGGCTTCGCCATGGGCGGAGCGGGCACGGACACTGCGATGGAGGCCGCCGACATCGCCGTGATGAACGACGACCTGCGCCGCATCCCGGAAACCATTCGCCTGTCAAAACGGACGCACAACATCTTGTGGCAAAACATCACGCTGGCGCTGGGCATCAAAGTGGTGTTCATGGGGCTAGCGTTGTTCGGCAACGCGACGATGTGGATGGCGGTATTCGCGGACATGGGCGCAAGTTTGCTGGTCGTGTTCAACGGGTTGCGACTGTTGCGATCATCAGAACCATCGAATCCTCCGCTACACTAGCAGCGTGCGTCGATACCTCATCCTCTTGCTGCTTGCGGCGTTGCCTTACCAGTTTGTCTGGGGTGTGGCGGCGGCGTATTGCGGCCACGAAAATGGCACTGAGGTCAGTCATTTCGGCCATCACACGCACAAGCACAAGAGCGTTACAGCTCAGTCCGCTAACGATTCAGCACCGGACCGTGCCAGTTCGCTGTTGGCCGATGACGGTGACTGTGGCTATTGCCACTCAGCCTGCGCGCAGGCGCTTGCTCCTACCGCGACAGCGATAGGCGTTGATGACTCGCCGCGTTTGATTGCGATACCGCCCCGAATACTTCTATTTGTTATGCCTGCGCTCATCGAGCGTCCCGATTGGGCACTTACGCTTTGAACTAGCGAGCCGACAACGCACGGGTTGTGAAACCCATCTTGCGTCAATCGCTCGCTGAATTGTCAAGTCTGTGTCCAACCATTCGGGAGATTTCCATGCGATTCCTATCGCGTAAGCACGGCGTTACGGCGCTCGCTACAGCCGCCACACTACTTTGGCTACCCACCACGTCCGGGGCTCAAGCTCTAGCCCAGCCGTCGCGACCCAGCAGCGCGCTCACCTTGCAACAAGCGCTGCAAATGGCCGAGACCGCCAACGCTGCGCTGCGGGCAAAGCGTGCGCAGACGGCAGCGGCGGACGGCGCACAATTGGACGCCAATGCGCTGCTCGCGAGCAACCCACAGCTTTCCCTTGATTTTGCCCGCCGCAGCGTGTCGCCATCGGGTCTTCCTGCGCAGCGCAACGGCGAATGGGGCGCTGGCCTGTCTCAAGCCTTTGAGACAGGCGGTCAGCGCAGCTATCGTCGTGATGCGGCCAGCGCCAGTCTTGCCGCGCTTCGTGCTGAAATCGAAGATACTCGCCGCGTTCTGCGCACGGAGGTAGCAACACGCTTCTACCGCGTCCTCGCGCTACAGCAGCGCGTCGCGCTGGAAGCGCAGAGTGTTCGCCTGTTTGATGAGACCGCCGCCGCCGTGCAAAAGCGTCGCGTTGCTGGCGAAGACACCAAACTGGACGCCAATATCACGGTGGTCGAAGCCGAGCGCGCACGCAATCAGCTCGCGGCAACCGAAGAACAGTTGAACGACGCGCGCACTGAACTGGCCACGCAATTGCAATTGTCGCCACCAACATTGCCCGTTGCCGAAGGCACGCTGGAACTGCTGAAGCCGCGCTACACGTTAGCGCAGTTGCAGGAGCAGGTTGTGCTGCAACCGCGTCTCAGCGCGCTGGAAGCACGAGAAAACAGCGCACTGGCCAGGCTCAAGCTTGAACAGGCCAACATCGCACCCGACGTGACGGTCGGACTTAGCGTCGGACGGCAGGGGCCGAGCGATTCACGGGAGATCACGACCATGCTCTCGGTATCGGTTCCGTTGCCGCTGTTCAAACGTAACGCGTTGGGAATTGGCCAAGCACGCACCGACCTGAGTCAGGTGCAGATTGATCGGCAGGCAGCGACCCGAGACACCAATGCGCAAGTGCAATCGCTGTGGGCGAGGCTTTCGAGCCTTGAGTCTCGCGTACGGCGGCTGCAAGACACCGTGTTGCCGACCTTGGCGGACAACCAGCAACTGTCGATCAAATCGCAGCGAGCGGGCCAGATCGGCCTGCTCGAACTCATCGTGGTCAGTCGGCAGTCGCTCGATGCGCGCCGTGACTTAAACGAAGCCCTCTCCGACTACCACGCTACTCGCCTGTCGCTCGAACGCGCAGCGGGTTGGACACAGGAATGAATTTCATCATGAAACCACTGACCGTATACCCTTTTAATGTCCGCGCACGACAGTTCGGCGTGCTGGTACTGTTCGCGCTCACAAGCGTCATCACCGCATGCAGCAAGAGCGACAAACCAGTCGCAGAAGCCCCGCCACCGGCGAAAACAGAGCACGCTGAAGAAGGCAACATCAAGCTGTCGGCCGAAGACGTCGCACGCGCTGGTATCAAGGCGGAGGTGTTGGCGCCGCGCGCGATTGCCGACTTGGTGACGGTGACAGCGACCATTCGCCCGAATCAGGATCGCATGGCCCGCGCAGTGCCGCGCATCGAGGGACGCATTGTGCAGGTCACGGCGAAGCTTGGCGACACCGTAAAGGCTGGTCAGGCGCTGGCAACGCTCGACAGCGTCGCTGTGGGTGAGTCGCAAGCGACGCTACTCAATGCGCAAAACAGCCAGCGTCTGGCGCAAGCGGATTTCAAACGTGCCGAATCGCTCGCAGCAGAGGAGATCATTCCGCAGAGAGACTTTTTGCGTGCCCGAAGTGAGCTGGAAAAGGCCACGGCAGAAGTACGCGCAGCAGACAACAAACTTCGCCTGCTGGGAGGCACATCGAAGGCAGGTGGCGGTACGGCATCGACATTCCCGCTGCTAGCACCGCTCTCCGGCACGGTGATACAGAAGAAAGCTGTAGTGGGGGAGTTGGGCACGCCCACCGAGCCGATGTTCACCATCGCCGACCTATCAACGCTGTGGATCGAGGCCAACCTGAGCGAGGATCTGCTGGCTAAAGTTCGCCTGGGTGCGAGCGCCGTGGTCACCGTGAACGCCTACCCGGCTGAAACCTTTCCAGGGCGTGTGACCTACATCGCCAGCGTGCTCGACAAGGAAACGCGAACCGTGCCGGCGCGTATCGAAGTCGACAACAAATCAGGGCGACTCAAACCGGAAATGTTCGCCAGTGCCACCATTGAGACTGGGAGTGCGAAGCTCGACGTGCTGTCCGTCCCAGACGCGGCCATCGTGTTGCTGCAGGGGCTCCCCAACGTGTTCGTTTCCGAGCATGGCGGCTATGAAGCGCGTCCCGTGGAGTTGGGCAGCAAGCTGTCGGGTCGCACGACCATCAAATCGGGCGTCGCGTCGGGTGAGAACGTGGTTACCGCTGGCACTTACGCACTCAAAGCCCGGATGCTCAAGTCGCAAATCGGCGATGCGCATTGAGAAGGAATAGTCATGCTCAATGCCATCGTTGACGCGTCGCTGCGTTACAAAGTTCTGGTACTGGTTGTCTTTGCCGCTGTCGTGGGGCTCGGCATTCAAGCGTTTCGACAAGTGCCGGTGGACGCCTTCCCCGATGTCACCCCGATTCAGGTGAACGTCTATACCGAGTCGCCTGGATTAGCGGCAGAAGATGTAGAAAAACTACTGACTGCGCCGATTGAAGGTGCAATGGCGGGGCTTCCCGGCGTCGAGGAAGTGCGCTCGGTATCGCTGTTCGGTTTGTCGTATGTCGGCGTCTATTTCAAAGACAACGTCGACATCTATTTCGCGCGACGCCTGGTCGGCGAGAAGTTGCAGGAAGCCAAAGGTCGATTGCCGCAAGGCTACGGCGAACCCGTGCTTGGCCCCAACAGCTCGGGCCTGGGCCAGGTGTTTTGGTACACCATCGAATCGGCTGACAAGAAATTGAGCGCGATGGATTTGCGCACGCTACAGGACTGGACTGTGCGGCTCATTTTGCGCACCGCACCGGGCGTTGATGATGTCACCACGTGGGGAGGAGATCAAAAGCAGTATCAGGTGCAGATTGATCCGCGCAAACTGATCAAGTACGGGCTGTCGTTCAAGCAGGTGATGGAACGTCTTGCCGCCAACAATAAGCAGGTGGGCGGGCAGTCCATCAACCTTGGCGCAGAACAGTACCTGGTGCGTGGGCTTGGGCTGGTGGGTAACAGCGCCGACATCGCCAGCATCGTGGTGGCCGAACGCAGTGGCGCACCGGTATATGTGCGAGATGTGGCCGAGGTGAAGGAGGCCGCAGCACCGCGCTTTGGCGCGGTCACGCGCGACGGCAAGGAAGCGGTGCTCGGTATCGCGCTGTCACGCGTCAACGAGAACGCAAAGAGCGTCGTCGATGCGGTGAAAGCAAAGCTCGCCGTCGCACAGGCCGCGTTGCCCAAAGGGGTGACGCTGGAGCCGATCTATGATCGCACCGACCTTGTGCAAAAGGCGCTTAAAACCGCCGAGAGTTCACTGCTCGAAGGCGCGATTCTGGTCGCGATCATCCTGTTTCTGTTTTTGGGAGAGTTCCGCTCGGCCATTGTCGTCATTACGACGCTACCGTTAGCGATGCTGATCGCCTTCATCATGATGCAGCAGTTCGGGGTGTCGGCCAACCTGATGTCGCTCGCTGGGCTCGCCATCGGCACGGGGATGATGGTGGACGGCGCGGTGGTGATGGTGGAGAACGCGTTTCGACTGCTCGCACATGCAAAGGAAAGCGGTAAACCCATCAACCAAACGCATCTGATTCTGGAGGCGGCGCGCGAAGTGGTGAACCCGGTTGCGTTCGCGATCATCATCATCATCGTCGTCTTCTTGCCACTGTTCTCACTGACCGGCCTGGAGGGCAAGCTGTTCAAGCCAATGGCATTGACCATCACCTTTGCGATGGTCGGCTCATTGCTGCTGTCGATGACGTTAGTGCCGGTGCTCGCGGCACTCATCTTGAAGCCAAAAGAAGAGCGTGATACGTTTTTGGTGCGCTGGGCAAAGCGCATTTATCTGCCGATACTCGACTGGGCGCTGGAGCGCAAGAAGCGAGTGGTCGGTGTAGCCGTAGCATTGCTGGTGGCGTCGCTCGCGCTGTTCCCGTTCCTCGGCAAGGAGTTCATGCCGACGCTGCAGGAAGGCACTATCCAGTTCCGTGTCACCGGCATCCCGTCTACCTCGCTCGATGAGTCGATTCGTGTGTCCAATGTGGTGAGTACAGAACTGCGCAAACAGTTTCCGCAGGTTCGCTCGGTGTTGGCAACGATTGGTCGCGCTGAAAGCGGCGAGACCAGTGATGTGAACTACATGGAGGTGAATCTCGACACCAAACCCCAATCTGAGTGGCCCACGAAAATCACCTATGCCAAACTCGCCGCAGAAATGCAGGAGGTTTTGGAAAAAGCGGTGCCTACCGCCGTGTTTAGCGCCACGCAACCGATTCAGTCGCGCGTGGAGGAGTTGATTTCCGGCGTTCGCGCAACACTGGCGCTCAAGCTCTATGGCGAGGATCTGGGTACGCTGGATCGCCTAAGTGCCCAAATTAAAAATACCCTGGAAAAGGTGCCCGGCGTCACCGACCTGTCGACCGAAGCGAACAAGGGCAAGCCGCAGCTGGTGATCAAGGTCAACCGCGAAGCAGCTTCGCGTTATGGAATCAACGTTGACGAAATTCTTGAGGTCGTGCAATCGGGTATCGGCGGCACGGCCGTGTCGACGTTGATCGATGGCACCAAGCGCTTCGAGATTGCAGTTCGCCTAGCGGGTGAATTTCGAAGCAATCCGTCTGCCATCGCGAACATCCCGATTCGAACCGGTGAGGGTGCGTTGATTCCGTTCTCGCAAGTGGCGACCATTGAGCTTGACGAGGGCTATTCGTTCGTCCGACGCGAATCGTTACAGCGCTATTCGGTGCTGCAAATGGACGTCAAGGGACGCGACGTGGACAGCTTTGTAAAAGAGGCGGCAGCAAAGATCGCGGAACAAGTCAAATTGCCACCGGGCTATTGGATCGAATGGGGCGGTGCCTTCGAGAACCAGCAGCGCGCGATGGCGCGTCTGGCGGTGATCGTGCCGCTAACCATTGGCCTCATCTTCATGCTGCTGTACACGGCGTTCAATTCGGTGCGCCATGCGTCGCTCATCATTGCCAACGTTCCGTTCGCCGTAATCGGCGGCATCGTCGGTTTATTTGTCACCGGACAGTACCTGTCGGTGCCGTCGGCGATTGGTTTTATCGCCGTGTTTGGTGTGGCGATGCTGAACGGCATTGTGATGGTGTCGTTCCTTAACGATCAGCGGCAACGAGGCTTGTCGATTCGCGACGCGGTGCGTCAGGGTGCGGCGCTGCGACTGAGACCTGTGCTGATGACGGCATCGGTTGCGATTCTTGGACTCGTTCCGATGCTGCTGTCCACCGGCGTCGGGGCGGAGACGCAGCGTCCGCTGGCAACCGTTGTAGTCGGTGGGCTGTTCACCTCGACAGCCCTGACGCTACTGCTGCTGCCATTGATTTACGAGTGGTCGGAGTTACGTGCGGAGCGACGTGAAAAGGCCGCACTTGAGCCCACAAAGACGTCGAACGTTTCAACGAAGGGAGCATCATCATGAAGGAAATCAAAGCCTACGTACACAGCAAGCGGATCGCGGAAGTAATTAGCGCCCTCAAGAGCTCGGTGACTTGGACTGCTGTCGGCAACAGTGAGCACAATTTGACGGCGTATATGGTCAAGGGGTCACTGGTACCGCTCGATGACGGAGAGCGCCGCTACTCCGTAGATCTTGGCGAAGAGGTCATTAACGAATACAAACTTGAGCTGCACTGTGCTGACGATCACGTTGACGAGTTGGTAAAAATTATCGTCGCAGCAGGGCGTACCGGGCAGGCGAACTCAGGCTGGGTTTATGTAACGGATATCGTCACCACAGTTCCAATTTTTTGATTCGCTAGATGTTGATGTCCGTGCTTTCTTCTCGTGGCTGTTGTGGTTGCGGGAACAGCATGACGTGGTGGATTTCCGTTTAGAAAAGGGCGCGACAATGGATGTCAATACTGAGCTACTCTACACGTTCCGAATAGTGCTCGCCGCGCTGCTTGGCGGCTTGATTGGCTGGGAAAGAGAACGCCACGCTAGCGACGCTGGCATCAGGACTTTCATGGCCGTATCTTTGGGCGCATGTGCCTTCAGCCTGATATCGATCCATGTGGGTGGTGGCACTGATCCTACCCGCATTGCCGCGCAAATAGTAAGCGGCATCGGCTTTATCGGTGCCGGTGTCATTTTTCAAGAAAAAGGAAGCGTAGCGGGATTGACTACCGCCGCGACGCTTTGGGCTACTGCCGCAGTGGGTATGGCCAGCGGTTTTGGTATGTATGTCTTGGCGTTGGTGACGGGAGGACTGATTTTTGCCACGTTACTACTGCATCATCTGCCCGGCTGGAAGCGCCTGAGCGACAAGCAACGCAAAGAGGAGCACACACAATAGTGGTTGTAGATTGTCATTCATTTTTGATGCGTTGGAATTCTCCCTGCTTTAAGAGCGCCTAAATAGATGTCTCCCTTACTCAACGTGCTGAACTATGCAGCCTTTCCCGCAATCGCGGTCATTGTGGGGGGCATCATTGCCACGCTACGACCGCCGGGATCGGTAATTCGCAGTGCAGTGCAACACTTAGCGGCTGGCGTGGTCTTTGCTGCGCTCGCAACAGAACTATTGCCTGATGTAATGCATCGGCGGCTACCGCTGGCAACCATTGGCGGCTTTGCATTGGGCGTCATCGTAATGCTGGGATTAAAGGCGTTGACCGAACGCAAACCAGCACAAGGTGCTACTCGTGGACGATTTCCAGTGAGTCTCATCGCCGTGCTGGCTGTAGACATCGCTCTCGACGGAGTTCTTGTTGGCATCGGCTTTGCTGCGGGGGAAAAACAAGGTCTGCTGCTCACCATCGCCCTGACGCTGGAAGTATTGTTTCTCGGCGTTTCGGGTGCTGCGGCTTTAAGTGGTGCGGGGGCCTCGAAATCGATGATTCTGGTTACCACGTTTGCTTTCGGCGTGTTGTTGCTTATTGGCGCGGGAGCGGGAGCCGTTGCGCTCAACGGCCTATCCCCGTTGGCGCTTGATGTTGTACTCTCGTTTGGGATCGCTGCACTGCTTTATTTGGTTACCGAGGAGCTTTTGGTAGAAGCGCACGAAGCGCCCGAAACGCCACTGCTCTCGGCTATGTTTTTTGTAGGATTTCTAATGATGTTGGTGATCGAGATGCTCATGTAAATTACTCACCACGAGAGGGTATGGAGGCCGTAAATCGCTTTTTTAATTTGTGGAGACGATGATGGGATTTTTAGATAACTTGTTGCGGAACATGGGCGGTGGACATCACGGCAGCAGCCAAAATGGACAAAATGGTCATCGCGGTGGCAAACACGGTGACCGACAGGGCTATACGCCTGTTCCCGCTCCGCCATACTCACCACCTGTGGGCGCCGCAGGAGCGGTGTGCGCTACCTGTTCCGCAGCAAATTTACCCGATGCTCGCTTTTGCGCCCAATGCGGCAAATCCATGCTTCCAGGTACGTGCAGCGCCTGTAACGCAATCCTTCCCGCCGGTGCAAAATTCTGCGCCAATTGCGGAAAGGCTCAGAAGTGAGTGTTGCCACTTCATGGGTTTGGCAACTTAGCGCCTATCCGTCGCGTGACTAAGAATTAAATCTTCGTACGATTGACCTTGAACTAAATTGCCATCGATAGTGATTAAAAGTTGGTAGCAGTTTCGGTCGCCAATGTTATTGACGTTGAGTCTTTGTTGCCCTCTGGGGTCGTCGCATTTTGGTTGCGCCCGAACTAGCGATGACGGTGATCTTGCTACGCACCTTTGATCTTTACTTTGAGTAACTTTACTGAGTTCACAAACACCAGCACGTCGGGTCCGAGGTGAATGATCGCTGCCTCAATCGGGCCGATCCAACCCATGAGTGCTGCCGTAATGCCGAGCACGTGCACCACGCCAACGCCGACGAACAGATTCTCCTGAATGGTGCGATAGGCGCGCCGCGCAATGGCGCGTGCGGCGGCGATCTTGCCAAGGTCATCGGTCATCAACGCAATATCGGCAGCCTCTAACGCCGCTTGGGTTCCGCCGCCGCCCATCGCAATACCTACATCCGCTTTGGCCAAAGCAGGCGCGTCGTTGATCCCGTCGCCCACCATAGCGACACGGTGTCCCTGGCGTTGCAGATCGGCAATCGCGTTAACCTTGTCTTCGGGCATCAGGTTCGCGCGTACCTCGTCGATACCGAGTTCCGTCGCAACGGCTTGTGCTGTGGCGACGTTATCCCCGGTCAGCATGACAACGCGTTTGATACCGTTCGCCTTCAGTTCAGCCAATGCTTCTTTCGCCCCTGAACGCAGCGTGTCAGCGATGAAAATAACACCGGAAAACTGACCGTCAATGGCGACATGCACCGGCGTGCGGCCACCACCTTCCGTCGCAGCGTCAAGCGTCACGCCGCTTTCGCGAAGCAACGCAGCATTCCCGACCAACACGGTTCGGCCTTCGACGGTAGCCCTGACGCCTCGTCCTTGCAACGGCTCGAAGGCCTCGGGTTCGGGCACGTTGATCGTGCGTAGCGCTGCGGCAGTCACTACCGCCTTGGCCAGCGGATGCGCTGAACGCCGGTCGGCAGCTGCGGCCAACCGCAACAGTTCATTTTCATTGAGGTTGGCATTTCGCGACGCGACCTCAACGACCTCGGGACGATTGGCAGTAAGCGTTCCAGTCTTGTCGAACACCACCACGTCGACTTTGGCCAGCGTCTCCAGATGGATACCACCCTTGATGAGGATGCCTGCACGTGCCGCTCGCGCGATGGCTGCAATCATCACCAGTGGTGTGGCTAGCCCAAGCTCGGCGGGCGAAGTGAAGATCATCAATGTCACGATGGTGCGCACGTCTTTAGTGACGATATAGACAATGATCAGAAACACAAACACGACTGGGATCAGCCACGCAGCAACTTTGTCGGCGAGCTTCTGCACAGGCGCTTGTTCAGACTCGGCGTTTTCGACGAGAGCGATAATTCGGGCGAACGTCGTATCAGTGCCGAGTCGCTCTGTGTAGATGTCTAGCGCACCCGACTCCACGACGGTGCCCGCGAACACGGTAGCGTCGAGGATCTTATCTTTCGGCAGGCTCTCGCCCGTGATCGGCGCTTCGTTGACTGAGCCTTGTCCAGCCACGACGCGACCGTCGACTGGTATTTTCTCGCCCGACCGCACCAGCACAATATCGCCGATTTTCAAAGCGTTCACCGACACGGTTTTCTCGCCACTCGCGCCGCGTACCAGCGCGACTTGCGGCACTGATCCGATCAGCGACTTGATCGATGCGCGAGCGCGATCTGTATTGAGTTCAGCGATGAATTCAGCAATCAGAATAATGACCATGAGCACGGCGCCAGCAACGGTTTCGCCTACGAACATTGCAACCAAAGTGGCGACCGTCACGAAAATCTCGGTGCCCACCTTACGCTCGTGAAGCAAATCAAGTAAACCTGTTTTGACGAGAGGATAGAGTCCCACGGCGACGGCTGCCCACAACAACTCAATGGGAACCAGCGCCTTCCAATACAGCGCCGCAATGACGCCGGTAACGACAATGCGCGCGACTTCTATCCAGCGCGCGCGTGTCATTAGGGTCATTAGGCCAGCAGAATCGGTGTTCGGCAGAATCTCTGCGGATAGATTTGCGTCGCTTTTCATGATTTCCCCAAAACTATTTGTACGGCACGAGACGCGGTCGTGGTGGCGTGTCGGTGAGCGATCACAAATACTTCGCGATCACCTTGAACTCGTGCATTGATGCACCGGCATGCTTGGGGCGGGATTGAAGCGCCGTGTCGAGACAATGGTCAAGATGGTCGTGAATCAGCGTTTTCTTCGCAGCATGAATAGCGCTTTCGACGGCTTGCAGTTGTTGCACGATATCAAGGCAAGGTCGACCGTCGTCGAGCATCGCGATGACATTTTGCAAGTGCCCCCCCGCGCGCTTAAGGCGATTGATGATTTTTGGATGACTTTTGTGGAGATGCTCTTTTGTCATCGAGCGATCCTACCATGGAGGATATGACACGAACTCTTGATACTTTTGTCAGGCTATGTCGGCTGCGTCGCCTTTGATGCCGCGATGAGGGTCGCTGATGGCGCGGCACGACGGCTGATCTGCGCGCTATTGCAGAGGGCGTCCGCGCATAAAAACGTACGCGCCTTGGCTTAAATGCTCGCCAAGGCGCATTACATAAGTGCTGACAGTGCAGCAGCCTCAACCGCAGGGTGATAACGGGTTAGCGGTTCTAGCGTTGCGCGCTCAGTTAGCGCTCTGCCCGTAAGTGGCGTCGTACTGCGCTTTTTCTTTCGCGGTCATCTTCGGGCTCGGGCGAGCAGCGGTTTTGTCGATGCCGTCGACGTGCATCCATTTGCCGTCGCGGTATTCGATTTTGTGCCCCTCAAACACCCAGCCACGTTCGCCGCCAACGTAGCGCCAGCCGTCGGGCGACACCTTCCCGGCACCAAACTGCCGCGCCAGTATTGCTTCTTTCTTGACTTCAGCTCGAGTGACCGTCGATTTAGGGCCGTGATTGGGATAAAACGTCGGGCCAGATTCTTTGTTCTCGTAATGCCACTCGGTATCGGCAGTAGCAACACCCGCGAATGCGAGTGTTGACGCAACAGCAATGGCAGAGCGAGTGAACAGCTTTCGAGCAATCATGATTTCATCCTTAAATTTGCATTGTGGTCGCAGCCAAAACCAAGTTTTCTCTGCGGTGACACAGACGTGTTGTCACGGGATGAAATGTAGGATTTGCGCCGTGGCGACACGCTTGCAGCGCAATTACAAATTTGTAATCAAGTATGTGGGCACCGGATAAAGCGTGGCCGTGCAGTCTGCGGCGACGTGCGTCAAACGCGAGGGAACAACAGCGTGAACGTCGTGAGCGCGGGCTCGTCGCATGCGACGTTCACCTCGCCGCCGTGCGCACGCATGATGGAACGCACGATAGCCAGACCCAACCCCGTACCGCCCGACTTGCGACTTCGATCTGCATCAACGCGATAAAAGCGCTCAAATAGCTTTTCGGCATAGACTTTGGCAATACCAGTTCCCTCGTTGGTAATCGACAGCGTTGTGCCTTCCTCGGTGGATGCAATTACCGCGTGAATGGTCGATCCCGTTCGTGCGTGTCGCACCGCATTGGAAAGCAGATTGGTAATAGCGCGTTGAACAAGAATGCGATTGCCGCGTACCTTTGCTGCGCCCGACACCTCAATGCCAAGTTGGTGCGCCTCGGCGACGAGCGACAGGAACTCGGCGACGATGCGCATCTCCACGTCGAGTTGCAATATTTCTGGGTCAGGTACTTCATGGCTCGTCTCAGACTGCGCAAGAAACAGCATGTCAGCTATCAAACGCGTCAAGCGTTCCAGTTCCTCGACGTTGCTTGCTAACGTGTCGCGAAGCGCCTCCGTGTCGCGTGCTCTCGATAGCGCCACCTGCGTTCGCCCTAGCAGAGTAGCGATCGGTGTGCGCATTTCGTGGGCAAGATCGGCTGAAAACTGAGTCAACCGCGTCACGCCTTCGTCGATTCTGCCGAGCATGGCATTAAATGACGTCGCCAGATCGCGCAACTCCGAAGGCAACCCTTCGATTTCGATTCGACCGCTCAACGACTGCGAGCTGACCGACCCAGCTACCGCAGCGAATCGGCGCAATGGCCGCAGCCCTGAACGAGCCGTTAACCAAGCACCG
>Ga0116169_1002635_pt1 | contig 12933 bp, 9 predicted proteins | sample AD_UKC130_MetaG_FD_89796 | JGI IMG/M metagenome (GOLD analysis project Ga0116169, IMG submission 89796) | Active sludge microbial communities of municipal wastewater-treating anaerobic digesters from Canada - AD_UKC130_MetaG | ecosystem: Engineered > Bioreactor > Anaerobic > Digestate | place...
CACGAACTCGATCTTAGTGTGGGGCGAATCCTGGATGTGTTGGATCGTAAAGGCTTCACACCAAACACGCTCGTTATCTTCACCAGCGACAACGGCGGAGTGAACAAACCCACCATCCCGAGTGAATCCACGGATGCGCTCAAGGCGGGACTGCCGATCTGTGGGCCGTTTCGCGGCGGAAAGCACGATGTGTGGGAAGGTGGTTTCCGGGTACCTTTTATCGTCCGTTGGCCTGGTCATGTAACGCCCGGTACGGTGTGCGACGAGATGATGAGTCTCACCGATGTTTTGGCCACGGTGGCAGCCATTATGGGTGAAAACCTACCTCCGCCCGACGTCGGTGCCGAGGACAGCTACAACATGCTACCCGCCTGGCTCGGGCAGCCGTATTCCTCGCCCATCCGTCCTGACATGATCGTTCACAGTGCCGATGGTAACTTCGCCATCCGCCGGGGAAAGTGGAAATGGATTGAGGGCACATATCATCCGGACACCCGCCCTGGCGCCTTGCGGTTGCGGGCCGACCAATTTCACCCACAGCTTTATGATCTCTCCACGGACATCGGGGAGACGCACGACGTGGCAGCGGAACACCCCGAGGTCGTTGCCGAGCTATCCCGTCTGTTAAACCACTATCGCGATTGTGGCCATAGTCGGCAGGTAACCCCACCGGATCAAGTCCGCCGCGAGAATTAGGGTAATCTTGGCGAGGTCTGTAAGCTTATTGCGACCCGGCGATCTGCGATATAGATTCCCACATTCGGGCACTGACCCCGCTAATTTCATAGATTCGGGGTGAACACCGTAAAACCCTCTGTAGTTCGTTCGGCTACGGGTCGGGACAAGTAGACCTAACATTGCACGTTGACCGCGTCCGGGGTGTTTGATTAGACTGGCAATAGCCCGAAGAAAAGGGCATTTCCGACTCGCGTAGCGTCGGTTACGAAGCTGTGGTAGCCAGTCCGTTAACGAAGCTGTCATAAACAGTCGTGGCCCTCACTGGGGCAAGATGGGAGTGCGAGATATGAAGTCGCTGTGTCGAAGGCATTGGTTTGAGCTTGTTTTGGGAGTCGCTTGGGCAGTTGTGTTTTCGCTAGGGATCTCGGCTTGGTCATTGGAGGCACCTCGTCCTCAACCGCCGGGAGCCGCCGCCAATCAACCGGCACCTCCTCGACCGCCGGCTACAGCCAACCAACCGACACCGCCCCGACCACCGGCTCCGGGCGCTGTTCCCGTTCCTCCCGCAGCACCTCCCAAACCGGCACCTTCCTCCCCTGCCCCACCTTCGCCGCGAGAACGCCTCCCGCTACCGGAGGAGGTAAGTGGAACGGAATTGCTCACAAAGGATGGGATTCAACTTCGAGCGACGTACTATCCAAGCAATCGGGGTAAGGATGCTGCGGTCGTGATTCTACTTCACGGGTGGAAGGGAAGTCGAAAAGATTTTGCCCGCATTGGGCCGTTCCTACAGCAACAAGGGTATGCGGTCTTCATTCCAGATTTGCGGGGACACGGAGAAAGCACCCAGCGGCTCTTTCCTTCTCCGGGGACAGTTACGGTTGACAAGATGCCTCCTGCTGAGATTGCCCGTATGGTCGATATGGATCTGGAGACGTGCAAGCGATTCTTGTTACAAAAGAACAACGCAGGCGAACTAAATATTGAAAAGCTGTGTGTCTTGGGCATCGATGCAACAGCCACGGTGGCGCTTGACTGGGCACGGCACGATTGGAGCTGGCCGATCTACCCCGGGTTGAAACAGGGGCAAGATGTCAAGGCCCTGATCTTGGTATCGCCGAAGTGGTCTGTACCGGGATTGAACGCCCAGGCGGCACTGTCGCATCCGGCGGTCAGCGGCAAGCTCGCGATTTACATCATGGTGGGTAAAGACTCACAAAAGGATTTGGCTGACGCACAGCGGATGTACAATATTTTCGCCCGCTTTCATCCCAAGCAGGACGAGCAATCCCCCGAGCTGCAGGATCTGTTTTTTGTCAAGTTTCCTACATCTGCACAAGGAGTTGAGTTGTTGACCCGTTTTGAGCAAGCGATCCTTCAATCGATAGCGTTCTTCATCGAGCAGCGGGTCGCTAAGCAGCCCTGGCCCTGGCAGGATCGTTCCCGGAAGAAGGAGGGTTAACGTTAGCAACGGCAGAGCGAACGAGGTCTGTCACCTGCCGGTAGTGCGCAGTCCACGGCTAGGGAGTTTCGCGGGTTGCCTCGGCTCCGAAGGGAGTCGACTGTAAATCTTGAGGAATAGGCGGAATCACTAGTTCCGTCCCAATCGGAAGCAATTCGGGAGATTTTAACCGGTCTTGATTTGCTTGATAGATCACCGTCCATAAGGTGATGTCTCGATAATAACGTTGCGCGATTATCGGCAGTGTCTCGCCATCGGCCACGATATGGCGAACTACCTGTTGGGCCGGTTCCAACCTATCAAATGATTGACCCGGGCGGGCATTCCGCGCTTGAGAGGGCACCCCCGAGGGCAGGCGGCCACCGGACGTTTTGGAAGTCTTTTCCGGAACATTGCGCTGCTCAATCTTCAGAAGCGTTTGTGGCTTGGGAAAGAACGGTGTGACGGATGGCGCCGGAGGGGGGCTTACGGAGAGCAACAGATCCGAGTTAGGAGCGGGAGGTTGTGTTAAATTGATGGCATCCGACAACTCCTGTGAGGATGGGAGGAGCCGATCTTCGGGAAAAGACGAGGGCGAACGCAGTTCTGCCAAGTTTGGACCGGGCCGCGTCGGCAAACTTTCCATGTGCGAAAAAGAGCGACTTTCCCGTGGTCTGCTCAAAATGGCCCAGACCGTTCCTAAAGAGAGTCCACCGACAATCAGGAAGACGACGAAACCACGGTCCACGCCGCTGGTCCTGCTTTGTTGTTTCCCGCGAGCGCAGACATCCTTGTCGTGAACATAAAACCCAGTCCGCAATCCTGCAAAACGACCCGCGCTTTACCCTAAGTTCTTATCGGGCAACTGGCATCCGATGGCATACCCCTTCCCCAAGCTCCAGATTCTCCAACACATTAGGAGCTTCCATCACCACCGGCTCGAAGGGAAATCCGCACCGATTGGCGGTGAGCTCAAGCGCGACAAGGCGAGATCTTTCAGTTTGCCCCTCTCGGTCACGACACGTGTTGTAACGATTGCGGCTGACTTGCGGGGCCTACGGGTTGCGGCGATAACCACAACAACAGTGGTGAGGCAAGAAAGATGGAGCTGTACGTTCCGGTAATCACGCCGACAAGTAGGGTGAAACTAAAGGCATGGATCCCGGCACCACCGCCGATATACAACACCACCACCACAAATAGGGTCGTCAACGATGTGATAATCGTTCGACTCAAGGTCTGATTGATGCTGGTATTGACAATCCGCGGTGTCAAATATGGCGCCTTCCCTTTTACCTCGCGAATGCGGTCAAAGATGATAATCGTGTCGTTCACCGAATAACCGATGATCGTTAGGAAAGCTGCCAGCACAGATAGACCAATCTTAAACTCATCGATCAGCAGGAAACCCAGAATTCCCGTGAGGTAAGCACTGAGGGCGATCAAACCAAGCGTAACCAACACGTCGTGGACCAAAGCGACGGCCGCTGCCACCCCGAAACTGACTTTGGTAAACCGAACCCAGAGATACACAATCATACCGAATACAGAAAGAATCAAGGCATACACGGCACGGACCCGCGTGCTGCTAGCAACTTTCCCACCAATGGTGTTTGAAGAGGGGAAATAAGGCGTCGATTCAAACCGCTTTTGCACTTTCTCCACAACTTTTAGCCCCTTTTCCGGAGGCAAGGCTAGACGTATTTCCCAATTCTCGTAGCCCGTCGTATCACCACGCCGGTACTCCTTGTTATAGATTTCAAAAGCGGCATTCCGGTCAGGCTCAGGAAGCTTGGCCAGTTCCTCTTTCAAATGGCTTTCAATCGTCTCGTAGTTTACCTTATGATCAAACTTCATGAGCACTCGAGTCCCGCCAGCAAAGCGATCCGCGGGCGGCCCACTCGGCGTCTCCGCGGCAGCCGTGTCCTGTGCGGTTGGATTTGCCCCCTGTGCCTCCGGCAGTTTGGGCCCCTGCTCGGTGGCAGGACCCGACTGGCCAGCCTCCCCGGTCTGAGAGGTCTCCTCGCCGCTGGCCCCCACGAGCACACCGGCCAGCGCTGAACCCCACGGGCTACCGGCGAGCATCAAGTTCGGAAAACCCCTTCGCGGCACGTAGGTAGTCCCCTCTTGAGACAGATTTTCAATCTGAACGGAATAATGCACTAACTCGTCGCCGAAAACTTGGGCAATTTTTTCCTTGACACTCCGGAGGTACTGTTCGGCTTCGACTCCTGGCGGACTTGATGTGTTAATGACGTATCGCCGGTGCGGCTGCTCGCCTTCAATTCGCACGTCGCTGACTGCCAAGTCCCGAAGTTCTCGCAAGCGATAACGAACCTCGCCAATGTCTTTCGGTTTATTGAACAGAATCTCAACGGCGACTCCGCCCGTAAAATCGATATCCAGCACACCTGGTCCCCGTGCGATTAGGGCAACGAGTCCCAATAGAATCACTGCGACACTTCCCGCCAAAGCATATTTCTTCACGCCCATGAAATCAAAATTGGTCTCGCCAATGATCCGCATCATGTAGAGCTGCTTAATCCATTTACGGCGTTCACCAATCTCAAAAATTATCCGGGCCATGAACACAGCCGTATAAAGGTTGAGCACCAACCCCAAAAACAACGTGACGGCAAACCCGCGGACCTGGTCGGTCCCCACGAAATAGAGCACAACGGCCGTGAGCATCGTCGTTAAGTTGGAGTCGATAATAACACTCATGGCCTTTTCAAACCCATTGCGGATGGCCATCCGCAGGGTAGCCTTTCGCGATAATTCTTCACGGATTCGTTCATAGATGAGCACATTCGCATCCACGGCCATACCGACCGTCAACGTTAACCCTGCAAGCCCGGGCAGGGTGAAAGCCGCCTTTAGAAGAATCATGATTGCGACGAGCATCACCAGGTTGAGAACAACCGCCAAGCAGGCCACGATCCCGGCAAATCGGTAGTACGCAACCATGAAGGCAAAGACGATGACGGCCGCCACGATCATGGCCGTGACACTCTGCCCGATCGTGTCGCGGCCCAACTGGGGACCGGTGACAAGGCGGCTGATAGGCGTCGGGCTGAGGACCGCAGGCAAACTGCCGGCCTGCAAGACCTGAATTAAAGCTTGAACTTCTTCGCGGGTGGGGATGCCCGTAATTTGGCCTCGGTCAAAAATCGGCTGCCTCAAGTTTGGTGCGGAATAGAGATAACCGTCGAGGATAATCCCCAAACGTCGCTCAAATCCCGTGGTCGCATCGGGGCGGTTCTCGCTCGTTAACGCGCCGAAACGCTGAGCGCTTCCCGCTCGCAAAACGAACGACACACACGGTTGCATCCTTTCATCGACGTCTTCCGAAACCCGGAAGAGATCGGCTCCGGTTACGTTATAGCGATCTTTGACCACCAGGACCTGGAGCCAATCTTCATTTCGATATCGACCCATGCGGACGGCGATTTCTCCGCCAGTGCCAATAGCTGCCTCCTGGCCTTTGGCCACAGGCACCCACCAGGCGAGAAGATTACCCCGGTCGTCGTACAACTCTTGCTCATCCGGGGAAAGCGCCATCGCCCTTTCAATCAAGCGGCGATGATCCCGTTGATTGGCAAGGATGCGGAATTCCAAGGTCCCGATGCTGCTGATCACTCGCTCCAACCGAGCGACTTCCTCTTCATTTACTTCGGGAACGATGATCTCAATCTGCTGCGGCCCAAAGCGACGAATTGTCACTTCCTTGACACCGCTCGGATTGACACGCCGATTGAGGGCCGCAATCAACTGATCCATATCGATCTGATCACGATCGGCCTGGGCCCGTTCGCCCGGTTGTCGCACGGCGCCCTCGATTTCATAAACCATGATCACTCCACCGCTGAGGTCGATCCCCAACTTTGGCGGCCAGCGTGTGAGAATGATCACGATAGCAACGACAATTGTGAAAAAGACAAAAGAAAGTCGGCCGAAGTACTCGCGAAGTCGCCATTGTTCGCAGATGAAGTAAGCCAGGCCGACGGGTAGCCCTATAATTAAAAGTAGGAATCCAAGATAGATCAGTGCGTTCAGGAGTCCGGATAATTGCCCTTCCCCTGGTGCCTTCTCCGCTGCTTGCGGGGCCGGAGACGTCTGCCCACCTGGTGCTGGTGTTTCCTGGGCAGTAGCCACAGCAGTCTGTTTCTCCGGCTGCTCTTGGTCTGCCGATGGTGCCACCTTCTCGGATGGAGCAGGGGTCTCCGGGGCTACCGTCCCAGAAGATTGGGCATTCTCACCTTGATTCGTCACCGAGGCCGCCGGTAATTGTGGCCCCTCAGCCACTGCCGGGGCTTGCTCTGCCCGGGCAGACGAACCCACTGGAAGCGGGGCCGCAAGAACGAGGGCGAAGATTGCAAAAACCACCGGGACACCGAGGGTCAACCCAAACCGCCGTAAAGACGTCACGCGTCGGTCCATCGTCTTAACTCGCTCAATGCACAAAAATCATCCGCGCCTGGCAATAATTCCCCTATTTCACAATGAAGAGGGACTTGACGTATCCCATCATCCCCCAATGCCGCGGGAACGTTCTGGCCTAGTCACCTGATTTGGCGTCCTTGCCGTTACCCGCCGACGTTTCCTCTCCCAACACTTGAGCAATCGCACTCAAGGTGCAACGAATACGTGTATTGGTGGCATCATCCACCCGTAATGTCACCTCATTCGCCTCCCGGTGAACATTGGTAACGACTCCATAGATGCCACCAATCGTGAGTACACGGTCGTTTTTCTTGAGCGCCTGCAACATGGCTTGGCGTCGTGCGCGCTCTTTCCGTTCCGGACGGATCAGCAAAAAATAAAAAACAAGGATCAGCGGGATCCACAAGGTCAGCATCATCAGGACACCACTAGACGTGTTGCCCGATGCCGCCTCGGCAAGAAAAAGCAGACTACCCGGCGTCATTGGCCTCTCCTGACTTGGTCAGTACCCCGCTGGCGACATGCCAATTGAACAATGCCAATCATCACACATCTGTCCCACTGATGGGGGTTGCATGCCTTTAACCGCCAAATAATGAATCTTAAAGCTTGAAAGGTAATGCCACAAGGGGAATGCGGGCAAGCTGGGGAGCTGCAAAGGGGTGAGGAGGTCAACCCAGCATCAACACACCCATGGGGATAGAGCAATTCTGTCCTCTCCTGAGCACTGCCCCACCGTCTCCGTGGGAAAGGTGATCCACCATCAGCCCCCCTTCTGGGCAAAAGCGAAGGCATAAAATGAAAGTAGGGGTGTTCGACGATAACGTCACTTTAAATCTGGACATCCTAAAGTTTGGAACAACGTATGAACCAGTTCCTCCTTCAGCAGATTCGTCGAAGGCATATCTTGCGAGAGGCGGAGGGGTATCTTGAATTGGGGCTATTCGAAAGGGCCTTGGAGTGCCTAGATCGTTTGCCAGATAGGGATCGTCAATCTTTTGAGGCCCGTCTCATCCGCGCCGAGATTCTTCGTGCAATGGGACAGTACGAGTCGGCGCTGGAGATTTACGAAAGCCTCATTGCCCAGCGGCCAGATGACCTGAACATTTTGTTGGCGATGGGCTGGTGCCATAAACGAATCGGACGCATCGATCTTGCTTGCGCCGACCTGGAAAAGGCAAAACAGATTAGTCCTCGCAACTCCTTAGTGCTCTACAATTTGGCCTGCTATTATAGTCTCGCAGGGCGAAAGCAGGACGCCCTGACTCACCTCGAAAAGGCTCTCCAACTGGAACCTGGGCTGCGCAAACTCATCGACACAGAAACGGATTTTGATCCCTTGCGATCTGATTCCGATTTCATCCGGCTGGTTTACCCCGATAAGGGAAACCGCTAAATTGTCTGGTGTCGGTCAAGCAATCGTCGTAGCGGTGGAGGCTGCCATGCACTGCAGCCACCGCTGCTTGTGGTGCACCAGCGGCCCATGGGTTTTCATTATTTAAGATTGGAGCGATTTGCCATGGCACGTTCTTTCAGGCAGGCGGCGGTTTCCCGACGTTTTCTGGCAGGCACAGGCGGAAGGGTCACTCGGCGAAATCTGATTAAAGGCTTGGGGGCTGCGGTCACACTTCCCTGGATAGGAAAGGCCTTGGCTGCTCTCTCACCGAAGGCTGAGATCCTCGAAGTTAAAACGATCAGTCGTTTGCCCCACCGGTACCACGGCTGGCCCACCGTGGCAAGACGCAAAAATGGTCAACTCGTCTTGGTATATTCCGGTGGTCGCGAGGCCCATGTATGCCCGTTCGGTCGCGTGGAAATGATGACATCAAACAATGACGGCGATTGGTGGACATACCCACGGGTTTTGATCGATTCGGCCATTGATGACCGAGATGCCGGCGTTCTCGAAACGGCAAAGGGAACACTTCTCGTCACGACCTTTACTTCGCTAGCGTACGTGCCGGTCCTGGAACGGGCGATGGCCGATCCGGGCAAGGGCTGGCCCTCTGAGAAAATCGATCAATGGCGGGCGGCTCACGAACGGCTGACGGAGGCCCATCGCAAGTCACAACTTGGCGTGTGGATGATCCGCTCTGAAGACGGTGGTGTGACGTGGTCGTCTCCGTACGACTGCCTCATTGACAGTCCCCACGGTCCTATTCAGTTGCGGGATGGCCGCCTCCTTTACGCCGGGAAAGACCTTTGGCGTACAGAGAACGTTGGTGTCTGCGTCTCGGAAGATGACGGACGGACCTGGCAGTGGCTTGCAGTCTTGCCAACTCGGGAAGGTGACAATCCCAAGCAGTACCATGAACTTCACGCGGTGGAGACGACAAGTGGGCGGTTAATCGTGCAGATTCGCAATCATAATTCCGCAAACAGTGGCGAAACCCTGCAATCGGAATCGGAGGACGGCGGAAAGACATGGAGCGTCCCCCATCCTATCGGAGTCTGGGGATTGCCTTCCCATTTGTTGCGGATGGCGGATGGTCGTCTTCTTATGAGTTATGGACACCGACGTCCACCTTTCGGTTGCCAAGCCCGGATTAGCGAGGATGAGGGTAGGACATGGTCTGAGCCCATCGTCATTTACGGGGATGGTGCGGGCGGAGATCTGGGGTACCCCAGCACGGTGCAATTGGCCGGGGGTGACTTTGTAACGATTTGGTACGAGTTGATGTCCGGTTCTCCGTTTGCCGTTTTACGCCAAGCCCGGTGGCGGTTGGCATAAGGTTGGGTCGCCATCACGCAAACCGGTAACTTCACTTGGAAACGAATACTCGACGCTGCCATTGTGGCAGATGTTTTGCGCATCCAATGCGCGCAAGTTATTGTCATTAAGTATGTTACGCGCACATCACCGAACGGGCATAGTATTTGCTAGCGTGCTAACATAGGTTTTGCAGTCCCGACATGAAAGAACACATCGACCGTGGTGGTTGGGACAAGGCTTTTCGGTTCGTATCTGGGTCTTTGGGAAGAAGGAGACGTGTCATGGCAGTTCCTCCCTTCGGTCCGCCGTCCCTGGATCAACTCCGGCGTGAAGTTGATCGACTGTTTAATAACTTTCTGAGTGAACTTCCGGAAGCGGGTCTTGGCTTGACGAGCCGGAACCGAATCCCGGTCAACGTATGGGAAACCCCGGAAGCCTTCGTCGTTGAAGCAGAAGTCCCAGGGGTCACCACCGATCAAGTTGACATCTCTGTGGTCGGTAGTGAGTTGACCCTTCGTGTCAATCGTCCCCAGCCTGCCAATGAGGGAGTGACCTACCATCGGCGAGAGCGACAGACGGGCGAATGCAGTCGGGTCATCAGACTTCCTGGGGAGTTCGATGTCGATCGCATCCAGGCCGACCTCCAAAATGGCGTGTTAACCATCACCTTGCCAAAGGCGGAAACCGTTCGGCCGCGCAAAATCCAGGTCAATGTGCGATAACGCAAGTGGATGTCGTGTCGATCGCTTAGTGAGAAGGAGAGATAGCGATGAGACACCAACATGGTGGAAAACGTATGGCCCAGCCCCAGCCCGAACATTTGCGTGGTGACCGTTATTACAGCCCGCCTGTTGACATCGTGGAAAAAGGAGATGAAATCCTGTTGATTGCGGACGTGCCGGGAACCAAATCAGAAGACATCGACATTCAATTCGAGGACGGCATGTTGACCGTCCATGCCAAGGTTAACCCACGCTACCCTGAAGGAGTCGAGTTCTTGCAACAGGAGTACGGTGTTGGGGATTACTTGCGGACCTTCCAGGTCAGCGAGGCAATCGACGCCTCCAAGATATCGGCTGAATATGAGAATGGCGTCTTGACCCTACACCTCCCCAAGGCGGCTAGCCTCCGTCGTCGAAAGATTGAGGTCACCGCGAAAGGGTAATAAACTCAATAAATTTGACGGCCGGTTCGGGGCGTTGTCACAACATAGATCAACGAAAGACAAACCGAGGTTGGCTCGCCACCTCGGTTTTCCCTTTTGACGGGCGTGACGGGAAGCATATGCCAAGAAATTGCCTTATTGACTTATCAGGATGGCCTTGTAGCCATCAAGGTGAACGGGGATCCCCTGCTCTGTCGCGGTGACTGCCCGTATTTCACCTGTAATCGGATCCAACGCCGTCCAGGTCTTGTGTTGTTTTGCTCGCAGAACACCTTTGTAGGGTTCCCGCGAAACATTGGCAAGGATCAAAATCGTTCGCCCTTCCCTCTCAAACTCTCCAAAGACGATCCGATCATTTGCCGGTTCTATGTGATATAAGGGCCGGATGGCCTCGACTAACTTAGCTGCCGTTAGCAGGGCATCCGTAGCATCTCGGATGACGCGGCCACCTGCTTGTTGGAATTGCTCAATCACAGCTTGCGCCTCATGGGGCAGCTCCACCCCGGCCGGCATGACAACGCTTTCCAGTTCCAGATTGCCCACACAGAGGCGGCCGTCGGAACTTACCCGTGATCGCTGTAGGTATTCATGGTCAATCAAAACGAACGGAATCTGCCGCCGCTGCATGGTCTGTCCGAGGCGCATAAAAGAGCCAATCAGTTGCTGGACTTTCTCACTGCGAACCGACTGGTGGAGAGGACCTGCCACGGGAAGATACTCGGCCCACAGGTCATAAATGGGGTAGTAAAGAGCAACCCTGCGCCGGGGCATGGCCTCGCGGAGGATCGCATTAAGGCGCCCCACGAATTGGCCGTACTGCCAATTCTCCTCCACGGAGCGGTCCTCCGGGTTATAGTAAAGCGTAAACTCCGTGACACCCCACGCCGCTTGCCATGCCGCTGTTGCCATCATTTCGGGAAGCCCTACCGGTCCCGCCCCTGACATCTTCTGAGAAAAATCGCTGACTTCCGTCATCACGCGACGGCATCCTGTCAACAGGGCCCCAGATACCGGCATGGCCGCCGTCAGCCATCCACTGTGAATGACGACCTCAGGATTCGAGCTTAACATGTCCAGCCCGGGGACATCCATTTGCGCGATGGCCTTCAGACCATTCCCATAAAGGGGGACATGATGGAGGATCGATTCCTCATGCAAATTGTGGCCTGACGAGGCGACGTTATGGCCTTGACACCACCGGCGAAGAGCGCCAAAGTAGCGGTCCGCAACTAACTCTGCAACAATCGACCAAAACTGGCGGCGGATGCGACGATCTTCCGGACCGTTACCGACAAAAAGGCTCTTTTGTTGGGCCCGAAGGTCTTCACCCCACTTGCTCCGATAAACGTTTTCTAGATCATAACACCACGGCACGGTCGGTAAGGGCTTTACGTTAGGGTCGGGTGCATCCTCTATGGGAACTCGACTGCGCGCAGGCTCCGGAATTGCCCCCAGGTCAACGGCCATGAGGGAAGGTTCATCCGTAAAAAAGGCCACAATGGTTGAACCGAAATGGCGGGCCAATCGCTTGTAATAGGCTTCGTGCGTCACCTGAATAAACTTAGCGGTGGCACGATCATCCATGAGGTTGATATAGCGGCGAACCGCATGATAGTTATTCGCGGCATGGGTATGTTCGAATGCCCGGCGGAGGAAAAACGCGGGCGTCTGCCGCGGTTCCCATGCCAAGACAAGGGCTTCAAACTCGGGATTGCCCTCGAGAACCAGTCCTCCCGCCGCACCACTCGGGTAACCCTTTTCGTCGTAGATCCAAACAGGCATCTTCAAACGGGCACAAAGTTCAACGCCTTCGATCAACGTCTGCCAGTTGGCCTCCGATCGAAGGTAATCCTGAAAGGCCACGTTGCACACAATTCCTCCGCGGCCTCGCCGAAGGTAATAGGCCATCCCTTCATCCGATATCGGCTGCGCCCTGGGCTGTTGCAGAATCTGTGCGACGCTGTCGGCCACCACGCGCTGGGGTGTTAAGCCATGAACAATTTGTAGCGGACGGCATTCCAGTGGTGGTTGCATCCATGCCTCCATCCAAGACTTTGGCAAAGGCGAATCCTCCGCGCCAAGAGCGGCCACTCCGCAGCCGAGGCAGGTGATGATCGAGAAAACGGTCAAGAGTCGTACTCGAGTCTTCCTCGCCCATCGATCTCCTTGGATGCTCGTCCTCATGAAGTGATCTCCGGAAATAAAGCCACTGTGGTGAAAAAGCCGTTGCGACAACATGCCGCTATTTTAGGTAAGAAGGAACGTGCCTTGAAGCTCCCGAAGAAAAAGTGAGCGTCCCCAGCGGGGTTGGGGACGCTCTCGAAGGGAGGGGAAGGGGGCGACTTCAGCGATTGCGTGCCGCCCATCCGAGTTGAGCAGCACGCGTTAAGGGGCAGTGGATTAATACTCAGGCGGTGTGTGCCCACCACCGGATTTTTCTTCCTTGGGCTTTTCGGCCACCAGGGCATCACTGGTCAACATTAGAGTTGCCAC
>Ga0116169_1002639_pt1 | contig 12912 bp, 11 predicted proteins | sample AD_UKC130_MetaG_FD_89796 | JGI IMG/M metagenome (GOLD analysis project Ga0116169, IMG submission 89796) | Active sludge microbial communities of municipal wastewater-treating anaerobic digesters from Canada - AD_UKC130_MetaG | ecosystem: Engineered > Bioreactor > Anaerobic > Digestate | place...
AGCGGGTCAGGGAGATCTTGGAGGCCATGGTTCTGGAGGGGTTCTCTGTGGGGTTGCAAAAGGGCTCCGTCAGACGGAGCCCGCAGCTTGTCGCAGTGGCGCTGCGCGGTGGCGCCTCGCCGTCGTCAGTCGGCCAGCGCGCGGCTCACCACCTCGCGCACGTCGTTGCTCAGGTCCGGCTTGGCCGCCACGCGGGCGATCGCCTCGCGGGCCGCACTGCGGTAGGGCTCGGCCAGGCGGCTCCAGCGGTCGAGTGCGCGCGCCAGCCGTGCGGCCAGTTGCGGGTTGAAGGCGTCGATCTCCAGCACGCGCAGGCTCCAGAACTGGTAGCCGGCCGCGTCCTTGCGGTGAAAGGCCGCCGGGTTGCCGCTGCAGTAGCTGAACAGCAGGCTGCGTGCGCGGTTCGGGTTCTTCAGGTGGAAGTCGGGGTGCGACATCAGCTGGCGCACCAGCGCCAGCACATGGCCGTCGCGGTCGGACGCGCCGGCCTGCAGCGCAAACCATTTGTCCAGTACCAGTTCGTCCCCCTTGAACATGGCGTGGAAACGGCTCAAAGCCTCGCCGGCCAGCGGGTGGCCGCAGGCGACCAGGGCGCCCAGCGCATGGAGCCGGTCGGTCATGTTGCCGGCCTGCTTGAAGCGCTCGAACGCGCGGGTCGGCCATGTGTCGGTGGTGCTGCCCAGGCAGGCCATGGTCAGGGCCATGCCGGCCAGCGCACGCTGGCCACTGGAGACCGGGTCGGGGCGGTAGGCGCCGGTGTTGGCGTTGTCGTCGAAGGCCTGCTGCCAGTCGTCAAGGAGTGCGGTGGCCAGCTGCAGGCGCATCGCTTCGCGCACGGCATGGACCTGCTGCGGGTCGACCACGTCGAGCTGCTCGGAGATATAGGTCTCGGATGGCAGGCTCAGCGTCAGTTCCTTGAACGCGGCATCCAGCGTCGGATGGCGCAGAATGCCACGCATCGCCTCCAGGAAGGCCGGCGTGAGCACCGCGCTAACCGGTGTGTCGGCCGGCTGGGCCAGCGCCGCCAATGCGCAGCGCAGCGCCAGGCGCTGGCCGGCTTCCCAGCGGTTGAACGGGTCGCTGTCGTGGGCCAGCAGGTGCAGCAACTGCGCGTCGCTGTAGTCGAAGCTCAGCAGCACCGGCGCGCTGAAGCCGCGCAGGATCGAAGGCACGGGTTCGGCCGTCAGGTTGATGAAGGTCAGCGTCTCTTCCTGCTGGCTCAGCACGAAGGTGCGCGGCCCGTCGCCGGGTATCGATTCGTCGGCCAGCTGCAGCGGCATGTCGCGCCCGTCGGGGCCTACCAGGCCGAGGTTGATCGGGATGACGAAGGGCTGCTTGGTCGGCTGGCCGGCGGTCGGCTTGCAGCTCTGCGTCAGCGTCAGCGTATAGCTGCCTGCGGCGGCGTCAAAGGCGCCGCGCGCCGTCACCATGGGCGTGCCGGCCTGGCTGTACCAGTTCTTGAACTGCGGCAGCAGCGCGGCCAGGTCGGAGCCCGGGTTGGCATCGGCCTGGGCCTGCGCGAAGTCGTCGCAGGTCACGGCCTGGCCATCGTGGCGCTCGAAATACAGCTTCATGCCTTTGGCGAAACCGTCGCGGCCCACCAGGGTCTGCATCATGCGCACGACCTCGGCGCCTTTTTCGTACACGGTGACGGTGTAGAAGTTGTTGATCTCCACATAGCTGTCGGGCCGCACCGGGTGCGCCATCGGGCCGGCATCCTCGGGAAACTGGGCGGTGCGCAGCACCCGCACGTCCTCGATGCGCTTGACGGCGCGGGCCGATGCGTCGTGGCACAGGTCCTGCGAGAACTCCTGGTCGCGGAACACCGTCAGGCCTTCCTTCAGGCTGAGCTGGAACCAGTCGCGGCAGGTCACGCGGTTGCCGGTCCAGTTGTGGAAATACTCGTGGCCGACCACCGACTCGATGTTGGAGAAATCGGTGTCGGTGGCCGTGGCCTGCGTCGCCAGCACGTATTTCGTGTTGAAGATGTTCAGGCCCTTGTTCTCCATCGCGCCCATGTTGAAGTCGCTGGTGGCCACCACCATGAAGCGCTCCAGGTCCAGCGGCAGGCCGAAGCGGGCCTCGTCCCAGGCGATGGACGCCATCAGCGAATTCATCGCGTGTTCGGTCTTGCCCAGGTCGCCGGGACGCACATAGATCTCGAGCAGGTGCTCCTTGCCGGCGCGCGAGATGACGCGCTGCTGGCGCGACTCCAGCCGACCCGCGACCAGCGCGAACAGATAGCAGGGCTTGCGGTGCGGGTCGACCCAGCGCGCGAAATGGCGCCCGGCATTGCCTTCGCCTTCCATGTCGCCATGTTCGACCAGGTTGCCGTTGGACAGCAGTACCGGGTAGGCCGCCTTGTTGGCGCGCAGCAGCACGCTGTAGCTGGCCATCACGTCCGGACGGTCCATGAAGTAGGTGATGCGCCGGAAGCCTTCGGCCTCGCACTGCGTGAAGAAGGAGTCGTTGCTGACGTACAGGCCCATCAGCTTGGTGTTCTTGGCCGGCTGGCAGGTGGTGAAGATCTCCAGGTCAAAGGGCCCGGCCTCGGCTGGCGGCAGGTTGTCCAGCACCAGCTGGTTGCCGTCGATCTTGAAGCTGGCGCTGCCGCCGTTGACCAGCACCCGTGCCAGGTTGAGGTCTTCGCCGTCCAGGCGCAGCGGCTGCACCGGCACGTCCGGGTTGCGGCGCAGCCGCATCTTGTTGAGCACCCGGGTCTTGGCCGGGTCGAGGTCGAAGGTCAGGTCGACGGTGTCGATCCAGAACGCGGGGGCACTGTAGTCGGCGCGCTGGATGCTGACCGCCTGTCCTTGGTCGTCACGAGATGCGGGCATGGAGTGTCTCCAGAAATTGGTTATCGATGAGTTCGTCGTAGTGCTTGATCTTCGCGATCACATGGTCGCCATCGAGCTGTTCTGCGCTGTGGCTGGTGCATACCGCCACCGCCTTCATGCCGGCGCGGCGTGCCGCCTCGATGCCGAACGGGGCGTCTTCGAACACGATGCAGGCTGCCGGGTCGGCGCCGATGCGGCGTGCCGCTTCCAGAAAGATCGCCGGCTCGGGCTTGCCCGGCAGCCCCTCGTCGCCACCCACCATGGCGTGCGGCAATGGATCCATCTGCAGGTGGCGCATCGCAAATGCGATGTTGTGCTTGTCGCCCGCCGTTCCCACGCCGATGCGCAGGCCGCTGGCATGGGCACTGGCGCAAAAGCGCCTGAAACCCTGCACCTCGGCAAACACCGGCTCGAACAGCGCGCGGTAGATCTCCTCCTTCTCCTGGATCAGCGCCCAGGCCTCCTGCTGCGCAATCGGCCGGCCGAACAGCACTTCCATGCATTCGGCGCCGGTGCGCCCGGTGGTCTTGCGCAGCAGTTCGTCGACATCGATGGTGATGCCGTGGCGCGCCACAAAGCTGACCCGGCTCTGGGCGTGGAACGGCATCGAATCGATCATCGTGCCGTCCATGTCGAAGATCAGGCCCTGGATGCGCATGCTCAGACGCCCTGCTTGAGCGAGGCTTCGATGAACACGTCGAGGTCGCCGTCGAGCACCTTCTGCGTGGCCGAGACCTCGACATTGGTGCGCAAGTCCTTGATACGGCTGTTGTCCAGCACGTAGCTGCGGATCTGGTGCCCCCAGCCCACGTCGGTCTTGGTGTCCTCGAGTTTCTGCTGCTCTTCCTGCTGCTTGCGCAGCTCGTGGTCGTACAGCTTGGAGCGCAGCCGCTTCCAGGCCACGTCGCGGTTGCTGTGCTGGCTGCGGCCGTCCTGGCATTGCACGACGATGCCAGTGGGGATGTGCGTCAGGCGCACCGCCGAGTCGGTCTTGTTGATGTGCTGGCCGCCGGCGCCGCTGGCACGGTAGGTGTCGGTGCGCACATCGGACGGGTTGATCTCGATCTCGATCGAGTCGTCGATCTCGGGGTAGACGAACACGCTGGCAAAGCTGGTGTGGCGTCCGCCCGAGGAGTCGAACGGCGACTTGCGCACCAGACGGTGCACACCGGTCTCGGTGCGCAGCAGGCCGAACGCGTATTCGCCCTCGATCTTGATCGTGGCACCCTTGATGCCAGCGGTGTCGCCGGGCGACTCGTCCTCGATCGTGGTCGTAAAACCCTTGCGCTCGGCATAGCGCAGGTACTGGCGCAGCAGCATGCTGGCCCAGTCGCAGGCCTCGGTGCCGCCGGCGCCGGCCTGGATGTCCAGGAAGCAGTTCAGCGGGTCGGCCGGCTTGTTGAACATGCGCAGGAACTCGAGCTTCTCGATTTCCGCGGCCAGCTTGGCGGTGTCGCGCTCGATCTGCAGCAGGCTGTCTTCGTCGCCCTCGTCCTTGCTCATCTCGTAGAGCTCGGCGTTGTCGGCCAGCTCGGACGTGAGCTTGCCCAGCGAAACCACCACATTGTCGAGGGACTTTTTCTCGCGGCCGAGTTCCTGGGCCTTCTTCGGGTCATTCCAGACCGAAGGGTCTTCGAGTGAGGCGTTGACCGTCCTCAGGCGTTCGGATTTGGCATCGTAGTCAAAGATACCCCCGTAACTCTTGGGTCCGGGCGGCCAGGTCGCTCAGTTGGGTGCCGATCTGGTTGATGTGTACTGCGTCCATGGTGGGTGTCCTTGTTGTCGGGTGAGAGATCAACCGGGCATTTTCTCACGATGGCGCAGGGGGGCCGGCGCGCACCGGCGGCGGGCTCAGCCGCCCAGAAAATCCTCGAGCAGGCGGGCCAGTTGCTCCGGCTGGTCATGGTGCAGCATGTGGCCGGCATCGTCCACCACGGCAATGCGGTGGTCGGCCACGTGCTGCAGCCGCGCGTGGTACTGCTCGCGCGTGAAGCTGCCCTTCCACCATTTCCACATTTCGTCATCGGAGGCCTCGACCGCCAGCACCGGCATGGAGATGCGCTTGTAGACCTCCAGCAGCTCGTCGACCCGCAGCAGCTGCGCGTTGACGATCTTGTGCGCCGCCTCGCCCAGGATCTGCCACTGGCCCTGCGCGTCCTGGCTCGACCAGTGCCGGGCCAGCCAGTCGGCCTTGTCGCGGCCGGCCTGGTCACGCGCCAGTCGCGGATTGGTCTTGGCCAGCCGCTGCGCCACGCCGTCGACGCTGTCGTAGCCCCGCAGGCTCAATTCGCCGTCGCGGTGCTGCTTGAGCTGTTTCAGCCATTTCGCATAGCGACCGGGCGCCTGATCGGGCGTCGTCTCCGGGCCGCCAAAACCCTCCAGGTTGACCAGCCGGCGCACCCGTTCGGGGCGGATGCCGGCATACAGCATCGCGACATTGCCGCCCATGCTGTGGCCGACCAGGTCGAAGGGCTGCTCGGGCGAGAAGTGGTCGGCCAGAAAGTCGAGATCGGCGATGTAGTCGGGAAACCAGAAGTTGTCGACCGGCCCGCCGGCGGTGAGGCCGTAGCCGCGCCAGTCCGGCGCAAGGACGAGCCGCCCCTGCATGAACGATTCATCCAGCGCGTCGACGGCAAACTGGAACGACGCGGCCACGTCCATCCAGCCATGTACCAGCACCAGCGGCGCCTGGCCAGGACGGGGTTCACCCCAGCAGCGGACGTGGTAATTGAGGCCGCGCAAGGGGACGAACACACTGCGGGACGGGCGTTTGACTTGGTACATTAAGCCGATCATAAGGAGACATTCCGTGGCACGCAGTCAAGCACATGACAGTTCGGCCGCCGCTTGGGAGCGCGACAACTACCAGGCGATGCATGGCAGCTTCGGCTGGCAGGTGCCGCGCCGCTTCAACATGGCCCAGGTCTGCTGTGCGCGCTGGGCCCAGGCCCCCGACGCCGCGCAGCGGGTGGCGATCCTGGCCGACGGCACCGACCAGGCCCCGCGCGCGTGGACGTATGCCGAGCTGCAGTCGGCCAGCTACCGGCTGTCGAATGCGCTGGCCGTGCTGGGGGTGAAACGCGGCGACCGGGTGGCTATCGTGTTGCCGCAGCGCTTCGAGACCGCGGTGGCCTACATGGCGGTGCTGCAGATGGGCGCCGTTGCCATGCCGCTGTCGATGCTGTTCGGCCCCGAGGCGCTTGAGTTTCGGCTGCAGGACAGTGAGGCGGTGGTGGCCATCTGCGACGCCGCCGCCATCGACGCGCTGGAATCGGTGCGCGCCCGTTGCCCCTTGCTGGAGGCCGTGGTGCGGGTCGGGCCGCATGCCAGCGATGCCAATCCGGAATACGCGGCAGTGCTGGCCCAGCAGCCGGCGACGTTCAAGGCCTGCGACACCGAGGCCGACGAGGCGGCGGTGTTGATCTACACCAGCGGCACGACGGGCCAGCCCAAGGGCGCGCTGATCGCCCACCGCGGCCTGATCGGCAACCTCAGCGGTTTCGTCTGCAGCCAGAACTGGTTCGGTTTCGATCCGGCGCGCGCCGGATCCGACTCCGAGGCGGTGTTCTGGTCGCCGGCGGACTGGGCCTGGACCGGCGGGCTGATGGATGCCTTGCTTCCGACCCTATATTTCGGCCGGCCCATCGTGGCCTGGAACGGCCGCTTCAGTCCGCAGACCGCGTTCGAACTGATGGAGCGGTATGCGGTTACGCACAGCTTCCTGTTTCCCACGGCGCTCAAGGCCATGATGAAGGCCTTCCCCCAGCCGCGCCAGCAATACCGGCTGCAATTGCAGGCCATCATGAGCGCCGGCGAGGCGGTGGGCGATGCGGTGTTCGACTACTGCCGCCAGCAGCTTGGCGTGGTGGTCAACGAGATGTTCGGGCAGACCGAGATCAACTACATCGTCGGCAATTGCACCATGAATATGGCCCCCACGCTTGTCGCTTCGCGTACTGCGCTGCCCCCCGAGGGGGCCGAATCCGCCTTGGGGCGGCCCGGCGGCGGATTGCCGTTGGCACAGAATTGCAATGTAGGCTGGCCCGCAAAAGCAGGCAGCATGGGCAAGGGCTATCCCGGCCACCGGGTGATGGTCATCGACGATGCCGGACAGGAATGCCCGGTGGGGGTGCCCGGCGACGTGGCGGTCAACCGTTTTGACGTCCATGGCCAGCCGGACCCGGTATTTTTCCTGGGGTATTGGAAGAACCCGGCCGCCACCGCGGCGCGGTTCACCGGCGACTGGTGCCGCACCGGCGACCTGGCCACCCGCGACGCCGACGGCTACCTGTGGTACCAGGGCCGGGCCGACGACGTGTTCAAGGCCGCCGGCTACCGCATCGGTCCGGGCGAGATCGAGAACTGTCTGGTCAAGCATCCGGCGGTGCTCAATGCCGCGGTGGTGCCCAAGCCGGATCCGGAGCGCGGCGCCGTCGTCAAGGCCTACGTGGTGCTATCGCCCGACCATGCCGGGCGCCGGACCGGATTGCCGGACGCCGATGCGCGCCAGGCCTTCGATGCCGCGCTGACGGCTGCCCTGCAGGCGCATGTGCGCGGCAAGCTGGCGCCCTATGAATACCCGAAGGAGATCGAATTCGTGGCCGAGCTGCCGATGACCACCACCGGCAAGGTGCAGCGGCGGGTGCTGCGTCTGCAGGAGGAGGCGCGGGCCAAGGCGCAGGGTAGCGTCTAAACTCCGCATTCGTAATACGTTTGGAGAAGTGATGCAAAAAGTCCGGCTCGGTCAAAGCGACCTGCACGTCACGCCCATCTGCCTGGGCACCATGACCTTCGGCGAACAGGTGTCCGAGGCAGATGCCCACGCCATCATGGACCGTGCGTTCGAGCGCGGCATCGATTTCCTGGATACGGCCGAGATGTATTCCGTGCCCACGCGCGCACCGACGTTTGGCGCCACCGAGGCCATCATGGGCCGCTGGCTCAAGGCGCGGCCCGGGCTGCGCGAGAAGCTGGTCATTGCCTCCAAGGTGGCCGGTCCCGCGCGCGGCATGGACTGGGTGCGCGAAGGCCAGGGCATGACGCAGGACGATATCCGCCGTTCCTGCGAAAACAGCCTCAAGCGGCTGCAGACCGACGTGATCGACCTGTACCAGATCCACTGGCCCGAGCGCCATGTGCCCTCGTTCGGCGCGACCTACTACGACCCGTCCAAGGAGCGTTCGGCAACCTCCATCCAGCAGCAGCTGGAGACGCTGTCGGAGCTGGTCAAGGCCGGCAAGATCCGCCATATCGGCCTGTCCAACGAGACGCCGTACGGCGTGCACGAGTTCGTGCGCCTGGCCGAGCAGCACGGGCTTGCCCGGGTGGTGTCGATCCAGAACCCGTACTGCCTGATCAACCGCAGCTATGACAACGGCACCGACGAGACCTGTCACCGGCTGGGCGTCTCGCTGCTGGCGTATTCGCCGCTGGGCTTCGGATTGCTGACCGGCAAATACGATGTAAGCGGTACCGAGGGACCGGACGCTCCCAAGGGTGCGCGTATCTCCACCTACGAATCGACACGCAAGCAGCGCTGGGGGCGCCCCGAGGCCCTGGCCGCCGCGCGCCGCTACAACGCACTGGCGCGCGAACACGGCCTGAGCCCGACCCGGATGGCGCTGGCGTTCTGCTACACCAACTGGCGCGTGGCCAGCACCATCATCGGGGTGACCCGCATGGCCCAGCTGGACGAATGCCTGGACGCCTGGGACACGACGCTGACGCCCGAACTGCTGGCGCAGATCGACGCGATCCGCTGGGAGCTGCGCGATCCCGCGCAGTAAAAGCAGGCAGCAGGTACCGGGGGGCAGGCGATGGTGCGGCGCGCACACGTGTCCGAGACACCGGCAACGCATCTGCTGCGCGCGCACAAGGTGGAATTCACCGAGCACCCCTACGAATATGTCGAACACGGCGGCGCCAACCACAGCGCCGAAGTGCTGGGCATGGACCCGTATGCCGTGGTCAAGACGCTGGTGATGCAGGACGAGCGCGCACGTCCGCTGCTGGTGCTGATGCACGGTAACCGCAAGGTCAGCACGCGCAACCTGGCGCGCCAGATCGGCGTCAAGTCGGTCGAACCCTGCGCGCCCGAGGTGGCCAACCGGCACAGCGGCTACCTGGTCGGCGGCACCTCGCCATTTGCGACCCGGCGCGAGATGCCGGTCTACATCGAGCAGACGATCCTGGAACTGCCGCGCATCCTGATCAACGGTGGCCGTCGCGGTTACCTGGTGGGCATTGCGCCGAGCGTCTGCGTGCAGCTGCTGGCGGCCCGGCCGGTGAACTGCGCGCTGGCAGAATAGCGGTCATTACCATCAGCGCCACCCATGGCGCGCCGGAGACCTGATCCATGGACGCGTCCAATCCTTTCCTGCCCCTGATCGCCGTGGCCGCTGCCTACCTGCTGGGCTCGCTGTCGTTTGCCGTGATCGTCAGCCGGGCCATGGGCCTGAACGATCCTCGGACCTATGGCAGCAAGAACCCCGGCGCGACCAATGTGCTGCGCTCGGGCAGCAAGACGGCGGCCGTCGTGACGCTGCTGCTCGACGGCGCCAAGGGCTGGCTGCCGGTGATGCTGGTGGCCCGCTACGGGGCGGCCTACGGCATGCACGAGGGCACGATGGCGATGGCGGGGCTGGCCGCGTTTCTCGGTCACCTGTTCCCGGTGTTCTTCCGCTTTCAGGGCGGCAAGGGTGTCGCCACGGCCCTGGGGGTGCTGCTGGGTTACAGCTGGATCCTGGGGCTGGCCGTTGCGGCCAGCTGGCTGATCGTGGCGTTCTTCTTTCGCTATTCCTCGCTTGCCTCGCTGGTGGCCGCCGTGTTCGCGCCGGTGTACTACATCTTCGGCGACGGTGTGGCCTGGTACCTCGACAAGTCCGTGCTGCTGGCGATGGCGGTGATGGCGCTGCTGCTGGTCTGGCGCCACGCGCAGAACATCAACCGCCTGATCAAGGGCACCGAGTCGCGGCTGGGCGCCAAGAAGGCCTGAACAGCAACGCCCCCCACGTTTTCGGGGTCCACTGACTACCAAGGGATCTGTCAGTGCCTTGGCAACGGCCGGGCGGCACTGATGCCTCGAAGTCAGGATTTCTGCGCCGCGTAGGCGCCCAGGCGCAGGATCAGGTGGTGATTCAGCTGGACCCGCACCATGGCTGCAGCCAGTGCGGCGCGGATCTGCGGGCTGCCGTGGGCGGTGCGGTGCAGGCGCGGACGCCCGGACATCTGGCCGTGTTCGTCCAGCACGATGGCCACATGGGGATGGTTCGGCTTGCTCGAGCGGCGCATCACGACGGCCACTTCTTCGTTGTCCAGCCGCACGAAGGTGCCGGGCGGGCACAGGCCGACGGCACGGATCATCGCGTGGCCGATTTCGTCCGAATGCTCGCCGCTGTCCTGGATGATGGAACGCACCGAGTCGGTGGCGCTGCGCCCGGCACGGGATTTGCGCGGACTGATCATTGCGCCATACCGGTCGACCGTGCGCACGATGCGGGCCAGCCGCTGGACCGGCGTCAGCGTGGCCAGGGGCTGGTCATCGGCGATCTCGTCGTGGTGGTGACCGACGATGTCCAGCCACAGCGGGTCGGTGACGCCCAGCTCGACCAGCATCTGGCGCCCCAGCGCCGTGTGTCCGCGGATGCCGGCCTGCTGTTCCGGGCTGGGTTTTTCGAGCTGGCTGGCCAGTTCATCCTGCAATGCCGTCATGCCGATGTTCATCGTCAGCGTGGCTGCCACCATGGCGTTGCGTTCTGCCGGGTCGATCTGCAGCTCGGCGCCGACCAGGTGGGCCAGCACGGCGCATACCAGCGCGTGCGACGCGCTGTAGCCGACCGGTGATTGGGCCGCCAGCTGGAACAGCAGGTACAGGCCGGTGTCGGTGTCGCGCTTGAGCAGCGTCTGCATCCAGCGGTCGTACTGGCCGACGCGCTGGATGAATTCCTGCACGCTGTAGGGGCTGCTCAGAAGGACGCCCAGACCGGCCTCCAGATCTGCCCACAGGCTCAGCAAGTCCTCGTACTCGGTTTCGCTTTCGACGTTCAGTGTCACGTTGCGCAGTGGGGGTTAGGGTCGTAGGGGACGCCGGTCAATAGCGTTTTTCAAGTACCAGCTGGTCGTTGTTGCGCGTCATCTGGAACCGGGTCAGGTAGCTGTTGCCCAGCAGCACGAAGGGCATGGCGATCGGGGTGACGATGGCTTCGATATCGTGCACCTCGACATCGCTGAGACGCACCGACGACAAGCGCACCCGCCAGCCCGGCACGACGCCGTTGGCGGTGGACACCTGGACCGACGAACCCTGCTTGTACGGCAAGCCGATGCGGTCAGCATCGCTGCTGCTCATGCCGATGGTGGTGGCGCCGGTGTCGACCAGGAACTGGACCGGCCGCGAATTCACCAGCCCTTGCGAGAAAAAGTGGCCTTGCGCGTCGGCCGAGAGCACGATGCGCCTGCTGGTGGCGGTGTTGATCGGCTTGCCCACGCTCACCGGCGAGTCGCCCACCCGCAGCGACTGGCGCTGGCCGGCCACCTCGAGCACGGCGGTGTCGCCCTGGGTGGAGATCACCCGCACGCCCTTGAAGCTTTCGCCGGGCGCAACGCTTTTGGGTTCGCCGCCGTCGACGACCAGCAAGGCCTTGTTGCCGAGCATGCCCGACAGGGTGACCGCCTGCGCCCGTGCCATCGGGCTGAACACAGCGCTGGCAACCAGGGCCAATGCCGCGCACAGGATCCGGTTGCAGGCCAGCGCGGACATGGTGGCGCTAGTCGCGGAAGTTGTTGAAGCTCAGCGGCAGGTCAGGGATGTCCTTGCGGATCAGTGCCATCGCGGCCTGCAGGTCGTCGCGCTTGGCGCCGGTGACCCGCACGGAGTCGCCCTGGATCGCGGCCTGGACCTTGAGCTTGCTGTCCTTGATCATGCGCTGGATCTTCTTGGCCACGTCCGACTCGATGCCGTTGCGCACCTTGATCACCTGCTTGACCTTGTCGCCGCCCATTTTCTGCACGTCGCCGCGGTCGAGAAAGCGGATGTCCACGTTGCGCTTGGTCAGCTTGTTGCGCAGCACGTCCTCGATCTGTCCGAGTTGGAATTCGGCGTCGCCGATCAGCGTGATGTCTTTTTCCTTGAGCTCGATCGCCGCGGCCGTTCCCTTGAAATCGAAACGGGTGGTGATTTCCTTGACCGTGTTGTCCACGGCATTGCGCACTTCCACGAGATCGGCCTCGCAAACGGTATCAAAAGAGGGCATGTGATTACCAATGGGGATTCAAACTGCATCGGGGCCCGATGCGACAATCCTGGCATGTTAGTCGAGAAAAACGTCCCGCTCCAGCCCTACAACAGCTTTCACATCGTGGCGAAGGCGTTTTCGCTGGTGCGCATCGGCTGCGTGAATGACCTGCTGGATGTTCTGGCCGACCCGGTGCTGGCGCCGCAACCCAAGTTCATCCTGGGCGGCGGCAGCAACATTGTGCTGACCGGCGACGTCAAGCCGCTGGTGCTCAAGATCGAGGTCAAGGGCCGGCGCCTGCTGCAGGAGACCGACAAGGCCTGGCTGGTCGAGGCCGGCGCCGGCGAAAACTGGCATGAGCTGGTGGCATGGACGTTGGGCCAGGGCTACCCGGGACTGGAGAACCTGGCCATGATCCCCGGTACGGTGGGGGCCTCGCCGGTGCAGAACATCGGCGCCTACGGCATCGAACTGCAAGACCGTTTTCATTCGCTCGATGTGGTCGATCTGGCCACCGGCAACACCCATACGCTGGACGCCGCGCAGTGCGGCTTCGGCTACCGTGACTCGGTGTTCAAGCATGCGGCGCCCGAAGGTGATGCGGTGCCGGCCGGAAACGGCCCGGTAGCTGCCGCCGGATTTGGCCTGCGCGACCGGGTCGTGATCACCCACGTCCGGTTCCTGTTGCCCAAGCCATGGAAGCCGGTGCTGGGATATGCCGACCTCGAGCGCAAGATGCAGGAGACCGGCATCACGGCGCCCGATGCACAGCAGGTGTTCGACTGGGTGTGCGCGATCCGCCGCGCGAAACTGCCGGACCCGGAACAGATGGGCAATGCCGG
>Ga0116169_1002643_pt1 | contig 12889 bp, 21 predicted proteins | sample AD_UKC130_MetaG_FD_89796 | JGI IMG/M metagenome (GOLD analysis project Ga0116169, IMG submission 89796) | Active sludge microbial communities of municipal wastewater-treating anaerobic digesters from Canada - AD_UKC130_MetaG | ecosystem: Engineered > Bioreactor > Anaerobic > Digestate | place...
GCTTGCCCTTTTAATGATGTGGATTTATATAATTCAATAAGTTTTTTCTGCAAAGCAATTTTCTTTTGTAAAATTTGCTGATCAGTATAGTCATTCGATGCAATTTCAAGTTCAGCTTGTGCCCGCAAAAGCGCTGCTTTTTCGCTTAAAATAGAATCAAGAGATTTACCTTTTTTCTTATTGCCGTCCTGACGCTTTTTGCCGCTTGTTGAATCCTGAAGCTTTTTGCTTGGTGTTTTGAGCAAGGCTTTCGCTTCAGAATCAATTAAATCAGCTTGCTCTTTTTTTAATTCCTTTAATTTGGCTTTGTATTCCGCTACCTGTTCAGGTGTAAGCCGCTTAGGAAAAACATGATTGAAAAAGGGGCCTGTACGTAGTCCTTTTCGCATTTCATCAGCTTTAAGAAGTTTGTTAATAGAGTCTATTTGTCTTTGCAAATAAATAGCTCTATTTGTATTATCATTGTTGATTATGCCGTATCTACCTAAGACATCATTTAATGCTTTTGTTGCACTTTGAGCTACTTCGGTTATCTTTATTAATGCATCAACAGTGACTTTTGCAATAGGTAAAAACAGCTGCCCCATATTATTGGACAATTGTTCCCAGGCATCGGACAAAGTGGAGAGTTTACCGATAAGCGTTCCACTTTGCTTGTTCATCATATTATAGAACTTGCCACCTTCTTGAGTTGCTTCGCGAAAAGCCTCTATAATAGCACTTGCAGGTATTTGCCCTTTTTCCATTTCTTCACGAAGTTGACTAATAGATTTGCCTGTCTTTTGTGAAATAACTTGCAGGGGGTTAAAACCAGCATTAATCATTTGAAGTAAGTCTTGACCTGTCAGACGACCTGCAGAGGACATTTGAGAGAATGCAAGTACAAGGCTGTCAAATTTTTGCTTATTACCTGCAGATATATCACCAAGCATTTTTAAATTAGGTATAACGTCATCTACAGCAATGCCAAAAGACAGCATTGTCTGTGTTGCTTGCAGTAAATCAGAAGTTCCAAAAGGTGTAACATTTGCAAGGGCTGTAAGTTCTTTCATTAAAGCTTTTGCTTTGGATTGTGAACCAAGTAGTACTTCTAAAGAAATGTTATATTGTTCAAATTTAGCTGCTACTCCAACTGCTGCAACTCCTAAAGCTGTAAGAGTTGATATTAAGCCAGTAAAAACAATACCTTTCCAGCTAGAAAAAGCATTACCAACTCGCTTAACAGCTCTTTGAATTCCGTTGAGTTCTTGATCAGCCTTTTTGCAATTGTCATAAATAAGCTTGAATTTTTGGTCAAGCTGTTTTGTATTCATGTCAATTACAGCTGCTAGTTTTGCAACTTCATTCCCTGCCATCTTTTGCCTTTCGTCTATCTACTAGGGGAAACATTTGACCAAGAGCTTTAATATTCTTGGATTGCTCTTTTTTAACTTCTGATTTAGTTTTTAAAGTACCGTTTTCAATGCCTTGATATGTTAATAAAAGCATTATTTTACGAGGTGTAGACCTCCAGAACTCTTGTTCTGAAAGCCCTGCTTTTAATGCAGCGTACCAATAAAAGGTAATTTCAAACCTTTCTTTTTTTTTATTTCAGTTTTTTTGCCCTGTTCTATAAGCTCATTGTATGCGTCAGGCATAGACACACAACGCAGAAATTCAGTAGTACATTTGTCGTATAGCTCTACAAATGAGCCATAATCATACAATTGTTCGATTTTAAAATCTGGCTGATACCGCAAAAAACCGATATAACAAAAGTCAAGAATTTCTTTTAAAGGTTTATTGCGTAGATTGTCGATTATAACGCCTAAATTAAAGAAGCTGTCTGAATACAGCTCCTCTAATTTAGCAATCGCGTTGAAATCATAAGTTATTTTATAACTAATTCCGGATATAACGCAATTAGTATAACCATCTTTGATGTCGTTGAAACTCATAATTCACCTATTCTGAGACTACAGGCTCAAGTTCTGAACCGGTTTCATTGATAGTGTAGTAAAGTGCTCTGCCGTCGGGGAAATTATATGTTGTATTAATTCCATTTCCACCGAAAGAAACAGTACCATACTCGTCAGATGCTTCACTGAATGAATTTTTGTTGACTTTTGCTTTTAAAATATGTATGTGTAAGTCACCAACGTCGTTTAATTCATCTGTATAGCTGATTTTACCAGCTATTTGCACGTAGTTATTTAAAGCACCGAGTGTGTAACCGTATCTTTGCTGTTGATTTGGCGATTCACCACTTGCTTTTACACTTCCACCCATTAAGGCTGCTTGTACGTCTAGATCAAGCTCGCCGCATTCGATGCTCCATTGAACCTTTTTAGCTTTGGAATACATATCACGGACTTGCTCATCGCCAAAGAGCTCTTTTTCGTCTACTTCAAATTCAATATTTATGCTTTGAACAGTTGGGACATCTATCCCTGTACCTACTGTATATTCTGCTTCAGTGTCAGATAAGATTGGATAAATTTTGCAATCGTCTAAACCTAGTGTAAATGTTTTCTTTACTAATGCCATTGCTTCAAGTCTCCTATGGTTATTCTGTTTACTGTTAATTTGCTATATGGATTTAATGTATAAATATTTAAATATTTTGAATAAATATTGTTAATTGCATTGATGCTGTTTTGTATACATATTGGAGAAGGGTTAAAATATTGTCCATTATCGTGTTTATAACTACAAAAATCTGCTGTACCTGCTAATATTACATTTTTATAGTCTTTTAAAATACACCAAGATAAAACAAAATCGTGCGTAAAACCGAATGTTTCAAGCTCGTTTCTTTTTGCATCAAATATCCGCCCTTTTGCACCGATTTTATAAGCTTCTGCATTATCTAGGTTGTAACATTCAAGGGTTATTGCTTTTGTTCCTTTACGGTCAATATCGCATGCGTTCTTATCAATAAAAGCGATATAATCCATGTATTCTAGATGTCTGTTGATAGATATTTTTGTAAATGGCAGTTTTTGAATGCTTTTTATTAAATTAGGCGTTAAAAAATCACTTCTGCCGATTATTATCGCTGTGTCCATACTTCAATATTAAACGTGTAGTAAAAGAAGCCATTCTCTTTTTTCAAAAACAAAGGCTTTGAAATCGGCTTAAATAGACATTTTACGTGGTTTATAACCTTATATGTTGGCTTAGGTTGCCTAAAGTCAAAAAAATGGTTATATATAAGTGTAAGTTTATCAAGGCAGTTAGCAGGGTTTAAATCGCGTCTTAAAATCTGAACAGAATATTTCCCTTCTTCTGGATTTGTATCATAAACAGAAAGACAGGTTAACGCATCTTCACCATCGTAAAATTCAATAAAACTGTCGGATTCTATCAAATTTTTATCTATTAGATAATTTTGTAAGTTTTGAATAAAATATGTCATAAAAGCCCTGCTTTTTTTGTTTCGTATTTGATATTTCCGTAAATGTTTTGAATGTTATCATTCCAAGCTTTTTCGAGGTATTTAGCTCCACCTTCTTTGATATATTCTTTTTTACCGCCTGCCGTGTAGTAAGTGCCTTTTCCATCGTGAGAAAGGTTTAAATCTTCATGTTGTCGATAGGCGTATGGAGTGTTGAATGAAATATAAATCTTAGATACGTTTTTACCAGGCTTTCTTTTTACATTTGCAGACTGCCCGGCTTTTGCTTTTTGAAAGATTTCTTTTGGATTCAGAATTTTAAATGATATAGTACCGCTACGCCTCAATGTTCCTGTCATTTTTGGTGCATTTTTAACTGCATCCGCAAGTATTTGTTCGGCTGTGATATATGCACCTCTTATAACAGCTTCTTTTAGCTCGTCTTTTACCTTGTCACCATGCCAATATAATGTCATAGTCTATACTCGTAGTGGTCAATATATCCCATTAAGTGATTTTTAACTATATCTTTAAACTTTATTTCTCTGAACTTACCGTCATATTCAACTAAAGTGGTATCTGCAAGGTTCTCTTTTGTATGCAGCAGTAAGTCAGTTACTATTTGATTACCGTTATTATCAGTTCGCTGTGAGGTTTTAGACTGCAAGCATCCTTTTATAGTAAACGGGTCAGAGTAAATATTCCCTGAGAAAGTATCCTTTTTTATAAGGGTTTTTATTCGTATATCATCTGTATAAAGCAGGTCTAACATACTTTATAACCCTTCTTTGTCCACTTATTTAGATATTCCCATGCTTCAGGGCATTGTATTGAACCTGTAGGATTGCCAAAAGAATAACTTTCATTGCCTAAAGACATAGATTTAATGCCCATTGCCTGTGCTTGTGCGATTTTATTGTTTTGATTTTGATATAGCCACAATGCCAATTCTGCCTGTGCATTTTTAATATCTTCCGGCATTCCATAATTGCGTGGAAACTTCAAAGGTTGTGTTTTATGCAATTTTTTGCCTGTAAAATCAAGATTTTCCATTCTTCTACAAGCCATTTTTAGGCATATTTCTTTTTCGTTTTCAGACAACGCAGCCCAAGCAGAGGCCTTTAGAGTGCTGTTAAAATACTCATCAGCCTCCGCTAGTGTACAATATGTATCTATACCGACTGTAATAGTCATTTATTCACCTTTAATGGTTTTGATTTTTTTGTCAATAGCAACTAAAGCAGATTGTTTAGGGGATTGTTCTTTCAAAGCTTCAAGTTCTTCAAGCTTTTCAAGTTTTTCAATGATAGCTATTTGCTCTGTGGCTGTCATTTGATCAAAAGTTTTTTCTTTAATTTCTTCTTTTATAATTAAACCAATTGTTTTAGCCATTAATATTATCCTTATATCAATTTAGCCATTAATATTATCCTTATATCAATAAAAGGGGCAGAATTAACCACCCCTTTTATAACTGAAACTCTGCGTGGCTTTAGCCAGCAGGTTCTAACGTACTTTCCAACTTCTGCACTAACCCGAAAGTATAGTGCCACTAATTGGTTTCCGTTAGACTTTTACCACCAATTGTTCCTACGAACAAATTAACGGTAGTTTAGGCTCGTTTCAAAACCCATTATGTAAATTAAGCTTTTTTGTGCAAATAAATGCCTTTGACTTTGTTATCAGGCACAAAGATATCATGGTATAAGCGATATTTCAGAACCCAAGCGTCATAATCGCCACTATCTTTAGAGCCATCTATAAGATTGCTAGAATTATGCTTGATAACTGGCAATGCTGTACCATTAGCAACTATCATAAAGTTAATGTCTTTACCAGCAGAAGCTTTTTCATATCCGCCTGCTGTTTCACCACTTGAAACACCATCATAAAGATCAATGGCAGTATAGAAACGTGTTTGTGGCACTTCGATCACTTTTAAAGTTTCGTAAGTGTCAAAATCTGCTGTTCTGCCTTGCTTTACAGCTCCATTTATGTTTTTAACATAACTTGCTGACTGAGAAACGTATTTTTTAACAGTTGGTGTAATAAATAAATAACCACCTTCCAGCGGGACTTCAGCTTCTTTCATCTCTGCTATTGCATCATCAATAGCACCACTTGCTGTTGATGCTGTTAAAGTAGCTCCGTTGGTTGTTAAACCTGCTTTAGAAGCAAGTTTTGCAAATCTGAAAGCATCAATTTCAGGAGCAACTTTAGTTCTATGGAACTCTTTCATAGCAGCTCCAAGAGTTAAGCCCATTGTTTCTTCATTATCCATTTTATCGAGAATGAATTTACGTCCTCTGTCATAGGATAATGTGTGAGTTTCCCAAATTGCAGAAATTGCACCTTTTGCATAGCCGTTTTCTCTTGAGTAGTTACCAAGTCCTTCGATAGCTAATTTCATAATTTTTACTGCATTTGCACCATCTAAATATTGTACAAATTCAGGTTTTTCAAGGACTGATGTTTTTGCTTCTGCTGCATATATTTCGTCGATTAATGGTAAAAATTTAGTTACTAAAGAAATTGAATTTGCCATTTTATTTTATCCTTTCTAAGATAATCCAGCACCCTTTTTGATAGCTTCAAGAATGCTGTCTGTGCCTTCTGATTTAACGCCGCTATTAAAAGCACTGCCAAAATCACGCTTTACAGTTTTTAAAAGGTATGGTTTAGATTCGGCAAGCTTCTTTAAATCGTCTTCTAAACTTTCAGAATTTAAATCAATAAACTTTAAAGCGTCCTCTGGGTCTGCAAAGCTTAGAGACTGTGCAAGTTTTTCAGCTTTTGACTGTTTTTCTTTAAGCATCAACTTCTCGTCCTTAGCTTTTATTTCAGCCTTAAGCTGTTCAATTGTTTTGTTAGTGTTGGCCAAACTCTCTTTGATCAACTCCAACGGGTCTTTCTCTGGGTCTTTTTCAATCCCCAGAGCTTTTAAAATCCCTGCCTTATCTAAGGCTTTAGTTTGTCTTTCGTTGAAAATCTTTTTAAGTTTGTTTAATTCCTCTTGTTGAGCTTTTAAAAGATCGTCCTTCTTAGCCATCTCGGCTTTTAATGCTTCTAACTCTTGATTTTCTTGCTTTTGTTCTTCTGACATCTCGTCAAATCTCCTATTTATTCAATTAATTCAATATTTTTATTACTGAATACTGTACTATGCACGCAGTTTGGGTGATTAAATCCCGCTGCAACAGCTTCATCATATGATACGTAGCCATATGTTTTGCCTGATAAACTTAGCGTTGTTCCCTCAAACGGGATACAAGGGCTGTTTGGATATGATGATGTGCCTACAACGTCTACAAGATCATAGCCCCAGTCTGAAATGCGGTCGTGTGTTCCCTGTCTAAAAGCCTCGGCTGATGTTGTTCGTGCAACCATTTCAGAATAGACACGAGCAGGTACTTGTCTAATTTTGCCGTTTTTGAGCTTATAATTAATGCTGAAAAAATTATTGGCTTTTAATTCTTCTGTCATTGATTTTGCCACTTGTTGCCAAGTTTCAGAGCCGAATACAATACCTTGCGCCTGTTTTAGCCCGATTTCTCTTATTAAATCCTCTGACCGTCTGCCAATAATAGTAGATACACTGTTTAAGGACATATAAGTATTTTCAGCAAGAATCTTTATAGAATTTTGACCGATTCTATTAGCATTCAGAGTGCTATTGATTTCAAAATGATTATCAAAGGCTTTTACTTCCAGATCAACCTCTTTTGCCTGTTCTTTATATATCAAGCCAAGCCTTAACTGACTGAAGTTTTTATAATAAGCGTCAAGTAGCTTTATATCATCCTGAATGCTCGCTAATAGTTTATTTAAATACTTAGTATCATTACCCTTTTCAATGGCTATTTTAAGTTTTGCCTTGATTTTAGCCTCTTGTACAGCATAGATTTTCCGCATCGCGGCAGCTTGTTGTAACGATATTTCTTGTAAGGACATTATTCACGCCCGATTAATTCTTCAAAACTTGGTGCACTCTTCTCATCTTTTATGCGCTCAACTTCGGCCTGTATTTGCTCTTCTTCCCATCGTGGATTGATTTTTCTAACCGCATCTTCAATAGAACGTATGCCAGACCTAACTTCAGCCTGTACTCTATTAGATAAATCCTCTAGCGTGTTAAATACTCCTATGTCAAACTCTATATTCACAACATCTTTAATGTCTTGCAGGAATAAAGCACACTCAAGAGCTTTTTCGGCAGCGTGTTCAAGAGAAAGAATCATCTCTTTAGTTTTGGAAATCGGCATTAACAGGATTTTGCTAAGCGCGTCACCGCTTAGATTGCCTGCAATATCTTTCCCGAACATCTGCGGATTTGTTCCAGATACCAAGTAAAATAAGTCCATAATACGATTTATCTGATTTTCTGAATCGGTTAAATTTCCGTTCCAAGTCAGGTATTCAGGTTTTGCACCATCCCTGCCAATTTTTAACGCTTGATGACGCTTATATATATGTTGTCCTGAGTTTGGGTCGAATTCAAAAGACTCATCAGGTGCTAATAATTGAGGGTCTGCATGATCATCAAGAATCTTAGAATTATTTGAAAGCCTTACAACAAGCTCGTCTACAAGTGGAATTACATCATCATACTGTGATGTGGCATAATCACGCCAGTTAGGATGCCCGTAATCAAATGGAAATACAAGAAAATCATCCCAGTTATAATCATCAGCGTAGTTTATTGATTCCTCTTTATAACCGTCAAGCTTGCCATTCTTGATTTTATACAGCCTTGTTGTTAAAAGACCTTTTTCATTGATCTCAACTTTTAAATACTTGTCTTTATTATATTGATCACGATAAACATCGTATTCATAGGCCAAAACGTGTGCCTGAACTGAATCCATGTCATCTTCTGCGTAGATAGGAATATATACTTCAGGATTTACTGATCTGATTTGTGGCTTACCATCTTTTACGAATACTTTGAATATTCCTGTCCCTTGCGCATGTGCTGATATAAAAGACCTCTTCATCACATCAAAGAAGTTATTGCCATATACAAGGTCATCAAGAACTTTTTGATTTGTTTCACTTGTAGTAATAACAGGCAATTTGCTAAAAGCAAGAATCTTAAAAGTTTCTGTTAGTGCTTTAAACAGGTTTACTTTGATTAAAACCTGTTCTATTTCCGTCCAAGACTGACCATAACGAGTACCAATAGATGCCCAAACGTCTTTAAATACTTCTAAAAACTCACCATCATACAATAGCCTGCCAGTTCTGGCAACTTCAAGCCTTTTATTATAATCGCTATCAGCAAAAGGGTAAACACTGCCTTTATTTAAAAAATCAGTATTAATATACATTTTAATTAGTCCAAAATATTTCTAATAGAAAGAGTCTTTCATAATTTGTTATTATAAGTTCTTTGTAGTTTCGTCTACCATTTTGTGTTTTACTAATACTATAAAAAACTTCATGTGTAATGATATTGAAGTCTTTAAATAACTCCCTTATGTATTCATCATCATTAATGGTGCATAACCATTTCCCTTTGGCATTTCTACAACATTCAGCAAGCAATTTATACTGTTCATCTCTAAACTTACCTATTCGATACCCACGAGTTCCTCTATATGGTGGGTCAAGATAAAAAAATGTATCTTTACTATCATATATTTTGAAAATATCTTCAAATGATTTATTTTCTATAGTAACTTTTTGTAGCCTTTTATATGCTTCATTAATATCATCTTTTATTTGTTCTATTCTTAAACCATTTCTACTTTGGCTTGCAGTTCCAAATCTTGGTCTATCCATTGCAGATCCAAATGCAGTATTAACAAGATAATAAAACACATGTGCTTTTTCTATACAATCCTCAAAATCATTATTTTTATATTTTTCTTTATATTCATTAAAAGTTTTTCTACTAACCAAAGTGTATTCAAAACTTTTTATAAATTGGTCAGGTGTATTTTTTATTACCGACCAAAGATTCATAAGATTTTCGTCAAAATCGTTTAATATTTCAACTTGGGAAGGTTCTTTGGCGAATAGCAACCATCCTGCACCTCCAAATACTTCAACATAGCATTTATGCTTTGGAATTAAAGGAATTAATTTATTGACAAGTTTTGATTTTCCTCCAACCCATTTAATAGGACTTTTCAATGCACATTCCTCCTAAAATTAATTTGTATATTTTAAAGCCACCCCGAAAATTAACGCAGGGTTACTTAGTTAAGCGGCTATTTGAAATCTTTTGAATCGATGTCCAAAAGTAGTTTCATAATCAAAAATCGCATAGCCGCTTGCGTCCATTAAATCGTCATTTTCTTTTATCGGTTTATCCTCATCAAGCCTGTTTCTTGTGAGTTCATCCTGCGTTGGATATCGATACATACCATATTCCGCTAGAGTTTCAACACAGTTATCACAGACAATTATGTTCCCTGAATTAATCAACATCCTGAACTGTGCGATTCTGTCTTTTACTTCTGGCTTTTCTTCATGCACATTAAAGCCAGCTTTTCGCAAAATATAGTTTTGTTCAGGTCTTGCGTTATCAGCATTCCCCTGTCTGAAATAGCGTTTATAACGGTCTTGGCAGTTTCTTAGCCAGTTTACAACGTGTTCAGCTTGAATATGCTGTTTTTTTAACTCGTCAAATTGCCAGTAACGTCCTTTTTTATCTACTGCCCAGCAAGTTACAGCAGTGGGGTGGTTCCATCCCCAGTCAATACCAAAAAAGAAGTCTATAAATTCATTGTTTTTAAGTGCTTCTAAAAATTCATCATGAGGTTTTATAGGTGGTGTATCATATACAAGCCCTTCTGCAATAACCCAAAGCCCTTCGATATAGCGCTGATAAAAAGCCCCTTTGTGAGTGGCTTTAAGAAAGTTTTTATATTCTTCTGTCAGGGTTAAGTTATCGTCCAACCCAAAATGGAATAATGAAGTGAAGTCATCTGTTGCATGATCACGTCCGATGAGATTTTTATACATTTTATACATCCAATGGTTAGGACTTGCAGGGTTTGTTGTGCCGTCAAAGCAAGCACCTGGAACGCTTAAACGTGTCAAGACCATATTATAATGTTCTTCAAGCCATTCTGTTATTTCATCGCCAAGAGCATAACAAAGTGTCATACCCTTTACCTTGGAAACGGCTTTTACATCATTAAGGCCTATAATCCAGATTCTATGGCCTAGAAATTCAATCCCCCCATCTATGTTTTTATAGCAATTATTGCCTAAAATCTGTTCATAAGTTGATAATATATTTCTTTTTATAGTGTCTTTGGTCTTGCCAAATATGGCTTTATCAAAGTTTCTCGGCAAATTAGCAAGGCGATTTATTGATTTTACGCAAGTGATATAAGTTTTACCACTTCTAACACTGCCTTCGGTAATATTTATCTTTTTATTGGCATATTTTAAATACTGCAGTTGTTTTCTGCTAAATGTCGCCATATTTGCTAAATGTCGCCATATTCTTTTAAATCATTATCTATAGTTTCAGCAAGCGGTCTAAGGGCATTTACTATGTTTTCGCCAGTGTTTTCAGACTCTTTTAATTTCGCTTTTTCAAGAGCAAGCTTTTCTTGATCAAATTTCGACAAGATACCTTCAGCAAGTCTTTGACCTTTTTGGATTTTTTCAAGCGCAATTGAAGCTTTAGCCATTTCAGCCAATCCATTTTGGATATTGATTATTTTTGGATTCTTTCCAGCTACTACCTGAAATGTACCTTTTTCAAGGCATTTGAGAGTTTTTTCTAACAATAAATTGTACGCTTTCAAATGTTTAAGATTTAGCTCTAATTCTCTCTGCGCTTGGTTTTTAATCTCTTCTAAATTTTCTTGTATAGTTTTTTGTATAATTTTTTGCTTAACTTGTTCAATTTTCTGTGCTATTTCTGTACGATTTTTCTCTTTATTTTTAGACCATTTTCCTTGCGCTGATGCCTGTCTTACAGTGCTTTGCGATTTTTTGTACTTTTTTGCAATTTCGGCTAGAGTCAAATCAGTCGTTTCATAATCAATTCTTGCTTTGTCTTTCCAATTTTTCTTAGCCATAAGTGAAGCATCTCGCTGTCCTTATATTAAATATTTCTTTTCGCTAATTAAAGCGTTTAAACGTGATTTTAGAGCATTTACGCGCTCTTGGTATTGATTTATTGCTGTTTGTGCATCCAGATAATCAGATATGATCTTTTTATACTTCGGATTATTAGCTTTTAAACAAGCAAGCTGACAATCTTTTGAATTTAATTCATTGTTTACGATGTCATCTAGGTATTCAGCAAGTCCGAAAATAATATGTTTATGGCATTCATTAAGCTTTTCACTTGCTGGCAAGTAATCAGTTTGAAATATTTCGATTATTCTTGACGATATTTCTTCTATTTCTGACATACTAGCCTTGCCTTAAATTCATCATATAAAGCTAAAAACGCAGCTTCATCAAGCTGGTTTAATCCCCTGAGCCTACGGCATTCTTTCTGAAAATCAGCAAATTCTTTTTCTGTGATTTTAGCTTTAGCATAAAGATCACTAAACAGTCTCATAGTACCCTTTGTAGAAATATTCTTTAAGAAAGACAACATCTTGAATTTCTACTCCCCATCGTTCTTTGAATCTTTCAGGACGTGTCCTGCGTTCTATGTCATAATTCATATCAGCTGGCATAAATATTAATTTTTGATATTTTTCAAACTGTGGGTATTTATCAGTATCGTTCATAAAAAAAGAAAAAGGGCGGTTGGATTGCACATTGACAATTAAAGTAGCGTGGTTAGCAAAAAGGAGGAGGCCGCCCTATGGTTGGGTGAAAATTAAAAGCCGACCCTTTCAGATCGGAAGTAATAACGGAGGTATGAACAAGAAAAAACCTGCTTTAGGCAGGCGAGCTGGAAATAATGGAAAATGGTAGCTAGTAGGTTTTATGCGTAGATTTGTGGTAGACCATCAAACAAGTCAAAACAATCCGATTTTTAATGCTGATAAATTAGAATAACATTTTTTTATTGAGCCATATTCACTATATGGAAGATACCAATTGCCCTTATAACTTGGCGTGTGTATAGTTTTTGGTTTCCAAATGATATTCATTTCTGAAAGGAATTTTTTAGCTTTTTTGCCAGTCATGCGACTTGCTGGCAAAACATTACCGAAAATGTCAATCCTGCGTATTACAAGAATAGTATTTTTACAAAAAGAACATTCAGGCAAGTGCAATACAATTTCTTCAAAGATTCCCTGCCGGGTTGGAGTGATTTTATATATATCTGCTTTTTGTTTCCTGTCATGACAAGTTATAAAAGCCAATAAAATCCCCTCCATTACCACTGCCATGTCTATCTTGTACAAAAGATAGTTCGCACTTTGGTTTAATACTATTATAACAAGCAATACGATTTAAGTCAATATAGCCATTATTATATGATTGCCAATAAACAGCGTTTAATCTCCTAAATCCATCATTATCCATATCATTCCATTTTCTAACCCATGAACGCTTTATTTAAAAGCATTGCACCCATAAAAA
>Ga0116169_1002647_pt1 | contig 12885 bp, 10 predicted proteins | sample AD_UKC130_MetaG_FD_89796 | JGI IMG/M metagenome (GOLD analysis project Ga0116169, IMG submission 89796) | Active sludge microbial communities of municipal wastewater-treating anaerobic digesters from Canada - AD_UKC130_MetaG | ecosystem: Engineered > Bioreactor > Anaerobic > Digestate | place...
CATCCGCCAGGGCGCGGACCCGGAAAGCGGCATGCCGCTGCTGACGCTGGAGCGGCTGACCTTCCGCTTCGTGGAGGCCGGGTTTGCGCTGCTGACGGCGACCTTGCTGGTCGTGCTGGCCTACGGGGAGACCCTGTATGGCCCCGGCATGGGTTTGCGCATGGACCACAAGAGTGTGTTCACGGTCCTGTCATGGCTGACCTTTGCGGCATTGCTGCTGGGCCGGCTTCGGTATGGCTGGCGCGGCCGGCGCGCGGTGCGGGTGCTGTATGCCGGCGCCGGCCTGCTGTTTCTGGCCTATGTCGGTTCGCGGTTCGTCATGGAAGTCGTATTGGGTCGCATGCCATGAAATTCCTGCTGGTGCTGATCGTGGTCATGGTGGGGGTCTGGATCTGGCGCTCCAATCGGGCGGCCGAGCGGTCGGATGACGCCGAGCGCGACGCCGCCAGACCGCGGCGCAAGGCCCCGGGGGCCATCGCCATGGGCCGGTGCGATCACTGCGGCATGCATTGCCCCAGCGATGACCTGATCGTCGGCGAGCACGGCACCTACTGTTCCACCGAACACCGCAACCGGGCCGAGGCCTGAGCGGCACCATGGCTGCCGCGCCATCCCGCCCGTGGCTGGATCTGCGGTCGAACCAGCGCGACGGTAACGTCGACGCCGACGGACCGGGCGAGTTCGTGCGCCTGTGGAGCGGCTTCATGACCGCCCGCGTAACCCTGGGCTTCGTGCTGCTGGCCTTGCAGGCCAGCCTGTACGTACTGGGTCAGGCGTCCGACCCGTTGCTGGTCATCTCCTGTGGCGCCTACCTGGTGGCGACGCTGGTCACGCGGCTGTTCGGACGTCCACACCGTCTGGGGACGACGCTGGGAGCGCGCTGGATCCTGACGGTTGGCGTCGACGTGGCCACCTTTGCCCTGCTCCAATATGTCCAGGGCAACGCGGGCATCAACTATTCACCGTTGCTGGCCTTGCCGGTGCTGATGGCGGCGGTACTGGGGTCGCTGCCGGTGGCCATGGCAACGGCGGCCGGTGCCACCTTGCTGTTGCTGCTGCGTGCCACGCTGGACGGGCTGGCGGGCAGCGCAGATTCACCGTCGGTGGTTGCGCAGTCGGCCTTGACCGGCGCCGGCTATTTCGTGATCGCGTTTCTGGCCAGCCAGTTGTCGGCGCGGCTGGCCAGCGAGGAGCAGCGGTCGCGGCGCAGCCAGATGGTGGCCCAGGTGCAGCGCGAGGTCAATGCCTTGGTCATCGAGTCGCTCACCGACGGAATACTGGTGGTGGACGAGCAGGATCTGGTGCTGGCGGCAAACCCGGCCGCGTGCCGGCTGCTGGGGCGTGACGTTGCGGCGATGCAGCAGTCTTTTTCGCTCGCGACCGAGCCTGGCTGGCAGACTCTGGTGCAACTCAACCGGCGAACGCTGGCGCAGAACACCGGGCAAAGCGCCAGCATCGTGCTGTCGCTTGCCGGTGCCGGCCCGCAGTTCACCCATGTCCGCACCCGCATTGCCGCCACCGGCGACGCGCCGTCCGAGCGCCTGTGCGTGATGTTCGTGCAGGACCAGCGCGAGGTCGAAGCTCGCATGCGCACCGAGAAACTGGTCAGCATGGGGCGCATGTCCAGCGCGGTGGCGCATGAGATCCGCAATCCGCTGGCCGCCATCGTGCAGGCCAACGCACTGCTGGACGAAGGTGTCGAGGATCCGCGGCTCAAGCCCTTGATCCGCATGGTGCAGCAAAATGCCAGCCGGCTCGAGCGCATCGTCGACGAGGTGCTCGACATTGCCCGGGTGCAGCAGCGTGCGCCCGAGGCCGATCCGTCCAGTGTGCGGCTGAACCAGGTCGTCGCGCAGATCTGTGCCGACTGGGACCAGCGCGGTGGCCGTGCTTCGCCGCTGGCCTTGCACCTGAGCGAGGTCGATGCGGATGTTTCGTTCGAGGCCGAGCATCTGCGCCGGGTTTTGGTCAACCTGCTCGATAACGCCAATCGTTATGCCGGCGCATCCGCTGCATCGATCCAGGTGATCACCAGCCGCGCCCCGGGAGGGCCGGTGTCGCTGATGGTCTGGAGCGATGGCAAACCGATGGAGCCGTCGGTCGAACGCCATCTGTTCGAGCCCTTCTTTTCGTCCGAGAGCCGCTCCACCGGTCTGGGCCTCTATATATGTCGGGAACTGTGCGACGGCCATGGTGCGTCGATTGGCTTTGCCCGGACAGCGCGACGGATAGCGGCCGCCACCGTCGATGGCAACGAATTCCGCATCCGGTTTGCGTCCGCCGCGTGGGGCAAGCCATCTGCCAAAATAGCGCCGTGACCATGGATGCAACTGCCGCCCAGAAGGATGTGAACATCCTCGTCGTGGACGACGAGCCGGATCTGCGCACCCTGTACGAGCTGGCCCTGGTTCGCGAGGGGTATTCGGTGTTCAGCGTCGGCGATCTGGCACAGGCATGGGAGCAACTCGATGCCCGCCGATTTGAAGTGGTCATCACTGACATGCGCCTGCCAGACGGCATGGGCATCAGCCTTTTGCAGCGGCTGCGCGAAAACCAGCGCCGCGAACGCTGCGTGGTGATCACGGCCTACGGATCGGCTGACAACGCGGTCGAATCGCTCAAGGCGGGGGCCTTCGACTACCTGACCAAGCCGGTCGACATCCAGCAGTTCCGCTCCGTCATTGCGTCTGCGGTGCTCGGTGCCCGCAAGGAAGCCGTGGCTGGACGGCGGCACAACGCCGGGCAGGCCTCCCGCGAGGGTTTCAACCGGCGCAAGACCGATGCTGCAATCGGGGTCGGCGAGGCCGCCTTGCAGCGCCTGGTGGGCGAGTCGGTGGCCATGCGCCAGGTCAAGGAGCGGGTGGCCAAGGTGGCGCGGTCGATGGCGCCGGTGCTGGTCACCGGCGAGTCCGGCACCGGCAAGGAATTGGTGGCGCGTGCCTTGCACGCCAACAGCCACCGTTCTGGCGGTCCGATGGTGGCTGTCAATTGCAGCGCCATCCCCGAGCAGTTGCTGGAGGCGGAGTTCTTCGGGACGCGCAAGGGTTCGTTCACCGGCGCGACGCAGGACCGGGATGGCTTCTTCCAGGCAGCGCGTGGCGGAAGCCTGTTCCTGGACGAGATCGGCGATCTGCCGCTGGCCATGCAGTCCAAGCTGCTGCGGGCGATCCAGGAGCGCAGCGTGCGCAGCGTCGGCTCGACCCAGGAAGAGCCGGTTGACGTGCGCATCATCAGTGCGACCCACCGTGACCTCGCGGCCGAGGTGCAGGCGGGGCGGTTCCGGCAGGATCTGTATTACCGGCTCAATGTCATCGACATCGTGATCCCGCCGCTGCGCGAGCGGCTCGACGATCTGCCGGCCCTGTGTGCCAGTCTGCTGGGGCGCATCGCACAGGAGGCCGGCATGCCGGTGCCAACCTTGTCCGCCAGCGTGCTCGAGCGTATCTGCCTGGCGCCGCTCAAGGGCAATGTGCGGGAACTGGAGAATCTGCTGCACCGCGCGGTGGCCTTGAGCGAAGGCGGGGACCTGCGCGTCGATGTGCTGGGGGATTCGACCTTGCCGATGCCCGAGGAGAACCTTCGGCAGGCCGCAGTTGCGCCGCCGCCGCCGGGGGAAGTGGTCGATGCCGCAGCGCCGATCGTCATTCCCAGCGACCTGCAAAGCCATCTGGACCGGCAGGAGCGTGAAATCCTGGTGCAGACCTTGCACGAGACCGGGTTCAACCGGACGGCCGCTGCGGCAAGGCTGGGCCTGAGCTTGCGCCAGATCCGTTACCGGATCGCCCGGCTGAAGATCGACGTACCCGCAGACCGGGATGCGGTGGATGACGCCGACTGAAACCTGCGACCAGGGGCAGGATCCGACATCGGCCTGGGACCAGGGCTGGTTCCGCGACGCCCGTCGCCTGGACTCGCCGAACTTCGGTCCGCGTCCGCCGGGCATGGCGGTCGACCTGGTGGTGCTGCATTCGATCAGCCTGCCGCCGGGGGTCTATGGCGGCCTGGCGGTTCAACAGCTGTTCACCAACACGCTGGACTGGGATGCCCATCCCTATTACCAGCAGATCCGCGGCTTGACGGTGTCGGCGCACTTTTTCGTCCGGCGCGACGGCCGTCTGTGGCAATTCGTCAGCTGCGATGCGCGTGCCTGGCATGCGGGTGCGTCCTGCCATCAGGGCCGCGACAACTGCAACGATTTTTCGATCGGCATCGAGCTCGAGGGCCTGGAGGGCGAACGGTTCGCGTCGGTCCAGTACTGCGTGGTGGCGGACCTGTGCACGGCGATCCGCGCCAACTACCCGATTCGTCAGGTGGTCGGGCATGAGCATGTGGCACCGGGGCGCAAGTTTGATCCAGGCGCCGGGTTCGACTGGCCGCTGCTGCGCCAGTCCCTGGACTGGGGTGAAGATTTTTTTCCGCCGACTGTGTAAAAAAATCTACGGCAGCAGCACGGTGAAATGTGCACCGGCGATGGGCGAACACCTGTTGTCGGATCCGGGTGGCGATCGGCGGGACGCAGGATTCATGCGGTTATCCGCGTCAAAACGCGGTGCTGGTCGCATGAATCCTGGGTTTCAATCTGCATTTCCCATGTCGCAAGGCATGGCGCCGGGTCGGGAGCGCATGCCGTCGCCAGGCCATCGACCGGAAGCTGGAAAATGCTGCGCCGCGGGATGGCCGTGGCCTGCGCGATACACTACCGGTAGTGGCTTGTAAACGATTTGCACCCCATATATAGTGTGCGCTGGTCGGAAGCATGCGCTTGCCGCGATAGCCCGAAAACAAGCCACCGCCCATCCGAATCCTCCCCATAAGACGTTCCCAGAGACGAGGAAAGAACAATGCAGACTGTCCTGAATACACCCCCCTCCCAGCAACCCGGACCCGCAGCGACGGGCCGTGCGCCCGCGGCGCCGGCCGCCGCCGCTTCCGCGCTGGCCCACTTCCAGATCATCCGCCGCAACGGCGCTGTCGTGCCGTTCGAGCCCAACAAGATTGCCGTGGCCATGATGAAGGCCTTTCTGGCGGTTCATGGCACGCATGGCGCGGCGTCTGCGAGCGTGCGCGAGGTCGTCGATGAGCTGACCCAGACCGTGGTGCGCGCGCTGATGCGCTCGCGTCCGGGCGGCGGCACCTTTCATATCGAAGACGTGCAGGACCATGTCGAACTCGGCCTGATGCGCGGTGGGCACCACGAGATTGCCCGTGCCTATGTGCTGTACCGCGAGAAGCGGACGCAGGAGCGGGCGCGCAAGGTCGAGCAGGAGGCGCCGGCTGCGCCGCAGCTGTTTGCCATCGACAACGGCCAGCGTGTACCTCTGGACCTGGACCGGTTGCAGAACCTGATCCGCGCGGCCTGCGAAGGCCTGGGCCCGGATATCCGTTTCGAGCCGATCATGGCCGAGACGCTGCGCAACCTGTACGACGGGGTGCCGATGGACGAGGTCTACAAGGCGTCGGTTCTGGCCGCACGCACGCTGATCGAAAAGGATCCCGACTACACCTACGCGACCGCGCGTCTGCTGTTCCACACCATCGCCAAGGAGGTACTGGGCCAGGACATCGCACCGTCCGAGATGGGCCCGGCCTATGCCGAGTACTTTCCGCAATTCGTGCGCAAGGGCGTCGATGCCGAGCTGCTCGACGAGCGCCTGCTGCAGTTCGACCTGAAGCGTCTGGGCGCCGCGCTCAAGCCTGAGCGTGACCTGCAGTTCGACTACCTGGGCCTGCAGACGCTTTATGACCGCTATTTCCTGCATATCCGCAAGACCCGCATCGAATTGCCGCAGGCGTTCTTCATGCGCGTGGCGATGGGCCTGTCGCTCAATGAGATCGACCGCGAAACCCGTGCCATCGAGTTCTACGAGATCCTGTCCTCGTTCGACTTCATGTCCAGCACGCCGACGTTGTTCAACAGCGGCACGCTGCGCTCGCAGCTGTCGTCTTGCTACCTGACGACGGTGCCGGACGACCTGGACGGCATCTACGAGTCGATCAAGGAAAACGCGCTGCTGTCCAAGTTTGCAGGCGGCCTGGGCAACGACTGGACCCGCGTACGTGCATTGGGCTCGCGCATCAAGGGTACCAATGGCGAATCGCAGGGTGTGGTGCCCTTCCTCAAGGTCGTCAACGACACCGCCGTGGCGGTCAACCAGGGCGGCAAGCGCAAGGGCGCGGTTTGTACCTACCTGGAAACCTGGCACCTGGACATCGAGGAATTCCTGGAGCTGCGCAAGAACACCGGCGATGACCGCCGCCGCACGCACGACATGAACACGGCGAACTGGATTCCCGACCTGTTCATGCGCCGCGTCATGGAGAAGGGCAACTGGACGCTGTTTTCGCCATCGAACGTGCCGGACCTGCATGACAAGTTCGGCGCCGACTTCGAGCGCGCCTATGTCGCCTACGAAGCGCAGGCCGCACGCGGCGAGATCAAGCCCTCGCGCACGCTGCCGGCGTCCGACCTGTGGCGCAAGATGCTGACGATGCTGTTCGAGACCGGCCACCCCTGGATCACGTTCAAGGACGCCTGCAACGTGCGCTCGCCGCAGCAGCACGCCGGCGTCGTGCATTCGTCCAATCTGTGCACCGAGATCACGCTGAATACCAGCGACACCGAGACCGCCGTCTGCAACCTGGGTTCGGTGAACCTGCTGCAGCACCTGAAGGACGGCGCCATCGACCACGACAAGCTGCGCCGCACGATCGGCATCGCGATGCGCATGCTGGACAACGTCATCGACATCAACTACTACGCGGTCAAGAAGGCCCGTGACTCCAACATGCGCCACCGACCGGTCGGCCTGGGCGTGATGGGCTTCCAGGACAGCCTGTACCAGCTGCGGGTGCCGTACGCCAGCGATGCGGCCGTGCAGTTCGCCGACGAGTCGATGGAGGCCGTCTGCTACTACGCCTACTGGGCCTCGACCGAACTGGCGCGCGAACGCGGCCGCTACTCGAGCTTCAAGGGCTCGCTGTGGGACCGCGGTATTCTGCCGATCGATACGCTGGACATGCTGGCCGAAGCGCGGGGTGGATATGTCGAGGTCGATCGTTCCTCGACGCTGGACTGGGAGGCGCTGCGCAAGAAGATCGCCCAGGACGGCATGCGCAACTCCAACTGCGTGGCCATCGCACCGACCGCAACCATCTCCAACATCATCGGCGTGGACGCCTCGATCGAACCCTGCTTCGGCAACCTGTCGGTCAAGTCGAACCTGTCGGGCGAATTCACCGTCATCAACGGCAGCCTGGTGCATGACCTCAAGCGCCTGGGACTGTGGGACGACGTGATGGTCATGGACCTCAAGCACTTCGATGGCTCGCTGCAGCCGATCGACCGCGTGCCGCAGGAGATCAAGTCCCTGTACGCGACCGCGTTCGAGGTCGAGACACACTGGCTGGTCGAGGCTGCTGCGCGGCGCCAGAAGTGGATCGACCAGGCGCAGTCGCTCAACATCTACATGGCCGGTGCATCGGGCAAGAAGCTCGACGACACCTACAAGCTGGCCTGGCTGCGCGGCCTCAAGACGACCTACTACCTGCGCACGCAATCGTCGTCGCACGTGGAGAAATCCACGGTCGCTGCCGGACGCATGAATGCCGTGTCGTCCGGTGGTGGCGATGCGCCGATGAGTGCGCTCGACAAGGCAGCCGCTGCAGCGCGTGAGCAGCTGGCAGCGAGTCCGGCCACCGACGTGAAGTTCTGTGGTGTCGATGATCCGACCTGCGAGGCGTGCCAGTAATTCGTGATTGCCATGCGCCCGCACATGTTGCGGGCGATGCAATTGAACAACACATATCGGCAGTGAATACCATGAATACTTTTCAATTCATCACACTGCTCTGATAATTCGCAGATTGGAATCCTCTATGTTGACCTGGGACGAAGAAGTCAAGCCCACACCGCCATCGTCTTTTTCTCGCGACCCGCAAGCGGGCCGCCCGATGGAGACTCCGCCGCAATCGCCGAGCAAGCGTGTTCTCGACGATGGTGCAGCGATACCGGCAGCGCCGACAGCTGTCGCCGATGCACCGGCCCCCCGTCGCGTCAATGCTGCCGACAAGCGCATCATCAACGGCAAGACCGACGTCAACCAGCTGGTGCCGTTCAAGTACAAATGGGCCTGGGAGAAATACCTCGCCAGTTGCGCCAACCACTGGATGCCGCAAGAAGTGAACATGACGCGTGACATCGCGTTGTGGAAAGACCCGGCCGGACTGACCGAAGACGAGCGCCGCATCGTCAAGCGCAATCTCGGTTTCTTCGTCACCGCCGATTCGCTGGCCGCCAACAACATCGTGCTGGGCAGCTACCGCCACATCACGGCGCCGGAGTGCCGCCAGTTCCTGTTGCGCCAGGCGTTCGAGGAAGCCATCCATACCCACGCATACCAGTACATCGTCGAGTCGCTTGGCCTGGACGAGAGCGAGATCTTCAACGCCTACAACGAGGTCGCGTCGATCCGCAACAAGGACAACTTCCTGATCCCGTTCATCGAGACGCTGACCAACCCGCACTTCACGACGGGTACGCTGGAAAACGACCAGAAGCTTCTCAAGTCGCTGATCGTGTTCGCCTGCCTGATGGAAGGCCTGTTCTTCTACGTGGGTTTCACGCAGATCCTGGCGCTGGGCCGGCAGAACAAGATGACCGGTGCCGCCGAGCAGTACCAGTACATCCTGCGCGACGAATCCATGCACTGCAATTTCGGCATCGACCTGATCAACCAGATCAAGCTCGAAAACCCGATGCTGTGGACGGCCACGTTCAAGGCCGAGATCCGCGACCTGTTCGAGCAGGCCGTGGCGCTCGAGTACCAATATGCCGAAGACACCATGCCGCGTGGCGTGCTGGGCATGAACGCGTCGATGTTCAAGGGCTATCTGCGCTATATCGCCAATCGCCGTGCCACCCAGATCGGTCTGGAGGCCCTGTATCCGAACGAGGAAAACCCGTTCCCATGGATGAGCGAGATGATCGATCTGAAGAAGGAACGCAACTTCTTCGAGACCCGTGTCATCGAGTATCAGTCCGGTGGCGCGTTGTCCTGGGACTGAAGACGGAACGAACGGCTGTGGCAACCCGAATTTCATGCGATGTGTCAGGTGGCAAAGACCGCCGATGCGTCGTGTGTCAACCCATTCAAGGTGCTGGGATAAGGCCCAACACCCTGAATCGCTTCTTGCGCTCCAACAGGCTTGAAGTGCTCTTTGTTACTTGATCAAGGAGAAAATGATGGCAACTGCAAAAAAACCGGCGGCTAAAAAAGCCGCACCCGCGAAGAAGGCTCCGGCAAAGAAAGCTGCAGCCAAGAAGGCTCCGGCGAAAAAGGCCGTAGCGAAGAAGGCCCCGGCCAAGAAGGTCGTGGCTAAAAAAGCTCCGGCGAAAAAAGTCGTAGCGAAGAAGGCACCTGCGAAGAAGGCAGCGGCCAAGAAGGCTCCGGCGAAAAAAGCGGTAGCGAAGAAAGCCCCGGCGAAGAAGGTCGTAGCCAAGAAGGCGCCAGCCAAGAAGGCCCCGGCCAAGAAAGCTGCTGCCAAAAAGGTAGCTGCCAAGAAGCCAGCGGCCAAGAAGCCCGCTGCCAAGAAGGCTGCCAAGAAGCCGGCCGCCAAGAAAGCCGCGAAGGCGCCCGCTGCCCCTGCCCCTGCTGCATCCGCCGCTCAGACGACGTTGAACCCGCAGGCGGCCTGGCCGTTCCCGACAGCCAGCAAGCCCTGAACGAACCTAGGTTCGTTGCAAGTCCGATACCTCACGGTGTCGGGCTTTTTTTTGCCTGGCGCTCCCGTGATCACAGGCCGATGGCGGCCTTGTCGATGCTGTAGTTCTGGGGGCCGCGTTCGGCGATCTTGATCGCGCCGAGATGGTTGCCCAGTTGCGCGCAGCGTTCCAGCGACCAGCCCTGTTCCAGGCCGAACAGCAAGGCGCCCCGGAACGCGTCGCCGCAGCCGGTGGGATCCACGACACTGCGGGCCTTGATGCCAGGCACCTGGGTCTTCTTGCCGTCAACCCAGACATCGCAGCCCTGGGCGCCGGTGGTGACGATCAGCCCGCGCACATGCCGCGAGACCTCGTCGATATCCCAGCCCGTGCGATCGCACAGCATCTTGCCTTCGTAGTCGTTGACGGCAACCCAACTGGCCTTCTCGACGAAGTCGCGCAACTCGGCGCCATCGAAGCGCGGCAACTGCTGGCCCGGATCAAATACGAACGGGATGCCGGCTGCGGCGAACTGTTCGGCATGCTGCACCATGGCATCGCGACCGTCGGGGGCGATGATGCCCAGTGCAATATCGCTGCGCGCTTCGATCCTGGTCTGCCAGGCCTGTTCCATGGCGCCCGGGTGAAAGCCGTTGATCTGGTTGTTGTCCTGGTCAGTGATGATCATCGCCTGCGCCGTGTAGGCATCGGCGATGGTGCGCACGAATTCGCTGCGAATGCCCAGATCGGCAAGCCGCTTGAGGTAGCCGTCACCGTCCATGCCGACGGTGGCCATCGGCAGCGGCTCGCCGCCCAGCAACTTCAGGCTGTAGGCGATGTTGCCGGCACAACCGCCAAAGTCGCGGCGCAGCGAAGGCACCAGGAACGAGACGTTGAGGATGTGCAGTTGTTCAGGCAGGATCTGCTGTGCGAAACGGCCCTCGAAATTCATGATGGTGTCGAAGGCGAGCGAGCCGCAGATGATGGATGCCATGGTGCAAAAGATCCGGTTGTCAGGGGTAGAAAGCGAGCAGGCGATAGCCGGCAATGCGGTCGGTGTTGGCGCTGGGTCGAACCGACATGGAGAGCGAACCGGTCCACACCGATGACTTGGCCAGCGACAGGGTGCCGGCCGCAAACTCGGCGGGTTGAATCACGCGGCGGATCACCGCCTGGTCCTGCGGGTCGGTCAGCGAAAGTTCTATCGCCGGCATCGCAATGGCGATCGGTGCCGTGTTGCGCAGGGCGAATCCCAGCCGGTAGTCGTCGCCGCGGATACGGCTGAATGTGGAACTGTCGATGACGATCGATTCGATCTGCCGCAGCGGAGACAGGCTGCAACCGGCCATGCCGCACAAGGCCTGCAGCACCGGGCGTGTGGCGGGTTCCAGCGCGGCGATGCGGTTGCGCTCCTTCAGCACGATCTGAAAGACGAGCAGCACCAGCAAGGCCAGCAGGACCAGCAGCAAGGTCCAGCGCATGACGGGCCGGCTCCAGAATGACGGCGCATCGGCAGCCTGACGCAGGAACGATACCGGCGGCACGTCTTCGGCTGGTGGAGGCCGCGGCGGCGAGGTCGATGGGCGAACGACAGCCTTGACAGGTGGCTCGGCAGCGGGCGCCGGCTCCGACAGGGGCAGGTCGATCCTTGCGGTGTCCTGTGCCTGTGTCAGCGGCTGCGTGGACGGCTCGGCTTCACTGTCCCGATCCAGGAATACCGTTTCGGGATCGGTCAATGGCGCGTCGGCCCAGTCCGGTTCATCGGCGACGGGATCAGGCTGCGGCGCCGGCGGGGCTGGCTCCGGTGTTCGCGCGGTGGGGATGCCTGGCGCATCGGTGGCGGGGAACTGCGAGTCCGCCGCGGGCCTGATGAAGCTGGGTTGCGAAGAGGGGGGCGGGACCTGAGCCGGAACCGGTGCCGGCGCAGGCGCAGGCGCTGCGGCCTGTGGCCGCGTCTCGTGGATCGGCTGCGGTGCGACGCTTGGTGCTGGTGCTGGTGCTGGTGCTGGTGCTGGTGCTGGTGCCTCGGGCGACGTGACCATGTGCTGCGTGGCGTCGAAGATCTCGGCGCATTGACCGCAGCGTACCCAGCCCTCGGACACGCGAAGCTGATCCGGTACGACCCTGAACATGGTTTCGCATGTCGGACAACGCGTGATCAGGCTCATGGACAGGCGATTGTAGTGGCGCAGTTTGGCGCGTCAGGTGCTGGCTGTCATCAGAACCCAGCCGTCCTGGGCCGCTGCCACCTTGAGTTTGACGTAGGGTGCATACGCCTGCGCCAGTTCGTCGGCCTGACGCTCCAGGATGCCGGAGAGGACCAGATGGCCGCCTGCCGCCACGCGTGCACACAGCAGCGGTGCCAGCACCTTGAGCGGCGTCGCCAGGATGTTGGCCAGCACGGTCTGGTACTGGCCGCTGGTCATGTCGGGCAGGCCGCAGCGGATCGTGACATGGTTGGCCTGGGCATTGAGCATCGAAGATTCGACGGCCGCCGGATCGATGTCCAGCGCGTCGACTTCCTGGGCGCCCATCATTGCAGCGGCGATCGCCAGGATGCCGGAGCCGCAGCCATAGTCCAGCACCCGTCCCAGCGGATGCGGACCGCGGCCCTCGGCGATCCACTGCAGGCACATGCGCGTGGTCGGATGGGTGCCGGTGCCGAATGCCAGGCCCGGATCGAGCCGAATCACGTGTTTTGCGTCTGCCGGCGGCTCATGCCAGGTGGGCACGATCCAGAAGCCGGGGCTGATCGGCACCGGCGCGAACTGCGATTGGGTCAGGCGTACCCAGTCCTGATCCGCCAGGGCATGGATACCGACCATCTTGCATTCGGTGAAGAAGTCCTGGGCCTGCAGGATGGATGTCGCTTCCTGCGCCAATGCCTCCGTCGCAAACAAGGCCTTGACGGTGGAGTGGCGCCAGCCGATCTGCGTCGGAACCATGCCCGGCTCGCCGAACAGGGGCTGCTCGGTGTCGGTCAGCGCATCACTGTCCTCGACGCTGATGCTTTGCGCCTCCAGCGCCTCCAGGGCATCCGAGACGATCTCGACCTGGGCTTGTGGACACTGCAGACTCAGTTCGAACATGCCGGACCCTTATCGCTTGTGCTGGGCAAGCCACTCTTCCAGGTAGTGGATGTTGGTTCCGCCACCGCAGAATTTCGCATCCACCATGAGTTCCCG
>Ga0116169_1002649_pt1 | contig 12877 bp, 16 predicted proteins | sample AD_UKC130_MetaG_FD_89796 | JGI IMG/M metagenome (GOLD analysis project Ga0116169, IMG submission 89796) | Active sludge microbial communities of municipal wastewater-treating anaerobic digesters from Canada - AD_UKC130_MetaG | ecosystem: Engineered > Bioreactor > Anaerobic > Digestate | place...
TATCTGCCCATGATGCAGATGGTCACAGCAATTTAGGGGGTTGGGGAATGGCTAAAAAGGCCATTGGCCTTGATCTGGATTACTCCACTATCAAGGCCGCAGAAGTCGTGCGCAAAGGCCGCGCCCGTGTGGTCTCTAAGCTCGTTGAGCTTCCGCTCGCACCGGGAACTATTGCCGATGGGAAACTGCTTAATCCCAGTGAACTGGTGCGCGGCTTGGAGACCTTGGTGCAAGCTGAAGGCTTTACTGCGCAGTCCACCGTTTTAGGGGTACGCAGCTCGTGGGTGACGGTGAAGGTTCACCGCCTGCCCAGCATGTCTAAACGCGAATTGGACCGAGCGTTGGAGTTTGAGGTACCCGATCTTTTCTCCTTCCCCATCGAATCCCCCAAAGACATCTGCTACGACTACTTCATCAACTTCCGCGGCGAAGACGAGGTTGAGGTGGTGGTGGCTGCCTGTGCCAGGCAGCATATCGAGCCCTTCATCCGTGCCTTTCGCGAGCTGGATTTGAGCCTGGAAGTGGTTGATGTGCCCGCGTTGGGCTGGCCTGCCCTGTTGACCCAGGAGGGCAGAAGGGCCTTTGTGGAGGTTAGTGCGCATCAAACCACCATCCTAGTGCTGTTTGGTCAGCTCTTCAAAGTCCTCCGCATTGTTCCCATCGGAAGTCTCCATATCATACAAGGCATCCAAGAAGCCTTTGCCTGTTTGCCGCAGGAGGCGGTAGCGCTCATGGCCGAGCAGGATCTAGATTACCTGCTGGTGGAGGGACAGGGCAGCAAAAGGGTACTGCGGGCGGCGGTGCAGCAGTTTGTGGGGTCTGTCCTGCAGACTTTGGACTTTGTACGCGCCCAGGAACGGGCCGCCAACTTCCGGGCCATGCTGGAGGAGGTAGTCCTCTTGGGCGAGCTGGCCGAACTACCTGGCCTTGGCGAGCTGCTGGCCAAGGAAATTGAGCTGCCGACGTATCCCCTGGGTACTATGGATTTATCCGTGTCCTGGTCAATGCCCAGGCCAGAGCGGCTCAGCTCCTTTGCTTCAGCGTTGGCCCTGGGCGTAAGGGGGGTTGCAGAATGAAAATCAACCTACTCCCCAAAGAAGAACGGCCCCTGAAACACTCCCAGGTGCGCTGGGAATTTCTAGTTGGTCTTTTGGGCCTTGTGGCCTTGGCGGCTGCCCTCTCCTTTTCGTGGTTGGAAGGAGTGCGGGTAGAGTCCCTGGAGGCTGCGCTCCGGGATGCCCAAGTGAGGGAAGCGAGGCTGCAGGTGCAGGTGCGGGATGTCAACGCACTGCGCCAGGAGATTGCAGCCCTGGAGGCCCAAGAAGATCTGCTCCAGGGACTTCTAGGAGGGACAGGGCATGCCGCGGCTGCTCTGGGCGCCGTGGGCAGTTTCTCCTTGGAGCGCCTGTGGATTGAAGAGGTGGCCTACACTCCCCAGGCCACCACGGTTACCGGTTACACCAGGGATGTCACTTCCCTTTCCGCCTATCTAAGCCGGCTGCAGGCTTTGGGTGAAGGGGCTGAGCTCAAGCAGGCTCAGCCCATGGATAGCAGTGATTTCCAGGTGTTTGTCATTGAGGTCAAGGGGGTGCCCCGCGTTGCTGCGGTTGAGCAGAATTAGGGAGAGGATCACATGGCAGGTGGTGGTGGCCTTTGCCTTGTACGTGGCGGCGGCTGTGGTTCTGGCAGCGCGGTTTCTGCCCCTGCGCCTTAAGGCCGGGCGCCTCGAGGGCGAGCTCAATCAGCTGGCCAAAACCGAACAGCAGCTGGGCCGGCTTTTGGACCAGGCCTCGGGGCTGGAAGCCAGGTTGGCAGAGCTGCAGGCACGTTTAGATGATTATGCCGGGAGCATCCCGTCGCAGTATGATCTGCAAAAAGCGCTGACTGGAATTGAAAGGCTCGCCGCCTACTACGACCTTTCCGTGCAGACCCTGAGCGCCGCGCCGCTCCAAGTCTACCAGGATGGTAAGGCGGGGCAGGTGACCTTGTGGCTGGAGGTGGCAGGGGGTAGTCTGCTCCCCAGCTATCTGGACCATCTTCAAGAGCTCGTTCCCTCCCTGCATGTACAGGAGCTGAACCTCAGTTATCTTGGCGAGGGGCGTTTTGCGCTGAGCCTTGCGGGGAATATGCACGTGGTGCTGGTGCCGTCCGCGGAGCAGTCCAGCTACGAACTGCCTTCCTTTGGTGCCAGGAAGACCAGAGAATTGGGGGCACAGGCCTTCGGCCTTCCCTTTGACTCCATCTGGAAATTCCTCCAGGGTGGTGTGCGGGTCCTGGGGATTGTCACGGCGGGAAACGAGAAGGCGGTGTTGGTTCAGGAAAATGGTGAGGCGGGGCGCTGGCTCAGAGTGGGGGATCGCTTGAACCAGGCAGTTGTCATTGATATCTCCCACAATGGGTTATGGCTGGATTTAGATGGTGTGGAGCTGAGATTGACCATAGGGGGCTGAGAGGATGCGGAGGAAAGGCATTGTAATTGCGGCTGTGCTGATAGCGGCTTTAGCTTCACAGGCGCTGGGCGCTGAGCTTGTGAACATGGAGTTCAAACAGGCGCCTTTAGGAGAAGTGCTGCAGATTTTGGGCCAGCTGGGGGGGTATAACGTCCTGGTGGATTCGTCGGTGCGGGGTGAAGTGAGCTTCGTGCTGAAAGACCTGTCGGTGCAAGAGGCTTTGGACCTAGTTACCAAAACCACGGGGTACGGGTACCAATTGGTGGGCAACACCTTGGTGTTTGCCAGTGAGGAGAGGCTGAGAAGCGAGTTCGGCAGTGAAGGGGTACGTTTTGTCTCCATTGCCCATGTTGCCGCGGATGATGCCCGTGCTTTGGTCAGTATGGTTGTACCCAATGTGCGCAGCTTTGTAGATGCCAAGCACAACTTAGTGGTGCTGTATGGCCCGGAAAAGGACCTGGAGGTGGCAGAGCGGGTGCTGAGGCAGTACGACCAGCAAGCCGGAGGAAAGGCCGTGCCTGCGCAGGCTCTTCCTCAGGAAACGCCCCTCAAGGCAGGGGAAGAGCAGCTATCCTTCTACGCGGTGCCCATTGAGTACGCGGATGGGCAGGGGATTTTGACCATGCTGCGCCACTTGCTGCCCCAGCGTGAGTTCGCCTTTCATCCTGAAAGCGGTCTACTCAGCGCTAGAACCACCCCTGAAGAATGGGAAACCCTGAAAGTGGTCATTGCCCGGCACGATCTGCCGGAGTTGGCCCTGAAAGGAATCCTGCGCAGCGCGGATCAGGCTGTGGCGCTGGTGGAACATGAAGGGGTCTCCCATTTCCTGAAACTAGGCGATGAGCTTGTGGGCTGGACGCTGACCGAGGTGGGGGACGGCACAGCACAGTTCACCCAGGGTGAACGGAGCTTTGTAGTGAGATTGGGGAGGTAGCCGCATGACAGCGCAGCAGAGGTTCCGATTGTCCGTGATACTGTTTTTGCTGCTGACGGGCTGCCTGGTCCTCAGCACCCCCAGTCTTGCCCAGACCTTGGATTTGGCCTTTCAAGAGGTGGATTACAGCCAAATCTTCATGGCCCTTGGGGCAAGCCAGGGCTTGAATGTGGTGGTGGATCCGGCCGTAACAGGGCAGGGTACCTTTCAGTTAAAAGGAGTCACCTTCGAAGAAGCCCTGGAGTTGGTTGCTCAGGTGAGCGGCTGCACTTACCGCATCAGCGGGAACACCCTTCTCGTTTCTTCCGGCCAATCCACTGCCGAGCTGAATAGGACGGATGTGCGGTATGTGCCGGTGGAGAACTTGACCCGGGAAGAAATCTTTGAGGCTTTGAACCTGGTCATGCCCCCTTCCAGCATTTACGTGCCCCCCCAGGGAGGCCTGGTGGTGCTGCAGGGAACCAGCACTGTGCTGGACCAGGCGGAGGAGCTGCTCTTCACGCTTGATGCGAGCAAGACCGGTACAGGCGAGCAGAAGGCCAAATCGCTTTTGGAGATCTTCGCGGATCTCAGCGCTGCCCTCCAACTAGACTTGGTGGCTGATCCGGCCCTGGAGGACATTAAGCTCCACGTTCAGCTGCGCAGCCAGGATCCCTACGCGCTGATCAAGCAGATTCAGCTGCTGGTTCCCCTCAAGGTGGAGATCACCGAAACTACATTGGTGGTGGGCAGTTTAGCTGCTTCTTCTTTGGAGCGTGTGAAGGTTTACCGCCTGAATTACGCGGAACCGGAAGCGGCTAGGCAGGCCTTGACAGCGTTAATCAACGAGGAGCAGATCCGCATCGATCAGGACCGCAAAAGCATTATCGTGCGCGGCACGGAACTGGAATTGGCCGAGATCGACTTGTTCCTGAGCGAGTTTGACCAGCCGCTACCCCAAGTTGTGCTGGAGGTCTGGGTTCAGGAGATGACCAGCAATGCCCTGAAGGATTTGGGGATCGAATGGCGCGGCGTGCCCAGTGTTTCCGGCGGCGATGCTCCCGTCTTTCTGGAGCTGGAATGGACTCCCTGGGATTTGATCTTGGCCCTGAGGGTCTTGGAAGAGAAGGGCGAAGCCAAGCTCTTGGCCAATCCCAAAATCTCTACCCTCAGCGGGCAGTCGGCGAGGATCTTTGTTGGGGACAGGGTACCGGTGGTGTTGAAAAACGAAGACGGAAGCTCCTTTGTGAGCTTCTTGGAGTCGGGCATCAACCTCCGAGTCACCCCCCGCATCTCCGATGACGAGTACGTCACCATCCTGGTGCAGCCCGAGGTGAGCACGTTTGTGTGGCGCATGGAAACGGACTATCCCCAGATCAGAACAAGGGAAGCGGAGACCACGGTGCGGGTCAAGGATGGCCAGCCCTTTGTACTGGGGGGCCTGCTCCAGGACGAGGAGCATGAGCTGGTTTCGGGTATTCCCTTCCTGTCGCAGCTTCCCGTCTTGGGCAAGCTCTTCCAGTGGCGGGATACCAAGCAGTCCCAGACAGAAATGACCATTATCGTGATTCCCCGCATCATAGATGAGGGACAAGATGTGGTGGATCAGAGTTTTTTTACCGCAGCCCAGTAACCCGAACGGAAAGACGAGGGGAACCAACCTTTGAGCGCGGTTACTGGGTAGAGTTCACAACACAACGGGTAGCCGGGGGGGTGAGTACTGAAGCGCAGAGCTTTGAAGTGGGGTTGGGGGCGGTTTACACTGCACAGGAGTTGGGATTGACAGGCTACATGCAGTATTCCCTCACATTTCTTCGAGGACGTTTGCAGCTGGATCTATTGGCCGATCGCAGCTGGAATCCGCAGTTTACCCTGGGGGTACCATTGACCATCAAGGACTTGAGTCTGGAACCGCATCTGGTGTGGTCGGCGGCTAACAACCAGTGGTTCCTGCCCAACATGGGGCTGCGGGTGCAGTATCAGTTTTGACAGACAGTAGGTCATAAATGTCTCAGGACAAGGAGGATTTGAGATGCTGAGGAAAATCAGAAAAATGCTCAAACAAGAAGAGGGTTTTACCCTTATGGAGTTGATGATCGCGGTTGCGATCATCGGCATCCTCGGCGGTATTGCCATTCCCGTATACAACGGAGTGCAAGAACGGGCCAAGTATGCGGTGGGTGAAGCTAATGCGCAGATGTTGAACAGAAGCATTGTGCATTGGATCGCTTTAGGAATGCCCGACGAGAATGGCAAACCAAAACCTCAAGATGAACTCATAGAAGAGAACAAATACGACCATAAGACGCATGGTGCGGGTCTGTTCGCTTGGCTAGGCTTAGACGAAGTCGAGTACGTAAACTGGGACCCAGAAAAACGGCAGTATTATCCCGATACATCGGTAGAAGGAGGAAAGTTGCCAAAACCGGAACCGGACGAAACAGGGGGAGACGATGAGTAATACTCTCCTGCTCCTTCTGATGAGTCGCGCATTTTTGCGCGGCTCATCGGGGATCGCTGCGCTGGCAGGTTCCAGAGTCTAGAATCGGGTGGTGCTGAAGAGTGCTGAAACGGGAACGGGGCTTCACCATGGTGGAGGTTGTTGTAGCGCTTGTGGTTTTGTCCATTATGGGCGCAGCCGTTGTTGCGGTGTACAACAGCAATGTTTCTGCGCTGGTTAGGGCTGGCAAGACCACAGTTGAGCTTTACAGCATTCAAGCTGATATAGAGACGGCACTGGGCCAAGATCCGGATACATGGGATGGGGGCAAGATGGAAGACTCCTTTCTGCTCATATCTTTTCCGCACCTCCACGAACCTTTGAAAATTCACGGTTGGGTGTTGACTGAGCAGGTGGAGTCCAATGGGTACAAAGAGGTTGTCACCGTTTTCATTCCCCAGGGCAGCGGCGGGGCCAGGCCCTGAATTAGGTTTTCGTCAGCTGTGTTTTTCGACCGAAGCTGAGATCTGAAAAGCAACAAGAATGTTGTTTGCCTATTAGGTGGTGAGAGAGTGGGTTGTTTCCGGAAGCATCTTAAATCCCAACGTGGCTTTACCTTGCTGGAGCTACTCATCGCTCTTTCACTGCTGGGTGGAATAGTAGGTGTCATCTACTCCATACAGTCATTCACGATGAAGACTTTTGCCCAAGGGGCGCAATATGCCGCCATGCAGCTTGAGGCGAGGTTCATCTCAGCGTATCTTTCGGGGGAGATGCGTTTTGCCCAAGAACTGCGCATCTTGGGTGATGTTCCAGATGATCTGGCAGATGGTATTGCGGTTTTTGTGGATCGGGACGGTAGGGTTGTGAGAAAGTCGGCTTCACAAACTACGGTGTTGAGCAGCGGTGCCGGTTTTGAGGGTGGCTCTTCACTACACTTTGCAATACGGGAAGATAGGGGCCGCAGAGTAGTTGATGTAACCATGACCTTCGCGGGGAAACTTGGGACATACGAAGTTACCACCGCTATCCTGGCCCTCAATGTATCTGAAGTACAGGGTTCAGCTGGCCCTGTGCTGTGGTACCGGAGTTAATCTCTAGAAGGGAGGCAGACCCCCTATGTTGAGTGAAAAGGGGTCGGCTTTGATACTGACCATCCTTGTGTTGATGGTTGTGATGATCTTGGGCAGCGGCCTCGTTATGACTAGCATTTCCAACTCACGGCAGGCGACGGAGCAGGTCTATGATCTGCAGGCCTACTATATCGCCAGGTCTGGCGCGGATGCGGTGGCACAGAGCATTGTTGATGACCCTTCCAGACTAGAGAGCTTGAAGGGTGCGGTGTCTGCTGCTACGCCGCTGGGCAAGGGTCATTTCACCGTTGAGGTGCAGGATCGCGGCGATCACATCAAACTGATATCCACTGGTGTTGTGAAGGACACAAAACGGGTGGTGGAGCTTACGCTGCTGCCTCAGGAGGCCGCTCCCTCACCGTTGCCGCGAATCGATAAGGCGATTTTTGCCACAACCAACGGAGGTACTTCTCACAAAGCCATTGATCTCGGCGGGAATGCCCAGATCATGGGAAGCGGCGCAACGAATGCCGTGAGAGCGAGTGCTGTTGAGTTGACCGGTAATGCTGTCATAAAGGGCAACTTGTGGATCGGGCCAGGAGCCGATGCCAAGACCGTGGTCAATGACCGCAGCAGAATCACCGGCGCCATTACGTCTTTGGCGGAGGAAGTTACATATCCCCTTCCACTGTTTCCCGAGTTCCCAAGTTGGACGAAACCGTCTACACCGGCTAAATCGGGGTCGGATTTCATAATCAACAGCGATGGTGACTATGGCACCATTTCTCTCAGTGGCAACGACAAGCTTGTCATCGATCTGGGGGGCGGCGAACGGCGGATCCGGGTGAAGAGTCTAACCATGAGGGGCAACGCTGAACTTACAGTGACCAACGCGGGTAGAGATGGAAAGCTGTTCCTCTATGTCGATCAAGAGTTCTCCATGAGCGGAAACAGCGCGCTCAAGTCTGGAGCCGATCCCAACACGGTTGTCATCTACTACGCGGGGACAAAGGAACTTGGTAACCAACTAGAGGCTAACTGCATTCTCATCGTCAAGGAAGCGGATATCAAGCTTACCGGGAATTCTACTTTTAAGGGAAGCATTTTCTCGGGTGGCAGAAACGTTGAGTTGGCTGGAAATGCGGAAGTGAAGTTGGGCTTGCTTTATGCACCACGGGCGGCCGTGGATATGGCTGGAAACAGTGAAACCGAAGCGATGGTGGCTTGGCGAGTTACGGCGTCTGGCAACGCCAAAATCGTCTACAAAGGAGACCTTACGGAGTTCGCGAGCAGGTATGTCCAAGGAGGTTCTCCAAGCGATCAGCTGACGTGGACACGCGGGCAGTGGGCATCCGTAGAGTAGGTTCCTGTCTACAGTCTTTGGTTTCCTTGCCATTGTGTGTCATATTCGGCGGCTGTTGCGGATAACCTAGGGCAAAAGCTCTAGGGGGAGTGTTGGTTGCCGCTCTCGAAATCGTCTGGTCGCAGGTTGTTCTGGCCCCTATTGTTCATTGGGGTGTGCAACAGCTTGGACTTCTTGGCGACGCGCCATCTTGTGGTTTATGGAGATCATCTTGAACTTAACCCTTTCATGTGTTTGCTGGTAGGCACGCCTTTTTTCGCCGCCTACAAGTTAGTACTGGTTCCGCTGGGGCTGCTCTTTCTGTGGCGGGAGCGCAGTACAGTTTTGCTGAAGTACATGGGTGCCCTCCGGTTTACATGTGCGGCCTATGGATTACTGATGCTTTACCTGTTGACGGTGTTCTATGCCTAGTTCGGTGCAGTGTACAAGGAGGTAACTGTGGCTGTCCTCTCCTTTTTTGCCGGCCTTATCTTCGGGAGTTTCTTCAACGTAGTCATCTACCGCCTGCCCCGCGGCCTATCCATAGTAAAGCCCGGTTCCGCTTGCACCCACTGCGGGCACCGGCTCACCGCGGCGGAGTTGATCCCCCTGTTTAGTTTTGCGCGGCAGCGGGGGAAGTGCAGGGTCTGCGGCGGGAGGATCTCCTGGCGTTATCCCGTGGTGGAACTGCTTACGGGTTTGGGTTGCGCGCTGGTTGCTGGGACAAGCTCTGATTGGGCTGAGTTCGTTGTTGGAGTTAGCTTCTTTTCTTTTCTCCTGGTTTTGGCGTTGATCGATTTGGAGCACCAGGTTCTGCCGAACAAGTTGACTGTTTTGGGGTTAGGGTGTGGGCTGTTGTTTTCTCTATTCGGTTGGACCCTTCCGTTCCCCCGCAGCTTGCTGGGGGCTTTGGTGGGATTTGGCCTTGTTTTTGTTATTGTGGTCATCTCCAGGGGTGGTATGGGCATGGGTGATGCTAAACTCTTGGCATTGATTGGAGCATTTCTGGGCTGGAAGGCGGTCTTCTATGTGCTTTTCTGGGCATCGGTTCTGGGTGCCCTTGGCGGGCTTCTGTACTTGTACATCACCAAACAGGACCGCAAAACGCCCATTCCCTTTGGACCAAGTTTAGCCGCAGCAGCCATGGTGCTTTATTTTTTCCTGTAGTGCGGTTCTAGCTGAAGAGGGGGAACTAGAATGGAGCGGAGTGTGGGCTGGGTCGGTTTAGTGGTAATCTGTCTGTTCTTGGCGGGCTGTATTGGCATCAAAACGCCGGATGTGTACGTCTCAGGTATCGTTATTGATGCCGATAGCGAGGAGGGCGTTGGCGGTGTGGAGATCGCCGCTGCTCCGGGCGGCATAACGGTGACCACAGCGGATGGCACTTGGAGCTTATTGCGGGCCAAAAAGGGCTCGGAAGTTGTGGCCAAGAAGGATGGATGGGAGTTTCACCCTGAAGCTCAACGGGTCACAGGCGAGGGAGAGATCCTCGCCTTCCAGGGCAGACGCCTGCCCTATGAGGTCAGGGGACTTGTGGTTGATGAGAGCGGGACTGGCCTCGCTGGAGTGTTGATCGCGTTTGCCAATGAACGGGGTGAAGTAGTGGCCGCGGTGCCCGCCCAAGCGGATGGTTCCTTCGAAAAGGCAGGCCTCAAAGGCACGTACACCGTGGCTGCTTATAAGGTAGGCTGGTCTTTCGCACCGGCCGAGTACACTGTGAGCGGTTTCAATGAGGATATCCGGTTCTACGCTGCTCCCATGGGTGGGCCAGATGAAGATTGAGTGAGAGGCGTACTTGACTAGGGGTCCCTGGTGGGGACCTCTTTTTTCTGCTTTCCAGCACACCTTCCTGGCACTGGAATACTATACAGGGTAAATGAAGGGAGGAGTTGATTTGGAAAGAAGCAGATGGATCGCGCTGATTGGGGCGGTAGTTGTGGTGGCCGTGCTGCTGGGGGCTACCGCTTCTGCCCAAGGGTTGCAGAAAGTACGCCTTTCGGAGGTGGTTCGTTCCGTATTCTATGCGCCCCAATACGTGGCCTTAGCCCTCGGATTCTTTGAGGAAGAGGGGCTGGAGATCGAGCTTAGCACCGCTTGGGGCGCTGATAAGGGTGCCGCAGCTCTGATTGCGGGCGCAGTGGATGTGGGCTTTTTCGGCCCGGAGGCCGCGGTGTACATCTACCAGCAGGGGGCCGTGGACCACATCGTGGGGTTCGCCCAGCTCACGGCTAGAGATGGCTCGTTTTTCATGACCAGGGACGTGAACGAAGAGTTCGAGTGGGACAACGTGCGGGGCAAAACCATTGTGGGTGCCCGCATCGGCGGTGTACCCCAGATGACCCTGGAGTGGGTTTTGAAGCAAAATGGGATCAAACCCTTTGAGGATGTGGAGATCATCACCAGTCTCGCCTTTGAGGCCGCCGTAGGCGCCTTTGAAGCCGGGCTTGGGGACTACATCGCCCAGTTTGAGCCGGCCCTGAGCGAGCTGGAAGCCCGGGGAAGGGGTAAGATTGTGGCTTCCCTAGGGGCTGAGGCGGGTCCCGTGAGTTACACGGTGTACCATGCCCGCAAAAGCGTTTTGGAGCAGAACCCTGACCTTTTCGTACGCTTCACCAGGGCCATCTATCGGGGGCAGCTCTGGGTGAATGAGCATACTGCCGAAGAAGTCGCGGAAGTGATCGCTCCCTTTTTCCCACTGATTGATCACCACATTCTCGTGCGCAGTATGGGTCTTTACCAGTCCATTAACGCCTGGAACCCGTGGCCGGTCATCTCCGAGGAACATTTCCGGCATCTGCAGGAAATCATGATCGAAGCGGGTGAGCTGGAGGACTTCGTACCCTTCTCCGAGCTGATGAACACCACCATCGCCCGCAAGGCAGTGGGCGAACTGGACTAAGCCCTTCGCAGCTCCGATGACCTGCTGGAAAAGGGGGGAAGAACGTGGCTCGCGTGGAGCTAAGCCATGTTAGTCTGAACTATCATACCCTCGCGGGTGAAGTGAAAGCCCTAGAGGATGTCAGTTTAGTTGTGGAAGACCAGGAGTTCGTGGCCATTGTGGGACAAAGCGGTTGCGGCAAGAGCACGCTGCTTTCCCTCGTCAGCGGTCTGCTCAAGCCCACCCGGGGCTCTGTGTTCATTGACGATGAAGAAGTACAGGGCCCCAGCAGACGGGTGGGGTATATGCTCCAAAATGACTATCTGTTCGAATGGCGCACTATCTTGGAAAATGCCCTCTTGGGCCTGGAGATTCAAAGGGAGAAGACGCCGGAAGCGGTGGAAGAAGTGCAAGCCATGCTCAAAGCCTACGGGCTAGGGGGTTTTGAGCACTACTATCCCCCTCAGCTCAGCGGAGGCATGCGCCAGCGGGTGGCCCTGATCCGCACCCTCGCCACGAGGCCTGATGTACTGCTCTTGGATGAACCTTTTTCCGCCTTGGATTACCAAAACCGCCTGGCTGTGGGGGAGGAAGTGGTCAAGATCCTGCGGGAGCGCAAAAAGACGGTTATCATGGTCACCCACGACATTCCCGAAGCGGTGAGCATGGCCAACCGGGTCGTGGTCATGACGCCGCGGCCCGGCCGAATCCGCAGCGTGCACCGGATCACAATGTGTGATCAAGGCCTCACTCCCCTGCGGACCAGGGAGATGCCCCAGTTCCGGGAGTACTTCACTACCATCTGGAAGGAGCTGAACCGGGATGACTGAGGACCACATCTCCCCAGAACACCTTGCTTATCTGCGCAGTCTGCGTCTGCGGCAGGCTTTAATCCGCACCACCCAGTTTCTGCTGCTTGTGGGCCTGTTTGTGCTATGGGAACTGGCCGCGTCCCGGGGATGGATCAACGCCTTCATCTTTTCCCAGCCCACCAGGATCTGGGCCGCCCTGGTACGTCTCTATCGGGAAGGGGATCTCTGGCGGCATTTGGGCTGGACGGTGGGGGAGACCGTCCTGGGCTTCACCGTGGGCACTGCCGCGGGGATTGTGATTGCGGTGATCCTGTGGTGGTCGGAGTTTTTCTCCCAGGTGATGGATCCCTATATTGTCGTGCTCAACAGCATCCCCAAAGTGGCTCTGGGACCCATTTTCGTGGTCTGGTTGGGTACCACCATTACCGCGGTTGTGGCCATGGCCATTGCCGTTTCCATTATCGTAACCATCATGATGATGCACACCGGTTTTAAGGAAGTGGATCCCAATAAAGTGAAGCTGGTGCGCACCTTTGGGGCCAGCAAAGGGCAGGTGCTGTGGAAAGTAATCATCCCCGCGAGCATCCCCACCATGATCGCGGCCTTGAAGGTGAATGTGGGGCTCTCCTTGGTGGGTACTATCGTGGGTGAATTCTTGGCTTCCAAGGCTGGCTTGGGCTACCTTATCGTGTACGGCGGTCAGGTGTTTAACATGTCCTTGGTGATGGCCAGCGTGCTTTTGCTCTTGGTAGTCTCCGTGATCTTGTATTACGCCGTGACCATTTTGGAAGAAAGGGTGACTAAAGGCAGGCAGTAATGCGTGCAGCAAAGGGCCTGTTCAGGCCCTTTTTTCGCGGTGCGCCCGGCATGTCTACCGAGCCGATGGGTTGAGAGAAACCCTACCGCCCAACCAGCGGGAAGGTAACCAGCAGGCAAGGGCGCCACTGGCAACAGTGGGGTCTGGAGGAA
>Ga0116169_1002652_pt1 | contig 12854 bp, 10 predicted proteins | sample AD_UKC130_MetaG_FD_89796 | JGI IMG/M metagenome (GOLD analysis project Ga0116169, IMG submission 89796) | Active sludge microbial communities of municipal wastewater-treating anaerobic digesters from Canada - AD_UKC130_MetaG | ecosystem: Engineered > Bioreactor > Anaerobic > Digestate | place...
AATTTTGATATGGATTTTTTTCAAGTAACCGCAACTGCCATGAAAACTGAACCGGACGATTTTTAAAAGAATATTTAGAAATTGTTCAGGATGGCGGGTTTTGTTTTTTACCTGCGCATCCTGTTTTTATCGCAACACGTGTACAAAAAAATAAAAAAATGATGTAAATAAGTTTGGAGATCGGTTGCTATTCGTTGACAGACGGTTATAAAACGCCCTTGAAGGAGTTCCTTGAGGTTTCAGGCAGAAACCCTAAAATCAGAATGAAAACAGGAACAATGTTCGCAATAGTTGAAAAAATATGAATTGAATATCGAGAATTATCGCGTATATTTGCGTAATTAATGAGACAACGGTTTAAAGAAATATCGGCGTATCTTTTGCTTGCCCTTTTTGCAAGCTATTATGTAAGTACGTCTTTTTTCCTGCATACTCACGTTGTTGACGGGAAAACGGTTGTCCATTCCCACTTTTATTTTCCTTCAACGGAAAATAAAGCGGCTAGTCACCAGCATAGCATCCATGCATTCGGTGCTATTTCTTTCTTATCGCATTTTTTCTTTACGGGATCGTTTTTTACCTTCTCGTTGTATGTTTTCAACCGATATTTACATCATCATAAATACCGAAAGAACAGTTATTCTTATTTTCAGCAGATATTTGTTCGGTCAAATGGCCTGCGGGCTCCTCCTTTAAAAAATTACACACTTCATTCGATTTAGTTGATTGTTTTTCTCAATCAACATTTTTTTGGTGCTTATAACAAGACACCATACCCTTATATTGTGTAATTTTTTAACAACAAGCATAATGAAAAAATATATAATGATTTTTATATCCATGCTATTTGCATGTTTTACAATATTTTCGCAAAATGGAACCGATGCCAATATTTTTGGACACGTTATCGATAAAACGACAAAGAAACACATTCCATATATTACCATAAATTTGAAAGGTACAACTATCGGCACTGCAACCGATTTGTCCGGGCATTACTATTTAAAAAATCTGCCGGAAGGTGAGCATGTGTTGGTAGCTTCAGGCATGGGGTATAAGACCGTTGAACAGCCTGTCGAATTAAGAAGAGACGAAACGTTGGAAATCAATTTCGAAATGGAAGAGGACCCGATTATGTTGGGAACAGTGGTTGTTTCTGCCAACAGAACGGAGACGAAACGCAAAGAGGCCCCCGTGATTGTTAACGTGATTACACCGCTGCTTTTTGAAAACACCAATTCGGTTACGTTGGCTCAGGGGTTGAATTTTCAACCCGGCTTGCGCGTCGAAACCAACTGTCAGAATTGCGGATTTCAGCAGGTACGCATTAACGGCCTCGACGGGCCCTACTCACAGATTCTTATCGATAGTCGCCCCGTTTTTAGCGCTCTTGCCGGCGTGTACGGTATTGAGCAAATTCCTGCCAATATGATTGAGCGTGTGGAGGTGTTGCGCGGAGGCGGTTCGGCATTATTCGGATCGAATGCCATTGCCGGCACCATCAATATCATTACGAAAGAACCAAAATCCAACTCGCTTTCGGTATCCAATACGACCAATTTAATAGGAGGCAATACGGCCGATAATAATTTGTCGCTGAATGCTTCGTTGGTATCGCAGGACATGAAGGCAGGTGTGGTGCTTTTTGGTACATCGCGTGATCGGGGCGGATTCGATCACGATAGCGACGGGTTTACCGAAGTCGCTAAACTGAATAGCGTGAATTTGGGATTGAAAGCCTATTATAATGTGAACCTTCATAACAAATTCACAATGGAATATCATACGATTAACGAATTTCGCCGGGGAGGAAACCTGCTTGACGAGCCTCCTCATGAAACCGATATAACCGAACAAACCGAACACAACATCCATTCGGGAAACATTGGATACGACTTTTCGTCGACGAATTACAAACATAAATTGAGTGTTTATTTCTCCGGACAACTCATCGACCGTAAAAGTTATTACGGTGCACAACGTGATCTCAACGCATATGGAGACACAGACGACAACACTTTTGTACAGGGCATTCAATATCATTTTGTGATGGATACGTTGTTGTTTATGCCGGCACAATTGACGCTCGGACAGGAGTATAATTATAACAAAATGACGGATCGAATGCCGGGATACGATCGATTGCTGAATCAGAAAGTAAATACCAAAAGTCTATTTTTGCAAAATGAATGGAAAAATACAAACTTGAGTATTTTGTTGGGTGGACGTTTGGACAAACATAATTTGATAAAAGATGCCATTTTTAGTCCGCGCCTCAACGTAAGATACAGTCCAACACCGTTCATCGGGCTTCGTGCAGGGTATTCGACCGGCTTCAGGGCGCCTCAAGCTTTTGATGAGGACCTGCATGTTACAGCCGTGGGAGGCGAGGTCAGCATTATTCGGCTTGCTCCCGATTTGAAAGAAGAACGATCGAATACGGTTAATTTTTCTGCCGACTTTTACAACGCTTTTGGTTCCGTACAGACCAACTTGCTGATCGAAGGATTTTACACCCATTTGAAGGATGTTTTTTTACTCGAAAAAATAGGCAAAGACGATCAGGATAATCTTCTTTTGGAACGAAGAAACGGATCGGGAGCAGTGGTTAAAGGCATCAATATCGAAGGGAAAATCGTGCCCAACCGTTCGCTTCGATTTCAGATGGGGGCAACTTTTCAGAAAAGTACCTACGACGAGCCGGAAGTCTGGAGCGATAACGAAAATATCGCTCCGCAGCGTCGAATGTTCCGTACCCCCGATCAGTACGGGTATTTTACGGCAAATTATTCGATGAAAGAGAAATTGAATTTTTCGCTATCGGGGATTTACACGGGCAGCATGTTGGTACAGCATTTTGCCGGTTTCATTCCCGAAGATACCGAAGTTGTCACGTCGTCTTTTTTTGATTTGTCGTTTAAAATAGCTTATAATTTTAAACCGGTTTCCAATACACGATTGCAATTGAATGCCGGCGTGCAGAATATATTCAACAGTTATCAGAACGATTTTGATCAAGGACCTCTCAGGGATTCGGGATACATATACGGGCCTTCCTTGCCGCGAACCTTTTTTGCGGGCTTGAAATTCTCCCTATAAGAATCGGATAATCATGGTACAAGCCATACAAATTGGTGTCGGACCAATAGTGGATGCAGTGCCGGATTATCGGGATTGAAAGGGATTGAAAAACGCCGGACCCACTTCACCCGAAAAAGCATACGTGGAGTGGGTCTTCTTTTTCTTTCCCTGTAAATACAAAAATAGTATCTTTGCCATATCCGATGAACTTCTATTGGAAGATGAAAAATAAATGATTTATTATCTGCGCAATAGATTTTTAAGGTGCACTCACGGTAATGGTGTTCCCTCAAAAACGGGATACTTCAATCTTTTGGTGAGTGCTCTTTATTGTTGATTAATTGTTTTGTCTTGCCTTATGAATATTTTTTGTGACGATATCGTAGCTCAGAATTACGACCAATTTTATGAAAGCGAGAAAGGGAGAGCTGTTGACCGGATTGAAAAATCGGTCGTACGGCAGTTGCTTCGTTTTATTCCTTTTCGTGGCGATATGTTGGAACTGGGTTGTGGCACCGGCCACTGGACAACGTTTTTTTGCGAAGAAGGATTTCGGGTAACAGCTGTCGATACTTCGGAAGCAATGCTTTCGGAGGCAAAAAAGAAAGACATTGGATGTGCTACTTTTCTTCATGCGGATGCAGCTAATCTTCCTTTTGCAGATGAGAGCTTTTCTGTGGTAGCTTCCATTACCATGTTGGAATTTGTAGAAGATATCCATAAAATTTTCAATGAAACGGATCGTGTGTTGAAAGAGGATGGATATTTATTATTCGGGTGGTTGAATGCATTATCCGAATTGGGTAAGAAGAAAAACTTGGACGAAATATACCGTCATGCCCGTTTTTATGCGCCCGATGAAATTCGGCAATATTTATCGTATTTTGGAGTTCCTATCTTGCGGTTCGGGGTGTATTATTCTCCCTCCTTTGATTTGTTGGATGAGACGGATAAACAAGATACCGTGCAACCTGCTTTTATAGCGACACTGGTACAAAAAAATAAAAAAAGATGCAAATAAGTTTGGAAATCAGTTACTATTCGTTGACAGACGATTATAAAACGCCTGTGAAGGAATTTCTTGAGGTGTTAGGCAAAAACCCTAAAATCAGCTTGAAAACAGGAACAATGAGTACTTTTCTTGCAGGGGAATATGATGATGTGATGGAAATATTGACCGGAAGTATGCGCGAATTCATGAAAAAATATCCTTCCGTTTTTTGCATCAAAATATCCAATGCTTGCAGCAGTTGTAAAAATACGAATTGAATGAAAGGGTATATTCACGTTTACACCGGTAACGGTAAAGGGAAAACAACCGCAGTGCTGGGACTTGCTTTGAGAGCTGTTGGCGCAGGGAAAAAAGTTTATTTCGCCCAATTTGTCAAAGGGGAAATTTATTCCGAAATCGATGCCATAAACCGGTATATTCCTGAGATTACGGTCAAACAATACGGACAGGGTTGCTTTATTGTGGATGAACCCACCTCGGAAGATATTCAGGCGGCGAAAGGAGGACTCGAGGAAGTTGGGGCTGTTATTCGTTCCGGGAAATACGATGTGGTGGTGTTGGATGAGGCAACGATTGCGCTTCATTACAAGCTGTTTTCGGTTGAAGAACTTATTGCCGTTTTGCAGGAGAAGCGTGAAGAAACGGAGATCGCAATCACCGGACGATATGCTCCCGAGGAGTTAATTGAAATAGCCGATTTGGTAACCGAGATGAAAGAAATAAAGCATTATTATACCAAAGGCATTTCCGCCCGAAAAGGTATCGAATATTGAATATTGAGAATCGAGAATTGAGGATTATATGATATCCTTTGTGCGTGTTATCGCGCAGACGGTGCCGAAAAGGTATCGCATATCGAAAACTACCGAAACGAATTTTTTTTGGCGTGGATTTCTCTTCGATGCGGATTAACGGAAACCCTTCGGATATTGTCAAAAAAAATCCCGAATGATGATTTTCCATTCGGGATTTTTTGATTTTCCGGCTTCGGTGTTCACCCGGGTAATGTTTTTTCCCGAGTCTCCGTTTCGCCGGACATACCTTCCCGGTCTTGGTTGCATGTTGCCGGGCTTGTATTTGTCTCAAAAAATTCGTTTACATTTTGAGTTTCTTGAATTCCTCTTTTACCCGATCTAGATCGGTTAGCCAGGATTCAATGTCTTCCTCGTGTTCCAACTCATCGTTGAGGATTTCTACTGCCATTTCGTGCGTTGCAAAATCTTTTCCGGCGGTAAAATTCGCAATTTCCTGATAACGTTGAATAGCGCATCTTTCCCCTCTCAGGTTTTGTTGAAGTATGACTTCAATGTATGGGTCGGAGGGCTCGTCGTAAGGACATCGTGACAACTTGGTCCAATCTTTTGGATTGATGACAGGTGTACCGCCCAATTGAATGATCCTGTCGGCGATCATTTCGGCATGTTCCAATTCTTCGTTGGCATGCTCTAATAATTCGGGTTCAACTTCACTCCTCATTGGTCCTTCCATCACTCGGGCACCAATCCAATACTGATAATATGCCAGCCATTCTTCCGAGAGTGCTGCATTTAACATTTCCAACAGTTTGTCAACATCAACCGATGCTACTTTAATTGCTTCTTTTCCCATTTTCTTTAAATTTTTATGTGATTAATAATTGTTTGATTTTTTTTTGACAGTAATTGTATTATATACTACTTGCCTCAAATTATGCATTTGCTTTGTAAACACTAATTAAACACCTAACGCTTGCCAAATGTTCACCTCAATATAATTTTTTCGTTGAGGAGGAAATTTCTCGTTGATGGTTGCGAATTTCGCAAGGCGGATTGTTGTGTGTTTCTTCGTTGGATTTTATTTTTTGAGGCTGATTCTTTTATCGACCTTCGTCCGACACATTTTACGGTAAGCGAAAATTCCCCTCACGAGCGTCAAACTGCGTTAACGGGAGGAAAATATTGCCCTCACGAGCGTCAAAGTACATTGACAAAGAGAAAAATTTCCGCCCATGAGCGGCAAACTACATCGATGAGAGGAAAAAATTCCGTTGGCCAACTTGTTTTTGTTTGATATCTTTGCGGTTTAATAAAATAAAAAGAGAGAAAAAGAATGCTTTTTAACGTATGTTGCAAAGATACGGAAGAGTTATACGAAACCCCTATTGTACAACAAACAGCTTTCTGGTCGGATGTGAAAGCACAACTTGGAGCAGGTACGTTGGGTGTTAATTTCAAAGCGCGTCAATCGGATCTTTTTCATCGATCGACAGAAGATAAAACGATTATTTCTTCTGATATATTGGCCGTAATACGGCAAATCGATCGTTACCATTCCATTGCTTACATACCTTATGGTCCTGAACTTGAGCCTTCGGAAGAATTTCAGGGAATGTTTTTGGAAGAGCTTTCGGAAAGTATTCGTCCTTTTTTGCCGAAAGACTGCATACTTATTCGTTACGATCTTTGTTGGCAGTCGTATTGGGCAAAAGATGAAGAACATTTCGATGAAAATGGAATGTGGAAAGGGCAACCCGACTCGTTGTCCCAAGAATTTCGTTTCAATTTCAATACACACCGGTGGAATTTCAAAAAAGCGTATTTCAACATTCTGCCGTCCAATACCATTTATTTGGATTTGACGCAGGATGCCGATGCAATTCTGCGTAAAATGAAATCCAAAACGCGCTACAACATTCGTTTGTCGGCAAGGAAGGGGGTTGAAGTGAAGACAATGGGTCTTGATGGTTTGGATATTTGGTATGAGCTTTACAAAGAAACAGCTGCACGAAATCATCTCTTTCTCAACGATATCAAGTATTTTGAAGCGGTACTTAGGGCAAAAACCGATACTAGCCGTTCGCCGGCCGATGTACGTTTGTTGATAGCCGAATGGGAAGGCATGCCGTTGGCGGCCATGTTTTTGGTGATGACGGGCAACAGAGGGTCTTATCTTTATGGTGCTTCGTCGTCGCAACACCGCAATTTGATGCCTACTTATGCATTGCAATGGGAAGCCATTCAGTTGTCAAAAGCCAATGGATGTACGGAATACGACATGTTTGGCATTTCGCCTTCGCCCGATCCGTCGCACCCTCTATACGGGCTTTATAAGTTTAAAGCGGGGTTTGGTGGCGAAATCTACCATAGCTTGGGGTGTTGGGATTATCCGTTGGATGAAGAAAAGTATGCACTTTTCCGGGTATCGGAAATCAACAGTCAGGGGTATCATTTGAGTTGACACGATTATTTGCGGGGGATGGTGTCGCCATTCACAATCGCCCTATCGGCATTTTTTAACCCTGTAGTGCTAAAATAGGGTTCCAAAAGATAAAAATCAATTTGCCTCCTATCAATTCGTGAAGATCAACTTCAGATGAATAGGAGGCAAATTCTTATTTCCCTTTAATCGGCATCGTTACGAAATTCGCAACGATTTGCCCGGGCGTAGTATGGTCTTTGTCGTTATGTTGTTTAAGTTACAGATTTTTTTAACCGAAATGCCATAACGTTTGGCAATTCCGCTTAATGTATCGCCTTTTTTGATACGGTGATATTGTACTTCGCCGGAAACGTATTTATTGGAGTTATTGTTATCTGCCGGTACTTGATAGGTTTCTCCCGGTTTGAGTATGGATCTGCTGCTTGCAGTCGTTTTTTTGAAACTGGAATTGGTTACTGCATATTCGTCGCGATGGCATACTTTATTGTTGAAATCGACGATGAAATTCGGATTGATGGGGCGTCCCAAAAACCGCGTTTCGAAATGAAGATGCGGTCCGGTTGAACGACCTGTACTTCCCGCCAAACCGATAGGTTGCCCCGATTCGACAAAATCATTCTCTTCAACCAAAAATTTGGACAAATGGCCATAAACCGTTTCGAGACCGTTAATATGACGGATTACGATATAATTGCCATATCCTCCCCGTTCATAATCTTTTACCCTGATTTTTCCGTCAAAAGCGGCATAAATGGTGTCTCCTGTTTTTGCTTTGAGATCAACTCCGTAATGGTATCTCCTGCTGCCTCTTCTGCCGAAGTTGGAAGTCATGTGGCCATAGCAAGGCATAGAAAAATTCGATAAATCTACCAAAAAAGTATCGGGTACATTTATCGAAGAACCGTAAGCATTGACATAGCTGTTGCTCCAGACTCCACCGTAGATATCGTCTGCAGGAATATCGGCAGGATTCCATTCTTCTCTTTCAATCGCAGCTTCATTTAAAATGGACATGTCCATTTTGAGCTTTATTCCGTCTGCAAATAAATTGGAATTTCCGTCGTTTGAGCTGTGCGATTGTTTGTAAATAATTTCGGGTCTCGTTGTGTTTTTTGTAGGTTTCGATTGTGAGAAAGCAGTTAACCCGATCAATAGTAATGTTGTCGATAAAATAATCTTTCCTTTGGAAATTATACTCACTTCTTCCATAAGTTCCATTTCAAAATATCTTTTTAATTTTTGATTTGAAATCGTTTTTTGCAATTAACATTCATCGTTGGCATAAATATGAACATGCATTAATTGTGGATAATCAAACAATTCTATGGGTGAAAAAAACCGTTCCAATTCGATTTCTGCTATTTCGGGCGATTCGGATGCATGTACAATGTTCTCCTGAACACTCATGCTGTAATCTCCTCGTATAGTACCCGGCTGAGCTTCTCGGCCGTTTGTGACGCCGGTCATTTTCCGTACTACTTGCACCGCATCGATGCCTTTCAACGCCACAACAATTACCGGGCTCATTTTCATCGACTCTTTGATTCGTTGAAAAAACGGTTTTTCTTTTAAATGTGCATAATGTTCTTCTAAAACTTCATCTGTTAAAGCTATCATTTTCATTCCGATTATTTGAAGTCCCTTTTTTTCGAATCGGGAAATTATTTCACCAACTAGGCCTCGCTGGATAGCGGATGGTTTTAGAATTACTAATGTCTTTTGCATTGGGCTAATACAAACTTGTTAAAGAAAGATGTACAATTACCGTTTCTCTCAATTGATGCCAAAGTAAACTTTTTCTTTTTTTTCGTCCAAAAAAAATAGGGTCAAATTTCGTTCTAAAAGCAGTTGGGAAAGAAAGAAAACATAAAACATGTTTGTAAATAGCTGTGTAATAGAAGGATGCGCAAAAAACATGTTTTGCAACATGTTTTAAATGTTTTCAGAATTTTAAAAGATATTTAACTGCAAATTAACGTGAATTTCAGGTTGTTGTCCCCATTGTTCTTTGGGCACTCGAATGAATGCTTTTCGATTTTTTATGTTATCTTGGGCAAATCGCCCATGAATAATGGTAGTTTATAGATAGTTTTATGTATTTTTGCGCTTAGAAATCTTTTCAAAGAGTGGGGGATAGGGGTCGCCCGCCATTGATAATAAGATGATAACATGTATTGTATTAATTTTATTATTGACTGATAATGAAACGATATAAATTAATCGACACTGTCACCGGTTGGGTGGTTTTTGCCATAGCGGCAATTGTTTATCTATTGACTATTGAGCCCACTACGAGCTTTTGGGATTGTCCCGAATTCATTGCGTGTGCTTATAAATTGGAAGTGGGTCATCCGCCGGGAGCCCCTTTTTTCATGCTGGTGGGTAATCTTTTTACACAATTCACTTCCGATCCTACCCAGGTTGCCAAGATGGTAAATGCCATGTCGGCCTTAATGAGTGCTTTTACCATTCTGTTTCTTTTTTGGACGATTACACATCTGACGAGAAAGCTGGTGCTGAGTAGCAATAAAACCGAGCTTACCCTCGGACAGACCATTATCGTGATGGGTTGCGGTATTGTAGGGGCTTTGGTTTATACGTTTTCCGATACTTTTTGGTTTTCGGCGGTAGAAGCCGAAGTTTATGCTTTTTCGTCCATGTTGACGGCGCTGGTTTTTTGGTTGATATTAAAATGGGAAGACAACGCCGAGAAACCGCATTCCGAGAAATGGATTATTCTCATCGCATACATTATGGGGCTCTCAATTGGAGTCCACTTGCTCAACCTGCTCTGTATTCCCGCCATTGTTTTGGTATACTATTACAAGAAGAGCGAGAATGTTTCATGGAAAGGAGGATTGGGGGCTTTATTGATCTCCTTTGCGTTAATTCTTGTCCTGATGTATGGGATTATCCCGGGATTTACCAAAGTAGGGGGATGGTTTGAATTGTTCTTCGTAAATACGGTAGGCTTGCCTTACAATACCGGTTTATTTATCTACCTCGCTTTGTTGGTTGTTTGCATTGTATGGACTCTTTTGGAGAGCATGAGGGATAACCCCCATTCGAAAAGAGTCAAAACAACCTTCATATTAAGTCTTGCCATGTCGGGAATCCTGTTTATGGGCGATAATGTGTTGATATGGCTTATTCTGATAGGTGTGGCTTTTTATTTGATTTTCCGGTACAAAAAAACGAATATTCAATTCATTAATCTTGCCATCTCTTGTTTGCTGGTCATATTGATTGGTTTTTCGGCATATGCCATTATCCCTATTCGTTCGAGTGCCAATCCGCCGATGGACGAAAATTCGCCCGAAGACGTTTTTGCGTTGGCAAGTTATTTGAATCGTGAACAATATGGAGAGACTCCTCTTATTTACGGTCACACCTATGCTTCTCAAATTGAAAGAAAAGCAGATGGTTCGCCGATAGTGGTAAAAGAGAAAAAAAGATACGCGAAAGCGATCAAAAAATCGCCCGACGAAAAAGATCGCTATGAGGTGGTGTCTACTTCTCCCACATATAAATATACAAATACGATGTTTTTTCCACGTATGCATTCGACAAGCCATAATCCGGGTTTTGCGAATCATATGATAGGGTATCGTCAATGGGGAGGCGTAATGGATCCAAACAGAAAACCCACAATGTTGGAAAACCTCAGGTTTTTCTTCAACTATCAGCTCAATTACATGTATTGGCGCTATTTTATGTGGAATTTTTCGGGAAGACAAAACGATATTCAAGGCGATGGGGGTATTACCAAAGGCAACTGGATTACGGGAATTCCTTTCATAGACGACAAGGTATTGGGTTTGGGACCACAGGATAACATTGCTCCGGATGTAGCGGACAATAAAGGCAGAAACACGTATTTTATGCTGCCTTTCATTTTGGGCATTATCGGCATTGTATATCAATTGTCGCTGAAGGAAAAAGGGTTCGAAAGTTTTTCCATTGTCTTCATGTTGTTTTTTATGACGGGGATAGCCATTGTGATGTATCTCAATCAAACTCCTTTTGAACCCCGCGAGCGCGATTATGCGTATGCCGGTTCTTTTTATGCCTTTTCCATTTGGGTGGGGATGGGGGTAGCGGGCATTGGTTTATTTTTGCGCAAGTATTTGAAAAATACGACAGCTGCGGCATCGCTTGCCACAATAGCCTGTGTTTTTGTCCCTATCCGGATGGCTGCTCAGAATTGGGACGATCACGATCGGTCGGAAAGATATATGGCACGCGATACGGGGATGAATTATCTGAACAGTGTGGGCAAAAACGGCATTATTTTTTGCAATGGCGATAACGATACTTTCCCGCTGTGGTATCTGCATGAGGTGGAAGAATTTCGTACCGATACCCGTGCATGCAATTTAAGTTATTTGCAAACGGAATGGTATGTCGATCAAATGGTGCGTCAGGCATATGACTCGGAACCCCTTCCCATCAAATGGCCAAGGGAGAGATATGCCTCTGATGCCGGTTCTCATGCTTATATTTTGACAAGAAAAGAGATTGAACGTATATTGCAACAAAATAATATTCCACCGGTTTCCTATCATTTGTATTACGACACGAATGTGTTTAAGGATACGATACCGCTTAAGCAAACGATGGAAAATTTGCGGACAGGAATAAATGCAACTCCCAAAAATCCGTTTCCATCGTTGGACAATGAACCGATTATTCCCGGTAATCTGTTGTACCTCGACGTGGATACGGCAAAAGTGAACTGGATGGCATTCAATTCCCAACCGGCAAACCGAATGTATATCGATCTCGGAAATAAATCGGTAGCTTACCGACAAGATTTAATGGTATTGGAAATGCTTACCAATATCAACGACGATAATTGGGAAAGACCTATCTCTTATGCGGTGACGGTAGATAGGAATTTGTATGCGCCTGTCGGTAATAATTTAACACTCGAAGGAATTGCTTATCGGATTACGCCGGGTACCCCGTTGAATAATGGGGTAAACGTCGATGTTGCTTATGATATCATGATGAATACATTCAGATGGGGCGGCATCGATAAAAATCCGGATATTTATCTCGATCAAACTTGTCGGAATATGATTTACACTTTCCGCATGTATTTCTCCCAATTGATTGAAGCGTTAATCGGTGAAGGCGAAAAAGATAAAGCGTTGGCTGCGCTTGACAAATGTACTGCGGCCATGCCTTCGACGGCAGTGCCTTACGGAACGGAAGGATTGTTGCTGGCCAGAGCATATTATCAGTTGGGACAAAACGAAAAGGGAGAAGCTCTCATTGATGAAATTAGTGAAAGAATCACTAAAAATTTAGCATGGTTCGATCGTCTTACGCCTCAACAAATGGCCGATTCGTGGATTGATATTTCGAGGAATAATTTGGATCCGTTGTTATTGATTTCCAATATTTACCAACAATATAACAAGGAAAAGTATCAACCGCTGGTAGACGATCTTTTAGAACGAGCACAATTTTATTATATAAGAGGAATCACTCCCTTGGGCGATTCCATTGTGCAGGAAATTACCAATGTGTCTATTCGTGGATTTTATGGTTCGGGTTC
>Ga0116169_1002653_pt1 | contig 12848 bp, 9 predicted proteins | sample AD_UKC130_MetaG_FD_89796 | JGI IMG/M metagenome (GOLD analysis project Ga0116169, IMG submission 89796) | Active sludge microbial communities of municipal wastewater-treating anaerobic digesters from Canada - AD_UKC130_MetaG | ecosystem: Engineered > Bioreactor > Anaerobic > Digestate | place...
GAGGCGCTCCCGGTGCGTTCGCCCCGCTGATCGAAGCCGCGCCCGATGCCTTCGTGGTGACGGACATCGACGGACTGATCCTGAGCGCGAACAGGGCATTCATCGATCTGACCGAATCGGCCTCCGAGGCGCAGGTCCGTCGCCAGTCGCTCGAGCGCTGGCTCGGGCGCACGGGAGTCGATCTCAATGTGCTGATCAACAACCTGCGTCAGCATGGCGCGGTGCGCCTGTTCGCCACGGTCGTGCGCGGCGAACAGGGCTCGATTTCCGAGGTCGAGATCTCCGGGGTCGCGCTGGCAGTTCACACCGAGCGGCCGGTCCTGGGCTTCACGATCCGTGATGTCAGCCGCCGGCTGGCGAGCGATTCGCGAACCGGCGGCGCGGCCGGTGAGACGGCACGTGCGCTGGGCCAGGTGACCGAACGGGTCGGTCGCGTGCCTTTGAAGGACATCGTCAGCGAGACCACCGATCTGATCGAGCGGACGTGCATCGAGGCCGCACTCGAACTGACCCATGGCAATCGGGCATCGGCCGCCGAGATGCTCGGCCTGTCACGCCAGAGTCTGTACGTGAAGCTGCGGCGCCTGTACGCCGCCGAACCTGGCGGATCTGGCGGACCTGGCGCATCCGAGTGACGCCAGGGCGGGCCGCTACAGGCTGCGCCCGATCACTTCCTTCATGATTTCGTTGGTGCCGCCGTAGATGCGTTGCACGCGGGCATCGGCATAGGCGCGGGTGATCGGGTACTCGAGCATGTAGCCGCTGCCGCCGTGCAACTGCAGACAGTCGTCGATGACCTTGCACTGCATGTCGGTGCACCAGTACTTGGCCATTGCAGCGGTGGCGGGATCGAGCTGGCCGACAAGCACGGCTTCGAGACACTGATCGGCAAACGCCCTGCCGACCTGGACCTGCGTGCGGCACTCGGCCAGCTTGTGACGCGTGGTCTGAAAGTCAAAGACCGGCTTGCCGAATGCCTTGCGGTTGCGTGTGTATTCGAGCGTCCATTCGACCGCTGCCTCGGCCGACGCGACGGCGCGCAGCGCGATCATCATGCGCTCCCAGGGCAGCTCCTGCATCAGGTACATGAAGCCCTCGCCCTCGCGACCCAGCAGGTTGCCGGCGGGCACCTTGACGTTGTCGAAGAAAAGTTCCGACGTGTCCTGGGCTTTCAGCCCGAGCTTCTTCAGGCGCTTGCCCTTCGAGAAGCCAGGGCGGTCGGCCTCGACCAGCAGCAGGCTGGTCCCCTTGGCGCCCTTGGTGGGGTCGGTCTTGCAGACAACGATCACCAGGTCGCTGTTGTGGCCGTTGGTGATGTAGGTCTTGGAGCCGTTGAGCACGTAGTGGTCGCCATCGCGGATGGCGGTGGTGCGGATCGACTGCAGGTCCGAGCCCGCACCCGGTTCGGTCATCGCGATGGCGCCGATGATTTCGCCGCGCGCCATGCGGGGCAGCCACTGCTGCTTTTGCGCCTCGCTGCCGTAGCGGTTGATGTAGGGCGAGGCGATCTCGGAATGCAGCGAGAAGCCCGGTCCCGACGCGCCGACCCGGGCCGCCTCCTCGATCATGATGGTGCTGTACAGCCGGTCGACGCCCACGCCGCCGTAGGCCTCGGGCATGGTCATGCACAGCAGCCCGGCGGCGCCCGCCTTCAACCATGCCTCCCGGTCGACAAAGCCCTGCTCCTCCCAGCGATCGTGGTGGGGCATGATTTCGCGTTCAAAAAACTTGCGGGCGGTGTCACGGAACTGTTCGTGATCGGCGCTGAAGAGCTTGCGTGTGAGCATGATGGAACCAGGGGACTCGAGTACGGGGCGGTGACGGGATTCAGGCGATCTGTGCCAGGCCGTTGTTCAGCACGACCACATCGCGCTGGACGACCTTGACGCGGAAGTGCACGTTGCTGCCGCGCACCCACATCTCGACCCGAAGCGTCTCACCCGGGTAGACGGGGCTCGAGAACCGCAGGCCGAAACTCTTCAGGCGCGACGGATCGTAGTTGCAGCAGGCGGCGAGCACGGCGTGCCCTGCAGCGCCGTAGCTGGCGAGACCGTGCAGGATCGGCGCCTTGAAGCCGGCAGCCGTCGCAACCGCCGGGTCGGCATGCAGCGGATTCAGGTCGGCGCACAGGCGATAGATGAGCGCGGCCTGCGGCATCGTGGTCATGTCGCGCACGTGGTCCGGGGGGCCGTCGGGCACCGCCGGCTTGGCGGCCGGGGACGGGTCGCCGCCCTTGGGACCGTTGCCCGGCTTGTCGGAAAAGCCGCCATCGCCGCGGCAGAAGGTCAGGCCTTCGGCAGTGGCCAGCAGGTCGCCGGTGGCCTTGTCGTAGATCTTGCGTTCCTGGACCAGGATCGCGCCCTTGTCGGCGCCCTTGTCGACGATACCGGTCACCTTCATCGTGGCGACCACGGTGCCCTGCACAGGCACCGGCTTGTGCATGACCAGACTCTGTTCGCCATGCAGCACCTTGACCCAGTCGACGCCGGAGTCGGGCTCCTTGACCCAGAAGCCCGGCGAAGCCATGACCACGGGCATCGTCGGGACAACGAGCTGGTCGTTGTTGCCTTCGTAGACGAAGCGCAGCTGCCGCGTGTCCAGCGGGTCATGGCCGAAGCCGATGCCCAGCGCATACAGCGCGGAGTCCTTCCAGGTGTAGGTCTGCTCGACGTCCTTGAAGACGCGGTTCTTCAATGCTTCGTAGTTGATGGCCATGGCTTCATTGTCCTCCGTGACAGGCTTTGTATTTGCGGCCGCTGCCGCAGGGGCAGGGATCGTTGCGGCCGACCTTCGGCTGGTCGCGCCGCACGGTGACGGGTGAGAGGGCGCGTTCGCGCGCTTCCTGGAAGAACGCGAAGGCGTCCATCGCGTTGCTGATCATCTCCTCGACCAGCTTGGGTCGTTCATCGATCGGGATCGCCTCGCGCAGTTCGCCGCTGTCGGGGTCGAACTCGTCCGCGAGCCGGACCATCGGATCGAGCACATCGGCGAAGTCGTCGTCGTCATCGAGCGGCGACCAGTCTTCGGCGCGCATGCCGACGCCACGCAGGTAACCGATGGCCCAGCCGCGGCCGTCGACGCGGTTTTCCTCGTCGTAGGCGAGCACCGGCGAAAAGCCCTCGCTCTCGTGCAGCTGGTGCGCGACGTTGTCGCGATGCCGTTTCAGAAGGCGCTGCAGCAGTTCGCCGTCTTCGGCCGGAAGGGCAGCGAGGATTTCATCGGACGCACCTCCGAGGATCTCGCCCAGCAGCTCGTCGGCAGGAATCGGCGTCGGACTGGTGAGCGTGGCGGCGGTGAACCCGTCGAATTCCTCCAGCGTCATCGACTCGTCTTCATTGGCGCCGGCCAGCAACTCGTCGAGCCGACGCAGCTCTTCATCGTTCAGGGCGAGGGCGTGGCCACCAGTCGATGGAATCATGAGGTCTTCCTTTCAGGCATTGAATCCTACTCGCCGCAACAAGGCGGCAGGTTGGGCGGTGTTCCGCTCGAACGCCATTGTCCCGCAAACGCGGCAGCGCTCGTTCGGGCGGGGTGCTGCATGCGCCCGCCACGGGGTGCTGCGGGGGTGGGGTGGTTCGGACGGGGCCTTGCCCGGCGCTGTCGCGCCGAGCCCGCGCGGCCTTCGGAAGCGGCCGGCCGGAGGCCGTCCCTTCCTCGTTCGCGCGGCGTCCCCGACTCACCACCCCACCCCCGCAGCACCCCGCGGCTCGAGAGCGAGGCGTGCGTGGGGTTGCAGGCGCCACTGATTCGGTGTCGACGAGATTCCCTGAGTGCACTCGAGACGTACGTCCAAGCCCGTCAGCCGCGCCAGCAGCCCTGCCGCGCCTCCATCGCCCGCCACCACCTCCCCCGGACACGTGCAGGCGGCCCTCTGAGCAGCCGCCATCGGCAGCGCCGAGGAACGCAGCGGCACGAGGTTGCCGCGCGCAGCGCGGTCGGCCCGCGCTGTCCGAGGAGCAAGGCGACGAGTTCGCGGGCCGCCTCGGGACGCGAGTACCACAGGGAACCCGGCGCAGCCGGGCGCCGCCGAGGGCGGCTGCTCAGAGGGCCGCATGCGCGTGTCCCGCCCCCGACGCGTTAGCATTCTCGGCAAACGACTCACCGGAGACACCGATGCCAACCAACTGCACCCCGCGCCGTGAGGCCCTGAAGGCCTTGTCCAGCCTGGCGCTTGCCGCCGCGGTCGCCGCGCCGGCGATCGTCAATGCGCAAGACGCTTACCCATCCCGTCCGATCACGCTCATCGTGCCGTTCCCGCCGGGCGGCGTGGCTGACACCGTCGGCCGTCCGGTCGCCGAAGCGATGGGCCGACTGCTCGGGCAGCCGCTGGTGGTCGAGAATCGCGCCGGCGCCGGCGGAGGCGTCGGCATGGCGCAGGTGGCCAAGGCCCGGCCGGACGGCTACACGCTGCTGATGGCGCTGTCGTCGGTCACCATCATTCCGGAGGCGGACAAGATCCTCGAGCGCAGCCCGATGTATCGGCTCGACCAGCTGGTGCCGATCGCGCGCTTCACCGCCGATCCGACGGTGCTGGTGGTGCGCTCGGACAGTCCCTGGAAGACCGCGCGGGAGTTCATGGCCTATGCCAAATCCAAGCCGGGTGCGCTGACCTTCGGCTCGTCGGGCAATTACGGCACGATGCATGTGCCGATCGAGATGCTCAAGCAGGTGTCGGGCACCTTCATGGTCCACGTCCCCTATACGGGCGCCGGCCCGGCAGTGGTCGGTCTGCTGGGCGGGCAGGTCGATGCGGTGGCCACCGGCCCATCGACCATCGTCCAGCATGTGAAGTCGGGGCGCCTGCGCGCGTTGGCGCACTGGGGCGAGGGGCGTCTGGCGGCGCTGCCCGACGTGCCCAGCCTCAAGGAGCTCGGCTATCCGATCGGCTTCTCGCAATGGGCGGGGCTGTTCGCGCCAGCCGGCACGCCCGAGCCGATCATCGCGCGCCTTCGCGACGCTGCCCGGAAGGCGGCCGAGGACGAACGCGTGGTGCGCACCATCCTGACCGCGGGCACGCCGATCCAGTATCAGGACGCCCAGGAGTTCGCCCGTTTCGTCGCCGCGGATGCCAGCGTGATGGCGGGCGTGGTCAAGCGCATCGGCAAGCAGTGATCCTCCAGCCCCAGGGAACGCACCATGTCTGACACAGGTTCGACGGACTTCAAGGCACTGGCCGAGCAGTATTGGCTCGGTCAGGCCGATCTGGCCAACGAGCACCATCCGGTCCGGGTGTCTTTCCCCGGCGGGCAGGAGATCGCGCCGGGCCTGCTGTTCTTCAAGGGCGTGGCCGCGCTCAGCGTGGTCGATACCGGCGCGGGGCTGGTGATGCTCGATGCCGGCACACCGCGCGACATCGACCGCGTCTACGAAGCGGTGCGCGCCTGGCGGCCCGACACGCCGCTGGTGGCGGCCGTGTACTCCCACCACCACATGGATCACATCTGGGCGACCCGCCGGTTCGACGAGGAGGCGGCCCGGCGCGGCTGGGCCCGACCCGTCGTCTATGCGCAGGCGCTGCTGCCCGAGCACTTCGATCGCTATCGCAAGACCCAGGCCTGGAACAACGCGATCAACTGCCGCCAGTTCATCGGACGGCGTGAAGCCAGCCCGCGCTGGCCGGTCGACTTCCGCTATCCCGATGTCACCTTCGATCGCGAGCTCACGCTGAAGGTTGGCGATCTCAGCTTCGAGATGCACCATGCCCGCGGCGAGACCGACGACCATCTGTGGGTCTGGGTCCCGCAGCGCCGCTGGCTGTTCCCGGGCGACCTGTTCATCTGGGCGGTGCCCAATGCCGGCAACCCGCAGAAGGTGCAGCGCTACTGCGAGGAGTGGGGCACGGCCTTGCGCACGATGGCCGCGTGCCAGCCCGAGCTGCTGCTGTGCGGCCATGGCATGCCGATCTTCGGCGCGGCGCGCATCGGGCAGGCGCTCGACGACACCGCCGAATACCTCGAGTCGATCGAGCGCCAGACCGTGGCGCTGATGAACCAGGCGCTGCCGCTGGACGAGATCCTTCAGCGGGTGCAGCCGCCGGCGCATCTGGCAGACCGTCCCTATCTGCAGGCGATCTACGACCATCCGCAGTTTCTGGTGCGCAACGTCTGGCGCCGCTATGGCGGATGGTGGGATGGCGAGCCGGACAATCTGCTGCCTGCGCCGCGCGCGCAGCAGGCCCGCGAGTGGATCGGACTGGCCGGGGGTGTCGAGGCCGTGCTGGCACGCGTCGATCAGCTGAGCGCCGAAGGCGATCTGCGGATGGCCTGCCATCTGGTCGAGATGGCGGCGCTCGCCGCACCCGACAGTCGCGTTGCCCATGAGGCGCGCACGCGGGTCTACGCCGCCCGGTCAGCGCAGGAGCTGGCCACGATGTCACGCGGCATCTTCCATCATGCATCGGAGTCGAGCCGGGAGGGCCGCCGCGACTTTCTGGTCGATCCGGGGACGGATCCAGCAGGCCCGGCAACCCGCCCGCAGCGCGGATAGCCCGGGTCGCAGCTGCCGACGGGCGGGCGGGCGCAGTTTGCCCGTCGCATCGGCGGAGCCTCCCAGCTCAGCGCCTGATCATGCCGCGTGTCGACACGCCGAGCGTCGCCATCGCCTCGTCGATGTGCTGCGGGCTCGACCAGTAGGTCTCCCAGGGGTCTTGGCGCTGGAAGCTCAGCTGGTCGCGCGCTGTCTGCACGGTCCAGTGAGCGCCGCTCTTCAAATCCGGCAGTTGATCCCAGGACACCGGCATGGACACCCCCAGCCCGGCTCGCGCGCGGACTGAGAAGGCCGCAGCCGTGGTCTGTCCATGGCCGTTGCGCAGGTAGTCGACGAAGATCCGCCCCACCCGGTTCGCCTCGCCCGACTTCGCCACGAACCGCTGTGGAATGGTGGCCGCGAGGTGCTGCACCACCGCCTGCGAGAACGCCTTGACGACAGGGTATGCATGCTGCGGCACCAGGTGCACCACCACATGCAGTCCCTTGCCGCCGCTGGTCTTCAGCCAGCACTGCAGGCCCAGCAGCGACAGCATTTCGCGCACCAGCAAGGCCGCCTCGCGCAGCGCCGGCCAGGTCACGCCTTCGCCGGGATCGAGGTCGAAGATCACGCGGTCGGGTTGATCGATGTGCGCGACAGTGGAGTTCCAGGTGTGGAACTCCACCACGTTCATCTGCGCGGCGGCCAGCAGCGCCGGCAGGCTGTCGACCGCCAGCAGCGGACCGTGACCCGGCCACAATGCGGGGTCCAGTTCCGTCAGGCCCGGCATCCGGCTCTCGGGGTGCTTCTGGAAGAACAAGGGCCCGGTGATGCCTTCGGGGGCGCGCACCAGCGAGACGGGCCGGGCGGCCAGATGCGGCAGCATCGATTCGGCGACGCTTTCGTAGTAGCGCACCAGCACCTGCTTGGTCACGCCGGTCGACGGATCGACCACACGCGTCGGGTTCGTCACCTTGACGGTCGGTGCGCCGGGCAGCGCGGCAGACGATTCGCGCACAACCTCGGCAGCGGCCTTGTCTCCCCGCACGCCCTTGAACGTGGCATGCCGCACGCGGCCCTCCGGCGTCCATTCGGCGAAGGACACCTCGACCACCATCTCGGGGCGCACCCACTGGGGGGCGTCGGGGCCCCGCCGGGACCAGCGCCCCGGTGTCACCTGGCCGGGGTCCAGAGGGGGCGCGGCCGTCCGGATCCGGCTCAGCGCCGCATGCATCGCGCGACCCTGCGGGCTGTCCCAGCCGGTGCCCACGCTGCCCGCATGGCGCCACTGGTCGCCCTCGCGCGTCGCCAGCACCAGACTGCCCACTTCACCGGCGGCTCCCTGCCGGTCATGGAAGCCGACCACGACGAACTCCTGTCGCTGGCTGCACTTGAGCTTGAGCCAGGTGTCGCTGCGTCGCGAAACATACGGCGCGTCCGCGCGCTTGGCGATCAGGCCTTCGAGCTGCATCGCACAGGCCGCCTGGAGCATCTGGTCGGCCGGTGCATCGAAGTCCTGGCTGAAGCGGACCTTATGCTCGCCCCGCCCTTCGAGCAGCGCCCGCAGGCGTCCACGCCGCTCGATCGTGGGCATGGCGCGCAGATCGCAGCCGTCGTGAAAGGGGAGATCGAAGATGAAGTACACGATCTCCTCGCTGCGCCGGTTGTCGATCGCGTTCTGCAGGCGGTTGAAGTCCGGCGCCCCCGAGGGGCTCAGCACCACGATCTCGCCATCGAGCCAGGCGCCGTTCAGCGCCAGCGACTTCACGGCCTCGGCGATGGGCCGCAGCCGATCGGTCCAGTCGTGTCCGTTGCGGGTGAACAGCCGCACCCGGTTGCTCTGACAACGCGCCAGCAGCCGATAGCCGTCCCACTTCGGCTCGAGCAGCCAGCGCGTGCCATCGGGCAGCGAACTGGCGAGCGTGGCCAATTGCGGCGACAGCGTGGCGGGCAGGCGCGAACGGACGGTCGGGGCTTTGCCGGGGGTACGGGCAGGCGCCTGCGCCTTCGCACTGGCGGCCTGCGACGCTGATGCGCTTGCCGAAGGGGGCGCTGCTGCGGCGGCGCCCTGCGCTGCCTTGGCTTCCTCGGCGGGAGTCCTCACGGGCTTTGGCGCGGGCACGCGGTCTGGCAAGGCCGCGAGCACGTCGTAGTCCGCCAGCGGCCGCGCCCAGGCGTCGCGCTTCTTGAACAGCATCCACGAGTCCTGGCGCTCGCCCGGCTTGCCGATGCGCACGAGCTCCCACAGCCCGCGGAGCTTGGCACCCTGCAGGCGAAAGACGAGCTTGCCGTCGCGCATGCCGGTCCGCGGGTCGCCGACCGGCTCCCAGGTGCCCCGGTCCCAGACGATCACCCGGCCGGCGCCGTACTGGCCTTTCGGGATGTCGCCCTCGAAGACGCCGTAGTCAACGGGATGGTCTTCGACATGCACGGCCATGCGCTTTTCCGCCGGATCCAGGCAAGGGCCCTTGGGGACTGCCCAGCTCAGCAGCACACCATCGAGTTCAAGCCTGAAGTCGTAGTGCAGACGGCTGGCCCAGTGCTTCTGGATCACGTACGACAGATCTGTGCCTCCTGCCGCGCGGGCAGGCGGCGGCTCGGGCGTGATCGCGAAATTGCGCTTGCCGCGGTAACCGGCCAGCGGCTGCTCGTCAGTGGCGTCCCCTGATGCCTGCCTGGAGCGGCTTCGGTCTGCGGTGCGGGCCATGGCGGGCGGGGCGCTCAGTGACCCGTGGACTCTGGCGCCGACTCGTCCCTGGCGCGTTCGAGCCGCCGGTAGGCGCTGAAGTGGCGCAGGGCGCCGCGTGCATCGCCGACCCGCTCGCAAAGCCGGGCGGAATTGTAATGGGCATCGGCCAGCGCCGGATCGAGCTGCAGGCAGCGTGCGTAACGGGCCAGCGCATCGGACAGTCGCCCCTGGTCCTCCAGGACGATGGCCATGTTGAAGTGCAGGCCCGGGTCCTCGGGTGAGACCCGCAGCGCATCGTCGTAAAGAGCCAGTGCTTCGTCACTGCGGCCGTCCGCACAAAGCAGAGCCCCAAGGTCCAGCGATGCGGCGACGCAGTCGGGCTCGGCTCGCAGGGCGGTCCGGTAGGCCGCCTCGGCTGCGGCCGGGTCGCTGTCTTCGATCCGGTGCGCGTGCAGCACCCATTGGGCCGCCGTCACGGGCGCCTCGTGCTCCTCGGGGCCCCGGCTGACCGCACGCAGCTGAAGCACCGGCGAGCCGGGTTCGGGCGCCGACACATCCAGTTCGAGCATCAGCTGTCCGCTGACGGGATCCCACGCGGCATCACCGCTGCGCACCACGATGCGGTCACCCACCGCCTGGATCCGCAGACCGCTCAATGGCAGCGTCGGTGGAAGCTGGTCGGCCAGCTGGCGCAAGGCCTGCATCAGCCGACGTTGCGGCACGCCCGCACTGCGCAGCGCGTGCGCGGTGCGCAGCAGAACCACATCCTGGAAGCTGAAACGATAGGCGTTGCGCGGTCCGCGTTGCGGCTTCACGAAGCCCGCGATGATCAGCCGGACGATGGCACTGCGGGGCAGGCAGAGCATCTGCTGCAGGGCCCGCATGCTGAAGGGCGACGCTGCCCGTTCGACCATCGTGGGGCGCTAACGGCGCGCGCGCGCCGCCGGCTTGGCCGCCGGTGGACTCGCAGGTTCCTCGGCACGCGAGCGGCGCGCCGGCTTGCGGGGCTGGCTGTCGGCGCCCGCTTTCGTGCCCGCTTCTGTGCCCTCTTCTGTGCCCGCTGCGGCGGCCTTCGAAGGGCCGCCTTTCTTGCCGATCGAGGCACGCAGTGCGTCCATCAGGTCGATCACCTGCGCGCCACCCGTTGTCTGCTCGCCTTCGCGGGCCGAGGCGACCACGTCCTTGCCGGTAATCTTCTTGTCGATCGCCTTCAGGATGCGCTCTCGTTCCTCGTCCTTGAATTGCGACGGGTCGTAGCTCTCCTGCGAGATCTGTTCGATCAGCTGCAAGGCGAGCTGCAGTTCGGCCGGTGTCACGGTGGCCTTCTCGACCCCCAGCTCGGACATCTTGCGCACCTCGGCGGCGTACAGCAGCTGCTGCAGCACCAGACCGTCGTCGGCCGGCCGCACCTGCACCACGTACTGCTTGCCATGCGATGTCCACCGCGCCAGTGCGCAACGCCCGCTCTCGCGCATCGCCTCGACCAGCAGTGAATACGGCTTGCCGCCGCGCTTGTCCGGGGCCAGAAAGTAAGCGCGGTCGTAGAAGATCGGGTCGACCGAACTGACCGGCACGAAGGCGACGATGTCTATGACATGACTGGCCGTTTCGTCGAGGGCCTTGAGCTCCTCCGGCGTGAACAGCACGAAGTGGTCCTTCTCGAACTCGTAGCCCTTCACCATCTGCGAACGTTCGACGACCTTGCCCGTCTTCTCGGACACGTACTGCTGGCGAACGCGCGAACCGTCCTTGTCGAGCAGGTTGAAGCGCACCGCCCCCGACGATTCAGTGGCCGAATACAGCTTCACCGGGATGCTGACCAGGCCGAAGCTCAGCGTGAGGCTGGCGATCGAGCGCGCGGCCATGGTCAGCCTCGCGGGCGCGGTGGCGAGCGGTCGGGCGCGATGAGAGATCGGGGCATGGGCGGCATCTTCGGGGGGGTGTGAAGATGCTAGCCAGCGCGATGCCAGGATGAAACGGCACGGGGGCGCGATCGACTGTGGGCGCGCTCCTACGTCCCGGACAGCGCCCGCGCCTTTTCTACCAGCTTGCGTCGAGCGGCGCAGACAAGGGCACGCCGGGCACGCGTATGCCGGCTGGTCGGCCATTCGCCGCGGCGCCCTGCCAGGAGCGGACATAGACCTCGGGCAACACCGGTCCATCGGTGCAGGCCAGCCACAGCCGGAACAGATGGCGCCGGTTCTCGGGCTCGGGGAAGTCCTCGTACGCCGTGCGCGAATGCATGATCCAGTGATTGCTGACGAACTGCATGTCGCCCGGCCGGAAATCCATGTCGAGGTGAATCGCCGGATCGTCGGCCAGCGCGTCCAGCGCGTCACAGGCCGCCTCGAGCTGCGGCGTGAGCCGTGGCACCTCGGGAAAGCGCTGCGCTTTTTTCATGGCGCTGCGCACATAGGTGGCGACCATTCCGCCGTCAGCGGTCGGATTGAACACCGGCACCGCATACCAAGGCTCGGCGCCTTCGGGCACCTCGCCGCGGCGGTCGCGATACGCCGGCTTCAGCAGTTCGGGCAGCAGATCGGGATGGCGTCGCAGCATCTCGTTGTAGAGGGTCCAGCTGCTCACCAGACTCGATTTGCCGCCTGCCTTGGATGGCTTCAGACAGAGCAGCGCGACGATGTCGGACGAGTCGCAGTGGTAGGGCAGGCGCGCGGACGTCTGGTAGCCGCGGTGCTCGGGCCGCGCATAGTCGGCGCCGATGTCCTTCACATGACCCAGGATGTGTCCCATCGCGTTCTGCGACACCGGTTCGCCCAGCAATGTGCCCAGACCGAAGTAGGCGATTGCGCACTGGCGCACGCTCCACTGCTGCACCGGAACCCCCCGGACCAGCAGAAAGCCGCGGCCATGCAGGACGGATGCGCGGATCTGCTCGATCAACGGCTGAAGGCCTGGGACCTGCAGGTGCTCGGGGCCGATGTCGGCGATGTCGATGCCGGTTGCATCCAGCCGCGTGACAGCCGCCTCGAGTTCGGTGATCTCGGCGGCCGTCAACGGCCTGATCCAGTCGGTGCGGGTTGCCAGGTCGGGGCCGTACCAGACCTGCGGTCCGGTCAGCGGCGCCAGTCGCGAAGCTTCGGTCGTCGTCATGGAGTTCCTTTCGGTGCGCAATGCGGGCGCTCAGTGCGGGCGCTCAGTGCGCGAGTTCGGCCTGAATCTCGGAGGTGTCGAAGATCGGCGCGCGCGGCGTGCTCTGCCAGGCCAGCATGTCGCGGTTGCGATCGGCGAACTGGGGGGGCGGAACGGCGAACGCGGGCGTGCGCAGCCACAGCCGCAGCAGGTGGCGGCGCCGTGCCGGCTCGGACCAGTCCTCGTACTGCGTGCGCGAATGCAGCACCACATGGTTGCAGACGAACTGCATGTCACCGGGCTCGAGCATCATCTCGAGGCAGAAGCGCGGGTCGTTGCACAGCCGGTCGATTGCCTCCATGGCCTCGATCTGCAGGGGCGTGAGCCTGGGCACATCGGGAAAGCGCTGGGCGCTCTGCACGTAGCTGCGGTTGTACTTCACGAACACCCGGCCCTGATGGCGCACGAAGAACGGCGTCACGAAATACGGCTTTTCGCCGGGGGGCTCTTCACCTCGACGGTCCTGGCAGAAGTCGCCGTACAGCACCGCCGCAAGGTCGGGACGCGTGGTCACCAGTTCGTTGTGGATCGCGATCGAACTGGC
>Ga0116169_1002661_pt1 | contig 12823 bp, 9 predicted proteins | sample AD_UKC130_MetaG_FD_89796 | JGI IMG/M metagenome (GOLD analysis project Ga0116169, IMG submission 89796) | Active sludge microbial communities of municipal wastewater-treating anaerobic digesters from Canada - AD_UKC130_MetaG | ecosystem: Engineered > Bioreactor > Anaerobic > Digestate | place...
AGGTTTTTAAAGTTTTCAAGGGCGTTGACATGATACTTCATGCAGGGGATTTAACTTCATTGGATGTTAGGGACGAACTCAACAGTTTAGCCCCGATAAAATGTGTTCAGGGTAACATGGACCGTTATTATGGTCTTGAACTTCCAAAACATGAGATTATGGAGATAGGTGACATAATGGTGGGTTTGAATCATGGTGAGGTTTATCCTCGTGGCGATACCCAGCAATTAAAGTATATTGGCTTGGAGATGGGTGTTGATGTTCTCATATCTGGCCATACGCATCAGTCATTTATCAGGGAACTTGATGAAATGTTACTTTTAAATCCGGGTAGTCCTACTGTTCCACGTTTGGCTTATCCCAGTGTCATGTTGCTTGAAATCAGGGATGGTCGGGTTGAAGCCGAGGTTGTGAAGATAGGTTCGCCAGTCTGCAAAGCTATTCCAGAGGGGTGATTGTGTTTGGGTAGGAGATGGTATCTTGAAAGAAAAAAGGAATATTATTATAGGAGTGCTAAGAAGCAAAAGTATAGGTCTAGGGCCTCATATAAACTTTTACAACTCGATAATAGGTTTAAATTGATTAGGAAGGGGGATAAGGTTGTTGATCTTGGGGCTGCTCCTGGTGGCTGGTCACAGGTTGCCCTTGAAAAAGTGGGTGATGATGGACTTGTCATTGCTGTGGATATTAAAACTATGAAGCCATTCCCTGAGGGTAATTTCCATTTTATAAAAGGCGATTTTAGGGATGAGAGAGTGCAGATGAGGGTAGGTGAGATTCTAGGTGTGGGGGCTGATGTTATAATATCTGATGCGTCCCCTTCACTTTCTGGTATAAAGGATATTGATCAGTTAAGGTCATTGGAACTTGTTGAGAGTGTTGTGGATTTTGCTGTTAAATTCCTCAAGGAGGATGGTAACCTCCTAGTTAAGGTTTTTCAAGGGCCTGGTTTCAGTGAATTTCTAGGGAGGCTGAAAGGATATTTTAGGAAGGTTAAAAGTACAAAGCCGGCTTCTTCGAGGAAGGGCAGCCCTGAAATGTATATTGTATGTAGAGGATTTAAGGGTTAGGAGATTAGGGCTTTTAGGTTAGCTAGACTATCCTTGGCTTCTTGTAATTTTGACCTTGCAATTTGCAGCCTATTTTTAACCTCTGATATTGGTTTGTTTGTGGAAAGGGCGCTTTCAACATCGTCAAGAGCTGATTTAGCCTCCACGAGTTTGATCTCTGCGTTAACATATTTTTCTTTTAAATCTTTATCGCCGGTTTTATAGATTTCATTTTTAACTGAGTCATAATCGATTTTTAGATTTTGGTATTCATTTTGTAATTGGGCGAATTCATCATATGCCGATCCTTTATCAACGTTCGTGGATATGCTTGATGATATCTTCTCAACTCCAATGTATGCTATGACTATGATTGTTGCGATGACCATTAACACTCCAAGGGCTGAAATAGTCATGGAAGTGAACTTGAACAATCTTAGCCTTGATCTCCTCATTGAATCACCTCCAATGTAATGCTTGTATTCACTGAACTTAATCATTTGTAAAGATTTTTATAAAACGATAATAATATATTTTTATGATGAAGGTAATAGAGAAAACAAAAACACCCACTGTCAAATTTGAAGAATTCTTTTCCACGAAAAAATATAAAGATAGCATATTCAAGGTCCTGGAAAAGTACCCTAATGTAAGATCCATCACAGTAGACTACAGCGACCTTGAAATGTTCGACCCAGACCTCGCAGATCTTCTAATAGAAAAACCCGACACTATAATAAGAACGGCCCAGAGGGCCATCAAGAACATAAACCCCATGGGAATGGACGCAGATCTAAACATAAGATTTAAGAATATCACGAATATTGTTCCACTTAGAAATTTAAGGAGCAAATTTATAGGTAAACTAGTTGCAGTTGACGGTATTGTGAGAAAAGCGGATGAAATACGTCCAAGGATGCTAAAGGCTGTTTTTGAGTGTAGAAGCTGCGGACACCTCCAAGAGGTGCCCCAATCCAGCAACATCCTAACAGAACCATCATTCTGCCCCGAATGTAGAGGCCGATCATTCAGACTATTACAAGAAGACTCCCAATTCCTAGACACCCAAACCCTAAAATTACAAGAGCCCCTAGAGAATCTCTCAGGTGGTGAACAACCCAGACAGATAACAATAATATTAGAAGACGATCTTGTAGACACTTTAACGCCAGGTGACGTGGTGAGAGTCACAGGGATGCTCAAGACGATAAGGGATGATAGGACAAAACGCTTTAAAAACTTCATATATGGAAACCACACAGAATTCCTCGAACAAGAATTCGAAGAATTACAGATAACAGCCGAGGACGAGGAAAAAATCAAAAAAATGGCAACCAAACCAGACATCTATGAGAGGATAGTGAGATCCACAGCCCCATCAATCTATGGATACCGTGAAATCAAAGAGGCTATCACACTCCAACTATTCGGGGGAACAGGCAAAGAACTAGATGATAAAACAAGACTTAGAGGAGACATACACATACTATTAGTCGGGGATCCTGGAATAGGAAAATCCCAGATGCTCAAATACGTGTCAAAACTAGCCCCAAGGGGCATATATACAAGTGGTAAAGGAACCACTGGTGTTGGTTTGTGCGTAGCCCCTGAAAGCCTTATCTTCACAGAAGAGGGTGCATGTGAAATTGGAGAGTTCGTTGACAAAAACCTTAAAAACCCCATCGAATATAAACCAGGAGTTTACGTTTCAAAACTTAAAAAACCCGTCAAAATCCAAACTATTAACCCAACAAAGGTAACTTCAAAGGTCTCTGATAAAATCTGGAAACTTAAAGCTCCTAGAAAACTTGTTAAAATCGCAACAGAAACAGGGAAAGAACTGATTTTAACACCAGAAACAAAAGTTCTAAGCCTTGAAAATGGAAATTTAAAGTGGAAAGAGGCCAAAAAACTTGGAGAAACCCACTATGTGGCAACAACAAGAAGACTAGAACACAAAGGACAGAAAATCCTAACACTACAACTTATCAAAGACATGGATAATATTATAGTTCACGGGGTAGATTCCTTAGTAAAAAAACTTATCAAAAAGATTGAAAGGATTGGAGAAACAGCCCAAGACTTCGGAGTTAACCTTAATGCCACTATTAATTTAAGGAAGCTATTAGAACTTACTAGGAAGGCCAATTATAGTTTGGAAAAGTTAAGTGATGAAATTCAAGGCTTTTCACAATACCATGAACCTCCAATAAAGCTTCCAAAATACTTAGATGAGAAATTTTTGTACTTCACAGGCTTAATAGCCGGGAATGGGGAACTTATACTAGATGATTATTCTATAAGATTCTCCAATAAAGAACTTAAAGGGAAATTCAAATCCCTTGTCAGGGAACTTTTCGGGATCGAGCCAAAAGAGGAGCTGCGATTCAATTCAGAGATTATCATCCATATCTTAAGCAGACTCGGCATTCCAGAATCCCCCAAATCTAACAGACTCGATATTAATGAGATCATATTTTCTCTTCCAAATAAAGAACTCGCAGCATTTATCAGAGGATTATTTGATTCCAGTGAAAAAGTCACAATAAAAGATTCCTCCATTGATCTTTATCTAAAAGGTGAAAAATTAGCTAAAAAACTCCAACTTGCACTTCTAAGATTTGGAATAATAGCACACATAAGAAAGAGGGACGATCAGCAAATTATCAGAATCTCTGGAGAGAACACTGAAAGGTTCGCCACTTTAATTGGATCCGAACATCCCCAAAGGAAAAATAGACTCCAAGTATCATTAACTAAAAGAATAGACACAGATCTAATCCCCGAAATCGGAGAAACTATAAAAGAAATAAGAAAATTCTATGGAATAAGTGTTAAAGAAGCCTATAATTCAGATCCCGGAGATCTGATAGAAAAAAAAGGTGCGATTTCGAGAAAATCCCTCCAGAAAGTTATCAGAAACCTGAAATCGAAAGCTTCAATTGAAAATGTTAAAATAAAAGCATCTGATAAGATCAAATCAATTTTGAGCCAAGAACTCAATCATAACCATCCGAACATAAAAATACCCTTTAAGAACCTTGTCGAAGTTACAAATAAAATAAAAGACAAAAAACTGCTCGGAACCCTTGTCAATGTTTTAAATGAGTTAAAAGCTCAAGAAGAAAAGATCAGGGAAAAACTTCAACACTTGGAAAGTTTAGCCTATTCCGACCTCCTATTTGAAAATATAAAAAAGATTGAGATCATCAAATCCCCATATGACCATGTCTATGATCTAACAGTCAAAAAATCTCACAGCTTCATAGCAAATGGGATAATAATCCATAACACAGCTGCTGCAGTTCGAGACGAACTCGGCGGGTGGTCGCTTGAAGCCGGTGCATTAGTCCTAGGAGACCGTGGAATCGTCTGCGTTGATGAACTGGATAAAATGCGGGAAGAAGACCGTTCAGCCATACACGAGGCGCTTGAACAGCAAAGCTATCACAAAAATTTCGAAATTCTCCTCGCAGATGGGATGAAAGTGAAAATAGGCGATCTTATAGATAAACTCATGAAAAAGAGAAAAAATGAGATTATCCATGGAAAAGATACCGAGATATTACCAACAGATAAACTCAAGGTAATGGCCTATGACCTGAAAAATCTAAAGATAAAAACAGTCACAGCAGACAGGATAAGCCGACATAAAGCACCGGATAATTTCATAAAAATAGAATTTGAAAATGGTAGAAGCATTACCGTAACACCTGAACATCCCATTGTAATATGGGATAAGAACATTAAAACCGTCCGCGCAGATAAAATCAAAAAGGGCACATTAGTTCTAGGTGTGAATAATTATAAGATATCTGGAGATAGCAAAGTCGATGCGAACACCGCAAAGTTACTAGGATTTATACTTGCCAGAGAAAACAAAACAGAGATCATAGATAAAGATCTATCAAATTTTAGAATCAACTCCAAAATTTACCAGGATCTCCTCAATAAATTCCCAGAAATTCTAGAATCCCAGAAAAGGGTTCCAATTAAAATCATGAGAGCCCCTCCCAACATTCAAAAGACGTTTTTAAACGCCTACTTCAAATATAATGGTTTCATAGATGATAAACAGACAGGCTATTGCACAGATTCAATTAAAATGGCTGAAGACTTGCAAGATCTCCTTTTAATGTCTGGAATCTATTCACACATTTCTAAAGACAATGGAATCTACAAGGTTACAATTGCTGGAAACATGGAAAGATTTGCTAGGATAATCAATAATCCTAAAATCGGAAAACTTCTAAAATCAACAAGTAAGGAAATTTTACCAGATGAAATAATCCAAAGATTGAATAAAATCCTAAAAAAACTAGGAATAAAAGATGAAATTAAAAATATAAAAGATAGGCTCACATTAGCTAGATACATTCAAAAAATCGAGAAAACACTGGAAGAAATAACCATCAGCAGAGAAATCAACACTAAACATGCTAAAAGACTCCTCACAATTGAAGAATTATCAGGAGAATTTAATCCTCCACAACCCACAAATAACATGCTAGATAAATTCTTGAAGGTAAAAGAGGAGCTAGAATCAATCAAAAAGTACATCCATGGGAACATACGCTTTATTAAAGTTAAAAGGGTTGAAATAATTGAAAACACAGACTCAGAGTGGGTTTATGATATCACTGTCGAACCACATCATCTATTCGTTTCACATGGCCTGGTACTACACAACACAATAAGCATAGCAAAGGCAGGTATCATGGCAACCTTGAACTCCCGTTGCTCAGTACTAGCCGCCGCAAACCCAAAATTCGGCCGATTCGACACCTACAAGTCCATAGCAGAGCAGATAGACCTCCCATCAACCATACTTTCACGATTCGATCTAATATTCGTGATAGAGGACAGGCCACACGAAGAAAGGGACAGAGAACTTGCAAGGCACATCCTAAAAACTCACAAAGAGGATGAACTATCCATAGAAATCGAACCAGAACTACTAAGAAAATATATAGCATATGCAAGAAAGAATGTTAACCCCAAACTAACAGACGAAGCAATGAACGTACTAGAAGAATTCTATGTTTCAATGAGAAGCAGCGCAACAGACGAAGATTCACCAGTCCCAATAACAGTAAGACAACTAGAGGCCATAATAAGATTAGCAGAAGCAAGCGCCAGAGTAAAACTCAAAAACAAGGTCGAAGCAGAAGACGCTAAAAGGGCCATAAGATTGGCGAAATCCTGCCTCAAACAAGTAGGCTATGACCCAGAAACAGGCAAAATCGACATAGACAAAGTAGAAGGCCGAACACCAAAATCAGAAAGAGACAAATTCAACATACTAATAGAACTAATAAAAGAACTCGAAGAAGAATACGGGGGCAAAGCACCAACCAACATCCTTAAATCAGAAATGCTAGATAGATACAATATAAGTGAAGAAAAAGTGGAAGAACTCTTAAGATTTCTACAAGAAAAAGGAGTAATATTCGAACCCAACAGAGGCTACGTAAAAATAGTCTAAAAAAAATTGGAGGCATGATAAATTTGCATGATTACGAGAAATTACTAGATAGAGCCATAAAACAATTACCACCAGAAGTCCTCGAAACCAAACGTTTCAGCATCCCCAAGGCATACTCTGTCATCCAGGGTAACAGGACAATTATCCAGAACTTCAAGGAGATAGCTGATAAACTAAACAGGGACCCTCAACACCTTCTAAGATACCTTCTAAGGGAACTTGGTACAGCAGGAAACGTGGAAGGTAAAAGGGCCATCCTACAAGGAAAATTCACCCATTTCCATATAAATGAGAGGATAGAAGATTACGTGAAAAAATTCGTATTATGTCCAGAATGTAACCGTCCAGACACACGCATAATAAAAGAAGGCCGCATATCCCTCCTAAAATGCGAGGCTTGCGGAGCCAAAGCCCCCTTAAAGCCAATCTAGGCTAGGAGTTTTTATATGGGGAGAAATTTTTGCATAAAATGTGGAAAACCCAACACACAACTGTTCAAAGGATTATGCAGGGAATGTTTCCTCAAAGAATACAAGCTTTTAAAGGTCCCTGAAAATATAGAAGTTGAAGTCTGCGCACATTGCAATGCACAACTAATCAACGGTAAATGGATTGGAAGAGGCATCCCAGAAGATGAAATAATCTATCGCGCCCTCGAGAACAATATTGAAAAAAAAGTAGAGGATAGTATAATAGACCTTGAAATACTCCAAAAAAGGGGTACAATAAGCTCCTGTCTAATAAGGGCCAATGCCAAAGTCCTGGGAGAAGAAATAACACAAGATTTCTATACAGAGGTAAGATTAAAAAAGAGTGCATGCCCATATTGCAGCAAATACAAATCAGGCTACTATGAGTCAGTCATACAATTAAGAGCCGATGAAAGAAGCCTAGAAGCAGATGAAATAAAAAAGGCTGAACAGCTTATAAATAAAACCTTGGAGAGATTATGGGAAAATGACAAGCTAGCCTACCTAGCCAAGAAATCCCCGAAGAAAGAGGGTGTGGATTATTATATAGGATCCTACAAGGCGGCTAAGAAGATTTTAGCATCATTAAGGGAAGAGTTCGGGGGGCTTGTGAAAGAATCCCCAAGGCTCATGGGAAGAGACAAATCCACGGGCAAAAACATCTACCGGGTGTGGATTTCATTCAAACTACCCAAGTTCAAGGAAGGAGACTTCATATCATATAAAGGCCATCTTGGGATTATAAAAGCCATGGACTCCCATGGCATACTCTTCCATGACCTTGACAAACAGGGAATGTCAACTGTACTCTGGCGCGAATACCAGAAAATAGAAAGGAAAGCAACCCCAGAGGATATAAAAAAGACAACAGTCACAGCCATATCCCCTGGGAGGATACAAATACTAGACCCTACAAGCTATGAACCCATAGACCTCAAATTTAAACCAGGCATGGAAAAATTAAAGATTGGTGATGAAGTATCAGTAATCCAAGTAGGCAATAAAACCTATATACTATGGTGATAAGATTGATAAATATCGAAGAGAAGGTAAAGATCGCCAAAAGAGGCACCATAGAAGTTATAACAGAAGAAGAACTCAAGGAGAAACTCCAAGAGAAAGAACCAGTCGCATACATAGGCTATGAACCATCAGGCAAAATCCATGTGGGCCATGCCATCACAGTAATGAAACTCCTAGACCTTCAAAGGATAGGATTCAAGGTGAAGGTTCTACTAGCAGATTATCATGCTCATCTTAATGGGAAAGGATCCATGGAAAAAATAGAAGAGATGGCAGAATACAACAAAAGATGTTTCAAGGCCCTTGGCTTATCCTCTGAGGCCGAATTCATATTAGGCTCAAGTTTCCAGACCATGGAAGAGTACACACACAAACTCTATGAATTGTCACTTATAACGACACTGGCAAGGGCTAAAAGGAGCATGGCGCAGATAACAAGGGAGGCTGAAAATCCTAAAGTCGCGGAGGTCATATACCCTTTAATGCAGGTTATTGACATGATATTCCTTGGGGTGGATCTTGCATTAGGTGGTATGGAACAGAGGAAAATCCATATGTTGGCGAGGGAAAACCTTCCAAGGCTTGGTTACAATGCGCCTGTCTGTATGCACACCCCTTTACTTCATGGAACAGATGGTGGGGAGAAAATGTCCTCTAGTAAAGGTAATTTTATAGCGGTTGATGATCCTCCAGAGATTATCAGGGATAAGGTTAAGAGGAGTTATTGTCCAATGAAGGAAACTGATGGTAACCCTATAATAGAAATGGCTGAATATCTTATACTACCAAGGTATGGGAGGATTCATATAAAGAGACCTGCGAAGTTTGGCGGAGACCTTGAATTGGATGGTGAAGAACTCATAGAAGTTTATTCTAGGGGTGAATTGCACCCCCTTGATCTTAAAAATGCTGTTAGTGAATATCTGATAGAGATTTTTGAGCCTGTGAGATCATACCTTGAGTAATGGTGTTGCGCATGTTATATGAGATGAGATTGCCACATGGGATAACAGGTAGTATGGTTATAAAGATTATAGAAGGTTATGATGTTGAACTGGTCCAGACAGATCAAGGACCAGTATTACAAGGGGAATTGGAAGAACTTGAAAAGGTAAGGGATGAGATTGTCAAGTATCTTAGGGAGCGTGTTAAAGAGCTAGAGAATAGGGAATAGGATTTTATCGGCAAATGCCGAGTTTTGCTGCTATAATCTTCCTTATATCTTCTTGTATGATGTTAATGCCCCTGTTAGCATCTATGATGAAGAAATCGTTTTCTTCTGCTATTTTAAGATATTTTTTCCTTACTTTTTTGAGGAATGATTCCTCTTCGAATCTTTCAAGACCTTTGAACCTTCTCCGGGCCTTTTTTGGGTTGACGTCTAGTAGTATGACGATTTCTGGTTTTATGGCGAATTTGTTTACTTCCATGATCCAATCTTCTGGTTCCTGGTATGCTAGGCTCGAATAGAAGCATCTGTCACTTATTATAATGGTTTTTCCAGTCTTTGCCTTTTGAATTTTCTCTTTTAGGAGTAGTCTGTCAGCTGCGAATAATAGGCCTAGTATTTTTTGCTGATTGTCACTGGTTGCTGTGGTTTCGCGTAATATTCTCCTTATGAGTTTTCCAATGGGTGAGTTGGTGGGTTCTCTGATCAAGTTTGTTTTATATCCATTTTCTTCAAGCCAGTTTTTCAAGAGTTTGGATTGTGTTGATTTGCCGGCTCCGTCTATTCCTTCGATACAAATATACATTAAATCCATATATAATAGTTTTATAATATATATGGGTAAAATCCCAGAGGGTTGGATTATGCCAAGTGCAAGGGTAATGATAGTAGAAGATGAGAACATAGTTGCCATGGATATCAAGCAACGTTTAGAGATGTTGGGATACGAGGTTGTTGCTACCGTAACTACTGGTGAGGAGGCTGTTAAATTAACAGAGAAAACAAGACCCGATATAATACTCATGGATATAGTCCTCAAAGGCGAGATGGATGGGATAGAGGCTGCAGAGGAGATAAAACGACGATTTAAGATTCCGATCATTTATATAACAGCTTATTCTGATGAGGAGACCCTTGAGAGGGCTAAGATAACAGAGCCATTCGGTTACATTATAAAACCCTTCGAAGACAGGGAATTGCATAGTGTAATCGAGATATCACTCTACAAGAATAAAATGGAAAGAAAACTGAGGGAGAGTGAGGAACGTTACCGTGCCATTATAAGATCCTTGAATGATGTTCTATTCACTTTAGATTCTAATGGAAGATTCACCATGGTATCAGGTCAAATACAAGATTATGGCTTGGTTGAGGATGAGATTATAGGGAAAACTCCCAGGGAGGTTTTTGGGGCTAGTGGCCAAATCCACCATGAAAAGAACCAGGAGGTGCTAAAGGGTGAATCAATTGTATACCAGTGGAAGTGGGAAAAGGATGGTGAAAACTTATATTTCATAGTTTCGCTTTCACCATTAAGGGGTTCTGAGGGCGAGATCATCGGGATAACTGGGATACTTAAGGATATCACATCACTTAAGGAATATGAGATGGCCCTTGAAAAAGAGAACGAGATAAGCAGGGCATTGGCGAATCTCGCTAAGAAACTCCTTAAACCAATATCAATCGAGAAAATATCGGATAATGTTATAGAATATGCTAGGAAACTTACAGATAGCCAATTTTGTATTATAGGAGTCTTTGATGAAGGAGAACTAGAAGATTGCGTGATCCCAGAGGAAACCTTGAAAGAGTGCAACATCAAGGAAAAACCTAGAATGGAGAGACTATGTGGTTGGATATTGGAAAATAGGGAGCCTATCATCTCCAATGATCCGCAGGGGGATCGGAGAGCATTTAGGATACCTGAGGGTCATGTGAAGATCGAAAACTTTCTCGTGTTCCCAGCCCTACTACAAGGAGAACTTGTAGGTATAATAGCCCTTGCAAACAAGGATGGAGTCTATGATGAAAAGGATCTTGAAGTAGTTGAAAGACTAGCAGACCTATACTCAATCGCTATAAAAAGAAAATTAGACGAAGAAAAGAACAGGATCATCATCCAAAAATTCCTGAAGATAGTATCAGAAGTTCTAGAAGAGCTTAAATAATCTGATTTTATATGCCTTTTTATCCCCTAGTGAAGATACTGATGTCAACTAGTAATATGAACAGAGAAGATCTTAAAAAAATAAAAGGTATAGGGGATAAACTAGCCGACAGGATCCTCAAAGAACTTAAAGGAGAAAAAGAACTTATAAAAGTGGTTGAAAACAGGGAAGTGGATCGTCTAGTCCAAATAGAGGGTATAAGCCAAAGGAAGGCCATAGAAATAATAAATAATCTCCTGGGAAATCCGCTGCCACAATTCTTGAAAGGTGAAGGAGCCTATAAAATATACCAGGATATAATCGATAAAATAATCCCATACGCTAACACCCCACACTCCCGTAACCGCATACTACTTCTACACCCTAGAAAGGATCCTAAATGGATAGAAAAACATTTAGATATGGTTATGGACTCCAAGAAGATGGTTCATAAACTCCCAATACAAAAAATCAGAAAACTACTCAAGAACATTAAAATGCCAGAAAATGTGAAACCCAAATTCAACCCTACAAGGGCCATCCTAACAGAAAACGAGGAAGATTATGAAAGACTCATAAAAAAAGGCCTTAACCAGTACCATCCAATACTCCTAAACCCTGAAAACTTTGAATTGAAAGAATACGAGATCATAACCTATGTATACTCAGAAGGACTATTCGAAATTGAAACAGCACCCAACATAATAATGGTGCACAGTAGAGCTGAAAAACACCAAATCGTGCCAGAAACCATCCTAGATTACTTCAGAGAAAACAAAAAACTATTTAAAAAAACCCTAAAACTTAGAAGATTACTTGGCATGGAAACCATCCTAGGAGAAATAATAGACACCCTAGAAGATCTAGAAGAATCTGAAACCAAACAAGACCTGGAAGAAATTGTAAATTCAATAAAATCAGAAGCCGATGAAAAACTGGAAAAACACATCAAAAAAATAAAACTCGAAGGCGAGGAAATCCTAAAAATCCTCGATAAAGGCACAACAAGCAAAATAGACAACATATTCGAAAAAATAATCAGAGAAGCTGTTAAAAAACTCAAAAAGGAGACAGGAATCGATTTCAACCCATATATGAAATCTTACCCGCTCAAAATCGACGAAAAAGAACTCCAAAGAGCCGAAGAAATAGAATTCTCCAAAAAAACAATCAAAACATTCGAAAAAAAAGTGAAAGCAGCCGAAAAACTCTCCAAACTCAAAACAAAGGCAGAGAAAGAAATAAAAGAAATAATAGAATTCGACTACAAACTCGCCCTAGGCTGCTTCGCAGCCAAATACAAACTAGAAAAACCACAAATAACAAACAAAATAAACCTCAAAAAAGCACTACACCTAAACCTCATACCCAAAGAAAACAGCGAAAAAATCCAAAGAATAAACTACAAACTAGACAACAAAGAAAACATCAGCCTACTCACAGGCGCCAACAGCGGAGGCAAAACAACCCTACTAGAAACAATAGCACAAACAATAATACTAGCACAAATGGGACTCCCAGTACCAGCAAAAAAAGCCCAAATCAAAATATTCGACGAAATACACCTACACACCAAAGAAAAAACACTAAACGCAGGAGAATTCGAATCATTCCTACGAACATTCACATCCACCCTAATAAACAAAAAACAAAAACTAATACTACTAGACGAAATCGAAGCCATAACAGAACTAGAAGCC
>Ga0116169_1002668_pt1 | contig 12769 bp, 3 predicted proteins | sample AD_UKC130_MetaG_FD_89796 | JGI IMG/M metagenome (GOLD analysis project Ga0116169, IMG submission 89796) | Active sludge microbial communities of municipal wastewater-treating anaerobic digesters from Canada - AD_UKC130_MetaG | ecosystem: Engineered > Bioreactor > Anaerobic > Digestate | place...
CACGCCCCAAAATTGATTAGGGTACCGTGCGCATGGGGCACCGCGCTCGGTTTGTAAGCTAAGGTTTTTCGGAGGATAACTGTAGGAGCATTTTGCCCGCGATCGCGACGGAACACGGGCCAACAAAGAGATTTCTCGAAGCTGAGGGTGGAACATGAGTCGCCTTGCAAACAACATTTGGCATTGGTTGGTCGGAGTGATGGCCTTTGTAACGGCCTGCTTGAGTGGGTCCATGGTCTGGGGCCAGGTCTATTCCAGCTCGGCCATCATTGCGCCATACGAGGGCGTCTCATACCGGCTGGTGTATCAGACCGTGTACGAACCCGTCGAGGTCACAGCCTACCGACTGGAATGCGAAACTCAGTACGAACAGCGGAAGGTGGTGACCTATAAGCCGGTGTGGGAGACCGAGTATCGGGAACGCCGTTACACGGTGAGTCGGCCGGTGGCAGAAACGGCCCTTCGTGAGGAACGCGTCACAGTGCACAAGCCGGTGTGGGAGACGACCTACCGCGACGAAAGCTACAACGTCATCCGCTATGTGCAGGAGACATCCGAGCGCGAGGAGCGGGTTCGGGTCCTAAAACCGGTTTGGGAAACCAGTGAACGGGAGGAATGCTACACCGTTATGCAGCCCGTCCGCCAGATCGTTTATCGCACGCAGTATCGGACAGTGACGGAGCCCGTGGTGACCTACCGCACTCAATACGTGGACCAGGGCCACTATGTGGATCAACTCGTTCTCAAGCCGGGACTCTTCCCCAACCGTTTAACCTGGCAGTCGGGGCGACCGGTAGTTGATCCCGTGACGGGGGCGGTGACCTATCAGCCGGGTGGTCTTTATTGGGTCCCCAATAACCGTGGTCGCTACGAGTTCCGCCAGGTATGGCAGCCCAATGTGGTGGCCCAAGTGGTTCCGGAAACCCAGTACGTGGCGAAGGTTGTGACCGAACAGGTGCCCGTTGAAGTTGTGAGTTATCAGCCGCAGGAAGTGCGTCGCAAGGTCCCCGTTCAAGTCTGCCGGATGGTGGAAGAAGAAATCGTGCGAAAGGTGCCGGTCACAGTGATGCGGCCGGTGGTGGAGCGTGTGGAAAAGAAGGTCCCCGTCCAAGTTTGCCGCATGGTCACGGAAGAGCAGGTCCGGCAGATTCCCGTCACGACGTACAAATGGGTTACCGAAGAGCGAGTCGAGCAAGTGCCGGTGCAAGTCTGCCGCACGGTGGCTGAAGAACACACGATAACGATTCCTCGAACGGTACAGAAGTATGTGCCCGTCACGTACACTTGTTACCGCCCGCGGACGGTTGTCTGCCGTGTTGCGGTGGATCCCTGCTTGGTGCCGATCACTTCCTGCCCGGCCCCGGTGAGCACCTCTGTCACTCCGGCACCTTCGACGGAAAGCGCGACACCGACCCCAGCCCAGGCGGGAGCACCAAGCCCGTCCGACCAGCCACCTGCCTTGCCGCGCGAAACGCAACGACCGGCGGAGGAGAAGCCGCTTCCCGGTCCGGCCCCCATGGAGGAAAAGTCCGCTCCGCAAAGCCCCAGCACACCGGCTCAGCCGCCTGCCCCTTCGGGGAGCACGACTTGACCAACCGGCGGCTTGTCGCCACTCAGGGTTTGACCAGGTCCAGTGTGATCCAAAGACTGGGGTCATCCTGATAGCGAAGCGGAGCCCCTGCGGAAAAGGTGATAGGCTCTACCGCGGCGCGCATCACTTCGTAGTTGAAGCCGATTTGCGGATACTCGCGGGGATCATACCCGGTCAGTGACTCCCTCTTAAACAGGACATTGACGCAATAGTGCCGTCGATCCGGGTCGAGTTTCGCTTTTGCAATCACAGTTTGGGGTGGGGGTGAATTCGGTGTTTCCTTGGCCCTGGGGATGGCTCGCCAGGTGACCCGCGCTTCTTCGACGCCCGTGCGACCTTTGCACCCCTCAATTTCGAACCAGTGACAAAACCGCGTGGCGCGATGGATATCCTGAGCCGCCCGCGTGTTGATCCAGACCGAGATGAACACGGACCCGGTGCCCTTGGCAGTCCAGACTAAGAGTTTCGGATTGAACACGCGGAACTGGGCAGCGAAGGCCTCTTCATTCCAACCCGCCCGCACTTCCACACCATTGAACTCTCCCTCCACCTGGCTAAGGTCCGGGAGCCTGTGTGCCTCGGAAAGCAAAGCCCCTTCGTCGCCCCATAAGGGCTGCTGATAATAGCACGGGATCGCAAAGTGGAATAGGCTACGAACAGGGATTGGGATATTTAACTTTGACATGCTAGCTGTTGTCCGCAATTGGGGTCTCAACACGGGATCATTGTGTTGTCTCATACCGTCTTCGAGACGAACTCCCGAAAGACTGTGAGAGCAGTCTTCATAAAATTCGCCAACGACCCGACATTCAGTTCATCCAGACTTACGATACTCAGCTTAATGCGGGCCTCATCGGATCGGGTTTGGTCGAGTGTCCAAGTGCCGCCTATCTTGACCAGTTCCCCCACTGTGAAGGCGTCCCGCGGGGCACGCACGATGACGCGAAGGGCTTCAGGATCCTTCGTCAAAATCTTGGCCCACACGTGTTTGGTGACGTCGTCTCCGACTATTACAGCATGACGCTGGTGATACATAAGCTTGAGGTTGGAATCGCACTGGCGAATCACTTGCGTCAGTCGCAATAGGATGCGGGGATTCCACCGAGGCTCCCCGGAAAACCCTTCCGAAGAGACGTGCCACATTACGTCGTATGCGGCTTTTCCCCTATCCGAGGACTCGGCAAGCTCGAAAAAGCCCTCGGCCAAGTCTCCAATGAGGTCGCAAAACTTCTTTCTATCGAGCTGTGTCAGTTCCGTAACACGGATTTCGACCTCATGCCAAGGCCGGACGACACGCCTTTCCAAAACTGGCGACGGAAGCTTCTCCGAAGGTTCAGGAAAGTCGCTGAGCCATGAGTTCATCTTCCGGGGCTGCGTTGCATGCGTCAGCTTGAAAATGCTCGGGCTGGCGGCTTTGGCAGCGCGGGCGGAGGTGCGAAAGACCAATCGCAATTGGCTGTCATCGCCGGTGTAGGCATGAAGAAACCAGCCCAGCGATTTCTTGTATGGGCGGACTTCAACGACATTCTGCGAGTTCCAATCAGGTTCGGAAAACCGCCGGATCTCATCAATCGTGGTCATCACAAGTTCGAGTATCTGCCTATTCCAGCGAATAGGCTTGCCGTTCACCGCACATTCGCGTGTGAGATGCCATTCTCGGCCGTTGACCTCCCAGGGCATCTTGACCTCTTGGGTAGAGGTCTCCGGCGTGGCAAACTCCAAGGGAAGTGTTGGCTGCCCTGTGGGCTGCGTTTTGCCGGGCGGAATAAAACGCTTGATCTCGACATGAGGGCCAGCTTCGAGAACGGGTGCCAGGACCTCGCCTGTGTAACAACGCCAAGGGAAAGCCGGTTCCGGCGTTTCGGCCGTCGGCGGAAGTGTGGCCCTCCGTTTGTCACGTTTGCGACCATTGGTCTTAGTTTGCCGGGCTTGCCACCAGCGGGAATAGGCCACAATGTCTTCCGGCGTACCAACTGCCACCACATATCCGCCGTAATCACCGGCTTCCGGTCCAAGGTCAATGACCCAGTCCGCCGACTTGATGACATCCAGGTTGTGTTCGATGACCACCACGGTGTTTCCCAAATCCACGAGGCGATTAAGGACATCGAGGAGCTTTTTCAAATCGTCGAAGTGCAAACCCGTGGTTGGCTCATCGAGCAAGTAGATGGTTCGCCCGGTGTCAGGTCGGGCCAGTTCCGCCGCCAATTTCACCCGCTGGGCTTCGCCGCCCGATAAGGTGTTGGCAGGTTGCCCCAGGCGAAGGTAACCGAGTCCCACATCGCACAAGATGGTCAAAATGCGGGCAATTGAGGGGACATTGCTAAAGAGGGCTAGGGCTTCCTCGCATGACATCTCCAGGACGTCGGCGATCGATTTGCCATGATAGGTAACAGAGAGGGTTTCGGCATCAAACCGGCGTCCTTTGCAGGCGTCGCACTCGACCCAAACATCGGGCAAGAAGTGCATCTCGATCTTGAGCTGGCCCGCACCTTCACACCGTTCGCATCGCCCCCCGGGGACATTGAAGCTAAAACGGCGACGGGTAAACCCACGGCGTCGGGCTTCCGGCAAGGATGCGAACAGATCGCGGATGGCATCAAAGGCACCTGTGTATGTGGCGGGGGTTGACATGGGCGTTTGACCGAGCGGCTGTTGATCGACGCGGATCACCTTGTTGATCATTTCTAAGCCGCCAAGTCCATCGTGGGCGCCCGGCGTCGCCTGGCTTCGGTGGAGTTCCCGTGCCAAGGCCGGATACAGGATGTCCTCCACCAGGGAACTCTTGCCACTCCCGCTGACGCCCGTAACAACGGTCAACGTACCGAGGGGGATGGCCACGTTGATATTCTTCAGATTGTTATGCCGTGCCCCATGGACTTCCAACCAACCCTTGCCTGGCGGCGTCAAAGACCGCCAAATCTTTTTCCCCGGTGAGTCCTGGCGAGAGGCATCTTCAAGAATCGCCGCCTCCGCTACCTTCTCGTTCCACCAGGAAGGCATCCGACGGTTTTTGGGAACGGGGATCGCCTTTTGACCAGATAGGTAAGGTCCCGTGACGGATCGAGTGTCGTGGACAATGGTGCTGGGGTGCCCTTCCGCCACAATTTGGCCACCATCTTCTCCTGCCGCCGGGCCGAAGTCCAAGAGATGATCTGCCGAATTGATGACCTCCCGATCGTGCTCGACCACTAACAATGTGTTTCCCAGGTCCCGCAACTTGCGAAGGGCGTCCAGTAGCCGCCGGTTATCGCGGGGATGCAGGCCAATCGTCGGCTCGTCCAGCACGTACAGGACGCCACAGAGGCCGCTGCCAATTTGGGCAGCCAAGCGAATTCTCTGCGATTCACCACCCGACAGGGTCGGTGCCGAGCGCGCCAACGTCAAATAATCCAATCCTACGTCAACGAGAAACTGAACACGGTTCTCAATTTCCCGGACCACCTCACCCGCTATCTGCCGTTCTCGCTCATCCAACTGCCACATGCGGATTTCCGCGATCAAACGTCCCAGTGGGAGGCGACACCACTCGTCAATGGTTCGCCCACGGAAACGAACCGCCGAGGCATCGTCCCGCAAACGGCTGCCGGCACAGGCGGTGCATTCGACTTCCGTAATGAAACTGCTGAGCACCGTCCGCAAACTCGGCACACTACTGGCGGCAGCCTCCAAACAAGGATAGAGACCACGATATTGAAACCGTAACAACAACTGCGGACTACTAGCGTCCTCTGGGGATTGTTGCGAGGATTTTGTCCCGTCCAATCCCTGGGCAATCCGTGCGTAATCCTCCACGTAAACATCGAACCAACGTTCCCCTGTCCCGTGGAAGATGAGCCTCCTGGCATGGCTAGGTAACTCCCCAAACGGCACGTCACCAGGGATGCCGGTGTCGCGGCAAAAGGCCTCGACCATGGCACGGGCCAGTGGTTTATTGGTCCGCGGCCAAATCACCAAGGCCTGATCCAGCAGACCCTTTTTCGGATCGAGGATCAGGGCCGCCGGGTCGGCCCCCATTTCCACGCCCAGGCCCTGACATCCCGGACACCACCCCAAAGGACTGTTGAACGAAAAGTTGTTCGCCGATAGGGGTTTGAAGCTTCGACCGCAACGATGGCAGGCAAAATGTTGACTGTGAGTAACCACCTTCCAAAGGGGCTCGGGAACGCGATCCCGAGGATACAGGACAGCCAGGACGCCTTTCCCCAGGGTAAGGGCGTTCTCCACGCTGCCGGCAATCCGACTCCGTTGGTCGGGGCGAACAACCAACCGATCGACCACGACTTCAACTTGGTGTCGGCGCCGCCGATCAAGGCGGGGTGGATCTTCCAGGCTATGAATGACACCATTCACCCGAATCCGGCTATAGCCTGCGGCCCGCAACTGGTTCCATATCTCGCCGAAATCAGTTTCGTCCTGAATCTCCAAAGGCGCCAAGATGTAAATGCGTGTGCCCTCGGGATGATCAAGGACCTTACTCACAATCTGATCGACCGTTTGCGTACCGACGGGAACATTGCACTCGGGACAGTAGGGTTGTCCCAGGCGGGCCATCAGGACGCGGAAGTAATCATAGATTTCGGTGACTGTGCCGACCGTGGATCGCGGTGTGTTGGCCGCGTGCTTCTGCTCAATGGCGATCGCTGGGGAAAGGCCCTCGACGCGATCCACCTTGGGTTTCTGCATCTGGCTGACAAACTGTCGGGCATAGGTGCTAAGGCTTTCCACATACCGCCGCTGGCCCTCGGCATAGATCGTGTCCATGGCCAGGGAGGTCTTTCCCGATCCACTTCGCCCGCAGCAAACCGTCAACTTATCCCGCGGGATTTCAACGTTGATTCCTTTGAGGTTGTGCTGTCGGGCACCCCAAACACTAACCGACGTGATAGGTTTACTTTGTTGCCTTTGGGTTTTGAGGCTTTCGAAGAAGGCCTTACGCTTCTTTTCCTCGCCGTTACCCTGCAGGGTTTCTCCGGCTAAGGCCATCCGAAGAAACCGACCTGTGTGCGAGGCCTCTACCTTAGCCAGGTCTTCCGGGGTCCCAGCAGCGACAACCCAACCCCCGGCCTCCCCTCCTTCGGGTCCCAGGTCGATAATCCAGTCGGCCGTTTTGATTACTTCCAGGTTATGTTCCACAACCACCACGGTGTTGCCGGCTTCGACAAAACTGTGTAACACCTTGAGAAGCATCTCGATGTCGGCAAAGTGCAAACCCGTGGTAGGCTCATCGAGGATGTAGATGGTCCGTCCGGTGCTACGTTTGACGAGTTCTCGTGCCAATTTGACTCGCTGGGCCTCGCCGCCGGACAGTGTTGGCGAGGGCTGCCCCAATTTCATGTAATCCAGCCCCACGGCGTGGAGGGTTTCCAATTTGTGCCGAATGGGAGGGATATTTTCAAACAGTTCTAGGGCCTCGCGGACCTCCATTTCCAAAACGTCGGCGATCGACTTCCCCTTGTAAAGCACCTGTAATGTCAGCCGATTAAAGCGTTGTCCGTTGCAAACGGGGCACGTAACCCAAATGTCGGCCAAAAAGTCCATTTCCAGCTTCGTTGCCCCGTGACCTTCGCATGCTTCGCAACGTCCGCCTTTCACGTTGAAGCTAAAGCGCCCCGGCTTATACCCGCGGACCTTCGCCTCCGGCAAACTGGCAAACAGTTTGCGGATGTCATCGAACAATTTGGTGTAAGTGGCGGGATTGGAACGCGGTGTCCGCCCGATCGGTGATTGATCAATAGCGATCATCTTGTCCAGATGTTCCAGCCCCTCGATCCGGTCAAAGGCGCCGGGCTGCCCCACTCCACCATTGAGGTCCCGATGAAGGGCCTCCACCAGGATGTCGCTAACCAAAGAACTCTTGCCCGACCCGGAGACACCCGTGACACATACAAACAAGCCCAACGGGATTTCCACGTCGATGTTCTTCAGGTTATTGTGCCGTGCCCCGCGAATGATCAACTTTTTGTCCGTGGGCTGGCGACGCTTGGTGGGCACAGGAATACAGCGTTTCCCCGTCAGGTACTGGCCGGTCAGGCTGTCGGGTGATTTAACGATATCCTCGAAACTGCCAGCAGCCACGATCTGTCCGCCGCGACTGCCGGGCCCAGGACCAAAATCCACGATATAGTCTGCCGCCCGAATTGTATCCTCATCGTGTTCCACCACGACAACTGTGTTGCCCTGGTCACGAAGTTTGGCCAGTGTTGCCAAGAGCCGGTCGTTGTCGCGGGGATGCAACCCGATGGATGGTTCGTCCAAAACGTAGGTGACGCCCACCAGGCCAGAACCGATTTGACTGGCCAAGCGAATCCGCTGCATCTCCCCGCCCGAAAGGCTCGGCGCGGAGCGATCCAACGTCAAATAATCCAGCCCCACGTTCAAAAGGAAGTCGAGACGATTGCGGATTTCTTTGAGGGGCTCTTCAGCGATCTTCTGCTGGATCTGATCCAAAACCAAATCGGTAAAAAACAGGCGTGTGTCAGCAACCGGCAAAGCGCAAACCTCGGGCAGTGATCGTGAAGGGTTATCTTCAAATCGCGGATGCGACGTCTGCAAGCGAATGAATCGTGCCTCCGGTCGAAGCCGAGATCCCTGGCATGAGGGACATACCGACACACGTCGCGCCTCTTGCAACTTTTCCCTGGCAGAGGCTTGCACCAGCGTTTCGGGCAACACCTCAAGAATGCCGGCAACCCCGCCCGTTATGCGAGAGTTCCACACCAATTTCTCCTTAACCGCCCATGGGACGTTCCGGGCATTCTCGCCGAAAAGGAGAATCTCTTGAATCTGTTCCGGCAATTCTTCCCACGCCGTTTCCAAGAGTGCCCCTTTTTCATAACCTAACTCCTCCTCAAGGATTGACGCCCACCGCCGCAAAAGGTAGCGGACGTCCGGCAACATCTCCTTCCACCTTCCCAACGCAGAAATGACGCCCTGCTGAATGGAGCGATGGGGGTTCTCAATGAATTTCCGTGGATCGACCGTCTCAACCTGTCCCAACCCTTGGCACCGCTGACACATTCCTTCGGGACTATTAAAGCTAAACAATTGTGGCGTCGGTTGGGCAAAGCTGATTTGACAGTTGGGACAGGCAAATCGTGAAGAAAACCGCCGGACCAGGCCCCTCGCGGTTCCGCGTTGCTGCGAACCGTCTGTCGCCTCATTCCCCTCGCAAACGACCATCACCTCGCCGTCGCTCAGACCTATCGCCGACTCAACGGCCTCGGCCAATCGACTCCGCTGCGCGGGGCTAACCTCCAGCCGATCAACGACCAGCTCGATGTCGTGCCGCATGTGTCGTCGCAGACGGAGGTCTTGATCGAGCCGGACGACTTCTCCATCAATTCGGGCACGGGCAAAACCGCGCCGACGCAACGTGGCCAGCAGGCTTTGATACTCACCCTTCTGACCGCGGATCAACGGGGCGAGGACCAAAACCGTCTTTCCTGTAAACGACTCCAGAATCTGCTCGACGATCAGTTGCCGCGGCTGGGCTTGAATCCGCTCTCCACATTGCGGACAGTACGCCGTCCCCGCCCGCGCATAGAGAATTCTTAGAAAATCGTAAATCTCCGTAATTGTGCCCACCGTCGAGCGTGGATTAGACCCAGCCGTTTTCTGGGATATGCAGATTGAGGGGCTTAGGCCCTCGATCCGATCGACGTTGGGTTTGGGCATCTGGCCGATGAATTGGCGGGCGAAGGTGGAGAGGCTTTCGATGTAACGCCGCTGTCCTTCGGCGTAAAGGGTATCGAAAGCCAGAGAACTTTTCCCAGAGCCGCTGACTCCTGTCAGGCAGATCAGATGATTGCGGGGTAAGACAATATTGACATTGCGAAGGTTGTGCTCCCGTGCCCCTTGCACAACGATATCGGAGGCAGCCATGCGAGATTACCCGAAAAAAAGCACTAGCGGCCGATCAGAATCTTAACGCTCAGAACGAACCGGGCGAGAACCTACCATTATACCAAACCCGCATTATAGGGCTTTTTCGAAACCAGCGACAAGTTACAGATTCTCACCACAGATTCTCAAGATTACGCAGTCGAAAAGCAAATTACCCAGTTCGGCGTTTTTTACCCGCGAGAATGGACCAACCGCCGAACAGGACCTCGAGGAAAAAACTATTCCATTTTTGTGGCGCGAAATACACTGTGGTAACGATGTCCCCCATTCAGAGAAAATAGACAACTTGCGATGACTGGAAAAATTTTTGATAAACAAAACAGGTCTCGGGAGCTTTAGCCTGCCGTGCCGCAAAATGGCCTGACATGTCCCGGCGCCGGTCCGCTCCAGGAGGTCTTCGGGCACGAAAACAACCACGCCCAAACCCCGAAAAAAGGGCCTATCCCAAGCGAGAACCTCGAATGCGTTTGAGCGCGCGCAACGATTACCTTCCTCAAGCCCGGAATGATTACTTTCCTCGCACCCAGATAAAAATTCTAATGACGGGGGCTCCTCGGCACCCAGGTACGCCCTCCTTTGCCCACATAAGCAGCCGCGAATCAAAACTGAACAGCGGGTCCATAGGGTGATAATGCGGTAAAGCTGCGGTCGGGGCCTCCCGAAAGTTCCGGCTTTTCTCAGCTATGTCTTGAATCTCCGCTACAGCCCCTCGCTCGGCGTGCGGTTCCCCAGACGCTTCACAATTGAACAACCACCCCCGAATCAAAAGAGACGATTCTGAAATCATCACCTAACGTTCATCCCGCCCAGGTCGGAACAACCCTAAACCACCGTCAGTAATTCCACCCTAGTGGATCACTCTACCGCTCCATAGGCTGGGTTCAAATTTGCCAAACGAAACGATTTGAGCGAATCGGTAGATTTTGCCGATAACACTATCGACTTTATTGGCGGTGTGACGGTATAGTCTTCGACTCACATCAGCGACCAGTCCTGGGCCAGGGCTTTCGAACCTTCAAAAAGACGAGGACACGCAAGTATGACAGCACGGACGAATCATCGTGGTCGTGGGAAGACACGAAAATCGATGAAGCGGCATCTATCGTTAGAGCGGTTGGAGGTCCGGGAACTGCTCAGTGGCCTTGGTCTCAATGATTCGTTCATCACGCCTCTCGGGCTCGGCACGGCCGGTGCTGTCTCCGGGGACCTTATTCCTGGCTCGATTGGGCTGATCTCCGCCCCCGGCCAGCAAACACCGGCGACCGTTTCTCCTTACTCACCCCCCCAACAGGTGGAAGCCTGGATTGATGGCACCACCGTTCGTTATCGGGCGTTCGTTGGTGGCAGTTGGCAAGAGGGTTTCAAGTCATACAGTTCGGACAAATTGATTATCGAGGTCACCACCAATGACGGTCTGGTGGCCTGGACCGTGGGCACCAAATTGGCGGATGGTCGCGTCGTGGCCCGGCAGGTAGGCTTCGCCATCTACGACACAAATCATAATACCTGGATCCAGTCGGAAGGCCCAAATCTCGGTGTGCTTTCTGTGAGCCAGTTGGTGGTTCAGGATGGCGTAATCGCCTGGACCGTTGGTTACCCCACCTCGACGGGCAGTTTTGTTCCGCGGGCAGTCGGGGCCGCCGTCTATGACCCCGGCCTGACAAGTGACCAGTGGCAGGTCTTTCAGACAGATGGCACCAATGGGCGAACCATTGAGAATCTTTCTGTCAACGGCGATGGGTTAGGCTGGGCCATCGGTCAGGAAGGGGCCGGTCTCGGCGGTTCCACCGTCTTAAAATCGGTGGCCGGCGCCGTTTACGACTATCAACTCCATCAGTGGAAGCGCTATCAAGTGAACGCCAAGAGCGGCGAAATCTTTACCGCCTTTCAGTGGGGCGGTGGGGCCCTGTTCTTCCAAAAGGCCTACGGAAATAACGGCTCGGCCCCTGGCGCGGAGATCGGCGTTGCCGTTTATGATGAAGCCCGACATGTCTGGAAATCCAATCAAACCAATTACGGCGGCACCTACCGCATCGGCAATGTGGAAGTGGGTGATCTCGTCATCGCTTGGACCTTGATCGATGCCAATGGCACACAGGTCGGCGTGGGGCTAGGGGCTTGGGATTCCTCCGTGGGCGGCATTGTTACCAAAACGATTCGGGCGGCCGAGTCCCAAGTCGTCGATCGCGTGGTAGCCGGTAACGGCGTCCTGGCTTGGGTGCTTCGTGACAGAACCGATCCCAATCGTGAACAATTGAATCTCGCCATTTACGACGCTGGGCAGCGAACCTGGAAACAATGGGCGACTCCGTCTGGGATGACACAGCGGATTGCCAATATCCAAATCGACGGCTGGGTCGGGTGGACTGTCCAAAAGCAGGACGGTCAAGGCAATTGGGTGGATAAATCGGCCTGCGTAGCCGTCTATGATCCGGGGCGGGGACAGTGGTGCCTATTCCAATCGCCGGAGGCCACCAATCGCTCCGTAATCAATTTTGCGCTTGCCCAAGGTCTGGCCATTTGGAAAATCGGTTACCAGCAGTCGTCAACAAGCCCGTATGTCGCCCGCAATGTGGGAGCAGTTAGTTACGACTACGAGACGGGCACGTTCCAGTACAACACCACGGATTACAATCCGGCCACACAAGTGGAACTCACGGCGGCTGGCGATGGCGTGGCCGCCTGGACCGCGGGCAGCACGGTCACGGTCCTGGCTTGGGACCACCTAAGCGGAACCTGGCAGACAGAGTCGGTCAGTTACGCCAGCGATATTCGTATCACCGGTTTGACCACCCAAGGCCGACTCGTGGCCTGGAAGGTCGAGTCCCCCACCGGTTATAGCAATTCATACGTGGCCCGAGCGGTGGGCTATGCCGCCTTCGACACGTTAAACCAATCGTGGTCTGTTGCAGAAGAAGATTTTGGTCCCTCGGGCCTTGTGACGGAGCTTTTCATCGAGAACCAGTTTGTCCATTTCACGGTCGACGGAGTGGCTCAACGCCGCGCTTATGATGCAATCGGTCAGATGTGGAGTGAGGACCCGGCCACGGTTATTTCCAGATTTCTCCTATCGCCCACCGCGGTGCCTGTCAATCGTGGGATCACAACCCTCGACTGGTCGAGTGGTGCCACCAACGGATTCATCGACTATGGTGACGGTTGGAAGTCTGATAGCCGGTATCACATCCATGCCTACCGGCAGGCCGGTATTTACACCTTGACACAAACCGTTTGGGGACCCGGCGGCAGTGACACCTCCACGGCGGTCATCGC
>Ga0116169_1002679_pt1 | contig 12736 bp, 7 predicted proteins | sample AD_UKC130_MetaG_FD_89796 | JGI IMG/M metagenome (GOLD analysis project Ga0116169, IMG submission 89796) | Active sludge microbial communities of municipal wastewater-treating anaerobic digesters from Canada - AD_UKC130_MetaG | ecosystem: Engineered > Bioreactor > Anaerobic > Digestate | place...
ATACGATAATGGTGGCCGGATGCCGCAGGAACGGTGTCCGGATATTTCAGGAATGCTTGGCCGGATGCTATAGGAACGATGGTCTGAATTGACGAGAATAAGCATCTTCCCAGCCCAGAATTAAAGCCTCTTTTATTTTATCTTGTGAAACATAACCTTCTTTTGCTAAATCATGAAGTTCTTCTTCTAAATATTTATTACTTGATAAATGCCGAGTGCGGCTTTTTTAGCCCTCAAAACCATTTCATTCCATGCATTTCTATGCCTTTCTTCACACTCTCTATGTCGTCTTCTTAGAAAACCTGCAGGTTTACCGCAATAAATACAGTTGCCCACAAACAACCACACTCCATAATCTTACTCAATTTTTGCCAAACTATCTAATTCCTCAAGACTTCTTAAAGAGTTTACGACCAATCATGCGGAACAGTAGGTATGTCGTCTACCGCTGAAGACATTAGCAATAAAACTTTTTGCTCTTGCAGCAAGCATACCCGCAGTACATTACCTCCAACCCCTCATCAAATGCTTTCGCTTTTCTTTGCTGTCCAGTACTTTCGCACAACTTTCCCAGTCAACTTTATCTATCTTATTGTATTTTAGTTCGAAAGGATGCTTCCTGGGGATAGCATCAATCTTCTTCTTTGCTTCTTCAATTTCATTTAATGCCACATGAACCCATACATCTTCCAGAATATCTGGAATCTGTCCGAACATCGCGTAGATATTTTCAAGCCTTTCTGATAGCAGCGAATGGACTCTATCTTCAACCGATCCTTTATATCTCATGTTGTATATATAAACCTCGTCATAAATCTGCCCAATGCGCTGAATCCTGCCTTTTCTTTGTTCAAGCCTCGTGGGGTTCCATGGTAGGTCAAGATTTATAAGGGAACCTAATGTCTGTAAATTCAACCCTTCACTGGCAGCATCAGTGCCTACTAAAATTCTCAGTTCTCTATTCCTTACCATCTGTTTTATTTCTTCCTTGCTTCTTCTTTCGTAAATGCCGCCAATTAATATCCCCGATTTATCACCGCCTGCATAAAGGCCAATCTTTTCATCAGGAAGGTCATTTGATAAATTCTCGGCTACCCAGCGGGCAGAATCGTAATACTGAGAAAAAATAATGCACCCACGGTCAATCCAGTTTTTATCAATGAGAATCTCTAAAAGCCGCTTATATTTTGGATCCTTCTCCTGATTGGCATTGAGGGTTTCAATAAACCTTTTGAGGCACTCTCTTTCTTCAGTTGTAATGTTTTTAATATCGCTCTCAAATGCTCTCTCTTCTTCTACTGCTTCATCTTCCTCATAATCTTCTTCCTCTGTTACCTGCCCCCAGTTTGCCAGCATCTTTTCTGCCGTATTTTTCCCTGCAATCATGGTGCTTCCTACTCTCCTTAACAACAGGGTTTTTAAAAATCCGCCACCTTTTACCCTTTTCTTTAAAAGTTCACAAAACTGCTCGGCATGGCTGTAAGCATCTTTTAAATAAGGCGGTAAAGGAATTGCTTCTTCATCGCTCTCTCCAAACAACACCACATCTATTTTCTTTAAATAAGGCTCTCCTGTTTCAGGGTTAATAGTGTTTTCCAAAAAATCCCTGGTTCTTCGTACAATGTGCCTTATAAACGGGTTGTAATTGGCAAAAAAATCTTTGTCAATTATCCTCTCAATTCTTCTTCTGTCAGGACCGCTTAATTCGTCGATCGCTTCTGGCCTTACAACAAACTCATCATCAGATATACCGAGTCTTTTTCTCAGGAGTCCAAAAGTAGCTTCATCTTCATTAGCAGGTGGAAACGGATTCCTTATCCATTCCCAGTATTCTCTCACTGCTGAACGCTCAACAGTCTCCTGTCTCATGACAAGCTTTAGCCCTTTAAACGGATATCTTCTCCACATGCTAAAAGAATTGCCAAGCACTCTGTCGCTGCCCTGAGCAAGGATGTTTAAAAGATCCCATGCTTCTATCGGATAAAGCTGAACAGGGGTAGCGGTGGCAAGAAGCATACTTTTTGTCCGTTTAGATATCTCCATCAAAAACCTCATGAGATTGTTTGGGTCAGCTTTTTCGTCCTCTTTTCCAGGGCCCAAATTTCTTCTTCTTGCTCGGTGTGCTTCATCAACTATTACGCATTCATACTCCATATTCAATAAATGCTGAACCTGCTGGGAATTGGCAGTTATTAACCCTTGTGATATAATTCCCACTCTTCTTGGGCATTTTTTAATTGCATCATCGCCGACTGCAGGGTATTTGATGCCATTTTCATCCACCCATTCCTTGCCGTTCCAAACAGCAGAAGGCATGTCAAGAAGATTAAGCATTTCATCCTGCCACTGCCAGAGCAATGTCTTGGGAACGATAACAAGTACAGGTTTGTCGCCATACAGTGCCATAAGCTGGGCTGACATTGCAAGCTGGACTGTCTTGCCCAGACCCACCATGTCAGCCAGCACATACCTTGCACCGTGCTTTTTGTGGTCATCGAAAGCCAGTTTTACAAAATATTTCTGGTGCTCCCACAACCCGAGTTCTTTACGGTACACAGATGATTCAATAACGACAGAAGCAGGCTCAGGGTTTTCTCTCCACTCGTCCACCGAATAAATGACCTTTCTTTCAGAAATTCGCTTGATATCTTCGACGATAAACTCTGAAAGAGGTATTGCATAGGGGCTGTTCCAAAAATAATCAAACTCATCCTGAACCCACTTTACTCCCTCTTCAGAATCGTCTTCCCAGAGTATTTCATAGTTCAACTTCCATCCTGTATAGGTTTCATTTACACTGCCAATAAAGCATGTCTTTTTGCCATCTTTGTAAGTTATCACTCCCGCTTTTCCGTGAATAAGCCCAAAAACATCGTTAGGAACTACTTTTATTTGAAGTTTTCCGCTTTTGATAAGGCTGTAAAGCTTTTTAAGCCTGTGAGGGACATTCATGTAAAGTTCTTCTGGCTTTTTGCTGCACCATTCCCGCCTCATGGCATTTACAGCAGCGCCTACCGTTACAGCATCTTCCTTTTGCATTTCCGAATTGCATACAACTCTGACGCATCCTTCGATTTCTTCTATGGCTTCCCCAGCTATTTCAAGGATGGAAGAACTGAAATAACCTGCAATCCTGTCGTATCTTACCGCACCTTTCAATTTTTCGTTTAGAAAACTTGAATCAAGTTTTTTTAATCGTGAAGAGTAGCGATATATCATATTGACCTCCACTGTGCATCAAAATGTATGGTTTTTCAGAGGCTTTTTGGCCAATTTGCAATCTATTTATTAATTAATTTTTCGATTTCTGGCTGCAAAATCTCTATAAATATTTTCATTTTTTCAACAGCCCATTTTTTGAGATCTTCTGTCATTTTACCTTCGTTTTTTTCGATATACATCCTTGTCCAATTACTTCCCCAATTTTCTTGAACAATTACTTTTTCATTTGTTTTTTGCTCGATTTCTGCTTTTTTAAGTTTTACAATTTCTTTAAGAGTATCTATGTTCCAGTTCTTGTTTCCGCTTTCAAAATGAAGCTCAACGCCAAAACTGCTTCTTGGTCTACCGTGAAATGCCCATTCAAAATGAACTCCTTTCCCAACTGGAATTGAATAATACGCTCTTGGACCTGGTTTTGGATAGTCTCGCGGAATAATAGCATTTAGTCGACTTACCAGCTCATTATAAAAGTCGATATATTCTTGTTGTGTTATAGTAAGTCCAACATTCTCCTTTTTTTCAGACTGAATTATAAAATCCTCCGCTTCAGGCAACGGAATTAAAACTGTTGATTCAATTGCAACAGTTTTATCATCAAGTTCGTAAGGAGTAAGCTTTACACACTTTATATCAACACCAAATTTTCTAAGCCATAAAACTGTGGCAGTTACTTCTGGTCTGAATTCCTTTGAAGCAATAATTATCCTTGGTTTATCTGAAAGTTCTTCAAAATCTTCATTATCTATAAACTCAAGTATTTCATTTTTAGCTTTTTCTTCGGTTATTGATCTCCCTTTTTTATGAAGGTAGTTGCAATATAGTTTAACCACCTCACTAAAGGTCATGTTTGAACAATACGCAGCATATTTTATTGCTTGTAGATCAACATACTTCCCCGTATCATCACGCTTTAGCTCAATTACAACTAAATTACCATCTTTATCAATTGCCAATAAATCTAATCTTTCATTTGTCTTATCGAACCTATCGTATTCAGTTGAAATAATTAATAATTCTTCTCCCAAAATATCTGGACAATTCTCAATCCATTTTTCGATATCCCGCCTCTCAAGAATGTTGTGTGCACTGAAATTTGTTTCTGAAAGAGGTATTATCTTTTTCGAATTCTTATCATAAATTACCAGCATACTTTGTTCGCACCTTTCAAACAAGTTTTTACTCCTCATCAAAGTAATCATTGTCTATCTTTTTTATTTCATACTTAACATCAACAAAGACACCAATGTTGTGTTCAATCATCAGATTAGCCAGCATTTGCCCGTTTATCAAAACGATTTTGGTATCATTTTTTGGATTATACTCCTTTGCTTCTTTTGTGAAATCGGAGGTGGTTACAAATATCCCCTTCTTCGCACCTTGACCTGCCAATGCTCCTACAAATTTTTGGATTTCTGGCCTGCCGACAAGCCTGTCGGGACTCCATCTTTTTGCCTGGATATATATGACATCCAGCCCCAGCTTGTCTTCTTTTATGATTCCGTCGATTCCTTCATCAGAAGTCCTTTTTGTGACATTTCCCGCATCCTCTAGAGAACCACCGTATCCCATTGCCTGTAGAAGGTCAATGATAAGTTTTTCAAAAAATTCGGGAGGCTTCTGCATTATTCTTTCTAAAATTTCTTTTGCCAGTTGATCTTTTATAAACTGATATGCTCTATCAATAGTCTCAATAGGCGTTTCTGTTTCTGATATTCCCTGTGTACTTTTATCATCCTCAGTTGTCTTTTCTTTACCTTTATTGAGAAATTCTCTGAATTCTGGAAATCTCATAAGATAATTCACATTTATCTTTGAAGGTTTTTCTCTCAAGACTTCCAAGCCGCGTTCCGTAATCTTATAAACTCCTTTGTCTACTCTTTCAATTAACCCTGCGTAATATAAATAAGTTCTAGCCCATCCTATGCGAAATTTATAAACTACCTGTTTTCCACTTGGTAGGCGCATTTTCTTCTCTTCTTCACTGAGATTGAAGTATTCAGCCAATTTTTCTTTGATATCCAACATCTTATGGGGTTCTCCATCCCTCATCAATTCAAGCATTGGCAGCATAAAATCTTGAAAGCTGGGTATTGCCATTAAATCTTCCTCCTCGCTCTTCTTACACCCCGTCGTTTTTTACAAGCTCAGCCAGAAGCCTTGCGTATCTTGCTTCTGCTTTCCAGTGCGACATATTTTCGATGTGTTCAAGAGAGGCTATGTAGTTTAAAATTTCGACAATCACGTTTCTCTGGTTCCAATAGCTTGAGAGCTCATTTCTGAGCCAGTTCCTGCCTGCAGCGGTATCCTCTGCTTTGACCGCCTGGTGCAGTGCGGCAAGTACATTTCTTAAAAGGCTATTGCTAAATCTATCATTTCCTCCAAGCATTCGCATACCAAACTCTGTCGCTGTCTTGAGCCTTGCATGGTTTGCTTTGGTTGATGCAAGAAGGTCTCTGTATTCCCTCACTCCAAAGCCTTTTGCCAGCTCCTGGTAAGCTCCAAGCTGGTATATCCCGCTCTTTTCAAGGTCAAGCCCTTTGATATAGAACCTTTCTTCAGGAATCAGCATTTTCCAAAAATATGAGTCAAAGCCTTTCGGCGTCAGATAATCATAAGCAATTTTTACCGCTTCATTTATGATTTTTTCAACAGGTGACTCCTCTCCAGGTCTTCTTGACCTAGAAAGCTCATAGTTGACATCAATGTCCTCAATCTTCCTGTAAGAAGTCAGCACCCTTAAAGATGCCGCATAAGCCGCAAGAAGGTAATCGGTATCGCTGAAATTCGGATCTTCTTTGTCATCAAGTTCCTGCATGCTGTCAATCTGCCTTTTAACTTCCATCTCAATCTCTGGATATAACTCATCAAGGAAAGCCGTCTCTTCAGAAGTCTGCTTTCTGAGCACAAGAAGGACTGTCCCTTTTACATAGTTTCCTTTTTTAAGCCCGCTGGCATCGGTCTCTGTGGCAATGGTCCATGCTGCTGTAACTTTAAGCCCTGCTGCCCATAGAATTAATGCCAGGACTGCCCATACACCTACATCCTGATGGGTAAACATCACAATCTGCATACCGATGTCTGGCATGTGCTCTGCCAGGTTTTTATAAATTTCTACCATACTTTGTTTAAAGTCTTCACCTGTTCCCTTTACCGCCAGAGCCCTCTTGCTGTCGGCATACCAGTCGGGGAATATTTCAAGAAGCATCTTTTTGTCCCATGCCAGGAAGAACTCTGAAAGTTCGTGGTAATTGATAGCATCGGCATAGGGCGGGTCGGTGAGCCAGAATTCTGCAGTATTATCTGTAATTTTTGCATCTGTAGTTTTCAAATCACTATTATGAGATAATTTATTCGCATTTACATTATAAAACCAACTCGTATTCAAAGATAAAAGAGTCCTCGTATTATAATTAAACAAAGTGTTTAAAGCTTGATTACTAAAAGTATCAGATCCTTTTTCATTAGCACCATCAGAAATCCATCTACACAGTTTTGAATTCCAATTACAGCACTTATTCACCCCCAGCAATCCCACTACCTTTTCCTTCTGCGTCCTGGCATGCCTGTCAATCAGCTCCACCAAAAGCCCATGGATGAGAAGCTGGCGGGGGTTGAAAAGCTGGTGCCAGTATGCCCAGCCTCTCTCTCTTATTGGCTGAGATGTATTATAGCCTTCTTCAATCCTGCTGCTGGGTATGTAGCCTTTTTCCTGCCACTCCTTGAACCTCTCCTGCAAAAGTTCTACAACTTTCTTTTCTCTTTCCAGGTCATTTTCATCAGGCGCTTTGTAGTATCTGTTGCCGTTTTCATCCTCATACCTTATGCAGTAAAGCCTTTCCTGAAAAACATCGTCGGGGCGGGGAAGGAATTCATCAGCTTCCCACTTCCGAAGTCCATATTCTATGGTTCCATCTTCTCTTCTTCTGTCTCTTCTCAAAGCGGCAATAGGTGTTGAGTTTTTGCACTGTGGGCAGAACATACTGCTGTCTTTTACAGTCGCCATTTTTTCTGCCTGCTCCATCTCGGCTTTTGTTGCATTCGACTTTATTTCTATGTCAAAGCATTTTTTATCTGGATTTTCCTTTAAAATTGCTACTGTCTTTGTTCCTTTTCCGATTATCCAAGAAGGCGCCAAAGGCACACGAAAGCCGCACTCGGGGCAAATAACTTCGTTGCAGTAAAGATAAGCATTTGCCCTGTGCCCTTTTTCGTTGTGTTCTATTCCCCATTTTGTAACCTGCTCATCTGCAAGCTTGTAAATCTTTTCCTGAAACTCCCTCAGGCTTTTAATCTCTTCTTCCGAACTTCCCAGGATGTTCAGCGCCGCCCAAGTAAGAAGCATGGCAATAGGGTTCAGGTCAGAAGCATATACATCAAAGCCCATCCTTGCAGCCTCAAAAGGCACACTTCCACCGCCGCAGAAGCAGTCACCTACCATAGGGACTTTGCCGAATCGTTTTTTGCCGAGCTCATGTACAAGTTCCTGAAGGCTTTTCGCGTTTGTGCCAAGATGTTCATTTATTTTATCCCACGCAGACGGTGGAAAGTTTTCTACTTCTTCGGGTCTTACACAGTAAGCCAATTTTTCATCGTATGTCATCCTGCTGAAGGCAAGTCTCTGGAGGTTTTCTTTTTCTTCTCGGGTAATGCCTTTTTTATAGGAAACCTTGCCGTCTTCTGCTTCTTCAAAATATCTTTTTCTTTCGCTCGGTGAAAGGCGTTTGTATATCTCATCGGCAGGGATTGATTTGTTTTTTCTAAGCCACAGTCCCTCTTCGTCCATGGTAAGAATTTTTAAGAAAATCTCCATGTCCTTTTTGGGATTGTCGCTTGCAGGCATCAAAAGCCCCAAAAGTGCAGATCTTACAAGAATAAGGGGCTTTCTGCCCCACCATTTACCAAGTCCTGTTAGCGTCTGTCCTAAATTTGCCTTTCTTTCCTTGTAGCTTTCTTTTGACACCTTTGACACTGGAAACTGCACTTCTATAAAGGACTTATCTGAAAAAGCCATAGCGTAAACACCTCTTAATCGTCTATTTTTCTGGATATTAAAAGGTCAAAAAAGTCCATCTGTTTAGTCGTTTCTTCCACAGGGTTTTCGGTCAGAGCGTATCTTACAGCCTTTCGCCAGCCTCGCTTATCTTTTAACCCGCCTGTTGCGGCATTGGTCATTGTAAAGAGCCACCAGCGCTCCTCGGGGGAAAGCCCGAGCCAGTTTTTGATCGCTGTCGGGATTACCGACGGGTCGCAATCTTCAATCGCCCATGCAAGAAGCACCATTTCTTTTCCCAAAAGCCTATGGACAGGAACTTGCCCTGTTTTCCATTTCCCAGCAGGAAGTTTTTCTTTTTTTAGTCTGCTGTTAAATTCATCCTTGAGAGCGTCTTCTATGAGTTTCCACTTGTACTTTGGAAGCTCTACCTTTGGTCTGTCAGAAGAATAATCTATGGTTTGAATTTCTCTGTCTTCCTGCCACTTGAACCTTTCGTAAATTATCACCTTTCCGTCACTGTTTCGGGGAATTATGACAAGGAAATGATGCTGCGATTCCTGCGGGTCAAAGCCAAAACCGTATATTTTCCTCTTTTCTGCCATTACTGCACAATCTCCCCTTCTTTGAAATCATCCAGCGATTTTTTCTTTTCTGCCACCCAGTCCAAAAAGTCCTGCCCTGTAGCAAAAAATGCTACTCCGTATTCGAGGTTAATATTAACCTTGCCCTCTGGCATGAAATTGCTTCTTATAGCATCAATAGTGGCTTCTACGGTGTCCACTTTAAGCCTGAGCGATTTATCCGCGGTAAATTCCACCCAACCTCCTTCACCGCCAGCCTCGTCTATCTTATATAATGTTACAATAACATCAGAAATCTGCGCATTGTGCTTTTTCAAAAGCTCAAGTTCCTGATAAGTTTTTGGCGTATCATCGGTTTTCAATCTCTTTTCAAGTTTAAGAGGCTTATCTTTATCAATGGCAATACCTTCTTTTTTCTTCCAATCTATTTTTATTGTAAGGACATCCGAATAAATTCCCTGAGCTTCGGCAACAGCAAGGACAACGGTACAGTTTCTGGGCACAATTATTTTGCCGTCGTAAATACCTCCATACTCTTTTGGATTTGAACCATCAGTAGTATACCTGATCGTGGCAGGGGGAGCAGAGACGAGTTCCACGACTTTATCGTTGCCTTTGTCATATACTCCGTATTTTAACGTGATTCTATTTGTCCACTCCACAGGGTCTCCCGTTTCATGCTCGCCCGTGCTATCCACGCAAAGGAATGAAAGTTTCAACTCTCTAGTTTTAAATTCATTCGGATTTTCTACCAGATAAGAAGCTGTAGTGGCAGGCGCACCTATTTCATAGTAAATCTTGTCCCCGTACTGCGGACTGAGCTTTAATGTCACTTCACCAGTCGTATCATCTCTGCGAAGCTCCTGAATCAATACATTTGTTTTTTCTCTTGGGAACGGCGGCTTTTCGATATAGCCCCCGTGCTCGCGCCAGATACCTTTTTTGAGCATATTTTCTTTTAAATCATCAAGAGCCCGCGTGATATGCCACTGCCAAGCTGGATTGGTTGCGGCCCTTTCCTTAATGTCGCTCCAGCGCATCTCCTTTTGCGTAAACAAGCGGTCTTCGCACTTCCTTCTGAAGCTGTCGTCTGCTACATCCAAAGTAAATTTTTGTTTCTGAAGCAGAAGCTCTCTAATTTGTTTTTCTCCGTTGTATCCATTGTCCGTAAATTCCATGAGAAAGTCTGCGCTCATTAGTCCCTTTTTTGTAGGATAGTAAAGCTGCACAAAGGTCTCCCTTGCTGCCTGCAGAAGCTCTAGCTTTATCCTGTCACACTTTTCAATGGCCTTCTGGTATTGAGGATTGTTCTCGGGAACTTTTTCCTCCTTCATCCTAGCAATAATTTCATTTATCGCCTTGTGCTCTTTAGCAGCTCGATATAGTTTTTCCATTGTGCTCCTTGTGCCTGACAGAAACATTACTCTGTTTTTATATCGCTCGTTTTCATAGAATTTTTTCAAATCTGGGTGAAGCCCTGAACCTCCTATGTAAGGTTCAAAAAGCACAAGGGTGACCTTGTCTTCAGAAAGTTTGATCTCGTCAACAGCAGGGAAAACCAGCACTTCCTGATAGCAATCTTTTATCGTTGGCCTGAACTTTTCTTCTAAAAATGTCTTCAATTCTTTCTTTGCACTTTCGTTGTCATATGAATCTACTAAGGAATTTAGTTCTGCAATAAGGTTTTTGGTGTTCTTAAAGAATATCTTGCCGTCCCTGTCTGTAAACAGATACCAGGCCTTCATCATGAAGTCGTCAAGAGCTTTCTTGACTCTCGTAATGTCTTTCCCTGGTTCGCACAGGTAACCTATTGTTTCTTGAAGCGAAAGGCCAAGCAATGCGTTAGGAACATCGGCAAGTGAAGAAACCAAAATAAGTTTTGCCAAGTCCTGCATGCAGGTTTCTTTTAGTTCAGCGTCCACAACCTCAGCAACAGCCTTGCCGTTTGAGGCTATATCATGGGCAATGGCATTGGCAAGGGAAGGCTTTATCTGGGTTATGGCGGTCAGCATTTCAGGGTCATTGAGGTCGAAGTCATAAGCGTTTATAAGGTATTTTTCCTTTGCTTTCGGGTTTTCTCCGTTGTACAGCTGAGAAACAATAATTCTCATCAGGCGTATTAAGCCTCTTGTTTGCTGGAATCCTGGGTTTTCTTTAAAGCGGGCATAAAGGTCTCTTATACACGGATGGAACGGGTAGGAATCTTTAATGCCTACATAAATCTGCTCTGGCGATAAACTGGTGTATCCCATCTGCCTGGCTTCGGTTACAGCCTCTTTGTATGCCATGGCAATCTCTTTAATTTCGCTCTCATCTGGCAGCGACTTGAAGAGTTTCTTGCGCAGTATGTGGTAAACTTCATCTCCCGTGCTGCTCACAGGTTCGACAACCAAAGCAGAACGATTGATTTCATATTCCAACTCCTTAAAGGAAGACTGCAAAAGCTCGCTTCCGCTTTCGTATGCAGCTTTAAGGTCGGAGATCACCACCAGGACATTGGAAAGCTCATCTTTATTGAGAGCAGTAAACAGGTTGGCAAGAGCAGTTGTGGTAATTACCGCAAGGTTGGTATCGCCTATCATCTTTGATTTGGCATTTTCAAGGTAAGGAGGCAGTTCATCCAGAAGAATCAAAAGCGGTTCGCCTTTTAAGAGGTTTATCCATGCTGTTTGTCCTGGCGCCTGCAGAGGAGAATAGTAATCCTTAAAGACTTCTTTTTTGCCCAATTGTTCGGCAATTGCACCCCAAATTCCGAATGGCGCGTCGCTTTCTCTTCCAGTAAAAGCAACAACCTTTATTTTCCCAAGAGGGCTGTCTTTGAACCTGTCCCCCAAAACCTTTGCCCTTAATTCAGGATACTTTGCCAAAAGCCCGAGAGCAATCATGTTGTGGGTTTTGCCGCCACCCATAGATTGGGTAAGTTTTATAAGCCCTGTTTGCGACTGCCTGTGAAAACGCTTAAAAGCAGTCTCAAATAAAACCTTCATCCCGTCTGTTAGAAAGTTTTCCTCAAAAAAGCGGTTTGGGTCAATGCGGTTTTCAATAAGGTCGGTTATATCCCATACATCTTCCCGCTGGTTTTTGTCAAATACACTGTCCCTCGGCACGCATAATTCATATAAGGTTTTCATTTTCCCGCTCCCTCCTTAAATCTACAAACTTTATGTTGCAATAAATGTTTATAAAAAAATTAACTCGTTTCACTTTTTTCTACGGTATAAAAATATGTGTAAACCATGTTCCGCAAAAGCCTGCTAATCGAAACATTGTATTTTTTTGCAAGGTTTTTTATATACTCCAATTCCTGATCAGAAACCTTTATGTTTATCATCTTCCCTTCCTTTGTCCTAAAGGTGTAGTCCTCGAGAAGCCGCTCTGGATGGAAATGGAACAATATATACATGATCATTTTTGCCCTCGTTGAGGCAATTTTCTTTTCTTCGCAATATTCTTTCAATTTTTGGTGCATTTCTGGAGTTACAACAGTCCATATTTCATTTGTTTTCTTCACAGCCTTACACCCCTACCATCATTTTAAAATTAATTATACCCCTCTTTTTGCAGCCAATCAAGTTTTTTTTTGGATTTTATTCTATATTGCATGTTGTTGTCAATGGTCATTTGAAAAACAGTATTTTTGGTCACAAAAAAACCAGCAATTTTGGCCATGAAAAACCAGCAGTCATACAGAATTTAAGCCTTGCGATAACGGTGGAGGAATTGCCTAGGAGGCAGTGGAGCGTAGCGGAACGCCTGCTGGGCAATTCGCATTCCCTTAGTCCGGTTAAGTTAACCTGTAGTTACTGTTATCTTAGTAGTTGGTTGTATTAATCGGTTTCTTACCCGATAACTGTTCCCCCTCAGGTTAAATACATGGGCATGGTGTAGTAAGCGATCTAAGATAGCTGCAGCGGTACTCATGTTCACAAAGAGAGTACCC
>Ga0116169_1002683_pt1 | contig 12718 bp, 9 predicted proteins | sample AD_UKC130_MetaG_FD_89796 | JGI IMG/M metagenome (GOLD analysis project Ga0116169, IMG submission 89796) | Active sludge microbial communities of municipal wastewater-treating anaerobic digesters from Canada - AD_UKC130_MetaG | ecosystem: Engineered > Bioreactor > Anaerobic > Digestate | place...
CCCGCCTTCATCTGGCGGCGTGCTGCTGACCGGCAATCCCTCCGGACGCGTCTGATCGACTTTGCGCAGGCCGCGCGGTAATCGCGGGCGGCCTGCGCTGTGCTAGTCGGTCTCCAGACAAACACTCAGGGGCTGTGCGGCCGCAGCTCCCCGCCAGCTCGTTTGCTGGCGCTGCATGGGCGCGGGCGGAACGCTCTGCGGATCCACCCGCGGAGCGTGTTCACCGGGCAGGCTGGGCTCCGTCACCGGCGGCTCTGCGGGTTCAGGATGGGGCGCGGGAGGCGGCTGGGATGGGGCCGGCCCCGGAACGGGAGTCGGCGCATGGGCTCTCGCCTGCCCGCAACCCATAGGCCACCGCTCAGCGACGGTTCTTCTGCTTGAGGCTGGCATTGACCGTCTCCGTCAATTTCAGGTGCTCCTGCAGGGTCGGCAGCGTCTTCTGCGCAAAAGCCTTCAGATCGGCGTTGTCGCCGGACCGCGCCTCCTTCTCGAACAGCGACACAGCCTTGCGATGGTCGCTCACCATCTGCGCCATGTAGAGCCGGTCGAATTTGTCTCCCTGCAGCTTGGCCATGTTGTCGTGCATCCGCTGCTGCGCACGGCTCGGGCCTGAGGGCAGCTTGATGCCTTTCGCCTGCGCCAGCGAGGTCAGCTCTTCGTTCGCCTTGCTGTGATCCGCGACCATGCGCTCACCGTGCCGGCGGACTTCGGGGTTCGACGCGCGCTGCTGAGCGAGCTTGCCCATCTGCACTTCGGCCATGCCCGACTCGGCGGCGTCTTCGACGAAGCTGCGGTCCTGGCGCGCGAGGCGGCCGGTCTGCCCCGCCGCCGTACCGGCGTTATTTCGTGCCGTGGTCGGGGAGCCGGGGCTAGTAGGGGGTGTGGTGATCGTTCCCGTGGCCGCAGGTGACTGGGGTGCGGTCGGCGTGGACGTGGTCTGGGCCTGGACCGAGACCATGCCAGTGGCCAGCGCCAGGGCGATCGCGAGACGTCGAGGATGACGTATGGACATGATGAGGAATCCTTGAAGAGAGTGGGTGCCCCCTGTCCGGCAATCGCCGTGCGCGGGGCGCTCGCTTGCAGGACCCCTCCGGCGCCTGGGCGGGGAACATTCCGATGGGTCCCGCTCGGCCGCCGGCGCTCTAATCCCCGTCGGCATCGGGCCGGAAGCCAAGCGCCTTCATGGGCTCGCGCAACGACTGACGCGTGACGGCCATTGCCTGCCACGCATCGACATGCGGGCCCTCCAGGCGGGACACCGCGTCGGACACCGTCCACTGCGCGGCGCCCTTCACCTGGTCCAGCTCTCCCCAGACCAGCGGCATCGAGACGCCCAGACCCGGCCTGGCGCGGGGAGACCACGCGGCCACTGTCGTAGCGCCCTCGCCGTTGCGAAGGTAGTCGACGAAGATGCGGCCACGCCGGTTGGCCGGCCCGCTCCTGGCGACGAATCGCTTGGGCGCAGTGCTGGCCAGATGCTGCACGATGGCCCGAGCGAACCCCTTAACGACGTCGAACCGCCACCGCGCGGCCAGGGGCACGACCACGTGCAGGCCCTTGCCCCCGCTCGTCTTCAGCCAGCTTTGCAGCCCGAGTTCGTCGAGCAGCGCATGGATCAGGACGGCTCCTTCCTGCAAGGCCCGCCACGGGATGCCTTCGCCCGGGTCGAGATCGAAGACCATGCGGTCGGGTTTGTCGATATGAAGGTTTCGCGCATTCCAGGGGTGGAACTCCAGCACATTCATCTGCGCCGCGCCCTGCAGTGCGGCACGGCTGCTCAATTCCATCAGGGGTGCGTGGTTCGGCCACAAGTCCGCCGGCAATTCCCGGGCGCCCGGGATGGGCGCATCGCCACCATGCTTCTGGAAGAAGACCTGCCCGCCCACCCCGGCCGGCGCGCGCAGCACCGCCGCCGCCCGGCCGCGCAGTTCGCTCAGCAGACGGTCGCTGACCGCATCGAGGTATTGCGCCACCTGTTCTTTCGTGGTGCCCGACTGCGCGTCCACCACACGTTCAGGGTGCGTGAGGCGCACCGCACGCCGGCGAGACGGCGGCGCCGATGGGGGCGGTGCCGAAGGCGGTGGCGCTGAAGGTGGTGGCGCTGAAGGTGGGGATGCAGAAGATGGCGCGCTCGGCGTCCAGGCGCTGAAGCCGACCTCCGCCAGCTGGACCGGGCGCAGCCAATGTCTCCCCTCGCCCGCTGGCGAAGGGCCGCGCCGCGAGCTCTGGCGCGAAGCGTCGAAGGGAGACTCCGCAGCCTGCAGCCTCTGCAATTTGTGCAGCAGTTTTTGCGCCTCGCCGCGTGTCCAGCCGGTTCCGCCACTTCCTGCGCTGCGCAGGCGCCCCTGCTCGTCATGCAGGCCCAGCAGCAGACTGCCGATCGCCGTGGGATCGTCGCTGCGCAGGCTGTAGCCGGCCAGCACGAACTCCTGTCGAAGCTGGCACTTGAGCTTCAGCCAGCTCGGGCTGCGTGTCGACCGGTAGACGGCGTCCTCGCGTTTGGCGATCAGCCCCTCGCGCCGCGCCTCGCAGGCTTCACCGAGAAGTTTCGTGGCGACCGATTCACCGGCTTCGCCTTTGCCCCGAGCGTCGAAGGCGTTTTGCAGCCGGTTGAAGTCAGGTCGCCCGTCGGGGTCCCGCACGACAATCTCGCCGTCCAGCCAAGCGCTGCTCAAGCCCAGTGCCGCGATGCCTTGCACCAGCCCCGGCAGCCGGTGGCCCCGCAGTACGCCCTTCCCGTTGCTTGGTGGCATGCAGGCCGACGGCAAGCCGCGGACCCGGCCCACCGCTGTCGACTTCAACGCGCTCCCGCGAGGCCGTCCGGCGAGCCGCGCGGCACCCGCCTTGCCATGGGCGAAGGGAATCGCTGATTCCCACACGAAGGAAACGCATGAACCCCAAACAGCCCCGCGCATCGGCCGACGTGCCGCCCCGACAGGACAGCGGCGCCGACCCGTCTGGCGAGGCATCGACCGACCGCGCGAACCGCAGGGGGGCCGACCCGCACCCCCCGGGGCGGCCTGGCCCGCTGGTGATCAACACGCCGGCCGGGGAGGCCGGGCCCAGCCTGACCCCCGACGAAGACCCGGACCTTCGCCTGCCGCACGAGCACGATCAATCGCCCAGGGACAACGTGGCCCATTCGCCCAACCCGGTCGTCAAGCAGGCGGCCAAGGATCTCGAGGCCGGTCAGGTCGACACGGACCTGCGCAACATCCCCACCCAGGATGGCGACCGCCGCAAGGCCCTGCTCAAGCCAGATCGGTGATTTTCGACACCGCCCAGTGCAGACCGGGCACGTCGGTTGCCATCAGCGCGCATCGCGTCCTCAGAAGGATTGACCGCTCATGTTCGCCGAAAGGTGCCCGGCCCCCTGCGGCCGTGCTCGTCCTCGACTCCGGGCGGCTGCCCCGTTCCTGTCATGAGCGCCTGTCCCATCATCGACGCCCACCTGCACTGCACCGGCCAGGAGAATGCCGACGACATCCTGCGTGCCCTGGACGAAGCCGATGTCGATGTGGCCGTGCTGCTCGCGCCCTTCCTGTCCGACGGCTACTCGATGCACGACGCGGCGTCGCTGCGCCGCGCCAACGCCTATCTGGCCCGCCTGGTGCGGGGACACGGCGATCGTCTGGTCGGCATGGCGGTGGTGAACCCGAGTCTGCCCGGCGCCCCGCAGGACCTTCGCGCTGCGATCGACGACGGTCTCACCGGGTCCAAGATGGTCCCCAGCGGCTGGTACCCGCACGACGACCGTGTTCAGCCGACCTTTGCAGTGGCATCCGAACTCGCCCTGCCTCTGCTGTTCCACAGCGGAATCTTCATCGACGGGCGCTCCAGCCGCTTCTGCCGGCCGGCCGAATTCGAGGTGCTGCGGGACCATCCGGGCGCCCGCGTGGTTCTGGCCCATCTGTCCTGGCCGTGGACCGACGAAGCGATCGCTCTTGGGCTGATCGACCGCATCCACGGAGTGCCCGATGCGAACGCCGCCTTCCGCTTCGATCTGTCGTTCGGCCCTCCACCCCCGTATCGGCTGGAAGTGCTGAGACGGGCCTTCGAGGTCCTGGGAGCCGGCCTGCTGCAGTTCGGCAGTGACTGCTTCCTGCCCTGCCCCGGCGCCCAGATCGCCGAACGTCGAGGCTGGCTGGAGGCTCTGCTCGACGAGTTGGAGATCAGCCCCGCGGACCGTGCGCAGGTGATGGGTGGCACAGCCGCCTCATGGCTGCGCCGGCCGCTCGACGGCAATGCTTCGCGCCAGGCAGGCACCCGATCGAGCACCGCGCCCACAGGCCACGCCGCAAAACCGCCTTCTTCGTCTTACTCACTCCTTGGCCTCGCACCATCGGCCCGTGGCTGGCTGACTCAGCCAGGCGGGCGCTTGCTGCAGTGCTGCTGACCGCCATGAAAAATCCCGTCTCCACTTCGCTGACCTCCCGGCCGATCTCCGATTCCGACGAACGCATCCATGTCCTGCAGGTGGTCGGCAACGCCATCGTGGGTGGCATGGAACGCTGGGTCGAGCGCCTTGTCGCGCGTCTGCCGCCCACGCAGTTCCGTGTCACTTCGGTGTGTCCGTTCGAAAGCCCGTTCGCCGACCGGTTGCGAGCCGCCGGCTGCGAAGTGATCGTCACCCCGATGCCCGAGGACATGCCCTGGTCTTCGGTGCAGTCGGTCGTCTCCGTCGTGCGAGCCTGTTCCATCGACGTCCTGCACGCGCACCTGCCAAACGCTCACGTTCTGGCGGGGCTGGCGGGGCGACTGGCCGGCAGGCCCGTCGTCAGCACCATTCACGGCCGGCAGCTTTCGTTGACCGATCTCGAGATGCACCGTGCGGTAGGCAGCCACATCAGCGTTGTCTGCCGTCAGAGTTACTTCCATGCGCTCGGCGTTGGGGTCGATCCCGGCCTGCTGAGCTGCGACCCCAACGGAGTCGACACCCGGCTTTTCTGCCCGGGGCCTCGCGGCGGCCTGCGGGCATCGCTTGGCCTGGCCGAAGAGGCGCCGTTGATCGGCATGGTGGGCCGCATGTCACCCGAGAAGGGCCCGGAGGTGTTCGTTCGCGCGTCGCTGCTGCTGCACAGCCTGCGTCCCGAGGCCCACATGGTGATGGTCGGCGATGGCCCGATGGAAGCCCAGGTGCGCCGGATGCTGAGCGAATACGGGATTCATGAGCATGTGCACCTGCTGGGTCTTCGCGACGACATGCCCTCGCTTTATCGTGAACTCGATGTGCTCGTCAGCAGCTCGCACAGCGAAGCCATGCCACTGGCATTGATGGAGGCGATGGCCACGGGTCTGCCGGTCGTGGCCACCCGGGTGGGCGGCGTCCCCGACATGGTCGAGCACGGCCAGACGGGCTGGCTGACCGGACCGGGCGACTTCCAGGACATCGCCTCGCGCTGCAACGGGTTGCTCGGCGACACCGTATTGCGCAAGCGGATGGGCGAACGGGCCCGTACCCGGGCGGCCCAGCGGATGTCGCTGGACGACAGCATCGGGCGAGCCGCCGCGCTGCTGCAGCGCCTGGCACGCCCCGCGAGCACGCTGCTTCGACCCGTCGCGGCCCCCCAGCACCGTGGCGCCTGACGGACCGGCCGGCGGGCCCGGGGCGGACCAGGCGGCCATCAGAACGCCTCTGGCATACTCTCCGCTCGGCCGGATCCGCACGGTGGCCGACCGCACTCCCGGCGCCGTCATGTCGACTACCGTCCGAGCCCGTTTGCAGCTGATGATGATGGCCGTGCTGCTGCCAGGACTGGCCGCCGCGCTGTTTGTCGTCGCCCGCACCTACCAGGGCGAACGCGATGCGGTGCAGGGCAATCTGCGCAGCAGTGCACTGGCCATCTCACAGGTGATCGATCGCGAGCTGGCGCGCCGGCGCGACATCGCCGAATCGATCGCCACGTCGCACATCCTGTCGCGTGAACCGGCCGACGACCCCGATCTGATCTTCATGCACGGCTGGTGCAGCCGCACCGCTGAGCGGCTTGGTGGCTGGGTCGAACTGCGTTCGGCCACCCACATGCTGCTGGACACACGAACGCCCGCCGGCACCCCGCCACGCCCGCTCGCCCCGAGCGAACGCCACGGGCTGTCCTCGTCGCCGCAGATCCTGCCGATGGTGGTCGGTGCCAATGGGGTGGATCGACCGGCGCTCGTGGTCCACCCGGTCCAGCATGCCAAAGGCGAACTGCTGAACCTGATCATCACCATGCCCCCCGATGCCGTCCAGCGCATCGTCGACGTGCAGCGCCTGCCGGAAAAATGGGTCGGCACGGTGATGGACAACGGCATGCGGGTCATCGCCCGCTTCCCGGGAGGCGACAAGTATGTCGGCCGCATGGCCACCCCCGACCTGCAGTCGCGACTCAAGAACGAGGCCGAAGGCGACTTCACCTCGGTCACGCTCGACGGAATCGCAGTGCACGGCTACTTCAGCCAGACGCCCCAGGGCTGGTCCTATGTGACGGCCGCGCCGCGCGGAGAACTGATCGGCGAAGTGCCGGCACCGGTGGTTCAGGTGGTGGTCGGCTCGCTGCTCCTGCTCGCGCTGGCTGCAGCGTCGGCCCTGTGGGTGGGTCGGCGCATTGCGCGCGCGGCGGACTCCCTGAAGGTGGCGGCCAATGCGCTCCAGGCCGGCGTGCCGGTCCTCGCGCCCGAGCCCACCGGGGTTACCGAATTCGATGCGATCGGCGAGACGCTTGCCGTCGCGTCGCGCGAACTGGCCGGCGCTCGTCAGGAGCTCGAACGCCAGGTCGCCAGCGCAGTGGCCCGCACACGCCAGGCCGAACAGCGGGCGGCGCAGGTTCAGCGGATCACCGCCCTGGGCCGGCTCACCGGTGGCGTGGCCCACGACTTCAACAATCTGCTGGGCGTCATCAGCAACAGCGCGCACCTCATCGAGCGGCATGCCGAGCAGACCCCGGCCCTGCGGATGCCGGTGGCGGTCACGCTGCGCGCCGTCGAGACAGGCAGCCACCTGTCGCAGCAGCTGCTGCGCTTCGGCGGCCATCAGGCCGTCGCGCCCCGACCGGTCGAGCTGGCCCATTACCTTCCGGAGATGAGCCAGCTGCTGCAGATCGTGACGCGCAAGAATATCGAAGTGACCGTCGATGTCCGGCCTGGGACTTCCGCCATCAAGGTCGACCCGAGCGAACTCGAACTGGCGCTGATCAATGTCGCGCTGAACGCCCGCGATGCCATGCCCAGGGGCGGGGTGCTGCGGGTGCAGGCCCGCAACGCCGAGCGTGACGAAGTCGAAGACCTGCCTCCGGGAAGCTACGTGCTGCTGGCGGTCAGCGACAACGGTGAAGGGCTCGACGAAGAGCTGATCAGTCATGTCTTCGAACCGTTCTTCACCACCAAGGCGGTCGGACAAGGCACCGGCCTGGGCCTGAGCCAGGTGCATGGATTCTGTGTGCAGGCCGGTGGCACGGCGCGGATGGCCAGCACCGTCGGACTTGGCAGTACCGTCACTCTGGTGCTGCCGGTGTGCGAACCGGAGGTCAAGGCCACGCCGGGAGACGCCCAGGGCTCGCCCGCCGAAGACGAGCGCTCGGTCGCTGGCGCCCGCGTGCTGCTGGTCGAGGACAACGAGGAACTGGCCGACGTCACGGTTCTGCTGCTGCAGTCGTATGGCTGCATTGTCACGCGCGCCTGCGACGCGGACGACGCCCGCAGGCAGCTCGCCGAAGATTCCCGACTGCAGGTCGTGCTGACCGATGTGGTGATGCCGGGTCAGCACAACGGGGTGGACCTGGCGCGTGAATTGCGGAAAACCAGGCCTTCACTTCCCGTGGTGCTGATCAGCGGTTACAGCGCGGCGCTCACGGGTTTGACCGGCTTTACCGTGTTGCGCAAACCCGTGAGCGCGGATGTGCTGGTCAGGGCCCTCGCCGCAGCACTCAAGGGAGTGGCACCGTCCGCAATGGACGGCACCGTCGGACGATCCCAGGGGCTGCAGCCGCTCAGCGCGGCGAACCGCGACGGAAGAGGTTGACGATCGCGAGCAGGATGATCGCGCCAACCAGCGAGACGCCCAGTGAGGCGAGGCTGAAGGTGCCATCGTTGATCGTGCCGGCGCCCACCAGAGGCGAGATGAACCAGCCGCCCAGCATCGCGCCCACGATGCCGACAATCACGTTGAGCAGGATGCCTTGCTGGCCATCCGTCTTCATGATCATGCTGGCCACCCAACCGATCAGGCCGCCAACAACCAACCAGATGATGAAATTCATAAAGGTTCTCCGAAAAGAGTAAGGGAACGCGATCAAGGCAATGCGCATGCCTCCATGAGACACAACGCAGCGCGGCATGATGTTTGCCTTCGACAAGCACCTTCGCCAGATGCCTTGTCCGATGATGTCGACCAGCCAGCGATTCCGAATTCCTTCCGTGGTGCGGATCCTGCGATGAACGCGGTCCCGGGTCTGCAATCCTCCTCGTACCTGGAGATTCCGCCGCCGCTGGCGTCGGTGCGGCGCGTCGTGGTCCTGCGCGCTCTGATGCTCGGCGACATGCTGTGCGCCACACCCGCGCTGCGCGCATTGCGGGCGGGGATGCCAAGCGCGCACATCACGCTGATCGGCCAGCCCTCGGTGCGGGCCCTGGCCCTGCGCCTGCCGAGCGTCGATGCGTTCGAGGAATTCCCCGGCTGGCCCGGTCTGCCCGAGCGGCGTCTAGCGAACCCGCGCGAGGTGCTCGCCTTCCTCACGCGGCTGCGCGATCAGAAGTTCGACCTGGCCGTGCAGCTGCATGGCAGTGGCAAGATCGCCAATCCGCTGATTGCGGCGTTCGGTGCGAGCATGACCGCCGGCTTCGTGCTTCCCGGAGGCTGGCATCGGCCCGGTGACGCCGAGCGCTACGTGCCCTGGCCCGAACAGGGCACGGAAGTGGAGCGGCTGTTGCGCCTGACCGACCATCTGCAGCTTGCGCGCGTGCCGGCGCCCGGCGGCGCGGGCGGCACCAGCGATCTGGAGTTTCCGCTGCGCCAGCGCGACCGCTGCGATGCCGGGGGGCTGCTGGCCGCACTCGGACTGGTCGGCCCGACGCCGCCCCTGGCTGTGGTCCATGCCGGAGCGCAGCTCGCCTCCCGCCGCTGGCCCCCGGAGCGATTCGCGCAGGTCGCTGACGCGCTGGCCGAGCGCGGTTTGAAGGTCCTGCTGACGGGTACGGAAGCCGAGCAGCCGATCACGGCTGCCGTTGCCAAGGCGATGCGCCATCGGCCCCTTGACCTGACCGGCTGCACCAGCCTGTGGACGCTCGGTGCGCTGGTTGAAAAGGCAGCGGTGGTGGTGAGCAACGACACCGGCATCTCGCACATCGCCGCGGCCTTGCGCCGGCCCAGCGTCGTGGTGGCCAACGGCAGCGACGTCTCGCGATGGGCGCCGGCCGACGCACGACGCCACCGGGTCTTCTGGCACGACCTGCCCTGCCGGCCCTGCGCCCACTCGGTGTGCCCGCATGGGCAGGCGTGCGCGCTGGCCGTCGAGGCAGGGCCGGTCATCCGTGCGGCACTCGACGCGCTGTCCGCGCCCCTGCGGATCGAATCGGTGCCCGCGCCGGCAGTGCCGCGACTGCTGAGCGCGCCTTTCTCGGCGCGCGGCGGATCGCCCCGTCGATTGCGCATCCTCACCTGGCATGTGCACGGGAACTATCTGTACAACCTGACCCAGGTGCCTCACGACTTCTACCTGGTGGTCGACGCGGCCAGGTCACCCCACCGCACCGGACGCAGCGGCTCCCTCCCCTGGGGCGACAACGTGCACGAGGCTCCGGTCGATCGGCTGGCACAAATGCCGTTCGACGTGGTCCTGTACCAGTCGCGCGGCGCATGGGAGGAAGATCGGCTGACGCTGCTGAGCGAGGCTCAGCGCGCGCTGCCCCGGATCGTCCTCGAGCACGATCCGCCCCAGCAGCACCCGACCAACACCGGGCACTGGTGTCAGGACCCGGGCGCGCTGCTGGTCCATGTGACGCCCTACAACGCGCTGATGTGGGACAACGGCGTCACGCCCGTGCGCGTCATCGATCATGGCGTGAAGCTGCTTGCCGATCCGCCGTGGACCGGGGAGTTCGCGCGCGGGCTGGTGGTTGTCAACAATCTGAAGCGGCGCGGGCGACGCCTGGGGCTGGACCTTTGGCAGGCGCTTTCGCCGGTGGTGCCGATGATGCTGGTCGGCATGGGAAGCACCGAGGCGGGAGGCGAAGGGGAAGTGCCCCAGGCGGCGCTGCCCCAGTTGATGGCATTGCACCGGTTCTTCTTTCACCCGATTCGCCACACCAGTCTGGGGCTCGCGCTGATCGAGGCGATGATGATCGGCATGCCGGTTGTCGGCCTTGCCACCACGGAACTCGTCACGGTCATCCAGAGCGGCCAGAACGGGTTCATCGACACCCGTCCCGAGCGCCTGCTGGACGCCATGCGGGCCCTGCTGACCGACCGGGGTCTGGCGCAGGCCTGGGGCCGCGCCGGCCAGCGCACCGCCCGCGAGCGCTTCGGCATCGGACGCTTCGTCGCCGACTGGCAGGAAGCCCTGCGGCAGGTGACCGACTGAGCGGACACTCGGCCTGGGCAAGGGTGACGGCGCGCGGCGCGGCAGGCCGCATGCCGTCACGTCGGCGGGCTGCCGTTGTCGCCTTCGAGCTTGTCGCCCGCGGCGGCGTATTCCTTGAGCCGGTTGTACAGCGTCTTCAGGCTGACGCCCAGCGTGGCGGCCGTGCGCTCCTTGTGATGGTGAAAATGCACCAGCGTGGCCAGGATCAGCTCGCGCTCGGCCTGCGCCATCGAGATCCCGATCGGCAGAACCACCGAGGGCACGCCCGGTGCTGGCGCGGCTGAAGCGGAAGGCGCGGGGCGCTGCGGTCCACCCAGGGGCTCGAGGGCAGGCGCTGACCCGTGCGCGCCGCCAGCCAGTGCTTCGGTCGCCTCGGCGACACCCGGCTCGACCGAATTGGCCTCGTCCAGACGCGGCAGCCATTCGCAATCGATCACCGGGCCACTGGCCATCACATACGCCCGCTGCACCACGTTGCGCAGCTCGCGCACATTGCCCGGCCATCGATAACGGCTCAGCAGAGCCAGGGCCTCCGGGCTGAAGGTCTTGGGCGTGCCTTCCTGTTCGATCATGTGCTTGAGGAAATGCGTCGCCAGCAGAGGCACGTCGGACAGCCGGTCACGAAGCGGCGGCAGTTCGATGGGAAACACATTGAGCCGATACAGGAGGTCCTCGCGCAGGCGTCCGTCGGCCACCGCCTGAAGCGGATCGCGATTGGTCGCGGCGATCACCCGCACGTCGGTCTCCTGCGTGGTCGTGGAGCCGACGCGCATATAGCGTCCGGTCTCCAGCACGCGCAGCAGCTTCACCTGGAGGTCGAGCGGCATCTCGGTGATTTCGTCGAGAAACAGCGTGCCGCCGTTGGCGCGCTCGAAGAAGCCCTGATGCATGCGGTCGGCGCCGGTGAAGCTGCCCTTCTCGTGACCGAAGATTTCGCTTTCGATCAGGTTGTGCGAGATGGCGCCGCAATTGACGGCAAGGAAAGGCTGCTTGCGCCGCCGGCTCAGATCGTGAACCGTCTGCGCGACCATCTCCTTGCCCGAACCGCTTTCGCCGGTGATGAAGACCGTGACCGCCGTGGCCGCGACGCGCGACACCTGCTCGTAGAGCCGACGCATCGGCGGGGACTTGCCCCACAGGTGCCCGAAATGGCCGTCCTCGGACACCGTCGCCGCCATGCTGGCCACTTCAGCCTTCAGAGCCTCCGGCTTCATGAACCGCGACAGCACGCCCTGCAGCTGGCGCATGTTGATCGGCTTGACGAGATAGTCGGCGGCGCCCAGGCGCAGCGCCTGAATCGACGTTTCCAGCGAAGCGTGTCCGGTCACGAGCACGACCTCGCAGCTGGCTGCGAATTGCTCGTCCTTGAAGAGTTCCATGCCGCTGCCGTCGGGCAGATGAAGGTCGAGCAGCATGATGTCGGGATGCTGCAGCGCGATCCGCCGCCGGGCATCGCGCAGCGTATTGGCCACCGCCACTGTGAAACGTTCACTGCCGATCATCTCGCGCAGCGTGAGCGCGGCATCCGGATCGTCTTCGACGATCAGCACATGGCTGACGGGAGGGGCCGCCTGGTTGGACTTCATGCGAAAGGATTCTCCTGGGGAGCCGATGTCGGAAAGGAGTTCTTGCACCAGATTTTGCGGCAATCCGGGCCCGCACCGCCATCTTCCCATGTTGCGGTGTCGACAGGCGGTCGGTGCGAGGTGGGTCAGGGCGAGCCGGGATGCGGCCTGACCGGGGTCGCCGACGGGCATGTGAGTTGCCCGACATCTCCACCAGCCCGCAGCAAGGGCTCGGTCTGAGTCATTGACCACTGAAAGGATCACGGACATGACGCAACACGACCAAAGCCGCCAAGGCGGCCATCAGGAAAACCAGCATCAGCAAGGCAGCGGCCAGAGGTCCTGGGAATCGGGCCAGCAAGGCGGCAATCAGTACGGACAATCGGGTGGCCAGCACGAGCAGAGCGGCAGCGGCCAGTATGGCCAGCAGGGCGGCGGCTACGGCGGTCAGACCCACCAGGGCGGCTCGTACGGTCAACAGGGCGGCTATGGCAGTCAGGGCGGCCAAAGCCATCAGGGCAGCTACGGCGGTTCCAGCCAGCAGGGCGGATACAGTGGCCAGGGCAGCCAGGGTTACGGCCAGCAGGGCGGCTACGG
>Ga0116169_1002687_pt1 | contig 12705 bp, 7 predicted proteins | sample AD_UKC130_MetaG_FD_89796 | JGI IMG/M metagenome (GOLD analysis project Ga0116169, IMG submission 89796) | Active sludge microbial communities of municipal wastewater-treating anaerobic digesters from Canada - AD_UKC130_MetaG | ecosystem: Engineered > Bioreactor > Anaerobic > Digestate | place...
ACGTGGGCTCGCTGGTCGGCTCCGACGTGGGCTCGGTCGTGGGCTCGCTGGTCGGCCCGGTCGTTGGCTCTGCCGGAGCAGGGACAACCGGGATCGCACCCAAGGCCAGATCCGCAGGACCAACACAGGTCAAGTCCGACGGGATCTCATCTTCCTTAGCTGGATCATCCAAGTTCTCCACGAAGATCGTCGCGTCAATCGTGAAGTTGGCCGGCATACCCAAGACGACTTCACTGGCCACATCGGACGGAGTAGAAATCGCCGGAACCGTACCCGCAGCCGGAATCAACCAAGGCGCACCAACAGTTTGCGGAATGTCGGTCCGCGGTGCAGCCAAACGTGGAATCGGCACCTGCAACGACTTACCCGCCGACGACAACGTCATCACCGAGTCAGTCGATGCACCATTAGCCGCCTTACCAGCGAGCAAATCGACCGTAGATTCACGCAACTTCTCCGGCATCGCCAACGTGATACTCACCGGCGTCTGCGGGATTTGTTCACCCGGGTAAACCGAACCCGGCACAGTCGCCTTCGAACGCACACCAATCGTATGAGTCCGCAAATTCAACCCACCAGCAATCACGTTGCAGGTGTAGTCAAAACTCTTGTCCAACTCAATCGGAGCCTTCGGTTCCGGATCCTTTGGATCTGTGGGCGGATCAACCGGCGCAGTTGGGCCTTCGGTGTCGCTGGCTGGCAGCGGGCACTCGGACTCAGAACAACCATCACCGATCGGAATCGTGCCAATTACGCGAGCAGCTCGAGTGTCCTCGTCGCGCGTGCAATTTAGATCAGCTTCGGAAATCGAATCCAAAACCGGCGGATCCATCACCGAATGCAACACGAACGCCTTCGGCATCTGAACGTAAATCAGGCCGTTACCCTGCGGGGCCGACGGCACCGAAACGGCCCCGACGTTGCCGTTGGCAACGATCGAAATTTCAGAATCGGCGACCAACGGAACCCAGTTCTTCACCTCTAGGTCACGAACTGGCTCTGCGCGGCGCTCGATCTGCTTTCCGCCAACGCCTACCGCCTGCAAAATCACGTCAGAGGTTGAGGAGCCTTTAACTCGCTCTACCTTCATGTTCTTCATCATCCGATTGACCAGCTTCGGCGGCATGAACAAAGTCAACTCAGACTCAGTGGCCGGAACGGTCGAACCAGCGGTCACCTTGGTGGGCAACGTCGTCTTGGCCGTCACATAAAACTGCTGTGGGCCCTGAAGCGACTGGTTGATCGTCGGGTTGGTTGCCTTACACGTGTAACCAACTCGAGAAATGGACGCGTCCTGAGCAGAGGCAGGTGTGACACCAATCAGCTGAACCCCCACAGCCAACAGGCCCACAACAGCGGCCAACCGCAGCCCGCGCTGCACAAGATTAAATTTCCCCAACATCCGGCTCCCCCTAGAAGCAGGTTGAAAAACGTCCTGACCTTCAAAGGACAGAACAAAGTCGGAAAACTGTAACCCGAAGTTGCAATGTGATGCAAACCACGTTTCGCCTTTCGAGATGACCCGTTACCAGCCAAGAAAGAACAGAACTACCGGTAGTGCGCCCAGCGTTGAAGCAATCGCCAATCCGGCAACGTCGCCTTTGGCCCAGGTCGCCGGCTCCAGCCAAGTCCTCGATCCGGCAGACGCGAATCCCCTCGCATCCATGGCAATCGACACCCGCGTGGCATCACGCATCGCATGAACGAGCAGCGCGAACGTCAGTTCGCCGGTGTAACGGACGAGCCCGACCGGGCTCGCACCCGGCCCGACGCCTCTGGCCCTACGGGTTCGAGTCAATGTCTCCCAGGTCTGGGCAAGTCCGGCGAAGCGTTGCAATGACGCCGAGAATGCGGCCACACCCCGAGCGGGAAGTCGTAGACTCTGAGCGAGATAGTCCCCGAGCCGGGCCGGATCTATGAAGCCTGCGGCGACCGACCCGGGCCAAGCGAGCACCACGATCCGCAGACCTGCAGTCACTGCCATCTCAAGGTCCCTGCCGCCTAGACGCCACGTGGAATACACGACCGTAGAAGCGGCTAACACCGCGAAAGCCAAACAGATCAGAACGTATTTCGGTCTTGGCGTGAATAGCAGCGCGGCGAGCACATAAGCACCCACCGTAGCCACCGCAATCGGCAACGTCCGAACCGCAAACGAACCGGCGAGGGCAGCGAAGCCGACCCACAGCAAGACCAATGGGTTCACCCGCGCGAGCCAGCCGGTCATTTTGAAACCACCTGCCGGAGCCGACCTGCCTGTTCGAGGACGAACTCGGTGTCGCTAGCAATAAATCGGTCATGGGTGCTGATCGCGACAGTGGCTCCTGCGGTTGCCGCGGCCGACAACCACCCGACAACCAACGCCCAAGTCTCGTGATCTTGCCCAACGGTCGGCTCGTCGAGCACCACAAAGTCAGGGCGATGCGCCAAGGCGGCCACCAAAGCAAGTCTTCGCTGCTCACCGCCGGAGAGACGATATGGGTGCGAATCGCCATAGCGGTTAAGCCCGACGGCCTCCAAGACAGAATCAACATCGACTTCTCGACCCACCTTCGCGGCGGTCGTTTCGATTTCACGGCGAACCGTGGTCGCAACGAAGCCGTGCTCGGGGTTTTGGGGCACCCAGCCCAGACCCGCCGCCAACCGACGCGATCGCAATCGCGAACGGTCCGGGGTGACTTGACCAGCCGCCGGCTTCAGCAGTCCGGCGGCAGAAAGCAGCGCCGTGCTTTTGCCCGATCCACTAGGGCCAACAAAGGCAGAGACCTTTCCCGGGTGCAGATGCGCTGAGATGTCGGTAAGCACTCGGTTGACGTGGTTTCCGCGCAAGGTTCGCGTGGTGAGGTCGACGCAAATGCCTTCAAGGCTCACGCCCTCGCTCGGTTCGCTGGGGGCTACTAGGCCAAGCGAGATCGCCGCGGGTTCAGGTGCTGGCCGCCCTGGCAGCCACAGGCCCGGCGGCGCTGCGGCAAGGAACTCGGCCACAGTGCCGTCGAGCACAACCTGGCCGGCGTCCATCACCACGACCCGGTCGACGTACTCCAGCCACGGCTCGAATCGGTGCTCAACCACAATCATCGTGCGATCGCCGACTGCTCGAACCACGGCGTCGCGCACTTGCCTTGCCACGATGTCGTCGAGCATCGAGGTCGGCTCATCCAGTAAGACCAGGTCTGGGCGAAGCGCGAGCACGGCAGCCAGAGCGAGTCGCTGTTGCTCCCCACCCGACAACGCCGAGGTTTGATGCGTCACGGGATAAGTCAGCGACACCTCGGCCATTGCCTGCTCAATCCGGCGATGAATTTCGACCCGACCCAGCCCGACGTTTTCTGGCCCGAACGCAATATCGCGACCGATCTGTTCGGCAACGATTCCGTCGGTCGGGTTCTGTGCGATATATCCGAGTTGACCGCCAGACTTGATCGAGCCGGTCAATTCGCCAGCGATCGTTGCGCCAAGAGCACCGGCCAATGCGTGCAGCACGGTCGACTTTCCGCTGCCGGATCGACCGACGAGCAAAATTCGCTCGCCCGCGTCGACGTTTAGGTTGAAGTTGCTAACCGTGGGCTTGGACCGTCCGAGCGGCGTCCAACAGAACGCCGCTCGAACCTGTCCGGCTTGCATGAAACTAGACCTTGACTACATGCTCGCGGCCGGCTGCAAAAGAATCCAGCGCACCGGCGCGTGCAAGCGCCTGAACCAGCAACCACCCGCCGAGTCCTGCGATTACCGCGCCCGAGAGCGTGAAGAAACCTAGGTGCACGAGTTTGTGTTCGATGCCCCAGTCGGCGTAATAGGAGAACCATTCGTAAACCGATTCACCCGCGCCGGCGAGCGCGCCAGCGGCCAGCGCGACTAGCGGGCCAAAGGAGCGGTAGGCGAACAACGCGAAAACGAGCTCAACTCCTAGCCCCTGTACTGCGCCAGACGCCAACGTGCTCATGCCCCACTCGTTCCCGGGCATAAGCGCCGAAACGGTAGCGGCGATCAGTTCGGTTGCGACCGCGGCACCAGGACGGCGAATGATCAGCGCACCAACCACGCCGGCGATGACCCAGCCGCCGCCAAGCAAGGCGCCGGAGGGAGGGTAAGCAAGCATTCCCGCGGTGCCGATAACGCCGTACAACTTTCCCCAACCCCAAAAGACGACACCAAAAGCGACACCGAGTGTGGCCATTGTGACCAGATCGATGGAGCGGTAGCGCATGGACGTGGATACAGAATTCATCTTGACTCCCTTCGCCGGTACTAACCGGGCAGGTTCGGAAGGGTCGGCGCCCGCGTACTCGCGCCCTCTCAGCCCATCAGCGTGGGTTCCCCTGTCTAATGGGGGCAGTTTATGCCTGGCACGACGGATCTCTAGGTGAGGGGTCCCGCGACTGAAATGAGTTAGGGGCGCAACCTTAAGGTTGCGCCCCTAACTCGGACCCTGAAGTCCTTTAGTTCACTCGAAGTGCATTACTGGTTAGTGCGACGACGCCAAACCAGTACTGCCGCGCCAGAAACCATGATCACCAGTCCGAATAGACCTGCAATCATGCTTGGCCCTCCGGCGGAGGCGAGAACGCCATCATCGGTCGAGACTGCGTCCTCGTCGGCAACCCCACCTGCGGACTCTGCCGAAACTTCAAATGCTGCAGTGGCGATCTGGGTGCCGTTTTGGCTGATGATCAGCGTGTGCTGCCCTGGCGTTGCATTTGCCGGAATGGTGACACTGATCTGGTTAGCGCCAGAAACCGTCTTCGTTCCCAAGTTGACCGGCGTGGAGTGCATGACCGCCTGAACCTGTTGTCCCGCCCAACCGTACGGGAAACGAACCGTCATCGTGCCGCCAGCGATCACCGAGTCGGGCACCTGGATTTCCAATCCACCAGGATCAGTCGTCGGCGCCGTAGTCGGCTCCGTCGTTGGAACCGTCGTTGGAACCGTGGTCGGTTCCGTCGTCGGTGCCGTAGTCGGTGCAGTGGTCGGCTCAGTCGTTGGAACCGTCGTTGGAACCGTGGTCGGTTCCGTAGTCGGCTCCGTCGTCGGAACCGTGGTCGGCTCAGTCGTCGGAACCGTCGTTGGAACCGTGGTCGGCTCCGACGTGGGCTCGGTCGTCGGCTCCGACGTGGGCTCGCTGGTCGGCTCCGACGTGGGCTCGGTCGTGGGCTCGCTGGTCGGCCCGGTCGTTGGCTCTGCCGGAGCAGGGACAACCGGGATCGCGCCCAAGGCGAGATTCGCGGGACCAACACAGGTCAAGTCCGAAGGAATCTCATCTTCTTTAGTTGGGTCATCCAAGTTCTCCACGAAAATCGTCGCATCAATCGTGAAGTTGGCCGGCATACCCAAGACGACTTCACCGGCCACATCGGTCGGAGTTGAAATCGCCGGAACCGTACCCGCAGCCGGGATCAACCAAGGCGCACCAACCGTCTGCGGAATATCAGTCCGCGGGGCAGCCAAACGCGGAATCGGCACCTGCAACGACTTACCCGCCGACGACAACGTCATCACCGAATCAGTGGATGCACCATCAGCCGCCTTACCAGCGAGCAAATCGACCGTAGATTCACGCAACTTCTCCGGCATCGTCAACGTAATACTCACGGGCGTCTGCGGGATTTGTTCACCTGGGTAAACCGAACCCGGCACGGTCGCCTTCGAACGCACACCAATCGTGTGGGTCCGCAAGTTCAACCCACCAGCAATCACGTTGCAGGTGTAATCAAAGCTCTTGTCCAACTCGATCGGAGCCGTCGGAGTGGTCGGTTCCGTAGTCGGCTCGGTGGTCGGTTCCGTCGTCGGTTCCGTCGTCGGCTCATTGGTCGGCTCGGTCGTCGGTTCCGTCGTCGGCTCAGTGGTCGGCTCGGTCGTCGGTTCCGTCGTCGGCTCGGTCGTCGGTTCCGTGGTCGGCTCGGTTGTCGGTTCCGTGGTCGGTTCCGTCGTCGGCTCAGTCGTCGGTTCCGTCGTCGGTTCCGTCGTCGGTTCCGTGGTCGGTTCCGTGGTCGGTTCCGTGGTCGGCTCGGTCGTCGGCTCGGTCGTCGGCTCCGTGGTCGGCTCGGTGGTCGGCTCAACGGCCGGCGTCACTGGGATCGACCCCAAGGTCAAGTCTGCTGGCCCGGTGCACGCCAAGGTCGAAGGAATCGTTCCACCGTCAACATCGACGATCGTGGCGACGATGTTGAACTTCGCAGGCATGCCAAGGTCGACAGTGTCGACCGCGTAGTCAGGTGTCGTGATCGCGGGGGTAAGCCCGGTGGCGGGAATCAGCCAGGCCTCGCCTACCCCTTGCGGGATGGGCGTTGAAGGTGCGGCCAGTCGAGGAATTGCGACGGACGAAGTAACTCCACCAGTCGTAATCGTGACGGCCGAATCGGTCGATGCGCCGTCAGCCGAAACACCCGCCAACAAGTCGACCGTCGATGAACGCAACGATTCCGGCATCGTCAGGGTGATATTCACTGGTGTTTCTGGAATCACCTGACCGGGGGTGACCGCTGCAGGCACCGTCGTCGTGGCTTGGACGCCGACCGTGTGAGTACGCAGGTTCAAGCTTCCAGCCGTTACGTTACAGCGGTAATTAAGTGACTTATTCAACGTCACATCCGCCGCGTTTGCACCCGAAATTGTTGCCATCGCCAGTGCCCCACCAGCGGCGAGACTAGTTGCAGCGATTCCTGCGACGAGTCGAAAGTTTACGTTTCTTCCCCAAAATGACACTAGTAATACCCCTTTTGAATTGCACTCGACCCCGGCCGCCCAACTGCGCTCCATGTCGCGCTGGACTCGACCACCTTACGTGCCGTAACTCACAGTGACAACCCCAGTTATGGAATTGCAGTTGATATGCCGCACCTAGCCTTTGACCCGCAACAAGCCGAGCAGGGAACCAACCAACTTGACTACCGCATCAATCCAGCCTGCGATCAGCCCTGAACCACCACCGGATCCGGTAACCGTGAAGGTTGCCGAAGCGATCTGCTTTCCGTTCTGACTGACGATCAAGGTGTGCGAACCAAGCGAAGTGTTCTTGGGAACCTTGACTTCGATCTCGTTATTCTTCGAGACCGTTTTCGTTCCGAGGTTTTCGGAGCAAGCTTTCAGCGACACCTGAACCTTTTTGCCTGCCCAGCCGGCTGGGAACTTCACCTTCATAGTTCCCCCAGCAGCAACCGAGGACGGCAACTGAAGCGCCAGAGCCTCCGGCGCAGCAGTAGGCACGATTGTTGGTTCGGGCGTCGGGGCTGAGGTTGTCACAGAAGTAGGGACCGTCGATGGCTCAGGTTCAGGGCTTGGCGTTCCGCCGGGATCTTCGACGTACTCCACCGGGATCGTCACCAACTTCAAATCCACCGGACCGACGCAATCGAGCGATACCGGCAAATCCTGGGCGTCAATATCTACCAGCGTTCCGAGGAACTTGAACCTCGATGGCAGGTCAAGTTGAACGTCTCTGTAGGCACCTGTGGGCACCGTCCAGGCCGAAAGAGTCCCCGTCGACTGGAACTGCCAAAGTTCGCCGACATTCTGCGGGATCGCCGAGATCGGCGCGGCCAGCTTCGGAATCGGGATGCCCGTGACAATTCCAGCAGAATTCGCGGTGAACGCAGCATCGGTTGATTCGCCACTGATCGCCTCGGCTGCCAGTAGGTCCACCGCTGAGGCTCGCAGGGATTCGGTCATTGAGAAGGCCATTTTCACTGGCGCTGCCGGAATTACCTCACCCAGCTTGACCGAAGCTGGCGCCGTCGTCTCGGCCTTCAACTTGACGGTGTGGGTGCGCAGATTTAGCCCGGCGGCGATCACGGAGCAGCGGTAGTCCAGTTCCCTCGACGGATTTCTCGGGTCCGTCGGCTCGAACGGGACTGTCGGAGTAGGTGTTGAAGGGGTGGGCGTAGTCGTCGGCCCCGGTGTCCACGGCCCCGGGGTCCACTGCGTCGGCGGTCCGTCCGGGTCGGGGACGACAGGGTCGACCTCCGGTTCCGGGTCACCCGGCTCGAGCGGAACCACCGGCACCGTATCGAAGGTGGAATCGCCAGTTGCGGTGCACTTGAGTTCAGCCGGGAGCGGTCCGCCGAATTCGTCAATAATCGTTGAGTCAATCCGGATCTTGACCGGCAAGCCAAGCTTCAAGTCGTCGACCGAGTAGCTCGGCGCCTTGATAACCGGGATCGTTCCGCCGACCGAAATTCGCCACGGCGTACCCGCCATCTGTGGGACGGGCTGTTGCACCCCGAAAGTTTGCCCGATTATCACTTTGCTTTTGTTGCCGCCGGTGGTGACGGTAACGGCGGGGTTAGCCAGCTGTGCATCCATTGAGACTCCGCCAAGCAGATCTTTGACTGACGAACGCAAGGACTCTGCCATTACGAAAGTGAAGTTTGCCGACGATTCCGGGATTGACTGGCCGGGTTTCACCGCTGCGCGCGCGGTTGGCTTGACTAGTACGCGGACAAGGTGTGCACGCAAGTTGATCCCCACCGCGACTACGTCACAGCGATAGCCAAATTCTGATTCGGTGCCGTCCGGGTCCGTCGGAACACTAGTCGTCGGCGGCGTCGAAGGCGTCGGCTCCGTCGGGTCTGTCGGATCCGTCGGGTCAGTCGGATCAGTCGGATCAGTCGGATCAGTCGGAACACTCGTCGTCGGCGGGGTCGAAGGAGTCGGATCCGTCGGGTCTGTCGGCGGCGTCGGATCCGTCGGCTCAACCGGGTCGACCGCGCCGCCCTCAACCGCGATGGTGCCTAGGGTTAGGTCTGTCGGGCCGGTGCACGCGAACGTCGTCGGAATGTCTCCACCGTCGATGTCGACGACAGTGACCGCGATGTTGAACGCCGCAGGCATGCCGAGTTTTAGGGTTGCGCCGGCGTCGTCAGGGGTGGTGATTGCCGGCCTCACGCCCGAAGCTCGCATCTGCCACGACTCACCAGCGGCTTGCGGGATCGGCGTCGAAGGTACAGCCAACCTGGGGATCGCCACCGAGGTGGTCTTGCCGCGCGTCGTGACCGTCAAGGAAGAATCAGTGGATTCGCCACCGGCCGATTCCGCAGCCAACAAATCCACCATCTTGGACCGCAAAGATTCGGGCATCGCCAAAGTTAAGTTCAGTGCCGCTGCGGAAATAGTCTCGCCCGGCTCGACCGATGACGGTACTGAGGTACTTGCTGTAACCGCGACCGTATTCACGCGCAGGTTTAGGCCACCTGCGTACACCTGGCAGCGATAATCAAACGACTTTTCTACGGTCGCTTGAGGCGCGCTCGCCGAGGCCGCCGGCGCTATTGCCATCGCGCCGCCCGCGACAAGGCTCCCCACGGCAAGCCCAACTACCGACCGAATGCTGTGATTCTTTCCCGAAAAAGACACGCTAAATCCCCTAAAAGATCCCCGCCCATTCGCGGTCGCCCCCAAGCGGCCAGAAAAGAATGGACGCGCCAACCATAAGTGCTGTAACTCACAGTGACATGTGTTGATCCAGAAAATTCGGTGGCAAAGAACTCCCCCGAAATGGTGTTATCCGGCGCTGGGTAGGCGCTGTCGCTCACAATGGACTTATGCCTTCTGTGCGAACACCTGACCCGAATCCCGGCTGGCTTTCTGAGTTTCAGCTAGAAGAGACCCGGTCGCGCGTGCCGATTCTCTATGTCGAAGCGATCCCCGTCCGCCTCGACAGCCTCGGTCAGGTCGAAGCGATCGGTGTCCTTTTGCGCGGCTCGTCTACTACTGGCGAGTTGACGCGTTCATTCGTTTCGGGTCGAGTTCTTCTTGGCGAACCGATCCGAACTGCCCTGATGCGAAATCTCGAAAAGGACCTAGGCCCGACGGCTTTCCCGCAACTGCCGGCAGCGATTGCGCCCTTCACGGTCGCCGAGCTCTTCCAACTTCCAGGCGTCACCCCGCTGTATGACCACCGCCAACACGCGGTTGCCTTGGCGTACATCGTGGCCGTCGCGGGCGAATGCGCTCCGCGCCAAGACGCGCTGGAGTTGACTTGGCTCACCCCAGAAGAGGCTGCAAGTCCCGAAATCTTGGCCGAACTTGAAGGTGGCCGCGGCTTACTTATGCAGCAGGCGCTCGCTCATCTTGGGGTCCAATAGCCGACTTCTGCGCTGCTGCCGTACAACTCAACAGCTACTGACAGGTAACATAGCCCGGAACATTTGGCTTGCCTTAGTCAGCGCTTGATAACAGAGCGCAATAGGGTCAATCCAACGGTTTTACCGCGAGAGGATCAAGCATGCACCCGATCAACGTGTTCGCTGGGGTGACGACACTCGTCGCCACAGCGCTGGCGGTGTACTACTTAGCACCCGGAATCAAGCGAATGCTCGGCGTTATCCGCGCTGGAGCACCGGCCTATGGTCGCAACGAGAACCCGAAGGCCCGCCTGAAAAACATGCTGGTCGAGACTCTCGGCCACACTCGCATGTTGCAGTGGCACTGGATCGGCATCATGCACTGGGCCGTCTTCTTCAGCTTCCTGATCCTCAGCTCTGCAGTTGCCACGGCATACCTACAGGTCTGGAACCCGCACCTCGTCCTGCCGATCATCGGCCACTTCTTCCTCTTCGAGTGGGTAACTGAAGCGATCGCGTGGCTCGGCCTGATCGGTATCGCCGTCCTAATCTGGATCCGCCAGAAGAACCATCCCCGCAAGTTAGGCGAGAAGAGCCGCTTTTACGGCTCGCGCTTCGGCCAGGCGTACTTCGTCGAGTCGATGGCCGCGCTTGAGTGCGCCGCCGGCCTCTTGATCCGTGGCGCCGAATACCAACTGCTCTACCTGCAAGGCGACCCGCACGCCAGCACCTTCCACTTCCCCACCACTGCTTGGATCGGCTCGACGCTGTGGTCCGGCTTGGACGAGCACGGCCTCGAAGTCACCATCACAATCATCGCGTTGATCAAGGTCCTGTCGGCGACCATCTGGCTGATGGTGATCGGCAAGAACCTGACGATGGGCGTTGCCTGGCACCGCTTCACCGCATGGTTCAACATCTACTTCAAGCGAGAGGCCGACGGCAGCACCGCTCTTGGCGCGCTCGTTCCGCTTTACGTTGGCGGCGCTCCGCTCGACCTCGAAACGATGGAAGATCTCGACGAGGAAGAGTTCGAAAAGCTCGGCGTCGGCAAGGTCGAAGACTTCAGCTGGAAGGGCCTGCTCGACTTCACCACCTGCACCGAGTGTGGTCGCTGCCAGAGCCAGTGCCCGGCTTGGAACACCGAAAAGCCGCTCAGCCCGAAACTGCTCATGATGGGCTTGCGCGAGCACGCCTACGCCAAGATCCCCCTGCTCGACGCCGACCCGGCGACCCTCACCGAGGAGCAGCAGCGCGAGCTCGAGCGCCCGTTGATCGGCAGCGAAGACCTTTTCGGCGTCATCGATCCGGACGTGTTGTGGTCCTGCACGAACTGTGGCGCCTGCGTCCAGCAGTGCCCGGTCGACATCGAACACGTCGACCACATCGACAACATGCGCCGGTTCCAGGTGCTCGTCGAGTCGAACTTCCCCGGCGAACTGAACAACATCTTCAAGGGCCTCGAACGCAAGGGCAACCCGTGGGGCATGAACCCGCGCGACCGCACGAAGTGGACCGAAGGCCTGGACTTTGAGGTCAAGCAGGTTGGCGTCGACGTCGAATCGCTCGACGAAGTCGACTGGCTGTTCTGGGTCGGTTGCGCTGGCGCATACGAAGACCGCGCCAAGAAGACCACCCAGGCGGTTGCCGAACTGTTGAACATCGCTGGCGTCGATTTTGCCGTGCTGGGCGATGGCGAGACCTGCACCGGCGACCCGGCCCGCCGTGCCGGCAACGAGATCGTGTTCAAGCAACTCGCGATGGAGAACGTCGCGGTGTTTGAAGAAATGAAGGTCAAGCAGGTTGTTTCGACTTGTGCGCACTGCTTCAACACCCTCAAGAACGAGTACAAGGAGTTCGGTCTCGAGCTTGAGGTCGTCCACCACACCCAGTTGCTGAACCGACTCGTTCGCGAAGGCAAACTCAAGCCGATCGCGCCGCCGGCGGACGAAGCCCAAAAGGTCACCTACCACGACCCGTGCTTCCTTGGCCGCCACAATCAGGTCTACACGCCGCCGCGTGAACTCGTTGGCGCTACGGGTGCTGAGTACGTCGAAATGGAGCGCAGCAACGAGCGTTCGTTCTGCTGTGGTGCCGGCGGCGCCCGGATGTGGATGGAAGAGACTCTCGGTTCGCGCATCAACGTCAACCGCACCGACGAGGCGATCAGCACCGGCGCCGAAAAGATTGCCGTTGGTTGCCCGTTCTGCCGCGTCATGCTTTCCGATGGCCTCACCGCTCGCCAGTCCGAGGACGAGTCGCTGCTCAACGTCGAGGTTCTCGATGTCGCACAGTTGCTGCTCGAATCGGTCAAGCGCGGTCAACCGGCACCGGCGGCTGAGCAGGCTGAAGAGCCCGCTGCTGAAGAGTCAGTCGTTGAGGAGCCTGCCGCCGAGTCGATCCTCGATGAGCCTGCCGCAGAGCCGGTTGCTGAAGCGGCCGCCCCGCACGCCGAGCCGCACCCGGAGTCTGGCGACAGCACCGAACCTGATGCGGAAGCGGTCGTCTACGACGAGTCGACGCCGGAGATTCCGGCCGAGAAGCATGTCGAGCAGACGCCCGAGCAAGAGGAACTGTTCTCGCTAGAGCAAGACGACAAGTGAGCAAACCTGAAGGCGGCGCCCAGTTGGGCGCCGCCTTCAGGCAT
>Ga0116169_1002689_pt1 | contig 12704 bp, 10 predicted proteins | sample AD_UKC130_MetaG_FD_89796 | JGI IMG/M metagenome (GOLD analysis project Ga0116169, IMG submission 89796) | Active sludge microbial communities of municipal wastewater-treating anaerobic digesters from Canada - AD_UKC130_MetaG | ecosystem: Engineered > Bioreactor > Anaerobic > Digestate | place...
GTTGAGCAGGTCCCATTGCGGGAAGGGGTCGTAGTCACCGGTGTCGGTCGCGGTGCCGATCTGAAAGTCGATCACGTCAGGCGGCGGCGGGGGCAGCCCCTCGGCCCCCTCCGGCATGACCTGGGCGACGACCCTATCGAGACGGTCCAGTTCCTTCTGCAGCCGGTCGAGTTCGTTCTGGATCTTCTCCAGAGCGCTGGCGACCTCGCGCCGCTTGGCACGGAGTTGCTGGATTTCGGGTCGGAAGTTAACAGCCATCTTAGAGGTTCCGTTGATCGCTCCAGTAGGAGGTCAGAGTTTCGAGTTCCCACCAGTGATCAAGCTCGCTGGTGCCAAGTTCCAGCGAACCCTGGGGAGTTTGTTGCTCCAGGCGCATGAGGAGTTCCTTGGCCGGAGCCTCTTCGAGCACGTAGCTCCTGTGCTCGTGCTTGTTGTGACCGTTCGCCCAGAATTTGACCTTGAGGCTCCCGTTGCCTCGGACTCTGGCGACGTGGGCTCGGATGACGTTGATGAGGGCCGTGCGGAGGCCGTCCGGAGGGACGAGGCCGGTTTCGTAGACCGAGACAATCGGAGCCGAGCCGTCGTTGCGTGCGGAGTCGTCTTCCTGGAGGATGTCTCCCGCGGAGGCCGGGCCGAGGAGCTTGGTCGTGCGCCTGGTGACCGGGTCTACGATCTTGCCGATAGCTCCAATGGAGTAGCCCTGGATGTCATCGAGGCTGAACTGGACCAGGCCGGGAGACTTGCCGAGAGTGTAGTCCCACTTCAGGATGTGAGTGCAGGCTGTCGCGCCGTCGAGGGGAGCGATGACCGAGACTGTATGAGATTCCGGATCGTCGAAGACCTGGACTAAGTGCCCCTGGGCTTTGTTGATTCGCTGCCATTCGGCCTGGTTGAAGTAAGAAATGGGGAGGTCGGAGTATTCGCCGTTGAAGAAGTAAAGGCCGTTTTCGTCTGCCACCCACCCGTAGCCGCCGGTGGGGTGGAAGGTCTTTGCCTTCGGTCCCAGCACTCCGATGCCATCGCCGATCTGCCGGGGGGCCGCCCAGGTCGCCGGACGGTCGCCGTTGTCGGCGAATGCATAGGTCCAGTGCGGTCCGAGAACGACGAGCATGTCGGCCACCGGGAAGGCAGTTGTGACCTTGCGACGTCCGGGGAGGATCTTCGAGTGCTGATCCATCGTAATGCGCTCTGCATTACCGGGGTCGCTGATATACAGGACATCGTCGACAACATAGACCATGCGAGTGCCGTAGACTACGATGTCGGAGGGACTGAAGGGTCCGGTGCCCGAGGCGCTTTGGGTCATCAGCAGAAATTGCTCCGAGGCATCGAGGTCGGCTTCGTTGGCGATCAAACTTTCGTCGGAGTAGTTGAGGACGAAGTTCACCTGCCAGTTCTGAGCGCCCGGAGGGATCAGTCCGCTTCCTGCGCCGGGAACGAAGTACCACTTGTCGTGGTTGTCCGCTCGGGTCATGATGCCGCGCAGTGCATAGGCATTTTGCGGCCAGTTGGCGGTGACGGAGACGTTGAGGGTCTTGCCTCCGGAGGCGGCGAACTCCGTGGGCATGAAGGTCCCGAAGACCTCGGGACAGGGCCGGGTTTCGCCGCCGCTCATCGTCACCAGGACATAGCCGATCTTGTGAACCCCGGCGGTGATGTTGCCCGGCGCTCCCGGCTCGGTTACGACTGCCGGAGCGCTCATCGGCGCGGGGAAGGCGTTGTGGGCGAAGGCCGAGGAGGTGAAGTCGAGGATCTTGACCTGGCCGGTTCCGGCTCCGGAGGAGTTGTAGCCGCTGAAAAGGGCTCGCTTGCCGAATTCGGCCATCGAGATCCCGGCGGCTTCTTGCGAGAACAGCAGGTAGGTCTTCCCTGGGGTGAGCCCGCTGACGTTGCTGCTCAACACCCGGAGCTTGCAATGGTTCCCTGCTTCGAAGTAGACCAGGACCGAGAAGTCCTGAGTAACCCAGTGATAGATTGCGGTCACCCCGCCAAGGGTGCTGAAGAAGCTCGTGTGTCCCGCCCTCGATCCTACCTTCCCTGGCCGGAAGCGCACATTGCGGGCGTTGAGCGCGAACTCCGGGCTCTGGTCGCCAGGGAGCGAGCGCCAGCCACGGAAGGCAGGAAACGAGAACTTGCGGTAGTCGATCAGGGACATCGGAGAGGCCGGTTTCCGGCGCGAGGCCGATTTGTAAAGTTAGAGTTAGTTCCTTGCCCGCCTGCGATAAGGCGGAGGCTGAAAAGTGATTCTCTGGAGACTCCGGAGATAACCAGCGACGAATTCAGCGAGATGGTAATTGGCCTCGGCGGAGAGGTCCCCGGCTCGGGATCGCTGATCCCCCGGCCCGGCAGCCTTTTGCGCGGTGCGGGCGATGAGGAAGTTCCGGATGCCTTCGATGCCAATGACTCCCGAGGCCGGAGCCTCTCCGTTGGAGTAGTAGGAGATCTTGAGCTGGCGCGGGGTGGTGGCCCCGACGAACCGGAACACGCCATCCCATACGTACTCGCGGAGCCTCTCCATGGGCGGGCGCTGGCTCAGGTAGACCGGCGCTTCGAGCAGGAGGAACTGCTCGCGGCTCTGGACTGCCTTGCCATCCGGGGGAGTGTAAGCCACGGAGGCCGTGGAGCCGTTCAGCGAGAAAGTATCGGCGTCCAGCTTGTCCACAAACCACCGGCCATTGACCTCGGTCCCGACTTTCGACAGGAATACTTCGTCCCCGTCATTGAAGGGATGGCCGATGGCGGTCACGACGACCGGCGTGGCGGCGGTGGTGCTCTGGACCGCCACCATTGTCAATCCTCCACGTTCCCATACAAACTCCGGCTCCAGGATGTCCGTCACTCCGAGTTGCAGCGGCGTGAGGATGTTGGTATACGCCGGGAGGACGTGATAGACCTCCGCCCTCAGCCTCATCACGCCCCGGTTGCGAAGGGCGGTGATGGCTTCCTGATAGGCGCTTTCGTAGAACGGGGCGATGCGAGCGTTGGTCAGGAACTCGCCCTCCGGGTCCCCAAGCTCCGCTCTCACTCCGTCAAACACTTTTTCCACGGTGAGGGGCATTTACCGGCTCCGGGGTTTTGATGTCCGTTACGTCCCGCAGGCAGACCTGGCACACCAGCGCCTCCTCGGGGATCTCCGAGACACACCACTTGCACTTCTTGAGAACTTGCTGCCTGTAGGGCTTCAGCCACCGCGCGTTCTCGCGCCCGAGCCATCTGGCCGCATCGCGCATTTCGTCGGTGATCGCGCGCCCCATGCCCGCACGGTCGAGGTCCTCGGCCAACTGGAACAGATAGCCGAAGTAGGCCTCCTGCGCTTCCTTGAGCCTGGCGATCTGGTCTTCGAGTTTCATACTCGAATCGCGGACGGCAATCCCCGGCCCGCTGAAGCCCGCCGACGCGCCGATGACATTGGTGGTGAATTCCCTGACGATATCCTTTGCGACTTCGGCAGCAGGGATATACTCGGGCTTGTCTCCGATGTCTACGCCGTAGTAAGTCGGCTGGAAGGCCCCGCTGATTTCGACCAGGACGTGGCCGCCTACCGGCGCTGCGGGAATCACATACTCGTGGAACCCGGCTCCTCGCTTCGGGCTCCAGTTTCGGGACGTCTTAAGTGGTTTGGGGAACACGGAGATCAGCATTACCGTGTCCGTTGCCACTGTTGGTGCTGTTGTAGATGACATTGCTCTCCTTCTTAGTCACGCTCGGGAAGCTAACTCCACCGGAGCGCTTGCCGGGGTCGTTCCCGAAGGCTGTGCAGGCATCGAGGATCTGATCGTGAATCCGATTGAAATATGCCCTCTCCTCGCGCTCTACGTCGTCGGTGAACTCCTGCTCCAGATCGGCCAAAGACTTGCCCCTGGAGTAACGAATGCATTGGATGAAATACTCGGTCACATCGAGGTTCGGGACAAAGCCCGGTTTCATGATCTTGTTAGTCGGGAAGTAGTAGCCCTGAGGGGGCCAGACGACATGGGAGCCGAATTGGCGATGAAACGTTATCGGGTCCATGTACTGCCAGTAGCACAAGGCCCAGCGGGGGCCGAGATGCGGGAAGGCCGGAACTTCCTCGAAATTGGGCTGGGGAATCCAAATCTGGATCAGCGATCCATCGTCCTTCGCGCCGCAGGTATGGAGCTTCCAGTCGTCCTTCCCGACTTTGTATCTGAGGTGCCGGAGAGTGGGGAGGAAGACCCACTTGTAGAGCGGTTCTCCAAAGGGGTTCCTCCCCACGTCCTCAAGCAGCTTGTTGCAGCGTTCAATCTGGGTCATTGCGGAAGTCAGGCAGTGGGAATCGTGAGGCCGCTCAGGAAGCCCTGGGCTCCGGGGTCATCCGTGTGCCAGTCGCTGTGGAGTTCGAGATACATCAGAATCCCGGCAGCCACGCCGCCGCTCGTGCCGCGAAGCTCGAACACGCGCGTGTTGCCGACACTGTACCAGTCGAGGTCCTTGAGGACCGCGCGGCCCCAGTGCTTCAGGTTCAGGAAGTCGATCCTGGTCCTGTCCTGATGCTTGTCAACTACAGCCCTGACACCAGCGAACTGGAAGTCCCGTGCCCGCTTCGGGACGATATCGATCATCCCGTCCTTGGCACCGCGTTGCCATTCGGAAATGGCAATCCCGGCCTTGTACCAGGCGGCGCGTTGCTTCATGTGGAAGACGGCCACCAGTTCGCCAACGTCGTCCCGGCGCTGCTCGATGGCATCCAGCAGCAGCATGCCGTGAATGCCCTGAAGCGGGCCGTTGACCGCGATCCAGTTGCTGACAATTTCGGGGTTGTCCGACCGGCTCAGCGAAAGCAGGTTGCCGGTGGTTGCCGTGGAGAGAAAAGCGGGGATGCTCTTCTTCCAGGTCGGAGAGGCTCCGGAGACGCCAGCGAACAGGAGCTTGTCGTCGTTCGCTGCGTTATCGACCACGCCATCGAGAGTGACGGTGTTGCCGACGACATCGACAGCCGCCACCCGGAAGGTGTCCGCGCCGGCCGCAGTGGTCTTCTGCGTGCTGAGGTCATTGGAGTAGACGCAGACCGGCATCTGCCGCCGGATCAGTTGCGTGCCGAATGCAGTGTCCAAGGTGTAGATGGTCTTGCCGCCGGCCGCTGCCGTGGCGGTGGCAGTACCGATCACGCCCGGAGTGGGGCAGTGCAGGCTGGCGTCTTCCTGCGCCTGGAGGCTCTGCATGGCCTTTGCCATGGTCAAAGCGAATGCATTCTTGACGGCCTGCTCGGAAGTGGCCGTCGCGTACATCTGCAGGTTCGAAAGTTCGATTGCGAATACGATGGGGAAGTAAGTGGTGACGTAGTGCTTGGTGATCGGCCCCGAGCCACGTCCCATGTCCCCGCCGTCGAGATTGAAGGTGCGGTAGTCACCGCCATAGCTGACGATGATCGGAAGCCTGTAGTCCCTGGTGGAGACTCGCTCGACTTCCGCCCGACGCTTAATCTCGCTGTAGAGAAAGTTGGAGGTTTCGAACAACTCGGGCAGGGCCTTGCGGACCCGTTCCTGCTGCAGCGAAACCACATCGGCGTTGGTAGGCATTGGATGATACCTCGTAAGAAAGCAGCCTCGGGCTCCCGAGACTGGATGATAGGGAAAGCGGTTCCGATGGTTAGCCGAGCAGCGACTTCACCATTCCCTCTACGTCTTTGGCCTTCTTCGCCTCTTCGTACTTGGGATTGGTGATCGCCGGGCGGGTCGGCCTGCCACCGGGGGAAACGTCGGTGCGTTGTGCGGACTGCTGTGCCCTTCGGTGCTGGTCCGCGTTCGCCTGAACGAACCGCTTGGAGGCGTGCGCGATGATGGCGGGCTTTGCGGCCGCGATGGCCCTCTCTACCCGGTTCGCGAACATTTGCACGATTTCCTTGCGATCGTCGGCTGACATATGCCGTTGGGCTTGACTGAAGCGAAGGTTGACGCGCTGCCGGAAGATCCTGTCTTCGGCAATCGCCTTCTCTACTGCCTGGCGAAGCTCGGTGAGCGCCCCCTTCCACGTGAGCGGGTCCTCTTTCTGGAGCCGCGCGATGGGTTTGAGAGCGTCCAGGATTTTCTGATTGAAGGTGCTCCGGATCTCGGAGTAGGTTCCTTCCTGGAAGTCGTTCCAGTCGGCCTGCCACCGCTCCTCGAGCTGCCTCCGATAAGCAGCCTCTCGCCGCTCGATCTCCTGCAGCCGAGGATCGACTTTCTGGGCCTGGATCTGAGACGGATCCCGATAGGAATCGTTCAGGAACCAATCGAGGAACTGGGCGGCGAAGAGATACTTCGCGGCGCTGGAGTTCTCGTCGTTCTTCTCGGCCTCGGGAGCGTTGGCGAATTGCCTGTAGAAGTGATCCACGAGGTCCTGGGTCACGATCTCGGCCACGGCGTCGTAGGCATCGGGATAGCGAACCTTGGACTGCGTTATGAACTCACGGCCCAGCATCGGGAGACTCTCGGGGGCATGCTTGGCCCAATAGTCGAAGAAGGCTTCCACCTTCCCGGCAGCCAGGTCGTTGTGCATGGCATCGAGATCGATGGCCTTCTCGGCGTTGGCCCGTACCTCATCGACGGTGCCGATCTCGCGATAGGCCTTGGCTTCCTTGTAGGCCTCGTTGAGGAGCTTGCCCTTTTCCGGGGAGTAATGCCACTCCTTTTTGCCCTTGAAATCGACTACCTTGGGAGGCCCGATTTCCGGGTCGTACTCGATCTCCGGCTGTCCCGGTTCCCGAGTCCCCGGTTCGGGCTCGGCAGCCGGTTCCGGTTCCGCAGCCGGTTCTGCCGAAGGCTCGGCAGCCGGTTCCGCGGCAGATGTCGGCTCGGCGGGCGCGGCAGGCTCTGTCGGCACTGCCGGTTCCGAGGCCGGTTCGGTCGAGGGACTTACTCCGCTCGCCGTTGGATCGCCACCGGGGTCCTCGCTTCCGAGGATTCCCATGATGGTGTCGGGAGTTACTTCACCTGGAGGCATAATGGTCCTTTCTCCTTCGAGATTGGGATTGAGTTGCAGGGCTAGTGCAGACTACAGCAGACCGCAGAATAGGGTCAGTGCAGACCGCAGAATAGAGAGCGCTAAGAGGCCGAGAGTTCCGGCTGCGCCGGTCGCGGAGGAGCGGGCTCGAACGGCTTAGCGGAAAGCTCCCCCGGCTGTGGCAGTCCCGATGCCGGAGGCGATGCCGGAGGCTGCTGGAGACGCCGCTCGTGGGCTTCCCCGTAAGCGATGACGTTCGACCAGCCCTGCGGATTGTCCTTTGCCGCTCGGCGACCGGGCTTCGAGATCGCCCAGGCCTTGATGGCGGCTACCCAAAGCTCGGAATTCTCGGCCCACTCGGGCTGGATGGAGGGCTCGAGGAATCCGGTTTCGGGATTGTCCACCGGAGCTTCATTGAGCAGTAGCCGGATCTTTTCATTCACGGCCTCAACTTCGTCCGCGTGCGGGACCTTGAGGCCGGTCATCCCGAGCAGGTCCTGGATGAGCTGGGCGTTCTCGGGATGGAGGAGCCCGAGGAGCCCGGCAGCGGTCGGGCCTTTTTCGAGCAGGAAGAGAATTCGATCCGCTCGCTGTCCAGGCGTGATCGGGATGGTTTCTTCAACCTCGTAGTGCCAGTTGTCCTGTTCGAGACTGGCGAGTTCGGTGATTTCTTCCATGCCGCCGTCGCCAGGGGCCTGGATGGTCGAGGGGCCGTAGCGGGCGAGCTGGCGGACGCCGTTCTTGAGCAGAGTGGCGACGAACTCCCGGACTTCGTCCCAGGAGATGGAAAGCTGCATCATCGCCTGGTTCCGCTTGCCCTCGTACTCACGGGCGGTGGTTTCCTGGCCGCTGTCGCCGCCGAAGATCATCCTGGTGACTCCGGCCACCTCGCGTACCGATTCATGCACGGCCTGAGCGAATGGGAGGGCCTGATCGGACATCTTCGCGACCGGGGCCTCGCGCATGGCTTCCCTCAGCGCCCCGCTTGCGCCGGGGACGGTGGGGACGACTTCCGCCGGTCTGCGGGCTCGGGAGCGGAGTTGCTCGAAGTCGATGACGGTAGGATCGCCGAGCATCCACGGGATGGCGCGTTCCAGGGTTTCCACGCCGATGTTGAGAATGGTATTGACGATGTCCTGGACTTCGATGTGATCCAACGACATCGGATCGCAGTAGAGAAAGTCCGAGGTTTCTGGATTGCAGGTCGCCCATACTTCATCAAGCCTTTCCGGTTCCAGCTTCAGGATCTTGTCCTTGACTCGAGTAACCTTGAGGCCCTCGGGGAAGTGCTCATAGAGCAGCCCTCGCACCTGCTCGTCCTGTACAAGCTCGAACATCTCCGGCCTGAGCCAGTAGCGGGTGTAGGTGATGAGGTTCTTCCGCGGATAGAAGGCCCCGAAGGGAGAGGAGATGGATTGCCGGGCCTGGACTCCAACATCGCCAGAGGAGCCGGAGTCGGCGCTGGCTTCCGAGCTTTCGAAGAACTCGCGCAATTCGGGATAAGCCGCCATCAACCGGCCCTTGTGCTCCTCGTACTCCAGCTTCAAGTAAGGAACATCGGCCAGGTTGCGGGAGTAGAAGGGCACGGTGACGTGGAGGACGGAGAAGAGATGGCACTCGACTCTTCCATTCGGATATTCTTCGAACCCGTCCTCGACTGGAACCGGGGCGGTCTTGGCGTCCTCGAAGTCCGCATAGGTCAGAGGGGCTCCGCACTCGATGCAATTCCCGAGGGCCGCGTCGGGCTCGGGAATGAAGGCCCCGCACTGGCGGCAGCGATATCCGGCCTCGGAAATCTGCTGCTCCTCCAGCCGGAACTTCGGCTCAAGTCGCGAGCCGTACTTGTACTTCGAGGCGACCCAGGGAGTATAGGCGAAGACGGTCCCGACTTTCCAGAGCATCATCGCCACCTGGCGCTGGACGCGCTTCATCCGCCACCAGGCATAGAGGAGCCGGGCCGCCGCATCCGCCTTGCGCTGATTCGCGATGGACTGCTCATCGGACTCATCGTCCGCTACTGCCTTGACGTTCGGGGCGCGGTTGCCGATGACGGCGGCGAATTTCCTCCCGTCGCCCTTGACGATGTTCACTTTGTAGTCGTAGTAGCCCTCGTCCTCTTCGCCGGAATGAATCGGGCTGCCCACCGGCATGTAGTCGATGGCGTTCCCGTAGAGGTGATAGACGAGGTTCTGCTTGCCGTCGTAGTAGTAGCAGGCCTTCCTCGCCCTGAAGTACTGCTGGATCTTCTCGGGATCCACGTCCGCATCGACATGCTCCTTAGTGAGCTTCAGCAGAGGGTCCTTGAGGATCGTCAGCAGTTGCTGGGGGCTAAGCTGTTCCATGCCTTCAGCAAGCTTAATCATGCAGTGATCTCCGCTTCCTCGCTAAGACGGGCCTTCAGGTCCTTGAAGAACTCCCGGTTCTTTTCATCGACCAGCCGGTGGATCGGGATCCGCGACGAATAGATCGGATCGATCGGTTTGCCAGGGAGCTTCGGACGCGAGGAGTCCATGAAGTCCTTGACGATCTTCAGCAGGTCGTCCTGAAGCCGGGCAAGGTCGTTTTTGGCCTCGATGAAGCGGTCCTGCAGGAAGGCCTTCTCAACGCCGAGTTCGCGGACACTGATCTTGTAGGCATCGAGCTGGTCCTTGAGGCCGTTGCGTTCGACCTTCAACAGCGAGAGGTCATTGGTGAGTTCCTCAACCTTGGCCTGAAGCTCGACGATCCTCGCCAGAGCTTCACGATAGTGTTTGAAGAGCCGGAGGAATTTCTCGATCATCAGATTCCCAATCGCGTGACGATGAGGTCTACGATGCGGGTAGCGATCTCGCGCACGTCATCGTGCGAGAGCCCGAAGTCGTCGGCAATGGCTTGAAGGTCGTCGGTTCCCTCGTCCCCCTGGGACTGGGCGGGCCGAGTGGGCTGGGCGGGCTGGGTAGGAGCAGATTGTTGTGCTGGCGGCTGCTGCGCCGGTCGAGGTTCCGGCGGCTCTGCCAGCGGAGGCCCTCCAGCCTTCTGATCCGGTCCCGGCCTGCCGCCGCCAGTGATAATAATCGCGAGCCCGGCCTTGCCCTTCTGATCCTCTCCCGCCGCCGGTTTCTTTGCGCCCGGCCTTTCAGGCATCGGGCGATTACGATTACGTGTTCTTGAAAAGGCTGCCATGGATTAAACTCCCTCCGAAGTCGATAACCTTGGGCCTCCGGTGGCTCGACAGACGAGAGAACTTTACCGGAGTTACTTTCTTGTGATCTTTGCGATATTGCTGTTCGGCATGCCTGGCGACCATATAAGCGACGGTGGGATCAACATTGCCGTGGTACTTACTGGAGAGTTGCGCGAGCTTCTCCATCACGTAGACCGACTCCGGCGCTGCGTTCTGCCGGAGCTTGTAGGCCATGAGGCCGTAGCGGAGAGAGTCCGCCGCGTCGTCTCCGCCTTCGCCGTTGATCGCATGAATCTTCAGCGCGTCTTCCGGATTCGGCCCCTCCGAGTCGAACACCAGGGTCTGGAGCTGCTCGATGAGGTGTTCGCAGCAGTCCCAGATCTGCAGCTTCGGAAGAACGTCTGTCTCGTTCGGGAAGATCTTCCGGAACCGCAGGAAATCACGGACGTTCATCCACCCGGCTACGCGGGCATTGGAGGCCATCCGGATCACGATCCTGGGCTTGGAGTCGTTGAAGACCGGTCCTTGCCCCAGTTCCGAGTTAACGAGATGGGCCGTACCCTTCCCCAGCGCCTCGTCGATTCCTTCGGCGATCTGTTCTGCCTGGGTCGGCCCCACATCGGTCTTCTTGAACGTAGAAGGATCGAGCGAGAGGCTTAAGAAAGGCTGCGGCATCCCCTGCAAGTCCGCCGCGCTCATCCGGGCGAGTTCAGCGCCCAACTCCCTCGATCCCATCTGGCGGACGTGGAGTTCGCGATAGACGTGGACCTGGCCATTCGGATGCTGGCAGTACCAATGGAACGAGGCCGGGTGATCGAAGCCCCAGTCACCCGACATCCAGCGGTGCCACCAGGGTTCGAGCTTGACCGCGCCTTCCGGAATAACGTGGTTCGCCCACGGGCACTCTTCCGCTTCCGAGCCGATGGGCCCATAAGGCCGGAACTCGGGGAAGTACTGCCCGAGGAAGGCGTCCCAGTCGCCGTAGCGCCATGCCCGGCGGATCGCATCCGGCAGGGAGTCGAGGAACTTGATATAGCCGGGGTCGATCTGCGCCAGCAGCGGGTTGTCGTCCACGGTGGCCGGAATGAAGATCCGCCAGTTGCCATCCGGTCCCTGGAACGGGATTCCCGGCTGCCGCTTGTTCCCCTTCTCGTCGACAACGAACCTGGCCCGGACCCAGGCATGTCCGGGGCCTCCGGGGTTCGCCGTGAGGAAGATCTGCGCCGGGAGTTCGGGGTACTTCGAACGGCAGGAGCCCAGGATTCTCTCATACATTTCCTCGACCGGGATCAGCGTCAGCTCCTCGACCACCAGCCGCTGATATTCATGGCCGACGTACTTGGTGTAGGCCGAGCGATCTCGAAGATGGCCGGTGTAGATCCTTGCGCCGCTGGGGAAGTGGAACTCCGCTGGCCTGCCGACCTTCTTGGCCCCGAACTTCGAGTAGATCGCCTCGGCGCGGTCCACCCAATACTTCAGGTCGTCCACGTGCCGCCGGAGAACCAGCGAGCGGTAGTAGGGGTACTTGAACTTCCCGGCGTCGTCTCGAGCGATGGCAGGGATCGCGGCCCATATGATCCCAGTCTCGGTTTTTCCGCCGCCCCTTGCGCCTCCGTAGAAAATCTCCTTCTCTTGACGGGAGAGCGCGAACGTCTGAGGGCCGCGTTGGGGCTCCCAACGGAAGCGATCCATTACTTCCTACGAGATTGAATGCCTTTCGAGAGATCGCCCTTGATGAAGTTCTCCAGGACCGGCGGGATGACCTGTTTGCAGGCGGCTGCGTTCTCCAGGATCGAAATGATCTCGGTCACGCAGAAGAATCCCGCGGTGCCGATCACTAGATCCACGGGGAGGGAGCCGGTTACCAGGTAGCGTTGAATGACCGCCGCCACCCCCACGAGGATCAGCATGAGCGATTTCTTCACCATCCCCTAGGCTCACTTCCGATGAGATCGTCCTGTCGAAGACCGACCGGAGAAGCCCGGAGAGGATATCCAAGGCCATGAGAATGAACATGGCCTTGATAACGGGGTCGAGGTTCATGACCATCGCGACCGCGCCGCCGACAAGGCCCTTAACCCAGGTAGGTACGGATTCCCACATTTTATTCCTCCGGTGGGACATATTCGAACGCTCTGATATCGAACATGGACTCCTGCAGTCGCGGCACTCCGTCTTTGTCCTTGCTGGCACCAGAGGGGACTCCCGTCCCCTATTCCCCTTGCTGTACAATGATCAGTTTTGGTCCACCTGGAACGATGTAATCGACGGTGAGATATGGGTATCCTTGATTGGATGTGATTCGTGGACCCCACAACCTGTAAGTCGCGCCTGTGTTTTGGATGGAATAAATATAACCGTTTAGCGCAGCACGCAAGTACGTAAAACCCGATTTGTTGATATATGTGGCAGGATTGCTGAGTGTAATAGATTTCCAACCGGTAGTCTGGTCGGTGATCAAGCCAGATGCGTTGAACGTCAAGCTTGAAGGAGCCCATCGTCGCTGGTATTTAAAATCTGCTTGGGTCGGCGGCCACGCTGCCGGAACAATCCAGTCCCACCCTATACCTCTTTGCGTTTTGTTCGTACCATAGGCGTAAAC
>Ga0116169_1002690_pt1 | contig 12697 bp, 9 predicted proteins | sample AD_UKC130_MetaG_FD_89796 | JGI IMG/M metagenome (GOLD analysis project Ga0116169, IMG submission 89796) | Active sludge microbial communities of municipal wastewater-treating anaerobic digesters from Canada - AD_UKC130_MetaG | ecosystem: Engineered > Bioreactor > Anaerobic > Digestate | place...
CATAAGTATTATACCCAGACTCGGTGCTCTAGTCAAAGAACCAAATCTCAAATACCAGAGATGACATATTCATCGGGTAATAGTCTCGATTACTCACTGACATTTTCAGCGGGTATTGACAACTTTTTTCAGCGTAAAACCTTAAGGAAAAAAGCCCTGCTGCAGGTCTTACAGACCCCTAACACATGTGGACACACGGGAAAAGCTTACCATGCAAGGTAAGCTTTTTGGAAGGAGTATAAACGTATTTTTAAAGAGTCAATCAGAAAGGAGGTGGTTTTCATGTGCCTTATTGGACCTCGCGGAGGGAAAAAGGTTACCTTACTCTTCCCATCCCCATAGAAAGGTCTCCTCCCGTAACAAAGAGGTGATTGGCAAGCTTTTCCGGTGCTCTGAAGTACTCTTCAATATCGTAGCGCAGAATCTGGGGATGGACCCTTGTGGACTTACCGTTAACATCAATTACATAAAACTTTTCGCTGGATTTCTCCTGGACCACATCTAGAGAAAGCTCCACATAAGGACCGTATACTTTGGAAATCACGGAGTGGACCTTGATTGCCAAATCTTCCAAAGCCTTTTTGTCTTTTTCGCTGAGGACCCGCCCGGTCTTGATGATGCGCTTCGGCGTGCTGGTATACAGGAAAGGCCATCTGGACGTTCGTGCCGCAATGAGAGTCACCCGCGGGTGGGGATCTGCTAGAAGGTGTAGGCGGAAGTCTGCAGGCTCGCCTTTGTAGTAGATAGGCTCGATCCCCCGCTGCAGAATATAGCCGTTTTCTTGGATGGCTCCTAAAAGCCACTCTATCTCATTCGCAGAGTAGGTATGCAAGGTGTCCGAGGTCGATGTGTAGACAGTGTAGTCCTCGCTCTGCTTTTGTACGATAAACATATCCTGGCCGAAAGAGCCCCGGTCCGGTTTTAGGTAGAACAGGCTAAATATCCGATAGGCCTTTTCAAATGTGCCGGAGAAAGTCTCCGGCACAGCGATGCCATTTTGAGCCAGTATTTTTGCCACCTGGCTTTTGGAAAACTGAGTTATCGGATTAATGAACGCCGATCGGGGCAGCCTGCTTCTGTTTTCCGGCCGGCTGGGATAGGTGCGATCGAAGACGAAGTTCGGCTTTGGCAGCTTGAGGTGGTGCCATTCTTCATCGAAGTAGTAGCCATTAATCTGCTGTTTTGTCAACTGGCTTTCGTCAAAAACGTAGCTTAAAACCGACCCCTTCATAAAGTACCGGATGAACCTCTCGGCGCTTTCGTCGTCCAAACCTCTTGCCATGATCCCCAATACCGGTCCTGCAGAGATTTCGCTTCCTATCTTTCTCACAGTTATTTCTCGTGAACTAGGAAGATAAAACGATTTGACGATTAAGATACCACAACTCTTCTTATTTACCACCTGTACCTTCTCGGCTCCCAGGTAGATTTCAAACTTATCAGGGAGCCTTGTAAGGAAAGTACGATTCAGCTCAATCTGGTTTTTTGTCCATCTGCCCCGTACCATCTGCATGTTAAACGCTTATGAAGTAGGTAACTGAAAGTGTGCTTGTAGATCCCGGATGACCCTCGAAAGTAATGGTGACATCCTCGCCTATCGGCCCTCTCAGGGGGCTGTTGAAGTACCGGCTGATGAAAGGATCGGTTTCTGTGAACTCCTGCCAGAGCACAGTTCCACCTTCAGACTCGATGGTGAGGAGTTTCCCTGGGTCGGCAGAAGGTGCGTTTGCTGCCCAGATTTGCGTAATGTGGACTCTGGCTCCAGGAGCGCCAACGGGGATGGTGATCACGGAGTTTTCGCCGACCTCACTGGTGACTGAGATGCCGTCGCTAGGTGGGCAGCATTTCACTTTAATACCCAAAGCTTTCTACCTCCTTTCAAAGCTAAAATATGCCCGAAGGAAAGTTTTGCTGCGGGTAGATAGGTTCAACTCAAATGTAGGTTACTTGGGGTTTTTAGCACAGGCAAAAACTCTCCTAAGTCTTGCTCAAAGTGGTGATCATCCTGCAAGGACCTTGGAGTAGACCTCCAAGGTGCGCTCAACCATTTGATCAAGGGAGTAAAACCTTTCCACAAGGGACCTGGCTGCACTACGGCACTTTTTAAAGAACTTAGGTTTTTTTAAGAGGAGAAGGTCCTTCAAGATTGCATCTCTGCTGGGCACATCTCCCGTTATACCGCTTAGATCAAGGTTTTCCGGGGATACTTCAGCGGTGGTGATTAGACCGTAGTAGTTCTCTCCCAAAACGCCACAGGCAAGCCCGAGAGCCATTCCTTCCCTGATGGTCCTGCCGCAGGCAAAAAGCACGTCAACCTGCTGCATGATTGGCAAAAGTTCTTCCTGCCACCCCACAAAAACGGCGTTTCTCCCCAGCGGAACCTCTCTATCTGAAGCCACAAGAAGTAGTAAGCCTGCTTTCTGAACCGCAGCTGCCAAAGCTTCGAGCCCAGGCACTTTTTTCGCGGTGAGCCTTCCGGCATAGAGCACTATGAGGGGTTTGCTCGGCGCTTTGTCTGGAGTGGGCTTATACTTTTCAAGATCAACTCCATTTGTGATCAGCACCGTCTTTTCCTGGAGCTCATCTGGGAGGCCTTCTTTGGTCCTTCTGCCAACTGCGATCAGAGCGTTGGCTTTTTCAAGCCTCTGATCTGCCCTTATGCCAAGTCCGTGAATGGTAAAAACCACAGGGACGCCGTAGATCTCCTTCCAGCGCACCGCTAAAGCGTAAGTCCAGGAGGAATGAGCGTGGACAATATCCACATTAGGGAGAAGTGTCTTTGCATCAGATCTTGTGAACACCGGAATCCCGTTTTCCGCCATGGTTTTGCGAAACTCTTTGGCAAGGCGTGGATAGGCCTTCTCGCCGATAAGCATAAATGAAACCTTTACACCCTTGCGTTTAAGTCCAACTGCAAGCTCTATGGTGTGTGTGGTCTGTCCTCCCTGAAAGAGAATGTTAACCAGTAAAACATGCATAACCAGCACCTCTCTAAAGGCTATGCAATCCTTTTCCGGGAGTGTATGGCTCTGAGGTCTTCTTCCGATGTATTAGAGCCCCGAAATTGAGCCAAACTATTTTTACAGCCGCACTTATACTTGACCGATCTGCTGCAAAACCTCGTCACACTCCGCTGGTGTGCATATCAGGTTACATAGATTTACCACTGTCTTCGGCTGGTATGTTTTTTCTAGGGATGCTAAAACTAAAAACAAAGCACTCCATCAGAAAGGAAGACTCCTCAAATGAAAGCGACAGGTATCGTGCGTAGAATAGATGACCTGGGCAGAGTCGTTGTACCTAAAGAGCTCCGGGATTCACTGAAGATTACCGAAGGCGACACCATTGAAATATTCACCGCAGAAGACGGCGAGATAGTTCTTAAGAAATACTCTCCGATGGCTGAGCTCAGCAACGTGATGACCAGTTACGCACAGACGCTGAGCAGTGCCGCCGGAGCCAGTGTGATCATTACCGATAAAGACACCGTTGTGGCTACCAGCAATGTGGATATGGATATCAATCAGAGGCCTGTCGGCGACCGGGTCAAGCAGGTCTTTGACGAACGGAGAACCATCGCATTCAAGAGCAACGCGCCCAGCGAAGTAGTAGACTATCCCGAATTCGATAATTTCAAATCAAGAAACTTCATTGTGACTCCGGTAATCTCTCCAGCAGGAGATTTTCTCGGCACGGTTATCCTTGCCTCTGAAAGCGAACTCTCCGATTTTGAATCGAAAATCGCCGAAACCGCTGCTAGCTTTATCGCCAAACAAGTTGAAGTGGACTAAACCCAAAAACAAAGAGCAGGCGCTTTGAGCTTTAACTTTGACAGACCGTTGACCTAGTGAACTGTCTGTCTTAAAAAAGCAAATCGCTGCCTGCTCGTTTTTTTAGGTTGCAATCGGTTTCGGTTTAGCTCTCCACCCTACTTCTGCCAGGGTAATACTGCCTTCGCTTTAAAAATGCCCTTTTTCAAAGCCTCCATGTGCCTGTCCTTCACCGAATGGAGGGCAAACAGCACCGTGCCAGGCGCTGCTTTGGAGACTGCATAGATCTGCCTTGCAAGCTCCAACGGAGAAAAACCCATGAAAGGTCCAAGGCCGGTGTAGACCGGGATCTGGGGATTGAGGTCTTTGGCAAACTCCGTCATCTTAACTACGTACTCAGTATCGGTGGAGTAGATCATAGGTGTCAGGTAGTCCAGCAGTCCTTCTTCCAGCCAAAGGGCCCAGTTCTGCCCTTTGCTTGCCCTTGCGTGCTCGAGCTCTGGGAAAATCGCTGTAGACAGTAAAACACCTGGAAACTCTTTTCTTGCCCGGCGGACAAAGCGGGTGATATTGTCTTCACGAAACTTCAGCCACAGAGCCCACTCCTGGCTGTCTTTGGTAAGTTCCAGAGCATCGAGACCGGTCTTTTCTTTGAAAACCTTCACTGCACTGTCGCTGAAGCTGAAAGCCTCATTGAAACAGGCAGTCTCGCCGTAGCGGATGTAGTCCAAGTGCAAGGCTGAAAACCCGTAGGTGTGCAAAAGCTCTTTGAACAGGGAGATCAAGAAGTCCTGGACTTCGTCAAGAGCCGGCTCCAGCCAATAGAAGCCCCGCTCCACGTTGGACTGGAGTTTGCCGTCTCGCCTTTTCCCAAGCCACTCTGGGTGGAGATCGGCCACAGACCCCTTCTCACCGAAGCCTGCAAAGAAGCAATGCACCCACGGATGGATCTCAATCCCCGCCTTATTGCACTCTTCCTGCCACACGGCTAGTGGATCCCAGCCCTCATACTGAGGCATCTGGGTGGCAAACTTTGACGGGTAGATGGTATACCCGTGGTAGTAGACTTCTAGAAGCAGCAGGTTGAAGCCGCTGTCCTGCAGCCTCTTCACCGTTTTCCTGATCTCGTTTGGGGTTTTTTCCGTCTGTTCGTGCCAAATACCCCGTACCTCTACGGTTCTGGACGGCAGACTCTTCAGATACAGGTCTTCGATCTCTGATCTTGTGGTTGGAGCAGCGCTCGAGCTGGAAAGAATCCCCTCTTCTGCCATCTTCTCCGCTAAGATCCTTGCTCCGTCTCTTTCAGTCGTCTCATCGGTTAAGACCTTGATCTCGTCGTTTTCCAGGTACACTCTCGATCCGTACCAGAGGTTCTCCTGCAGCCAATTCTGGGCCTCTCCGTGTCCGGAGACCACAAACCCGTCTTCAGGTATGCGGCTGTTGTTTGAACCAAACTCAGTCACTATGCCACCTGCCACCACAAACTCGGTACCGTATGGGTTGGTCCCGGTAGTAGGTTTACCGTAGTCTCTGGTGTAGACCACCAGCTGATCGCTACCTCTCCCTCCTGGATATGCTGTTTCAGTAGGATTGATTATCACTCTTCTCGTCTGCATGTCAGTTCCTCCGCATTCATCAATTCCCTTCGATTATACCAGACTCTACCTGTACTAAGCCCCTCCAAAGCACAAAAAAACTCCCCAAGATAGGCAGCGGACCAGTGTCCGCTGCTATCTACGGGGAGCGCAGAAAACTTAGTCGTTGAACGTTATTTCCTCTTTAACCCTTAAGGCGTGTTTGAGAACCTCATCCATGTGCCCTACAGGGATCACCGTAAGTCCCTTAAGGATCTCTTTGGGCACTTCTTTGAGATCCCGCTCATTTGCTTTGGGAATCAAGACCGTCTTGATACCGGCCCTCTGTGCTCCGAGAAGTTTCTCCTTGAGTCCTCCAATAGGCAGGACCCTGCCTCTGAGGGTAATCTCTCCGGTCATAGCAACATCCCAGCGTACGGGCTTGCAGCTGAGGGCTGATACCAAAGCCGTCGCCATGGTGATGCCCGCGGAAGGACCTTCTTTGGGAACTGCACCTTCAGGTACGTGGATGTGGATGTCCTTGTGGTCGTGGAAGTCGGGGTCGATACCCAGATCTTCTGCTCTGTAGCGGGTGTAGCTGAGAGCCGCTTGAGCCGACTCTTTCATGACGTCGCCTAGCTTACCGGTGAGGGTTAAACCGCCCTTTCCAGGGACTACGCTAACCTCAATAGAGACGATGTCTCCTCCCACAGGAGTCCACACAAGGCCTGTGGCAACTCCCACTTTGTCTTCAGTCTCGGCTATGCCGAAAGTGTAGGAAGGTACGCCCAGGTACTTCTCCAAGTTGTTTTTCGTGATCCTGATGGGTTTTTCTCTACCTGCAACGATTTCTTTTGCAGCCTTGCGGTAGAGACTAGCTAGAGTCCTCTCTAAGTTCCTCACGCCGGCCTCTTTGGTGTACTCGCGAATGATGGCAAGTACCGTCGTTTGCGAGATCTCCACGTCGCCTTCTTTTAGTCCGTGGGCCTCTAGTTGCTTGGGCATCAGGTGGCGGAGAGCGATCTGCATCTTCTCCACCTCAGTGTAGCCCGGAACTTCGATAACTTCCATACGGTCTAGAAGTGGTTGCGGTATATCCATGGCGTTGTTCGCCGTAGTGATGAACATTACTCGCGAAAGATCGAAAGGCACCTCCAGGAAATGATCCTGGAAAGCGTTGTTCTGTTCTGGGTCTAGGACCTCAAGGAGGGCTGAAGCCGGATCTCCTCTAAAGTCCGAGGACATCTTGTCTACTTCGTCCAGAAGAATCACAGGATTCTTAGACTTTGCATCGCGCATGGACTGGATGATCTTGCCGGGTAGAGCTCCTACATAGGTCCGCCTGTGGCCTCTAATCTCGGCCTCATCGCGAACTCCACCTAACGAAAAGCGCACAAACTTGCGGTTTAGGGCTCTTGCCACCGACTTTGCCAGCGAAGTTTTACCTACTCCAGGTGGCCCCACTAGGCACAGGATTGGACCCTTCATGCTCTTGGTCAGTTTTTTCACCGCCAAAAACTCCAGGATTCTTTCCTTAACCTTTTCCAGTCCGTAATGGTCTGCATCAAGGATACTCTCTGCTTTGATAATATCTATATTATCTTTGGTCTCGGTTTTCCAAGGCAAAGCAATTATCCAATCCAGGTAGTTGCGCACAACTACAGCTTCGGCGGTTCCAGGCGGCATCTTCTCCAGCCTGGAGACTTCCTTCAAGGCCTTTTCCTTGGTATCCGGACTTAGGCCTAACTTCTCGATCTTCTGCCTGTACTCCTCAAGTTCTTCGTACTTGTCTTCGTCTTCGCCGAGCTCCTGCCTAATGGCTTTGAGCTGCTCTCTGAGGTAGTAGTCTCTTTGGCTCTTGTCCATTTGCCGACGTACGCGGGTGGAGATGTTCTTTTCCAGTTCGAGAATCTCCAGCTCTTTGGAGAGAAGAACGTTAAGAAGTTCTAGGCGCTCCTTGACGTCAAAGGTCTCCAAGATCTGCTGCTTATCCTCTACCCTGATTAAAAGCTGCGATGCGATGTTGTCGGCAAGCTTTCCCGGTTCGGAGATCTCATCCAGGGACGCAACTACTTCTAGAGGAAGTTTCTTAGAAAGCTTCACGTACTTTTCAAAGAGCGACGAAGCACTCCGCATGAGGGCTTCTGTCTCCCTGTCCAGCTTCTCGTCAACGGTCAGGATTTCGATGTTGGCAGTGTAGTACGGATCGCTCTGAACGAGACTGAGAATTCGCACTCTACTGATACCCTCTACCAAAATCCGAATGTGACCTTCGGGAAGCTTCAAAAGCTGCTTAATCTCTACCAAGGTCCCAATTTCGTAAATGTCATCTATCTCAGGCTCTTTCACCCTGGCTTCTTTTTGGGCTGCAAGTATCATCATCCTGTCAGAAACCATCGCTTGCTCTAAAGCATTGATGGATCTTTCGCGACCCACTTCAAGTGGAGTCACCATGCCAGGGTAAACCAGCATTCCTCGAAGTGGCATTAACGGCCATTCTTCCCTTAAGGAGGTAATAGGCTTTTGGCTATCTTCGAGATTTCTGGAATGCATATCTTTTTCCATATAACAGCCACCTCCATTTCTTAACTCTACATTACCCGTTTACTTTGCTGACCAAACTTCCTGCAGATGCGAAAAGCAGCGCTCGGCTGCGAAATACTTCTTCGAGCATCTCTTCTACTTTCGCAACAGGAACTACCTTCAGCGGAAGGCCTTCGAAGTAGTCTTTGTAGTTGGCTTTGGGAATGAAGACCTTCTTCACACCTGCCCTGACCGCTGCATCGATCTTGGCAGGCACCCCTCCCACAGGACGGACCATGCCTCTCACGCTGACCTCGCCGGTGAAGGCATAGTCGTTTGGAACCGGTTCGTTCTTGATGGCAGAGTACAGTAGAGCTGCAAGCGCTAGCCCTGCCGACGGACCGTCTACAGGAATTCCCCCTGGGAAGTTAACGTGAATGTGGTAACTTGATAGGTCTTCCCCGATAATATACCCTAAAACGGTCATGACGTTTTCCAGCGAGGAGCGCACAAGGCTCTTGCGCCTGAGCTTCTGCCCGTAACCCTGTCCGATCTCTTCTTCTTCGACTATTCCGGTTACAACCAACTTACCTGTGCCGTTTGCCAGGTAGAAGGCCTTGGCTTCGATGTCCATCACAGAGCCCAGGTGCGGTCCGTACACTGCCAGACCGTTTACAGCGCCGACGATTCGTTCTGAAGACGCCTTTACCAGCGGCCTTGGCACGTAGTGGCCTGATGTGACTACCCACTCCACGTCTTCTTTCCTGATTCTGTCTTTACCCTCGCTGAAGGCAAGGCCTTCGGCGATCTGCACCATGTTCACCGCATCTCGCCCGGAGTAGGCGTGCTGCGTAATGACATCGATCACTTCGGGATCGTACTTTGCGCCGATCTTCTTCAGGGCGCCTTCGGCGATTCTTGCGATCTCGTCTTCGGTGAGAGCTCTGAAGAAGATCTCCGTGCACCTTGAACGGAGAGCCGGCGGTATCTCCTCAGGACTTCTGGTGGTTGCGCCCACCAGGCGGAAATCTGCAGGAAGCCCGTTTTGGAAGATATCGTGAATGTGTTCGGGGATGTTCTTGTTATCTGGAGAGTAGTAAGCGCTTTCAAAGAACACCCTCCGGTCTTCTAAAACTTTCAGGAGTCTGTTCATCTGAATGGGATGCAGCTCGCCTATCTCATCTAAAAACAAGATGCCGCCGTGGGCTTTTGTCACAGCGCCCGGCTTTGGCTGGGGGACACCTGCCACCCCGAGGGGGCCGGCTCCCTGATAGATGGGATCGTGCACCGAACCCATAAGGGGATCGGCGATGCCCCGATCGTCGAATCTAGCTGTAGTCGCATCTATCTCAACAAAGGCTGCATCCGGCAAAAACGGCGTGCCTTTTGAGTGTTTGGCTTCTTCCAGAACAACTCTTGCTGCTGCAGTTTTGCCAACTCCCGGAGGACCGTAGATGATAACGTGCTGGGGATTTGGTCCGAAGAGAGCAGCGCGAAGGGCTCTGAGTCCGTCTTCCTGACCAACCAGCTCTCTGAAGTTGGCAGGCCTCGTTTTTTCTGCTAGAGGTTCCGAGAGCGATATGGATCTGAGCCGCAGCAGCTTGTCCATCTCTTTCTGGCTCTCTTTTTCCACTGCGGTCTTGCTTCCCTGCTGGGCTTTTAAGAGATTCCAGAAGTAGATTCCGACAATAATCGAAAAAATCATACTCAGTATGACTAGAAACTGCACAAAGGCATTCATCGGCAGACCTCCTAAAACTTACTGCGTTGTTAGTATATCCATGCCTCATGCCTTTAACCTTTCCTTCGCAAAGAAAAAGAACTCCCTAAATCGGGAGTTCTCAGATTTGCTTTTTATGCAGTCTCTTCTTTTTGACTCTTTGAAACCAGCGGCCTTACACCTTCGTTCACCACTTCTTTGGTTATCCGCACCGACTTGATGTCAGGATCCGATGGAATCTCAAACATCAAATCCAGCATGAGCTCTTCCAAAATGGCGCGGAGACCGCGAGCCCCGGTCTTTCTTTCAATAGCCTTTCGGGCTATAGCGGTAAGGGCTTCGTCGTCGAAGGTCAGCTTCACGTTATCCATTTCCAGGAGCTTCTGGTACTGCTTGACAAGGGCGTTCTTAGGCTCCCTCAAAATTCTGACCAACGCCTCTTCATCAAGAGCATCCAGCGAGCAGAGAATTGGCACTCTGCCCACGAACTCCGGAATCAGACCGTATTTCAGGAGATCTTCAGGCATAACCTGCGTGAAGATCTCGCCGATAGATTTCTCTCCTGTGGCTTTGATGGTGCCGCCAAACCCGAGACCGCGCTTGCCAATGCGGCGCTCGATGATCTTCTCCAAGCCGTCAAATGCTCCCCCGCAGATGAACAGGATGTTGGTGGTATCGATCTGGATGAACTCCTGGTGCGGGTGCTTTCTACCTCCTTGAGGAGGCACATTGGCTACAGTACCTTCCAAAATCTTCAGGAGTGCCTGTTGGACTCCCTCTCCCGATACGTCTCTGGTTATGGAAGGATTGTCTGACTTGCGCGAGATCTTGTCGATCTCATCGATATAGACAATGCCGCGCTCGGCCCGTTCCACATCGTAGTCTGCTGCCTGGATCAACCTAAGCAGGATGTTTTCCACGTCTTCACCGACGTATCCCGCTTCGGTGAGCGTCGTTGCGTCAGCGATGGCAAAGGGCACGTTGAGGATCTTTGCCAGAGTCTGCGCCAGCAGCGTCTTACCGGAACCGGTAGGCCCGAGCAGGAGAATGTTGCTCTTTTGGAGTTCCACATCGTCGCTCTTCGAGCTGCAGGTAATCCTCTTGTAGTGGTTGTAAACCGCTACAGAAAGAATCCGCTTGGCCTCTTCCTGACCGATGACGTACTCATCAAGAATTTCCTTGATTTCTTTGGGTTTGGGGATGGACTGCAGAGTCTCGTCCAGTCCGTCGGCAAACTCTTCTTCTATAATCTCATTGCACAGCTCAATACAGTCGGTACAGATATACACACCTGGACCGGCGATGAGCTTTTTAACGTGTTCCTGCGTCTTGCCGCAGAAGGAACACTTCAGCTGATTTCTATCGTCACTGTACTTGGGCATTTGTGATCACCCCACTGTCTCCAGTTTTGGTGACAATCTATGATAGCTCTTTAGGATCTACCACCTGTTCTTCTATTATAGCATTATCCACTAAAAACTGGAGAGTCTTTTCAGTCTCGATCTCAGAGCGCAGGCTGCCGAGCTGACCGCTCTTTTCATAGTACTCGCGGAGCTGCTCTTTGGTCATCTGGAACTGTTCAGCCAGTTCTTCGATCCTGGCATCGAGTTCCTCGTCGGATACTTCGATACCTTCTTTCAGAGCGATTTCCTTCAGAAGGAAGTAATTCTTCACCTGATGGAGGGCTCTAGGTTTGAAATTCTCCTTGAGAGCCTCTTCGTCCTGTTCGGTACGCTGTAAATAGAATTCCCAACTGATCCCCTGATATGCAAGATTGGTCTTCATCTCCTCGAGGAGCTGTTGGGCTTGCATATCTACCATTGATGGAGGTGGATCGAAACTTGTGGCTTCGAGCAGTTTCGCCAGAATCTCGTCTTCTAGCTTATTCCGAGAGATCCGTTCGAAATTCTCGTCCAAATCTTTCTTAATCTGCTCTCTGTATTCTGCAAGAGTTTCTTTGTCGCTGACGTCTTTGGCAAACTCGTCGTCTAGCTCTGGAAGAACCTCTTTCTTGATTTCGTTAACCTTTACTTCAAATACGGTTTCTTTGCCCTGGAGGGCTTCCATATGGTAGTCTTCAGGGAAGGTCACAGTGATTTCGGACTTCTCACCTAGCTTTTTCCCCACCATCTGCTCTTCGAAACCGGGAATGAATGTACCACTTCCGATCTTTAAAGCGTAGTTCTCTGCTGCACCGCCTTCAAACGGCTCGCCGTCTACAAAACCTTTGAAGTCGAAGATAATGTGATCGCCTTCTTCAACAGTGTCGCGATCTTCTACTGCAACCAACTGACTGTGGCGCTTCTGCATCTGAGCAAGCACTTCATCTACTTCGGCATCGGTCGCTTTTGCCACTTTTTTGGTGACGTTGATTCCTTTGTACTCGGGAAGCTCGATGTCGGGAAGAACATCAACGATGATGTTGTATATGAAATCTTTGCCGCTTTCCAGCTGTTCCACGTCATACACAGGCTCGGAAAAAACTTTAACGCCACTCTCTTGAATGGCCTGCATGTAGGTGTGGCTGACGGCATGTGATGCTGCTTCGCTGAGCACATAGCCTTCGCCAAGCCTGGATAAGATAATCTGCTTGGGTGCTTTGCCTTTTCTAAATCCGGGAACGTTTACTTCTTTTGCCAGTTCTTTTAGAGCTTCATCGATGTAGCTTTTGAACTCGTCTACAGGGACTGTTACTTTGAGGGTAGCCCTGCCCCCTTCTGTTTTAACTAGTTCGCTTTTCAAAACTAAATCCTCCCTTGAAACATGCCATGTACTGCTTAATCCGGGAAATCTTACGCCTTTATATCTAAAAAAAATACTCGGTAGTAGCCGAGAGCATTAACGATTTTATGGTGCGGACGGAGGGAGTTGAACCCTCACGGAAAGTATCCACTAGATCCTAAGTCTAGCGCGTCTGCCAATTCCGCCACGTCCGCATTGTTTACCTGTTTCGTCAACATAGTGATTATAAACTACAAACTCAGAAGAGGTCAAGGGTCTAAAGCAAAAAGATCGCGTTCAAGTTTTGTAGGGATCGATGTAGTTCCTTGTTGTGCTGTGATTAAGTGATGAGCTAGTTTCTTGGCCTCTTGATGGTAGGATAGTCTAGG
>Ga0116169_1002692_pt1 | contig 12689 bp, 13 predicted proteins | sample AD_UKC130_MetaG_FD_89796 | JGI IMG/M metagenome (GOLD analysis project Ga0116169, IMG submission 89796) | Active sludge microbial communities of municipal wastewater-treating anaerobic digesters from Canada - AD_UKC130_MetaG | ecosystem: Engineered > Bioreactor > Anaerobic > Digestate | place...
AGGCGCTGTGGGGAAAAGTCTATTCTGTAACCCTGCTCTGCGGCGAAGGCATGCATGCGCTGAACGCTCTGGGGTTCTGCGGCGTAAGGACCCACATGCAGTATCTGCACGCAGAGCCCTTCCGTCAAGGAGATGAGCCGGGCCTTGGTCAGATCGAGGCCTGGTTTCTTTTTGCCTAAGCTCTCCTTGGCCCAGGCCAAGACCTCGTCGGTTACAAAGGGAGGCTGCCTGAGGAGCATGGTCCAGAAAAGGCTCTGTTTGTTAGTCACCACCCAGGATTCGGCATCCACATCACCACCCCACCACAAACCCTCCAGGGGCGGGATGACGTAATCGAAGTAACCCGCGGGGGCCTGCCCGCTTTTGGGGCTCATCTTGATCGTATAAGAAAGGCCGTAGAGGAGTTCCACCGCTCCTTGATACTCTGGGGCAGTATTGGGATCGCCCTGCCCATCTACGGCGATAAAGAGCATTTCCGGCACATCCACAATATTAGGAGTGGTTTTGGGCTGGTAGAGGTGCTTTTCTTCTTTTTTGAAGTCAAATTTGTCCGCCATGTTCTTGCCTCCCCTGTTTTCTTGGGCATATTATACCACACAGCTCAGGTTCTTAGGAACTTACGTTCGCTTAAAGGCTGGACGATCTGGGCAACATGGGGTAGAATAAAACCAACATACTTACTCAAAGAGAGGGGAGCAGAGATGGACAGCTACCAAGTTGTACTGGAGTATTTCCAAAAGGTTACTGAACCCGCAAGGACGGGAGATATTGTGGAAGCCACCGGCCTAGACAAAAAAGAAGTGGAAAAGGCCATGAACCAGCTGAAAAAGGAAGGCAAGATCGTCTCTCCCAAAAGGTGTTACTGGGAACTGCAGAAGTAAGGCAATGGACTCCTTTGCTCTCGGGCAAGGGAGTCTTTGCTTCATGGGATCAGCCTCCGGCGTCCTCCTCGTGACCCATACCCTTCCGCTCGAAAGTCGTGAAATTCTAGGATGGGCTCTCGATAGATCGGGGCGAAGAAGCGAATTGGAGGAGAAGCTGCCGATATCTGATTGCAGGACGTTTGGCGATGGTGGCGTTCCAGAACCCAGCAGTAACCTCCTGGATACGGTGTATACGATGCAGCGTCGTCGGGCGTGGGTGAGGGAATACTTGCTTGAGGAAGGTTATGAGCCAAGGTCTTTTGTTGGCTTAGCCAACCTGATCGATGATCCCACCGCCATAGCGGCCTACATACGCACCACCCTCGGTTTGTCCGACAACTGGGCTGAAGACGTACGAACTTGGGAAGACGCCTTGACCAAGATTTTCCAATGCGCGGAGAATGCCGGGATCCTGTTTGTCAGGAATGGAGTTGTGGGCAACAGTTCCCAACGTGTGTGCTGCTTTCGATGTACCATATGTGGATCCATTCGCCATGATGAGGGCGTTATCTGTGGCGATCTAGATAGTCCGCTGAATAAATATGACGAGAGGGTGCTCCCTTGCTGTACAGCAGGGGAGCTTGTTTTTATGCACTTGTGCAAGAATTAACGAACAGGCCTCGGGAACAGCGGCTGCTTCCCCTTGCTGCCGCGTATGTATTCCTGTCTACCGGTCTTAGAGGTTTTCGTCACTTGTTATGACGTTTTTGGACTGAAATTATAAATGCCAAGAAAAACAAAAATAAAGAAGGAAATACAGTGGAGGCGTAGAAACATAAATTCAAATATGAAATAAGAATTCCATATATGGAATTTTGATAGGGTGCAGAGAGATCTATGGCAAAATCCACAAATAACTCCAATAACAATCACGTTGTTGTTCCGGCTGTGAAAAACGCACTGGATATTTTTGAATTGCTCTCAACAAAGCCGGCTGGGCTTACCCTGAAGCAGATCTCGTCCACACTGGGCATTCCCCAGACATCCTGTTTTCGGGTTGTAAAATACCTTTTGAGTCGTGGTTACTTAACAATCATTTCTGAATCATCCCCTGACCGCTACACCCTAGGTTTTTCCCTATTGGACTTGGCCGACAAGATCGAACCTAAACTGCGGACGCTGGCCAAGGACGTCCTGCGCGAACTGGCTAACAGTAGTGAGATGACCGCCCAACTTGGTGTTCTGCATGGCAACGGGGTGATGTACATAGAACAGGCCTTGCCTGTGGAACCAGTGTCCATTATCGCCAAACTGCGCACCGTTCTGCCCATTAACGTGAGTGCTGCCGGTAAAGTGCTGTTGGCATATTTGCCGGAGGAAAAGAGGGCCGAAGCGCTGGCCAGCGCTGAACTACGCTGCCGGCCCGAGGAAAGGGCAGCAGTGGAAAGCAAGCTGTGGGAGGAATTCTCACAGATTCGACGCCAGGGTTATGGCACGGACTATGAGGAGTACGCCAGGGGTATCGGTTGTTTGGCCGCACCGGTGTTTGACAACACAGAGCGTGTTATTGCAGGTATAGGTGTCACGGGACACATCGCTTCCTTCAACGATGGGCACGTGTTCGCGAACCTGGTGCACTTGGTGAAGGCAGCAGCCGATAAACTGTCCGAGCTCATGAGCCAATAGGCCGATCATCAGCCTTCGACGGTCTTTGATTGCGGAGAAAAGATGTGCTTCTGGCAGTTGACACACGCTGCTCTGCTGCTGGGGGCTTAACCGAAACTACGAGGTGAGGGGGTTGATAGAAAGGGATACGGGGACAGTTTTTTGATGGTCGGAGTTGGGTGCCGCCGACCAGCACGCCTGCGGCAAGCGAGGTTCATTGTGGTAGTCTTCACAATGCCGCGCTGTTCAGCTGCCGTGCAGTGTGTGCGGTCAAGGCGCGGCAGAAGAGCATTGAGCGTGGCAGCAAGACTACTTCATTAAAGGAGGACGCACGATGTTGGGCAAGTTCAGATTGACTGCGTTGGCGGTTGTCCTGTTGGTTGTTTTCCTTTCCTGCTCTGTTTTTGCAGTAACGCCCAAGAAGGTCACTATCGGAGCTATCGTACCTACTCTGGAAGCACAGTTCTGGAATCGCTATGTGGAGTTTATGCAGGAAGGCGCCAAGGAACTGGGCGTAGAGCTGATCACGCTGAACGCGGAGAACAGCGCGGACCGCATGGTTCAGTACCTGGAAGACCTGGTTTCCCGGGGCGTGGATGGCATCATCTTCGTTCCCTATTGGGATACCGGCCGTAAGGGGATTATGGAAGCTGGACGCTACGGTATTCCTGTGATCTGCACTGACACCTATCCCGGCACCATCCAGCCCGGCGATTTTGACAACTACATCGCCTTTGTAGGCCCGAGCGACGAGAAGGCCGGCTATGCCATGGCGAAGGCCCTCTTTGCGGCAACGGAGCCCGCTGAGGATGGCAAGAAGTACATTGGCGTAGTGAACGGAACACCCGGCACGTCGGTAGCTATTAACCGCCGCAAGGGTCTGGGCAATGCTCTGGCAGAGCATCCAGAAGTAGTGGTGGTTGGTGAAGTTGTAGGTGACTTCGTACGGGATACCTCCCAAAAAGCCATGGAAGACCTGTATCAAGCCCATCCTTATCTGAAGGGTGTCTGGGCCGCTAACGGTGGTACCGCTACGGGTGTTATGGCCGCTTTGAAGGATGCAGGTGTCCAGCCCGGTAAAGATGTAATGGTTGTGGCCATGGACCTCAACCCAGAAAACGTTGATGCCGTAAGAAATGGCGAGCTTCTGTTTGACATTGGCGGCCACTGGCTGCAGGGCGGCTTTGCTCTGGTTATGATGTACGACTACCTGCATGGTTTTGAGATTCCCAAAGAGCTGGCCAGCGTAGAACTGGAACTGCTGCCTCTGACCCAAGAAACCTATGACCAATACATGGCCGACTATCCCGGCGGTATGCCTGAGTATGACTTCAGAGCCCATTCCCGGGTCTACAATCCTGATGCTCCGCCAGCCATCTTTGAGCTGAAGTATTCCAAGTAGTTTGCCAAGCACTGTAGTTAGGTCTTTCTCCAGGCAGGAACGCCCGTTTCTGCCTGGAGAATCCTATAACAGGAGGTATTATTGTGAAACTCGAGGCTCGAAATATCTTTAAATCATTTGGAGCGATTAAAGCAGTCCAGAACGTCTCTATTACCTTTGAAGGTGGAAAGGTTCGAGCCCTGGTGGGAGAAAACGGGGCAGGCAAATCAACCCTGCTCAAAGTGCTGGCCGGCGTGCACGCCCCGGACAGTGGCGAGGTTTTCCTAGATGGCGCGGCGTTCAAACCAACAAGCCTCACAGATGCGGCCAAGCATGGTGTGGCGCTGGTGATGCAGGAAACGAACATCAATCCCTGCTTAAGTATCGCGGAGAATATCTTCATCGACAGGCTCCGGGAGTTTCGCCGCAAATCCGGTCTGATTGATCGAAGGCGCATGCAGAAGGCGGCCCAAGGGTGGCTGGACTCCATTGGCGCAGATATCGACGCCCGGGAAGAGTTGAGGAAACTGAACGTGGGGCAGTGGAAAATGATTGAACTGGCCCGGGCCATGTCCACTGAGCCCAAGGTCTTGCTGCTCGATGAAGTAACAGCGTTCTTGAATCGTGATGAGATGGAATCATTCTATGCACTGATTGAAACCCTCAAAGGGCGGGGGATTGCCATCGGTTTTATTTCCCACCACCTTAATGAAGTATTCTCCCTGGCTGATAATGTCACGGTGCTCAAGGACGGTTGCAGCGTTGCCGATGTGGAACCCCAGAATGTGACCCAGCGGGAGCTGGAACGCCTGATGGTGGGCAGGGACATTGGAGAGAGCATGTATCCGCCCCGTCAACCTCGCCAGAGAACGGAAAAGGCCCTGTCCGTCCAGGAGCTCCATGTTCCAGGCCGTGTAGAGGGCGTATCGTTTGACTTGTACAGTGGAGAGGTTCTGGGGATTGGTGGTTTGAAGGGTTCTGGCGGGGAGAGTATCTTGAAGGCTTTATACGGTGATATGCCTTTCAGAACCGGTACTGTGCTGTTGCACGGTGCGCAGTATCATCCCCGGGCGCCTTTTGAGGCTATCGAACGTGGCGTGGCCATGGTGCCAGGCGAAAGAACCCTGGAAGGCCTCATTCTCCAGCTTTCGGTGCTGTTTAACCTCAACCTTATTTCCATGCCCACCAAGGGCCTGCTCGTTGACCGTAAGGAAGAACAGAGAATCGCCAACAGCCAAGTTGACCTCCTTTCCATTAGGACTTCCTCGGTCAACGTGGCCGTGGGGTCGTTGAGCGGCGGTAACGCTCAGAAAGTAGTCATCGGCAAGTGCTTAGCTAGTGAGCCCAAGGTCTTGTTGCTTAATAATCCTACTCGCGGTATTGATGTCGGTGCGCGCTATGAGATTTATCAGATCATCGATAAATTGAGAAACGATGGAATATCCATCATCATGGTCAGCGAAGACTTGCCGGAGCTGTTGGGCATGAGTGACCGGTTGATCATCATGAAGAGCGGCAAGATCAGCAAGCTCTTTACGAGCACCGATGGTTTGACGGAAGAGGAAGTAATCAGTTACATGATTTAGTCTCTTGACACATTCTGCTGAGGAGTGAAGCAAGTGAACACGAAGACACCCGCAAAAAGCATTGAGGATCGCCGCCATCTGGCTAATGCACTCGCTTACTTGCGCAAATACTTTGCCATCTTGGCCCTGCTGGTGCTGGTTATCGTCTTTTCCCAGCTCAACGAACGCTTCTTTACAGTCAGGAACTTCACCATTATTCTGCAGCAAGCGGTAATGCTGATGGTTGTGGGTATCGGCATGACCTTCGTGATCTTGGCCGGTTCCATCGACCTCTCGGTGGGTTCCATGGTGGGCCTCTCGGCACTTACTGCAGCAATTTATGCTAACAAAATCGGTGTCTGGGCCATCTTCCCTGCCATGCTGGTGGGTCTTATGTGCGGAACGGTTAACGGCTTGATCTTTGCCAAAGGTAAAGTACCTTCCTTTATGGCCACGTTAGGCGGCTTGGTGGCGTATCGCGGTCTGGTTCTGCTCATTACCCGGGGGGCGCCTGTGGAGATCATCAACATGAGATTCCTGAACGTCTACGGGGGCAGAACAGGGGACGTACCTCACTCGGTGATCTTTGCGTTTGTGGCAGGAGTGATCGGCTACATACTGCTTAACCACTTTCCTTTTGGCCGCGAAGTTATAGCCGTGGGGGGAGGGGAGAATGTAGCTAGGCTCAGCGGTATTAAAGTTGACCGTGTGAAGCTTTTGGTCTTCTCCTTGTCCGGACTGTGCTGCGGGCTGGCGGGAGTCTTGCAGGCGGGCCGGGTGATGGCAGCCACAGCAACACTGGGTGATGGCTTGGAGCTGGATGCCATTGCCGCCGTGGTTGTGGGCGGAACTCCACTTACTGGTGGTATCGGCAGCATCCAGGGAACCGCGCTGGGCGCTCTGATCATCATGACGCTCAGCAACGGACTGAACATGGCGGGCGTTTCCCCCTACATTCAGTACATCATCAAGGGTATCGTTCTGGTCACCGCTGTGTTCCTGACAATTGACCGCTCGAAGATTGGTATTATAAAATAATTCAGGAGGAGGAAAACAATGGGTAAGGAAAAAATTAGGATTGGTATCTTAGGCTTCTCCGATGGCGACCCTGGAGTACATGAGGAACTCAAGGGGATTGTACAGGAGCAGTTTGATAAGGTAGCCAATGCTTTGGAGCAGACCGGCGAAGTTGAAGTAATTCGCGGCACTACATTGATTAATTCCCCCCGTACGGCTAAGGAAGAAGCCCTGAAAATGGTGGCTGCCGGCGTACACGGCGTGATCTTCTCCTATGGCGTGTTTAGCTTCCCCAACTTTACAGCCATTGCGGCGCGCAATCTCACCGTGCCGGTGCTCTTAGTGGCCAATCTCAATCCCGACTGGCCAGGCATGGTAGCCATGCTAGCTGGCGGCGGGGCCTTGAACCATTTGGGTATCAAACACTTCCGGGTAGCCGGCGATGTGAACCAGCCTGAGGTCCTGGAACGGATCATGAAGTTCTGTCGTTGCGCCCGCGCCGTAACCAGCCTGAATGGCAAGACCTACGGCTTAGTGGGCGGACGCAGTCTGGGCATGTACAGCGCTACTGTGGATATGCAGACCTGGCAGAAGCTGTTTGGTGTGGATATTGAGCACATCGACCAGCTGGAGATCGTGCGCCTGGCCGAAGAGGTACCGGAGGAAAAAGTGGAGCAAGCCTTCCAGTGGCTCACGGACAATGTGGGACGCATTGAGTATGACGGTAAACAGCTCACCCCGGAAAAACTGAAGACCCAGATCCGCCACTATGAGGCCACCAAACGGTTGATCCGTGAACGGAATCTTGATTTCGTAGGCGTGAAGTGCCACTACGAAATGAGCAGGAACTACTGCACGCAGTGCCTGTCCGCGGCCTTCTGCAACGATCCCTACGACTGGGACGGTCCCAAAGAGCCGGTTATCTTCTCCTGCGAGGCTGACTCGGACGGCGCCTTGACCATGGAGATCCTGCGGGTGCTCACTGATCAGCCGGTGATCTTCATGGACGTGCGGCACTATGACCCCGAAGAAGATGTGATGGTCTTCTGCAACTGTGGTTCCCAGTCCACGTATTTCGCCAATAAGTCTTATGATCCCAAGGAGAACCTCAAAGACGTCACCCTCTATCCTGCGCTGAGCATCTACGCAGGCGGCGGCGCCCATGTGAACCTCCAGACGGCACCGGGCAAGGCGACCATCGCTAGATTGATGAGAACCGAGGGCAGATACAGAATGACTATTGCCTCTGCCGAGTTTGTGCAGCTGCCCAAGGAAAAGGAGGCCGAGACCACCAAAGAGTGGCCCCATGTTTTCGCCAGACTTCCCTTTGACCATCAATACTTCATCCAGCGGTTTGACGCCAACCACTGCCATGCAGTCTATGGCGATTGGGTGGAAGACCTGGTCATGATCGCTGAAATGCTGGGCATTGATGTGGAAATCCTGGGTGAATAGTCCAGGAACTAACGTGCATGCTCCGCTTTGGAGCGTGCACGCCATACTTCTAGGGAGGGATGCAGAGTGAAAAAGTTCATCAACGATCCGTTTGATGCAGTGGATGAGATGCTCGAAGGTTATTTACTAGTCAACGGCAAGTATCTCCGCAGACTGGAAAAGGCCAGAACAGTGGTGAGCACTGCTGCTCCCCGCCAAGGGAAAGTGGGCATCGTCACCGGTGGCGGTTCAGGCCATAAACCCGCGTTCTTGGGCTTTATCGGCAAAGGTATGCTTGATGCCGTAGCCATTGGAGATATTTTTACCAGCCCCCCGCCCACGGCCGTTTATGAAGGTGCCAAGGCGGTTAACGGTGGTAAAGGCGTGCTCTTCCTCCTGGGCAACTATTCCGGTGACGTTATGAACTTCGACATGGCGGCGGAAATGGCCCGGGCTGAAGGCATAGAAGTGGAGCAAGTGATTGCCACGGATGACGTGGGCTCAGCTCCCCCCACCGAGATTGAGAAGCGCCGGGGTGTGGTGGGCGAATTCTTGACTTGGAAGATGGCTGGTGCCAAAGCAGAAACCGGGGCCAGCTTGGCAGAAGTTGCCGAGATTGCTCGCCGCGTCAATGACAACACCCGTTCTCTAGGGGTAGCACTTACTGGCTGCACCATTCCGGCCAGTGGCAAGCCGACCTTTGTGCTGCCCGAAGATGAGATCGAGTTTGGTGTAGGGCACCACGGTGAGCCGGGCAACAAGCGCATGAAGATGCTGCCCGCCGATGAAGTGTCGGAGATTATGGTCAAGCAGATCCTGGAAGACCTTCCCTTCAAATCGGGCGACGAAGTGGCGGTGATCATCAACGGGCTGGGAGGCACTCCCGACCTGGAACTGTACATAATGTACAGGAAGGTGCACCAGCTCCTGCAGGATGCTGGGATCAAGATTTACCGCTCCTACGTGGGCGAGTTCTTCACCGCCTTGGATATGCAGGGTGCTTCCATCACCTTAACCAGATTGGATGAGGAAATGAAGCAGTTGCTGGATGCGCCTGCCGATACGCCCGCTTTCAAGCAGCTGTAATCCACTAAGTAGATACGGGGTGATTGTGTTCCATGACGGCACAACTAACTAGCGGCCAGCTGATTCAGGTCCTCAATGCTGTAGCAGATAAGGTTATCGCCTCCAAAGACTACCTGTGTGAATTGGACGGGGCCATCGGCGATGGCGACCACGGTATCGGCATGGCTAGGGCTTTTCAGTCCATCAAAGACAAGCTGCAGGGCATCGATCCCCAAACGGCGGAACCGAGCGATGTACTCAAAACCGCGGGGATGACCATCATCTCTGAGATCGGTGGTGCCATGGGGCCCTTGTTCGGTGGAGCGTTCCTCCGGGCGGGGACCGCGGTGGCCGGCAAAAAGGGACTAGATATCAACGATGCACTGACCATTTTGCAGGCGGCTGAGGCGGCCGTGCGAGAGCGGGGCAAAGTTGAAGTAGGGGACAAGACCATGCTTGATACCCTGTACCCTGCGAAAGAAGCGCTGGCTGAGGCACTCGCGGCTGGACTGGATCCCGCCGCCGCAGGCGAACAGTGTATCGCAGCGGCCAAGAAGGGAATGGAAGCTACTAAGGACATGCTCTCCCGCCGGGGGCGTTCCAGCAGATTGGGCGAGCGCACCCTAGGGCACCAAGATGCCGGGGCCACCTCTGTGTACCTTATTCTGGAGGCGGCTTACCAAGAGATCAAAAAGATCTGTGGTGCATAAAAACGTCTGCAGAAGCGTTCCGTGCCACTAGATGGCGCCTGCCAAGACCCTACCGAAAAAGATTGAAAGAACGAAAATGGAGCCTCGCCTTGGGCTCCATTTTTCTAACCCCATGTACACATCGCCTAGTTATCTGTGGGTGACTTAGGTTTAGGTGTCAGGGGCGGCCTGGTGATGGTCCTGGAACCACCGGTCACCGCATCCAGCTCATCGTTGGAAAGCGCGCCATCGCGGCCTTGACCCTTCTTCTCGAGCACCTTGTCATCTTTTTTACGAACAGAGGACTCTTGGCTCTTCACTACTTCGGCCTCCTTCCAGGTGTTTTGCAGGCTCAGTGTTGAGCCTGGGGTCCCGTCTGTTCCTTCCGCAGAGAATCACTGGTAGCAACGAAAAGACCTCTTACCAGGGAATACCAGGAAAGACTCGCAGTTCCTCCCGGTTTGGGGATACCCAGGGTTACCTCTTGGAGGAGTACTTGAAGAGCCGGCAGAGCAAAGAAAACAGAAGAGTGGCTCTGGGCTGCTTAGAGTAACTTAACACTTGCCTCGAGCTGCGCCTTTAGCCTGGTGAAGAACTGGATTTGGAAGCCGACCTTGTCTCGCCAGAGGTCCGTTGCTGTCTTGGTGGCAAACTCCAGTTGCTTATACTTCTCCAGCTTAGATAAAAGCTCCGTTACGCTTTGTAACTGTTCTTCGTAGGACAGGGTAAGGAAGGACGAGTTGCTCAGGTGCTCGTGGATCCTATAGACATCAAAGCGGTCGATGTTGTCGGCATCGCCTATGCTTAAGGCCAAGGGAGTACGCTCACCGGGGAAGTCTGCTTGGTCATCAACGTGGATGGCAATGCCATAACAGATCTCTTCTATTTGCTCCGGGCTCAAATCTAGAGTTTCCAAAAAAGGTCTGGCCATTTTGGCAGCTTGGCGTCCATGGTTGCGCCAGTCGTTTTCGTGGAAAACCTCTGCGTAGCTGAGGTCATGCAAGAGGCAGCCAATAATCAGAGCTTCTTCGTCCAGGTTTTCTCCTTGGGCGATTTGCCTGCCAATGTTGGCCACCCGCAGGGTATGCTCCAGACGGTATTTCTTGTCTTGGGGACGGTCTGCAAGAAAGGCACTGCGGTCAAACTGGTCTTTGAGAAATGCTATCGTCCGCTCGATGTTTGTTCCCACGTATCTATAGCTCCTTTCTGGTTTTGAGGCCGCTTTTGGCGAAGTTCTCCATCGCCCCTGGGATTCCTACCATCAGGGGGTATTCCGTAAAACAGGGAGGGAAAAGGGTGGAGAGAAAAGCTGAAATTCCCTTTACCGAGGAGTATTTCTTTGGTTACTCGGTGCGCATAATCCGGCTGGCTGAGAGGATGGGGGCGGATGGCTTGCGCAGGTGCCCGAACTCCAGGCTGCATGATCTATGGATAGACTCCAGATGAGGCGTACAACAGGCTTAAGGAGCTTCTCGTTTTTGGCTACGGGTCGCCCAAGAAGCAGGCAGAAAATCCGCCCCCAACCGTCTACAAGGAGACATCTTAGGGGCGGAGGATGACCAAACCAGATAACGCTGCACTGCCGGGTCAGTCGTGGACCACACGCGAGGATGGCCCACGAATTTTTCATCTCAGGAGGCGCTTAAAGGCGTTGATCAGAAGCTCCCTGCGTTTGAGCACGAACTCCTCGAAGTTCTCCAAGCTCAGATCGATGTCGGGAATATAGTGGCGTTCCATATACGCCTTCCTATCCCCGGGATCAGGGTAGGTGTTTTCCAGCCAGGTCTTGAAGTCTTGGGCAGCCTTTTCTTGATTGTGCACGCCTTCAAGTAACTGCAGGTTCACGATGGTGTTGTAGTTCTCCAGGTAAAAGTCGATTTTATCCTCGGGAATGCCCAAGGCTGCCAGCCTTCTTCTGGTAAAGCCCCGTTTGGGGAAGATGTGGTCGAGGTGGAACTTGTTTCTGAAGTCCAGGGAGGGATACAGCAGAGCTAGGGCCGAGTATGTATAAGGCTGTCCGTATTGGTAGAACAGCAAATTGGCGATCTCATCCTCATCGAAGGTCATAGATTTGGGCGAGCCTTTTAGGCTTTCCACAATAGCGTCAAAAGGAAAGCGCCCGTTGCCCTGCTCGATGGCGCTGCGCATGGACCGGAGGACATCGTCGGCATGTCCGCCAAAGGTGCGCTTCAGTTGAGCGATCACCAGCCACTTAAAGATAGCACGCCTGTCGTCTTCATATTTGGCCGACAGGGCGAAGTTTTCTGGAGAGTTGATGGCCTGCAGATAACAGGCGATGGGGATCAGGGCGTTGTTGGACGTCAAGGTGTCTCGGCTGTAGCCGAAGCTCGCAGCGAGCACCACTGCTCCCCTCAGGGCTTCCTTAATACTGTCCCAACGCTCCTCAATTCTCTTCATATTAGTCCTGTTGAAGTTGTCCACTCTAAAGGCAATGTCCCGGAAGCCGCCCAATACAAGGCAGCTTTTGAGCACAAAGTCCTTGTTGAAGTTAAACCCGTTCCCGATGCGGTTCAGTTCATCCACAAGGGTGGTGATTTCCTCCCGGGCATCTTTGTCTGTCCACTGCGCGGTGGCGATGGAGAGGAGTAAGTCGGAGTAGCTGAGCTGCGTGCCTCCGCTGTTCACCCGGATGAAGATGTTGAGCACCCTATCCAGACTGTCGCCCGTTTCCAAGAAGGAGTTGATGATGCTGTCTATATGGATGACCCTGTGCAGCCTAAACAGCGTCTGATTGGCAAACCAAGCCTTCTCCTCTGGTTCCATTCTGAGCAGCCTATTTGTGATAAGGTAGTTGTTTACCTCCCACTGATCCTCTAAGTTGAGGATCTGGCCCACGGGAAACCAAAAGTGATCCTCATCCCTTTTGGCTGCTTCAGGATCAAGTCCATAAGTGTGTGTAAAATCCCTCGGTTAGATGAACTCAGCGTATTGGGGTAACCTTACTTACTTTTTTTGCTTGTTGCTGTTGTTTTTTCCATTCATGGTATTC
>Ga0116169_1002695_pt1 | contig 12678 bp, 10 predicted proteins | sample AD_UKC130_MetaG_FD_89796 | JGI IMG/M metagenome (GOLD analysis project Ga0116169, IMG submission 89796) | Active sludge microbial communities of municipal wastewater-treating anaerobic digesters from Canada - AD_UKC130_MetaG | ecosystem: Engineered > Bioreactor > Anaerobic > Digestate | place...
AACGACACGTCGGCACCGGCAAGCACCGGTGCATCGTTCAAGCCGTCACCGACCATCGCCACCCTGTGCCCTGCGCGCTGCTGCGCGCGCAGAAACGCCAGCTTGGCGTCGGGTGTGCAACCGGCCTGCACCGAGGACATGCCCAGCGTCGCACCGACCTGCTCGGCGGCCTCCTGCGTGTCACCCGACAGCATGTGCACCGCGAGCCCTTGCGCCAGCAGCGCAGCCACCGTATCTGCCGCATCCTCTCGCAAGCCCTGCGTCAGCGTGAAGCTGGCCAGCCAGCCGGCGTCGTCACACAGATGGGTCTGCCCTGCCTCGGCCTGCGCATCCCGCCCCGGCATGCCGCAGAAATCGGCACGGCCGAGACGAAGATGCCGCGGCGCGTCGTCCGAACCCGTAAGCCGCAATTCGCCGGCAATGCCCTCGCCCGCGCGCTCCTGCAGCCCGTGCACGACCCAGCCTGATGTCGCCGGGGCCGGCGATGCCGCCTCAGCCGCCGCCTCAGCCGCCGCCACAACGGCGCGCGAAACCGGATGCAGCGACTGGCGGGCCAGCGCCGCCGCCATGGCCAGCACCTGTTGCCGGTCGGCACCTGCGCGCAGCTGCATGTCGGCCACCTGCTGGCGGTCGTGCGTCAGCGTGCCGGTCTTGTCGAACACCACGGTATCCACCTGCGCCAGTGACTCCAGCGCCTGCAGGCGGCGCACCATGACACCGGCACGCGCCAGGCTGCCGGCACTGGCCAGCATGGCGGTCGGGGTGGCCAGCGACAGCGCACACGGACAGGTGACGATGAGCACGGCCACCGCCACCATCAATGCATGGCTCTCACCCTGCGACCACCAGTACAGCGCCGACAAGGCAGCCGCCAGCAGCACGAACAGCAGAAAGGGTTTGGCGATCCGGTCGGCCAGTTGCGCCAGCCGGGGCCGGGCGGTCGCGGCGCTGTGCACCAGCGCCACGATGGCGGCAAACCGGGTCTGGGCGCCCGTGCGCTCGACCTGGACGGTGATGGTGCCGCTGAGGTTGTAGCTGCCGGCGACGACTTGCGCACCGGTGTCGCGCCGAACCGGGTGCGATTCGCCGGTGAGCAGCGACTGGTCGACCGTGGTGCTGCCCGTGATGATCACGCCATCGGCGGGGATCGCCTCACCCGCCAGCACCTGCACCACGTCGCCAACCGCCAGTCGCCGCACGGCGACGGCCTCGAAGCTCCCGTCAGCACGGCGCCGATGCACCGCCTCCGGCATCCGGTTGACCATGGCCTCGAGGGCGCCGGCGGTCCGGTCGCGCAGGCGCAGTTCCAGCCAGCGGCCGGTCAGCAGGAAAAAAACGAACATCGTCAGCGAGTCGAAGAACACTTCGCGCCCGAAGATGCCCTGCGGCTCGAAGGTGCCCGCCGTACTGACCGCAAAAGTGATCAGCAAGGCGATGGCCACTGGCAGGTCCATGCTGATACGCCGCTGCACCAGGTCGCGCAGCGCACTGCGAAAGAACGGACCGCAGGAAAACAGGATCACCGGCAGCGACAGCACCCAGGAGGCCCAACGCAGCAGGTGTTCGGATTCGGCACTGAGATCGCCGGGCTTGGCCACATACGCCGGGTACGCGTACATCATGACCTGCATCATGCACAGCCCTGCCACCAGCCAGCGCCACAGCATGGTGCGGCTCTCCTGCAACCGCGCTGCGCGGGCACTGCTGTCGTTGGCCGGCAGCGGCCGGTAGCCGACCCTGCGGATCTCGCCCATCCACTGCGACGGCTGCACGGCGTCGGGGGACCAGACCACGGTGGCACGGCGGCTCGCCGCGCTGACATCGACCTGCTGCACGCCCGGCATGGCACCCAGGGCCCGCTCGATCGTGATGGCGCAGGCCGAGCAGGTGATGCCATCGATCATGACACTCGACTCGACCATGTGCTTGTCGCGCGGGCAGGGGCGGCTGAAGGCGGCCCACGCCTCGGGGTCGTCCAGCAGCAATGCCGCCGCTTCTTCTGCGGCGCCGCCAACTCGGCCACGCACATCGACCGCAGAGCCGAAATCATGCAAGCGGGGATCGGCGGCCAACTGTGCTCCGGACATGGTGGAGAAGCTTAACGGAAAATTGCCGATTTCCCTTGATCTGCATCAAGCCGCATCGGCACCTCTGCCCTATGCTCGAGTTGTCCCATACCCCAAAAGGAGATCAGCATGTACCAGCGCATTCTCGTGGCCACCGACGGCTCCAACCTGTCCCGCAAGGCCGTTTCCAGCGCCATTGCATTGGCCGCCTTGTGCGACGCAGAACTGGTCGCGCTGAAGGTCGTGGCGCGTTATCCGATGACCTACTTCGAAGGCGGCATGGCGGTGCAGGCCGGCGAAGTGGCGCGCATCGAGAAACAATGGGCCGACAACGCCCAGGCAGTCGTCGATGCGGTCAAGAAGACGGCGATGGCCAAGGGCGTGAAGGCCAAGGCCATCACCGCGAAGTCGGACCTGGTGTCTGAAGCCGTGATCGCAGCCGCCAAGAAGCACAAATGCGACCTGATCGTCATGGCGTCGCACGGCCGCCGCGGCATCAAGCGCCTGCTGCTGGGCAGCGAAACCCAGCTGGTGCTGACGCACTCGCACGTTCCGGTGCTGGTGCTGCGCTGAGCCAAGCAGCTGCGCCGCGCGGCCCGGGCCCATCGCAGGGCGCTGGCCGCTGAGGGATTGCGACTGCAGCCCCGACCGGTTCAACCTGCGTTGAACAGATCGCGGTAGCGGTCGCGCAACAGGTTCTTCTGCACCTTGCCCATCGCGTTGCGGGGCAGGTCATCGACGACGAAACACTGTTTGGGAACCTTGAAATTGGCCAGCCGGGCCCGCGTGGCGGCAATGATCTGTTGCGGGTCCAGGCTCTGGCCTTCGCGGCAGGTAACGACCAGCACACCGACCTCGCCGAAATCCGGATGCGCAATCCCGACCAGGGCACTTTCCGCGACGCCGGGCAAATCGTTCACATAGCTCTCGACCTCGGCCGGGTACACGTTGTAGCCGCCGCTGATGATCAGGTCCTTGCTGCGCCCGACGATGGTCACATAGCCATCCGCATCGATGCGGCCGACGTCGCCGGTCTTGAAGAAACCGTCGGACGTGAATTCCTCGCGGGTCTTCTCCGGCATGTGCCAGTAACCCTTGAAGACGTTGGGGCCGCGGACCTGGATGCCGCCGATCTCGCCCTGCGCGACGGCATTGCCGGCATCGTCCTGCACCCGAAGTTCCACGCCCGGCAACGGAAAGCCGACCGTGCCGCCGCGGCGCTCGCCGCGCGCCGGGTCGCAGGGATTGGACGTCAACATCGCCGTCTCCGACATGCCATAGCGTTCAAGAATGGTGTGGCCGGTGCGCTTTGTCCACTCGGTGAAGGTATCCAGCAACAGCGGCGCGGAGCCCGAAATGAACAGGCGCATGTTGCGGCACTGCGCCGGATTCAGGCCCGATTCGGCCAGCATGCGCACGTACAGGGTCGGCACGCCCATGAACACCGTGGCCCGCGGCAGGTTGCGTACCACCCAGCCCGGTTCGAATTTCGACTGCCACAGCATCGGGCTGCCGTTCAGCAGCGCGCCGTGCAACGCCACGAAAAGCCCATGCACGTGAAAGATCGGCAGTGCGTGGATCAGCACGTCGCCGCCCTGCGCCGGCGTGCGCCAACCCCAGTAGTCCTTGAGCACCAGCGCATTGCTCAGCAGATTGGCGTGGCTGAGCATGGCCCCCTTGCTGCGGCCGGTGGTTCCGCTGGTGTACAGAATGGCCGCCATGTCGTCGCCGCGACGCGCTGCCACCACATGCTGGTCGCTGCAGAATGCGGCGCGCTCCAGCAGCGACCCGGTGCGGTCGGCGCCCAGCGTGAACACATGGTCGGTGCCGGCCTTGAAGGCGAGCTGGCTGACCCAGCCGAAATTGCGCGGCGTGCAAACCACCACCGCCGGTTCGGCATCGCCGATGAAATATTCCATCTCACCGCTCTGGTAGGCGGTGTTGAGCGGAAGAAACACATGGCCGGCACGCAGCGTCGCCAGGTACAGCATGGCAGCCTCGACCGACTTCTCCACCTGCACGGCAATCCGTGAGCCCGGTGCCAGATCCAGGCTTTCCAGCAGGTTGGCGAGCATCGCGCTGGCGCGCTCGATGTCGCGCCAGCTGTAGCAAAGCCCGCTGTCGGTTTCGATCGCAACGCCATCGAGGTCGGACGGAAACGCATCGCGCAAGGCGGCGAACAGATTGCGGTCGGTGGACGGGTTGGAGGTGGTCTTTTTCATGGAGGTAGCGCCCGGTGGCGGGTCTTGTCGTGGGTCAGAAGGCAGGTTTGCGCTTGGCGATGAAGGCGGCAATGCCTTCGCGGTGTTCAGCCGAATCCGCATAGCCATAGGCGTCCGCGGCCAGCGCATCGAGCAGTGACTGGCGGCCCGGCACAGCCGACGGTGCACCGGCCAGCACCCGCAGCATGCGCTTGTGCATACGCGCCGCCTGGGGCGCAAGGGCGCAGATGCGCTGCAGGTGCAGATCCGACTGCGCCGGCAATTCGGCATCGTCGACCACCTGGTTCAGGAATCCGAGTTGCCACATGCGCTGCGCATCCAGCACCTCGGCCTCCAGCAGGATTGCGCGCGCGGCACTGGCACCTGTCGCCTGCAGCACCAGGTCGAGCTCGCGTGGCGCCATCGGAAATCCCAGACGGGCAATGGGCGCGCCGAAGCGGGCCGACTGTCCTGCGATGCGGATGTCGCAACAGCTGGCGATCTCCAGTCCGGCCCCCATGCAATTGCCTTCGATGCGGGCCAGCAATGGCACGTCGCAGGCCAGCATCGCCTGCAGCGCACCCCAGACAAGGCCCTCGTGGAAGTCGCGCAGCTGCGCCTCGTCAAAACGGAACTGCGGGTACTCGGCAATATTGCCACCCGCGCAGAAATGGGCGTCCGCACCGGCCACGACGACGCAGCGCAGTGCGGCATCGCCGGCCAGCCGCTCGAAGCCCGCTCGCAACTGGCGCCACATGTCCAGCGACATCGCGTTGAATCGGCCGGGAGACTGCAGCGTGACCGTGGCCACCGCGCCCCGGGATGCAAAAAGAATGTCTCCTGCCATGGTCTCCTGTCGCCCCGACCGCGCAACGCGGTCGCAATACCTTACAGCACCAGCGCGTCGATCGCGCTGGAAGTGGGAATCTTGCCCTGCGCCAGCTGGCTGCGGTGCTTGTCCAGCCGGTTCAGGTCGTACAGATAGTTGACCATCAGCGCGCAGGACTGCTTGAGGCCCTTGGTCGAGCTGTCGGCCGCCCAGTTCAGCCGCTCGATGCGGGCGCCGTTGCCCAGGTGGAAGCGCGCCACCGGATCCAGCGGACGGTCCCCCTTGCCCAACTCGGTCAGATAGGTCGCAGCCGCCTGCATCAGCAGCTTGCGCAGCGGCGACTTTTCCGGCAGGTCCAGCGGCGCATCGAACGCGGCCAACAAGGCCTCGGGCGTCGGTGCTTCGATCTCCAGCGCCTGCGCCAGTTGCAGGCGCACCTTGGGTCCGAGCTTGTCAAGCAGCTTGCCGGTGTTCCTGGTCAGCCAGCTGCGCAGGCCCGGAATCGGCGACAGCGTCGCGAACCGCTTGAGCTTCGGGAACTCCTCCTGCAAGGCCTCCACCACGCGCTTGATCAGCGAGTCGCCGAAACTGACACCCCGTAAACCGGGCTGCGTATTGCTGATTGAATAGAAGATCGCCGTGGTGGCCTTGTTCAGGTCGGCGGCCGACGCGGTTTCGTCGAGCAGCGGCGCCATGCTGTCGGACATCTGGTCAAGCAGGGCGACCTCGACAAAGATCAGTGGTTCGTCGGGCATGTGAGGATGAAAGAAGCCGTAGCAGCGGCGGTCGCTGTCGAGCCGGTTCTTGACGTCCGCCCAGCTGCGAATGGCATGCACCGCTTCATACTGGATCAGCTTCTCGATCAGCGAGGCCGGCGAATCCCAGCTGATGCGGCGCAACTCCAGAAATGCCACGTCGAACCAGCTCGAGAACAGCCCTTCGAGCTCGGCATCGATGGGCGCCAGCCACTTCTCCGTGCGAAGCAGCGGCAGGATCTCGGCCCGCAGATTCACCAGAAAACGCATGCCCTGCGCAAAACCGGCGAAACGCTGCAGCAGCCGGGAGCGCGGCGACTCCAGCGCCTGGCGCAGTGCAATCTCGGCCTGCCCGTGCTCGGTGCTGCCCTGGCTGGCTTCGTACTGCGCATGGGCCGCCTGCAACACCTCGCGGTCGTGCGCAAAGCGCTCGCTGATCAGACGCAGGCAATCCATGCGCTCGGGCGCCGGGGCCTGCGCATACCAGCGCGCGATCTCACTGGCACGCCGACCGGCTTCGACCTCGCTGACCTGGCGGTCCACCACTGACTGCAATTCGCCCAGAATGCGCCGCAACTCGCGCGGTGACAAGGCCTCGTCTCCCTTGCGCACCACGCCGTCGAGCCGCTGCGCCAGCGTGCGCGGACCACCGCGCGACGCGCTGCCGGCGTCGGCCTTGTCGTCGGCAGCCGTCTGCGGCATCAGCCGCGCCACTTTCTCGAGGAGCCAGTTGCTTGTCGTCGTCATCGTCACATTACCTTCGAGTCTATCGCCCACGGCGGGCCGTCGGGGTCGGGGTTGCAGTGGCAGTTGACGCAGCCATGCGGTTCTGCGCCCACCACCACAGGCCGATGCCGGACAGGATCATCGGCACACACAGCCACTGTCCCATGCTCATGCCCAGCGACAGCAGGCCGAGGAACGGATCGGGCTCGCGAAAGAATTCCGCCGTGAAGCGCAGCGTGCCGTACCCCACCAGAAACGCCGCAGCGACCTGCCCGGTTGCCCGTTCCTTGCGGGCATACAGCCACAGCAGCGTGAACAACAGCAACCCTTCGAGCAGAAACTGGTAGATCTGCGATGGGTGGCGCGGCAGGTCGCCAGCTCCCTGGAACACCATGCCCCAGGGCAGGCTCGGGTCGGCGAGACGCCCCGGCAGCTCGCCGTTGATGAAATTGCCGATGCGCCCGGCCGCCAGGCCGGTCGGCACGCAGGGCGCCACGAAATCAGCCACCTGCCAGAACGGCCGCTTGCGCGAGTGGGCAAACCAGACCATGGACGCGATCACGCCGATCAGCCCGCCATGAAAGCTCATGCCGCCTTGCCAGACCGCGAATACCTCGAGCGGATGGGCCAGGTAGTAGGCCGGCTTGTAGAACAGGCAATAGCCCAGTCGCCCACCCAGCACCACGCCCACCACGCCCAGGAAGAGGATGTCCTCGACGTCGCGCCGGCTCCAGGCACCGGGGCCGCGCATCGCTGCGTATGGCGGATGCTTCAGCCGCAGCGTCCCCAGCAGAATGAACAGGCCAAACGCCGCCAGGTAGGTCAGTCCGTACCAGTGAATGGCGATGGGCCCGAGTTGCAGCGCGACCGGGTCGATATTCGGGTGAATCAGCATGGCCCGCATTGTGCACGCCCGGCCGAGGCCCATCGGCGCATGGTCGGATAAGCCGTCACGGCTGCGGGTTTGCGGCGGGGGTTGCAGCAGCCGGCAACTGCTCGCGGACAAAGGCCACGAAACGCGCCAGTACCGGGTTGTCGTTGTCGGGCGCCCAGACCAGACTGGTCTCGCAGCGGGTACCCGCTGCCAGCGCGGCCGAGGGGTCCGGGGTCGCCAGGCGCACGCCGCGCAGATCGCGGTAGCTGACCCCGGGTCGCTGGAACTGGCGCACGCTGTGCGGCACCCATGCCACGCCAAGACCCGCCGACACCAGGTTGACGATGGTCTGCATCTGATTGGCCTCCTGCGCCACCTGCGGCACGGCGCCGCTGCCGTGGTAAAGGCCGAAGATCGCATCATGCAGCGACGGGGCGATCCGGCGCGGAAAGATGACCAGCGGCAATTGCAATGCCTCGCGCAGGCTGGGCGCTGCGGTGCGCAGGGCCAGCGCGTGATGGGCCGGAAGTGCCAGGGTCAGCGGTTCGGAGGCCACGCGCAGATGGGCCTGGCCGGCAGGCGCAAACCCCGGCGCATGCAAGAAGAAGCCGGCATCGATGTCGCCACGGGCGAAGGCCTCTGCCTGCACGTCGCCGGTCGCCTCGATCAGCTCGAGCATCACGTGGGGATGCCGCTCGCGAAAGCCACGCACCCATTGCGGCAACAAGGTGTAACCGACGGTGGACACGAATGCCAGCCGCAGGCGGCCGGCCTGACCATCGGCGGCGGCACGCGCCACGGCCGGCAAGGCCTGGGCGCGCGCCAGCAGATCCTGCACCTGTGGCAACAAGGCGGCGCCCCCGGCACTCAGCCGCACGCTGCGCTTGCTGCGCTCGAACAGGCGCACCCCCAGCAGGGCCTCGAGCTGGGCAATGCCCTGTGTCAGCGGCGGCTGGGTCATGTGCAGGCTGCGGGCGGCACGGCCGAAATGCAGCTCCTGCGCCACCGCCACGAACTGGCGCCACATGCGCAGGTCGATGGGTCGATCACTCATATGCAAAACATATCAATCACGGCTTAAAAGTATATTTGAACAAGTGTTTATGCGCGCGCATACTTGCACCCTGGCGTCACGGCGCCGGCCCGGTGCCGGCAGTGCTGTACGTTCCTCCATCAACCTCCAAGAGACACTCCCATGGCCACCAAGACCGTCGCGCTCAACAGCCGCAGCAAGAACATCACCGAAGGCAAGTCACGCGCCCCCAACCGCTCCATGTACTACGCCATGGGCTACGAAGAAGGTGACTTCAGCAAGCCGATGATCGGCGTGGCCAACGGCCACAGCACCATCACGCCATGCAACAGCGGCCTGCAGAAGCTGGCCGACGCGGCCATTGCCGGCATCGAGGAAGCCGGCGGCAACGCGCAGGTCTTCGGCACGCCGACCATCTCGGACGGCATGGCCATGGGCACCGAAGGCATGAAATATTCGTTGGTCAGCCGTGAGGTGATCTCCGACTGCGTCGAGACCTGCGTCCAGGGCCAGTGGATGGATGGCGTGGTCGTGATCGGCGGCTGCGACAAGAACATGCCCGGCGGCATGATGGGCATGCTGCGCGCCAACGTGCCGGCCATCTACGTCTATGGCGGCACCATCCTGCCAGGCCACTTCAAGGGCCAGGATCTGAACATCGTCAGCGTATTCGAGGCCGTGGGCCAGAACGCCGCCGGCCGCATGTCGGACGCAGACCTGCTGGAGATCGAGCGCCGCGCCATTCCCGGCACCGGCTCCTGCGGAGGCATGTACACCGCCAACACCATGTCCTCGGCGTTCGAGGCGCTGGGCATGTCCCTGCCCTACTCGTCGACCATGGCCAACCCGCACGACGAAAAGATGAACTCGGCCAAGGAGTCCGCCAAGGTACTGGTCAAGGCCATCGGCCTGGGCCTCAAGCCGCGCGACATCGTCACCCGCAAATCGCTCGAGAACGCCATCGCCGTGGTCATGGCCACCGGCGGCTCCACCAACGCCGTGCTGCACTTCCTGGCCATCGCCCACGCGGCCGAGGTCGAATGGTCGATCGAGGACTTCGAACGCATCCGCCAGCGCACCCCGGTGCTGTGCGACCTCAAGCCCAGCGGCAAATACCTGGCCGTCGACCTGCACAAGGCCGGCGGCATACCGCAGGTCATGAAGACACTGCTCGCCGCCGGACTTCTGCACGGCGACTGCATGACCATCACCGGCCAGACCATCGCCGAGGTGCTCAAGGACATTCCCGACGTGCCACGTGCCGACCAGGACGTGATCCGTCCGATTTCCAACCCGATGTATGCCCAGGGCCACCTGGCCATCCTCAAGGGCAATCTGTCGCCCGAAGGCTGCGTGGCCAAGATCACCGGGCTCAAGAAGCCGGTGATGACCGGCCCGGCCCGCGTGTTCGACGACGAGCAGTCGGCGCTGGCCGCCATCCTGGCCGGCAAGATCGTGGCCGGCGACGTGATGGTGCTGCGCTACCTCGGCCCCAAGGGCGGACCGGGCATGCCGGAGATGCTGGCCCCGACCGGTGCGCTGGTCGGCCAGGGCCTGGGTGAGTCGGTCGGCCTGATCACCGACGGGCGTTTCTCGGGTGGCACCTGGGGCATGGTCGTCGGCCACGTCGCGCCCGAGGCCGCCGCTGGCGGCACCATTGCGCTGATCGAGGAAGGTGACTCCATCACCATCGATGCGCACCAGTTGCTGCTTCAGCTCAATGTCGACGATGCGGAAATCGCCCGCCGTCGGGCTGCCTGGAAGGCCCCGGCGCCGCGCTATCTCCGTGGCGTGCAGGCGAAGTTTGCGTTCAACGCGGCATCGGCCAGCAAGGGCGCAGTCCTCGACAACTACTGATCATCTGCGCTGCGGTCGTCTGCGCCGGCATTGCGCCGGTGCGGCGCCGCTACTGGCAAACTGGTCGGCACTGACGCCTTGCGGCGCTCAGCGCTTCTTGCGGAAGTTGGTGCCGATGGCTTCCTTGTTGCGATCGATTCGCTCCTGCTTGCGCAGGTTCTCGCGCTCCATCGCCTTGCGCTTGGTATAGCCACTGGCGTCGGCCCAGTACCACCAGACGACTGCCAGACCAAACGGCGCGAGCACGGTCCACCAGCTCCAGGCTGCCACCGGGCCAAGCTCAAGGTATTTCATGGCCAGCAAGACAATCCCCAAACCCAGTAAATACATCACGCGCTCCCAGAAATTCGACACATTTGCTGACAAGGGCCGTCTCGGGTGTTCACTACAATCGGCCGGAACAACTGTAACCCAACCGAGAGGATGTCAATGACGAAAGCACGCTGGGCAATTCTGGTCATGGCGCTGGCGACCACGGTCGCTGCACCGGCCTTTGCCGACGAGGCTCTGGCGACCAGCAAGAACTGCATGAGCTGCCACAAGGTGGACAAGAAGCTGGTGGGACCGAGTTACAAGGAAGTGGCCGCGAAGTACGCCGGCCAGGCAGGGGCCGTCGACAAGCTGGCCGCCAAGATCATGAAGGGCGGCGCCGGCGTGTTCGGCGCGGTACCGATGCCGGCCAACACACAGGTCAACGAAGCCGAAGCCAAGACATTGGCGGCCTGGGTTCTGAGCCTCAAGTAAATCGCCACGGGTGTCGCCGATCCGGCACCCGCGCCATCCGAGCCCGCCGGCACCGCCTGCGGGCTTTTTTTTATTCGGCCAGGCCGACATTCGGTTGAACCTGTTGCCAGGCCTGCGCTCCCACCCGGGGTCCGTCCGACTGGAGTTGCCGTGAAACCTATCGATCAGAAATCCTTACGCCGCACCGCCTTTTTGGCCACCGTGTTGCTGTCGATGTTCGGCCTGTGGCCCGCATTGGCAGGGTCTGAAGAGGTCGATCCGCAGGAGAAGAAGGCCTGGGCGGCCCTGCGCTCCGGCGGCATCGTGCTGCTGCGCCATGCCAACGCCCCAGGCTTCGGCGATCCGCCCGAATTCATGCTCGGCGACTGCCGCACCCAGCGCAACCTCGATGCGGCCGGCCGCGCGCAGGCGCAAGGCATAGGCGCGCGTTTTCGCCAGCAAGGCGTGCGCCCTGGCAAGGTGCTGGCCTCGCAATGGTGCCGCACGCTGGATACCGCAGAAGCGGCCTTTCCGGGTCAGGTCGAGCCCGAACCGGTCTTCAATTCCTTTTTCCAGGACCGCTCCGAAGCACCTGCCCAAACGGCCATGGCCCGCGCCCTGTTGCTGGCGTGGCGCGGCCCCTCGGCACTGGTGGTGGTCACCCACCAGGTCAACATCACGGCACTGAGCGACATCGTGCCCGCATCGGGCGAAGGCATCGTGCTGCAGCGGGACGGCCCGCAACTGCGCGTGGTCGGCCGCATCCGCCCCTAGGGTAAAAGACGCCCCCTGCCGGTACGGTCGCACTGCGTGTCGACCGTTCGAGTCGTGGCGCTGCCAGAGGCAGGCGCCCCTTCGGCCCGAACGGGCCTGCGCAGGCAGGCTTGGAGCCGCGGGCCTCAGCCCCACTGGGGGGCGCCCCTACGGCCTGGCAGAACCAGTTCCGTGGGGGACCGGTACCGCGCCGGGCGACGTGGCTACAGCTTTTCGGCCAGCTGTTCCAGGATGGCCGGGTTCTCCAGCGTGGAGGTGTCCTGCGTGATCGCCTCGCCCTTGGCAATGCTGCGCAGCAGGCGCCGCATGATCTTGCCGCTGCGGGTCTTGGGCAGGTTGTCGCCGAAACGGATGTCCTTGGGCTTGGCGATGGGGCCGATCTCCTTGGCCACCCAGTTGCGCAGTTCGTTGGCGATCTGCTTGGCCTCTTCGCCGACCGGGCGGCTGCGCTTGAGCACGACGAAGGCGCAGATCGCCTCGCCGGTGACGTCGTCCGGACGCCCCACCACGGCAGCCTCGGCCACCAGGTCGGTCTTGGCGACCAGCGCCGACTCGATCTCCATCGTGCCCATGCGGTGGCCGGACACGTTGAGCACATCGTCGATGCGCCCGGTGATGCGGAAATAGCCGCGGTCTTCGCTGCGCACCGCACCGTCGCCGGCCAGATAGGTCTTGCCGCCCATCTCGGGTGGGAAATAGCTGGCCTTGAAGCGCTCCGGATCGTTCCAAATGGTGCGGATCATCGACGGCCAGGGCCGCTTGACCACCAGAATGCCGCCGGTGCCATTGGGCAGGTCCTTGCCGGTCTCGTCGACGATGGCGGCCATGATGCCCGGGAGC
>Ga0116169_1002699_pt1 | contig 12671 bp, 6 predicted proteins | sample AD_UKC130_MetaG_FD_89796 | JGI IMG/M metagenome (GOLD analysis project Ga0116169, IMG submission 89796) | Active sludge microbial communities of municipal wastewater-treating anaerobic digesters from Canada - AD_UKC130_MetaG | ecosystem: Engineered > Bioreactor > Anaerobic > Digestate | place...
ATGCTGGCGGCTGCGGACACTTTCCGGGCGGCGGCAGTGGAGCAACTCCAGCGGTGGGGTCAGCGCGTGGATGTACCGGTGATTGCCGGGCAGATGGGCGGTGATGCCGGCGCTGTGACCTACGACGCCATCCGCGCGATACGCGCGCGCGGGCGCAACCTGCTGATCGTCGATACAGCGGGTCGCCTCCACACGAAGTACAACCTGATGGAAGAACTCAAGAAGGTGTACAACGTGGCGGCAAAGAACGTTCACGAAGCGCCGCATGAAGTGCTGCTTGTTGTTGACGGTACGACCGGGCAGAATGCATTGCAGCAGGCGAAATACTTCAAAGAGGCGGTCAACGTGACGGGCGTCGTCGTGACCAAGCTGGACAGCACCGCGCGCGGTGGTATGATCTTCGCGATTGGCAACGAGCTTGGGCTGCCGGTCCGGTTCGTTGGTATCGGCGAGGGCGTGGAGGACCTGATCCCCTTCGACCCGAAAGCGTTTGTCGACGGGCTTTTTGAAAAGAACTAACCGGAATACCTCGTCCGCACGTCGGGCGACATGAGCGAGAAGGTGACGTATCGCGATGGAAGACATCATCAGCCAGCTTAACGAACTGCAGGAACGCGTCCAGAACCTCATGGAGCGTCTTTGACATCGCGGAGAAGCATGTCGAACTGGCGAAAATTGACGAGCAGGCCGCTGCCCCCGGCTTCTGGGATGACACGCGCACCGCGCAGGACTTGATGCAGCGCGCCGCGAGCCTGCGTGCCGAGGTGGAGCAGTGGGACGAAGTATCCCAGCGTATTGCCGACGCGCTGGAACTGGCCTCGCTCGAAGACAAGTCGCTTGCCTCGGAGCTTGCCGCCGAGGTCGAGCAGCTTACGGCGCTCGTGGATCGGCTGGAGTTTATGACGCTGCTCTCGGGCGAGTATGACCGGGAAAACGCGTTGCTGGCAATCCATGCAGGGACGGGTGGCGTCGATGCCATGGACTGGGCGGAGATGCTTGAGCGGATGTACCTGCGCTGGGCCGAAGCACGCGGTTATAAGGTCGAGGTGTTGGATCGCAGCCCCGGCGACGAGGGCGGGCTGAAGAGCGTGACGCTCGGCATCAGCGGCGAATGGGCGTATGGCTACCTGCGCTCCGAGCGCGGCGTGCATCGCCTGGTGCGGCTCTCCCCGTTCGACTCCGCGCACCGGCGACACACGTCCTTTGCGCTGGTCGAGGTGTGGCCGGACGTGCATGGCGACATCGACGTAGAGATCAACCCGAACGACCTGGAGATCGAGACGTTCAAGGCTGGCGGGGCAGGGGGGCAGCATGTCCAGAAGAACGAGACGGCAGTGCGCATCACGCATGTGCCGACGGGCATTGTGGTAAGCTGCCAGAACGAGCGCTCGCTGACGCAGAACCGCGAAGCGGCGATGCGAGTGCTCCGCGCCCGCCTGCTTGAACTGGAGCGCCAGCGTCAGGAGGCGGAGCGGGCGGAACTGAAGGGCGCGCATGTGGACGCCAATTTCGGCAACCAGATCCGCTCTTACGTGCTGCACCCCTACCAGATGGTGAAGGACCACCGCACGGACTACGAGACGGCGAACACGAATGCTGTGCTCGGCGGGCAGCTTGACGAGTTCATGGAGGCCTACCTGCGCTGGGAGATGGCGTAGGGCAGTGCGATCGCTTGCCCGTGAAACCGGGTATAAAATGCCGTAATTCGTGGCATTAGACCCCAGATCGAGGTAAACTCGATTTTCACTGCGATGATCGGCCAAAGGGGATGAGGAGACCGGTGGGCCTGACCGAAATACTGGATCGCAAGCGAATAGCTTGGCAGGCAGCCGCTTGCGTGCTATAATTATCGTTTGCGATCAGCAACAAGTATCGAGTCATCGCGGTTCGATAAGTGTCGGTTCCAAGAGAAATTAAGGTTTAACCCAGGCAAATGCGCCGGAGGTCTACCTCCGTGCGCAATTTATGCTTTCCCCGTTGCGCGCGGGGTGGTCTGCTGACCAGGAGGTAGCATTTCGTGGTTTATAGTCGAATGCAGGAAACCGGGTTGGACGCGAAGGATTTCCGGGCGCTGCGCGTCAGCCTCGCCTCGCCGGAGGAAATCCGTTCGTGGTCTTATGGTGAGGTTACCAAGCCGGAAACCATTAACTATCGCCGCCTCCGCCCTGAAAAAGACGGACTGTTCTGTGAGGCCATCTTTGGCCCGACCCGCGACTGGCAGTGCTACTGCGGGAAGTATAAGAACGTCCGCTACAAGGGCCTGACGTGCGACAAGTGCGGGGTTGAGATTACACGCTCGTCGGTTCGTCGCGAGCGCATGGGGCACATTGAGCTGGCTGCACCGGTGGCGCACGTCTGGTATACGCGCCGTGTGCCAAGCTACCTCGGCCTGCTGACGAATGTCTCCCGTCGCAATCTCGACCGTGTGCTTTATTTCGCGCAGTATGTTGTCACTCACGTCGACGAGGATGCCCGCCAGAAGGCGCTCAAGCGGCTGCAGGAAGAGATGGAAGCCGAGATTGAGGCGCTGCGGGCCGAGGCTGAAAGCCAGATCGGCGTGATCGAAAGCGCTCGTGATGGCGCACTCGCTGAGATCGCGGACCGCCGCGACCTCGTGAACCAGCAGTTTGACGAAGAACTCTCTTCCCGCACAGACGAGCTGATGCAGGCGGCGCAGCACTTCCAGCAAGTGCTGGAAACCCGTGCAGGGGAAGTTGCAGATGAGCCGTTGGTCTTCGACCCGACTGGCGACGTCATCGTCGAGGCGGGTGAGGTCATCGGCCCTGAGCATATCAGCCGTGTGCAGGATGTTGCCGGGGCGGCGCTGAACGAACTCCAGGCTGACATCGAGGAGCGTCGTCAGGAAGCGCTGTCCGGCGATACGGCGCAGCGCGGCGAAATCGTGGACGATGTTGCCGAGCGTGTCACGGAGATCGAGGACACGATTGAGCAGCGCATCAGCGAGATCCGCCAGCGCTACCAGGAACAGCGCGAGGAGCTTGAGTCGCTGCAGCAGATGCAGTTCCTCGGCGAGGCGCGCTACCGCGAGTTGAAGTCCCGCTATGGTCAGGTGTTCAAGGCCGGGATGGGCGCGGGCGCGTTCTACGACATCCTCCAGTCGATGGACCTCGACAAGCTCAGCAAGGAGCTGTGGCACGAGATCCGCACGACGCGCTCGAAGCAGCGCCGCAAGAAGGCGACGAAGCGCCTGCGCGTGGTCGAGGCACTGCGCAAGAGCGGCAACCGCCCCGAGTGGATGATCCTGACGGTGCTGCCGGTGATCCCGCCGGACCTGCGCCCGATGGTTCAGCTTGACGGCGGTCGCTTTGCGACGTCGGACCTGAACGACCTGTATCGCCGGGTCATCAACCGCAACAACCGTCTCAAGCGCCTGCTGGAGCTTGGCGCGCCGGACGTGATTGTTCGCAACGAGAAGCGCATGCTGCAGGAGGCTGTCGACAGCCTCATCGACAACAGCCAGCGGGGCAGGGCGCTCAGCCGCCGTGGCCGCCGCGAACTGAAGTCGCTGAGCGACATGCTGAAGGGCAAGAAGGGGCGCTTCCGCCGCAACCTGCTCGGTAAGCGTGTCGACTACTCGGGCCGCTCGGTGATCGTCATCGGCCCGAAGCTGAAGCTGCACCAGTGCGGCCTGCCGAAGACGATGGCACTGGAACTGTACCGGCCCTTCGTCATCAGCCGGCTGGTCAAGTACAACTACGCATCGAACGTAAAGAGCGCCAAGCGCATCATCGAGCGCGAGAAGCCCGAGGTGTGGGAGGTGCTTGAGGAGGTTATCCAGGAGCGGCCCGTTCTGCTGAACCGTGCGCCGACCCTGCACCGTCTGGGCATCCAGGCGTTTGAGCCGCAGCTTGTCGAGGGCAAGGCCATCCAGATCCACCCGCTCGTGTGTACCGCATTTAACGCGGACTTCGACGGCGACCAGATGGCCGTGCATGTGCCGCTTTCGCAGCGTGCCGTGGAAGAGGCCCGCGAGCTGATGCTCAGCACGCGGAACCTGCTCAAGCCAGCAGACGGCGCGCCCATCGTTGGCCCGAGCAAGGATATGGTGCTCGGCGTGTACTATCTGACGATGGAAGCTCCGGATCAGCGGCTGGACAGTGTCGACCCCGCGGAACTGCGCGCCTTCTACGACATCGACGAAGTCGAGATGGCGTTCTCGCTGGGGCAGGTGAAGCTGCACACGCCGATCCTGATCAAGAACATCTACGATGGGGACGTGCAGCAGCCTGATGAGCCGATCGTGACGACGGTGGGCCGCTGCATCTTCAACCGCATCCTGCCGAACGAACTTCGCTGGGTGAACCGTACCCTTGACAAGAAGGGCGTGAACCAGCTTGTCGGGCAGACGTACACTCGGTTTGGCCCGGAGGTCACGGTCGATGTTGTGGACGCGATCAAGGACCTGGGCTTCAAGTATGCGACATACTCCGGTGCGACGATCGCCATCAGCGACCTGACCGTGCCGGAGGAGCGCGCGGTTATCCTCAGCGAGGCGGAGGCAGCCGTCCGCCAGATCGACCGCGAGTACCGCCGTGGTCTGCTGACTGAGGATGAGCGCTACCAGGCGACCATCAACCAGTGGACAAGCGCCAAGCAGCGTGTGGAGGAAGCTGTGCGCCGGGCGCTGGACGAATACTCCAGCGTGGCGATCATGGCCGACTCTGGCTCCACGAAGGGCGGGATGGGCCCCATTACTCAGCTTGCGGGTATGCGTGGTCTGATGGCCGATCCGTCCGGTCGTATCATCGACCTGCCCATCCTGAGCAACTTCCGTGAAGGGCTGACGGCGCTTGAGTACTTCATCAGCACGCACGGCGCCCGCAAGGGTCTGGCTGACACGGCGCTGCGTACCGCGGACGCAGGTTACCTGACCCGCCGACTGGTGGACGTTGCGCAGGACATGATCATCAACAGCCATGACTGCGGGACCGAAGCCGGCGTCTGGATCCGGGCCTCCGAACCGGTGGCCGGGCAGACGATGTACGAGCGTGTCGTTGGTCGTGTGGCGGCGGGGCCGGTGTACCACCCGGAGACGGGTGAGCTCATCGTGGACCGCAACCAGATGATCAACGAGGAAGAAGCCGAGTTGATCCAGCGGTCGGGCGTGCAGGACGTGTATGTGCGCTCGCCAATGACGTGCGAGCTCACCTTCGGCCTGTGCCAGCTTTGCTATGGCCGCGACCTGGGTCGTGGTGACCTGGTGGCTATCGGCTCGGCGGTCGGTATCGTTGCTGCCCAGTCGATTGGCGAGCCGGGCACGCAGCTCACGCTCCGTACCTTCCACACGGGCGGTACGGCAGAGGAGCGGGGCGACATCACCACCGGTCTGCCGCGTGTAGAAGAGATCTTCGAAGCGCGCAAGAAGCCGAAGGGTGAAGCCATCATCAGCGACATCGACGGCGTCGTGCACATCTACGAGCGCGAGGGCATCCGCTACATCAGCGTGGTGGACTCCGAAGTCTTCCACGAGGAGTACGATGTCAGCGAGTGGGAGGTGCTTGTCGAGGACGGCGCTGAGGTCTCGATTGGCGACCCGCTCGCCCAGCGCGGCGAGGAAGTCTTTACGTCCGAGTACAACGGGCGTGTAACCATCGACGGGAACATCCTGAGGATCGCGTGGGAGCGCCGTGAGGAGCGCGAGTACGAGCTTCCGAGCGCAGCCCGTGTCGTCGAGGTTCGCGATCCTGATGGCACGACCCATCGCCTGCGCGATGGCGACCGTGTCAAGGCGGGCGACCCGCTCACCGAAGGCTCGAAGAACCCGCACCGGATCCTCAAGATCCTGGGCGTGGAAGCAACCGCGCACTACCTGCTCAGCGAGGTACAGAACGTGTACCGCCAGCAGGGCGTGAACATCGCCGACAAGCACTTCGAGGTGATCATCCGCCGTATGCTGTCGAAGGTGCAGATAACGCGCAGTGGTGACACCGAACTGCTGCCGGGCGAGATGATCGATGAGTTGCTGCTGCGGCGCATCAACCAGAAGATCATCGAGCTTGGTGGTACGCCGGCGAGCGCCCAGCACGTGCTGCTCGGCATCACGAAGGCCGCCCTGAGCACGGACAGCTTCCTGTCGGCGTCGTCCTTCCAGCACACGATCAAGGTGCTGGCAGGCGCGGCGATCGCCGGTAAGGAGGACCCGCTCATCGGCCTGAAGGAGAACGTGATCATCGGCAAGCTGATCCCTGCGGGGACGGGCTTCCACCGGTACAAGGAAGATCGCGGTGCGATGCTGGAGCGGCACGCCGACGAACTGGCGAATTCGTACATCTCCTCGCGTCTCCTGGCTCAGCAGCCTGCCGCACGCGAGGAAGTGGTTGAGTTCGTCGACGACGAGTTCGACGAGGAAGAGTTTGACGAGGAGTTCGAGCCGGGCGACGACTAAATCGCCGCCTCTCGACAGGAAACAGATCGCCCCGACTGGAAAATCCGGTCGGGGCGTTTGTTTTGCGCGGGCAGGGCGGTTACATGTCTGTTCTGAGCGCCGCGCGGAGGGCTTCATACGCCGGGCGCGGGTCGTTGTTGGCCCTGAGGATACTGTAGCCGGAGTGGCTATTATCAAAGCCGGGGATGGCCGCGATGTTGAAGTTCCACAGGAACATCGGCCCCATGAAATCCCACTCTTGCGCCATACGGTACGCTTCGAGGATATATTGCGCCTGGAGATTCTCGTTCACGTAGTTGAAGAAGGGCGCATCGGCGGGCGTCTCCCGCCCCAGTTTGTCCATCGTGCCCCAGCCGAACTCGGTGGCCCACAGCGGGCGGCCCAGATCACCGAACTCCGCCTGGATCTCACGGTAATCCTCGATGGTGTCGAGGAAGAAAAAGCTGGGGTGGTCGTTGTGGGTGGGCGCGCCACCCCAATCGCCACAGCAGCGCGTCCACGGGGGGTTGCCCCAGGAGTAGGGGTGAATGCCGATGGCGTCGGCGTGCTGGGCAAGGCCAGCCTCGTACATCTGGCGCAGGTACAAACGGTCGTCAACTGCGATGTCACTTGTGACGCCCGTCGGCGCAAGCCCGGCGCTGACCACGATAACATTCCCCTCAGGGTATGTGCGCTTGATGATCTCGTTTGCCCCGGCCAGCAAGCGCACATACTCAGCACCGTTCAAGGGTGCGCCGTTCCATTCCCGGCGGAGGTTCGGCTCGTTCCAGATTTCGACGGCGTGTACCTTGCCCTTGTAGCGCAGCACGACGTCCTTGACGAACTCGCTGTACTCGGCGAAGTCAACGGGAGGCCCTTCTTCCTCCTGGGTGGCCCGTGCCCAGTCTGGCGCGGTGTGGATGCTGAGCAGAACCTTCAGACCGCGATCTTTGGCCAGGTTGACCACCTCGTCGAGCACGTGCCACATTTCCTTGGAGTACCGGTCTTTTTCGTACTCGAAGTCCTTCCAGACGACCTGCTGCTTGATCCAGCCGGCGCCGAGGTCATAGGCAACCATATCTAACGAGTGGGCGCGCAGAACGCCATCGTTGAACATGAAAAAGCCCTGAACGCCGACCAGTTCCCGGTCCAGCGCAGCAGTGGGGAACTGGGTGACGGTAGGGGGTGGCGCGGGCGTCGGCGGCTGGGTTGGGGCAGATGTGGGCGCAGGCGTGACCGTCGCCGCGCTCTGCTCAGCAATGGCCCTGATCTGGTCCTGCCGGGCCGGCATGGTAATACGCTGCCCGACGACCGACGCCGGGCTGCTCACGCCGTTGACGAGCAGCAGGCTCGAAATGAGGTTGCCGCTCTCCAGCGCGGCGCGCCATGTAACGATGGCAGACGTGATATCATAGGCGATGACAGGCTGGGAGCCGGAGCGGTGAGCCGGGATGAACAGCTCCTGTCCTGCTGCGAGGGCTGCCGGGTTAGTCACGCCGTTGGCCTGCCAGATCAAGCGAACGGGGACGCCAAACGAGGCGGCAATGCCTGCCCAGGTGTCGCCGGGTTGCACGGTATAGTATGAGGCCTGGCGTGCGGGCTGGGCATGGGCCGGAAGGCTCCCCGCGCTGAACAGGAGTCCGGTTACCAGAGCGGCGAGGAGGAGAAGCCTACCAACGACGTGCGTCGAAATCGATTGTCTCATGATTGCTTCATGCTCACTTGATAAGTTAGCTAGGGGGGATTCTATCAGGCAGAAGGGAAGCGTCAAACAGGCGAGGGGAGGGTGCTTGCAGGCAGTGTAAATGCAAATACCTGTTGCGGTTGTGCAACAGTTGATCTAAAATTCGGTAGATGTATAGAACAAATGTGCCGGTGTTTGGCGGCGGGTCAATTGACAGGCGCACGCTTTCTCCTTATCATCCATAACCGGCACTAATTGAACGACGGATATTTCAAGCGCTGAGGGAGTGATTGAATGGATGTTGGCACCGTTCGCCAGGTAGACATCGACTCAGAGATGCGAGCGGCGTACTTAGACTATGCCATGAGCGTCATCGTCAGCCGTGCGCTGCCCGACGCTCGTGATGGGCTGAAGCCTGTCCACCGGCGCATCCTGTACGCGATGTACGATATGGGCCTGCGCCCGGACAGCCCGTACCGCAAGAGCGCGCGTATTGTCGGCGAGGTGCTAGGCAAGTACCATCCGCACGGCGACGCCGCCGTGTATGACGCGATGGTGCGCATGGCGCAGGACTTCTCGATGCGCTATACGCTGGTCGATGGGCAGGGCAACTTCGGCTCGATTGACGGCGACAATGCCGCGGCGATGCGCTACACCGAAGCTCGTATGCAGGCCCTCGCCGTCGACATGATGCGCGACATCGAGAAGGAAACGATCCCTTTTGTTGAGAACTTCGACGGCAGCCTGCTTGAGCCGGCGGTGCTGCCCGCCGCTGTTCCCAACCTGCTGGTCAACGGCTCGTCCGGTATCGCGGTTGGTATGAGCACAAGCATCCCGCCTCACAACATGGGGGAGGTGTGCGATGCGCTGGTTTACATGCTGGACAACTGGGAGCGGCTGGATGATGTCGGCCTGCCCGAGTTGATGCAGTTCATCAAGGGGCCGGACTTCCCGACCGGCGGCGTGATCTTCCGCCACCATGACGACGATGAAACGGACAGCCTCGTACAGGGGTATGCGACCGGGCGCAGCCGCATTACGATACAGGCGAAGGTGCACGTCGAACGCCTCAGCCGCAACCGCAGCCGTCTCATTGTGACGGAACTGCCGTACCAGACGAACAAGACGAATCTCATTGAGCGGATTGCCCAGCTTGTGCGTGAGGAGCGCATTGAGGGCATCACCGACCTGCGTGATGAGAGCGACCGGCAGGGGATGCGCATTGTCATCGACCTGACGCGCACCGTCAAGCCCGAGGACGTGCTGGATCAACTCTACAGGCTCACGCCGATGCGACAGACGTTCAGCATTATTATGCTGGCGCTCGTCGATGACGAGCCCAGGCTCCTGTCGCTCAAGCAGGCGCTGAAGGTCTTCCTTGAGCACCGCTTTGTCGTGGTGCGGCGGCGCAGTGAGTATGACCTGGCACGTGCGAAGGAACGCGCGCACATTCTCGAAGGCTACCTGATCGCTCTCGACCAGCTTGACGCTGTGATCGACACCATCCGGCGCTCGCGCACCGTTGAGACGGCGCGCGCCAACCTGCAGCGCGGCTTCAAGCTCACCGAGGTGCAGGCAGAGGCGATCCTTAACATGCCGCTGCGCCGGCTGGCAGCCCTCGAACGGCGGAAGATCGAGGAGGAGTACAAAGAGAAACAGCAGTTGATCCGCTTCCTGCAGAAGCTGCTCAAGAGCGACAAGATGATGCGCGAGGTTATCAAGGAGGAACTTGTCGAGATCAAGCAGCGCTATGCAGACCCGCGCCGCACGACGATTGTGGATGGCACGAGCAGCAGCACGGTCAAGATATCCCAACTGCTGCCTGATGAGCAGGTCTGGGTGACGCTCACAAAGAGCGGGCGCATTTCGCGGACATTCAACGACCAGCAGCCAAAGGTCACGACGGGGGTGAAGGATGCGCCCCGCGTCATGTTGTCGGCATCGGTCAGCGAAACGCTGTACCTGTTTACGTCCGACGGTATGGCGGCGACCGTGCCTGTACACGGCATCCCCCAGAACGAGGACTTTGAGCGAGGGGCGGAGGTCAAGCAGATTGCGCCGCTGAATGGGTCGCAGGAGGTTGTCGCTGCGCTGACGATGCCTGTCGATGCTGACCCGGACTCGGGCTACCTGTTCCTTGCCTCCGAGGGGGGCATGGTGAAGCGCATCGCGCTAGCGGACCTCCCTGGGCTGAGCGCACGGCCTTCCAGGTGATGGGGCTGAATGGCGATGCGCTTGGCTGGGCGTCGTGGACGACCGGAAACGACGAGATCATGCTGGTGCGCTCGGAGGGGTACGCCATTCGCTTCAAGGAAGAGGAGGTGCGCCCGATGGGCCTGGCGGCAGCCGGTGTCAAGGGTGTGAAGCTCGGCGGCAGGAATGACCGGGTGGTCGGCATGATGGTCGTCAGGCCGGGCGCGGATGTGTGGGTTATCACGCAGGACGGCAGTGCGAAACGCACCAAGGTCGAGGAGTACCCCACGCAGGGGCGCTACGGCCAGGGTGTTATCGCGATGAAGTTCAAGTCGAAGCAGAAGTGGCTTGCGGCGGCGGCCCTCGGCACTGCGAACGAGAACCTGGTGGTCGTAACGAGCAAGGGTAAGCCCAAGTATATGCGCTTCTCCCTGGCGCCGACCGCCGACCGCTACGACCAAGGGCAGGCCGTGATCGCGCTGGGCTCGAACGAGACAGTGGAATACGTGCTCCAGCCGAGGAGCTTCAGCTTCGAGAGCGTTCCAGGCGGTTAGCTAGCCGCAGGCCGAACGAACCCGCAGACGGGGTCGCTTCGGCGGCCCCGTTTTGTTTGTCGGCTAAGGGAAGTTTGTTTCGTGTAGTGATAGGGGTGCTTGAGATCCTCACTTTACACCGGCAGGCAGAGCGGGGTAGGGCGGGCTGGTAGATTATGGTAGAATCCGGGCGATGTTGGGTTAAGCAGGCAGAAACAGTACAGGAATCAGAATCAGAGGAAACGCACCGATGGCGGAAACGATCAAGCGGCTGAATGTAATCGGAGGCGGGTTGGCTGGCTCGGAAGCGGCGTGGCAGGCTGCCGAGCGAGGCATTCACGTGCGCCTGTGGGAGATGCGACCCAAACAGCAGACGCCCGCACATGTGACGGACAAGCTCGCCGAACTGGTGTGCAGCAACTCGCTGGGCTCCGACCTCCCCGACCGCGCGTCCGGGCTGCTTAAGAACGAGTTGCGCCGTATGAACTCGCTGATCATGGCCTGCGCGGATGAGGCGCGCATACCGGCGGGCGGGGCGCTTGCCGTCGGGCGGGAGAAGTTCAGCGAGCTTGTGACGGAGCGCATCGAGGGACACCCGAACATCGAGGTGTGTCGCGAGGAGGCGACGAGCATCCCCGACGAACCGACGATCATCGCCAGCGGGCCGCTCACCTCGAGCCGGCTGGCGGATGAGATTGCCGCGCTGATCGGGGAGGATTACTTGTACTTCTACGACGCGCTCGCGCCGATCGTCCGCGCCGACACGATTAATATGGACATCTGCTTCCGTGCGTCGCGCTACGGGCGGGGTGAGGAGGATGAAGGCGATTACATCAACTGCCCGATGACGGAGGAGGAGTACCGGCGCTTTGTCGATGCGCTGCTCAGCGCGGAGCGGATCGAGCTGAGGCAGTTCGAGCGCGAGGACCCCAACTTTTTCGAGGGGTGTCTGCCGATTGAAGTTCTGGCGGCACGCGGGCCTGATGCGCTTGCGTTTGGCCCCCTGCGTCCGGTTGGGCTGATCGACCCGCGCACCGGGCGCCGTCCGTATGCGGTCGTCCAGCTTCGGCAGGATAATGTGGCTGGAACGCTGTATAACCTCGTCGGCTTCCAGACCAACCTGCGCTGGCCCGAGCAGCGCCGGGTGCTGCGTATGATCCCCGGGTTAGAGGAGGCGGAGTTCGTGCGGCTGGGGCAGATGCACCGCAACACATTCCTGAACTCGCCAACCCTACTGCGCCGGACGATGCAGTACCGCGGGAGAGATGATCTCTTCTTCGCCGGGCAGATTACCGGGGTTGAAGGCTACGTTGGCAACGCAGGGACCGGGCTGCTCGCGGGTGTGAATGCCGCGCGCCTGCTCAAGGGGCAGCCACTCTGGGAGTTGCCCGAGACGACAATGCTCGGCGCACTGGCGCATTACGTTGTCCATGCCGACCCGGAGCATTTCCAGCCGATGAAGGCGAACTTCGGCCTGCTGCCGCCACTCGACCCGCCGGTGCGTAACAAGCGGGAGCGCTACGCGGCCTATGCCGCCCGGGCGCTCGATGCACTGGAGCGCTTCCTGTCGGAGCACGAGGCACAACCTGCCTGAGTGCTGGCAGATAAAGGGGCACCCGATTTGACACTGAAGCTGCCGGATAACTGGCGACGGCTTATCCTGGGGGCGTTTGCCGCCGTGTGTGTCGGACTGGCGGGCTGCACAACGCCACCGGCGACGCCGCCGCCTGCTACCCTGCCTGCCACAACTCGCCCGCCTGAGGTGACGGACGCACCCGGTGAGACGCCACTCCCTACCGAGCCGCCTTCTACGCCAACGCTGAGCGCGGCGGAGTTGACGTTTGACGGTGACGTGGCAATGGAGCACGTCGAGGCG
>Ga0116169_1002703_pt1 | contig 12663 bp, 15 predicted proteins | sample AD_UKC130_MetaG_FD_89796 | JGI IMG/M metagenome (GOLD analysis project Ga0116169, IMG submission 89796) | Active sludge microbial communities of municipal wastewater-treating anaerobic digesters from Canada - AD_UKC130_MetaG | ecosystem: Engineered > Bioreactor > Anaerobic > Digestate | place...
TGCTGAACGGGTAAGCTCCCCTTTGTTTTAGCTCAAAAGATATCGCATAGGTGATAGCTTGACTTTGTGCAACACCTCCATAAGGGTGTGAATGTGTGTAATCATATTGATTATACCAAGAGGCAGGGGAAACTATAGTTTTTTGCGTTGTCGGATTGACGACATAGTTCGTCGTCCCCTCCTCCACCTTTTGCGCCTGGTCGAATTTGCCAGGCTCGAAGCGGGGGACGCCGGGACGAACCTGCGTACCGTCCTGCATGTACGCTACAGAATTTCTCGTGAAGCTGGCAGTAACACTCATTACCGCAACACCTCAGCTATGACGCGCTTCCACTTCTCCCGCCAGATGTGGATGTCGAACGCCAAGGACAATTCCCGCGACCGCCTGCCCATCTCCGTTAGGCAGTCCGGGTGAGAAAGCAACACGCGCAGAACATCATGCAGCCTCTCGTGATTCAAATCTACGAACAGGCCGTTGTAGCCGTCTATGAGCAAATTTGGCAGGCCGCCGACCGCAGTGGAAACCACAGGCAGGCCGGAAGCCATCGCCTCCAGAGCCGCCAGCGAGGTCCCCTCGGCCGCCCTGGTAGGTATCACGGCAAGGTCAACCTGCCGATAAACTTCCGGCATCTCGTCGAAGGAGCACTTTAGCCACCGCAAGTTCCGGTACTGGCCGCAAATCCCCTGAAGCCGCGCCTCATCCAGTTCCTCGTCCCCGTGGCCGACCATCCAGAAGTCCACGTCGGGCAGTTCCTTCACCGCCCACAGGAACTCGTTAGAACCCCTCAAGGTGGTAAGCCGCCTGGGGTAGAGCACCCGTGGCCTTTCCCAGTCCCTCGGTTCCTGCCTCGGGTAGAACACCGAGGTGTCCACGAAGTTCGGGACGTAGCGCATCCGCTTCTCCTCGCCGGGCCAGGTGGCCCGCACAAAGTTGATCACGTTGGTGTCTACGCAGACCACGACATCGGGAGCCGTGAGGCCGTACTTCACCCGCCGAAAATACTCTTTCTTGAAGTTCTCCGGCCCGTTCGCCAGCGGGTGCTCCGGGTAGTCCCACCAGATGCCGTGGCAAACGGCAATGCACGGCGAGACCACCCTGGGGAAGCAGACGAACGGCGCAAAGTAGACCCGCAGGTCGGCGCTTAAAGCCACCTCGTTAAACAGTTTGTTAAGCAACGGATTCGTCTCGAAATCAAAAACGGTGCCCGGAAATCCGCGCACCGTCATGCCCTCGTATTCCGTTTCCCAGGCGTCTTCCCCGCATTGCACCACTAGCACCCGCCAGCCTTCGTCCCGGAAGAACCGTCCCAGCTCCACGAGGTAGCGGTCTGCGCCCGAGTAGACCAGCGGCGCGTCCTTCTTGCCCGCGGGGAAGAAAAATGTGGTCAAAACGGCGACGGTAGGCATCCTAACACCCCGCTAGTACAGCATGTGCGCGGCCAGATTGAGCTTCGACGTGGCTACCGCGCCCGCGCCGATCTTCGTGCCGACCACAGCGCCGTCGGCGAGCTTTGTAGAAGCCACGGCACCGTCAGAGATGTGCGAGGAGCCGACTGCGCTGGCCGCGAGCTTGGCCGAAGTCACAGCAGCGCTGCCAATCTCGTTGGTGCCTACCGTGCCGTCGAGTAGGTAAGCACCGCTCTGCATTTTCCCCGGAACCAGCACCACTATCGGCGTGCCGTTTTCGTTTACCGCCACCAAGCAATCGCTAGCGCCAAGGCTAGGCTTGGTATTGGACACCTGGAACGCGCTCGGCGTGGTCTGCACCCAGTAGATGTACTTGTTACTGGTGTTCGAGTTGGAGATGGTGTAGTCCACACCCTGGTAGACAATGTGGCAGTCCGTCCAGGCGACGTAGCCCGTAGATGGCGAGTTGGCCTTGAAGGTGTAGCCGTCGAGCATATGGTGCGCCAGGTTCAAGTGCTGGGAGGTAATGTTGTGCGGCAGCCCCTGCGCCGACTTGGCCACGTCGGAGAGGACGCCTATGCGGTAGCTGATGTCCTGGAGCACGTCGGCGAACTTCTCGCTGATGGCGCGGTCAACCGCCTTCTCGATCATCTCCTCCAAAACGTGCGCCTCGCCGTTGAGCGGCTTGGCGGACTTGGCCTCGACCACCTTGGCTTCGACCGGCCTCACCTCAGCGGCGGTTTCCTCGACCATCATCTCCGCCACCTCTCCCGTGAGCCGGCCCACCATCTTAACCACGGCGCCGAAGATGCGCTCCCGCTCCTGCGCGGCCACCTCGCGCATCTGGCGGCTCAAAACCAGGTTAGGCATGAAACAGATCCCCTCCCTCAATTGGTTTAAAATATAATTAGCCATTATAGCGGCTTTTTTATCAGTAAAGCTGGTGATACGGGAACCGCGTTTTCACAACCGGTATCTCCCCAGCGCTTATGTGCAGCTCCTTAATCGCGCCCACCGCGATCTTGGCCGACGTCACCGCCTCATTGGCCAACTGCAACTCGTGCTGGATGCCAACCAGTTTGTCGGACAGTTTCTCCACCGGAATGGTGCCGTCGGGGTTGATGCTCGCGGCACGATTCCATGTTTGCGCTTGGCTGGTAATACCTTTAACTGAGCCTCCAGAAATCTGCTTGATATACGATTGCAACAGTGATAAATATCGTTCCACCTCAACGAAGTTGCGCTGGATAGCCAGGGCCATGCCTTCGGGATCGGTAGAGTCGAGAAATCTAGCCGGTAACTGTATCACATCCTGCTCGCCAGCCATTTATCACAACCCCCTTGTGAACGGCATAAAGAAAACTTTTATGCCTCTTACCTCGCACCCTCCTAAAGCATTATGGACTATCTTAGGTTTTAAGTATCTCCCAGTGTATGTGTCAAAGAAGTTGTATCTCCTAACGAGATTGTCGTATTCTCCCGCCACAAGGTCAACGTAATTGCCATAATCTATAGAAAACTGGATGTTGACACCCCCAGCCGATGCGTCGCTACTGTCCTGAATTACAGCCCACCCAAAACGGCATTTTCTTTCAGCCTGCACAATATCAAATGCCTTTCCAACCCAATATGCATTTATCGCATCCCCAAAATCATCTGTACCGTAATCCTGCCTGTTAACATACCCACCAGTCGCGTCTCCAGAAAGAAACTTGTCTCCATAACGGAGAAAACAAGAAGCGTTTATCCCAGTCCATAACCAGAATTTGCCGCCAGTTGCGCCTCCTTCTGGCGGATAATAAATTAGTACAGCATTGTTGTATTGTACGCTGTCCAAAGGTACAGCAGCCCATACTAAACCGTTCCAATATCCTATTGCAGCTTTGTGGATATATTCTTTGTTGACTCTCGCCCACAAGTTAGGGATTTTCTCCCTAGATAAGTTTACTGTCCTCGCTCCATTCCACACGCAAAGACCATCATCGGATATGAAGTAAAGATAAGGCCCAACAGAAACAGCAGCAAACGGCCCTACGCATCCAGTTGAATTATCAGGAATATCAAGCCTAAAATCATCGAGATTAGTCCCACGAAGAACGCCAATAGAACGGCGTTTAAATATAATCAATTCATCGTAATGCACCTTTAAACAAGTAATAACATCTCCATCGCCTTTTCTCACATCCCAATAATTTACTGCCGGCCACGACTCCGGTTGGAAACTATCTGACCAGCATACAGTAGATGGAGTAGATTTAGGAACAGTAAATAATTTTTCTTTAAACAAAACTGCGAATTGTCCGTCTGAAGGAGCATTGGCCAGGCTAGAAATAGTATTGCCATCCCACTTCCAAGGTGCGTTTACCCCATTAAAAGCCACCATGTAGTTAACACAAGTTTCAAAGCATGTTGGAGCATATAAATCCAAACCAGTTTTAAGGCTCCTAAAAACACTGTCATTGCTGTCCCAATAAGATACAGCGTCACCAGCAGCCGCAATCAGATAACCGTTTGTACTTGTGTAGTAAGCATAAATCCCATGAACAGGGCCGGGCAAAGCAGAACTGTTCCACCTTGCCTGGCCCCTTCTTTTTTGCAAACTGCCTACTTTCCTAGCTATAAAATTTTGACAGTCAGAAGTGGCATTAAATGGCAGAAGATCATCTTCAACCCTGTCAATTAACCCCTCTGTAAAGTCATTTATAGCCCACTCCTGCCACAATATATTTTTATCAGCCACTATGACCACCGCCATACTCGGATATATCGCTCTCTTTTAGGCAAACTACTTTTGGCCTGGGCATAACGAGAACGGTATTCGTTTAACCTTGCCATACTCAAATTGGCCCCAGGGAAATCACGAGCATCGAAACGGTAGGCGACATAGTATGCAAGTGCTTGATGATAAACTTCTGGGCAATCAGGTATGTCTGTAGCATTTACTACTTTGCTTGGCATAACAAAGTAACGGATTGTGTACGTATCAGCATCCATGAACATTATTCTGTTGCCATCTGTATGCCAAAAACTATATCTATGCCCATCAGAGGCCTGCACTTCATCAATGCTAAGACATCCACTGGGCAGGTTATACCACGTCTCAGACTCCTGCGCTACTATCTGAGAGGTAGTGGTTTTTCTAGCATCGACGCCCATTTCATTTAGAGCATCATTTATCCAGTCAATGGCATCGCTGCTATTTACGCTTTTCCCAAGCAACCTGCTAGAAGCATAGTTAATTATGTCTTGAACAGTCATTTCTTGCTCTTCCCTGCTTTCCTTAGAGCAGCAGCAACGGCGATTTTTACGGCCTGCTTCCTGCTTTTCGGCTTTGTATTTCCTATTCTCCCGGTTCGTTCATAGGAATGCACCATTTCTCGAATGTTACTGCTTATTACCTTCTTGCTTTTGCCGCGCTTCAAAGGCATTATTTATCACATCCAATACACTATCTTTACTACGCCTGCACCAGCAGAACCGCCTGTCCCGCCAGCAGTCCCAATAATAGCGCTACCGGTAGTCAAATTCCATTCTGCTATAGTAGCCGGTGGAGGTAAAGCAGTCACTCTACCAACTGAACCTAAGCCAGAAGATATGCTGGCTAGCGCATCATCGTCGGTTGCATAGCCTATCTTGTACGTTGGACTAGTTGCGTTAAACGCTGTTGTTACATCAATGTAAATTGCGGCTATCTTGGCATCTGCTGGAAGTGTTAAAAGATCTTTGGCGGCATCATCGTAGGCCACTGTAGCAGATGCAACCTGAAGCATCCTGGCATCGGCCCCAATATCTATGTTTGCTAACTTATTTACTTCACTGGTTTCTACTGTCATACTTGCATCAAAGATAGGACAGTTTGCTCCAATGGCACGAGACATTTAATCATCCCCTCTTTTTCTTTCTTAATTTGCTTAAAGTTTGGGCCAATCTAGCCCTTCTTGCCGTAGTTCCTTTACCTTTAGCTTTCTTTTTGATCCACGAGCTAGAAATTGTGCCTTTCTTTGTAATAGCTTTTTCTTTCTTGGCTTGCGCCCGAAGAGCACCCGGAGATTTTATGGCTGATGCTATTCAGTTTTTGTTTTTAGCCAAGTTATATCACTCCCAATATGCTGTCTTTTTGAAATGCCAGTATGCCACATCTCTCGCCCACGCATCTAAATCATTGCGCCTTTTTCTTGCCAAACCAGCTTCTATCCTTTCATTGTTTCTGTCTATTTCCTTGAAAATTTCATCACCACGCATACGCAATGAATTTCTTCTAGCCAATCTTAAGGTTCTAACATCCAATTGTTCAAAAGGTACTTCCCAAGCATAAGTCTCAGGCTTATGCTCTAAAGAATGAACCTCAAATTTTTGAGTTTTTGCATTAAAAACTACAAACAAAGTATCATCTATATCCCTCAACCTTTGAGGAATGTCATAAATATTGTTAAAAACAGGCAAAAGATGTGCCTTGTCGGATAAAACATTTTTCACGTTATCCTCGAAAAATAGCATCGTCCCACCTCTATGGACGGTAACGCAGTTCTGCTTTTACATCGAAAACAAACTGCGGAGAGTCCCCGCCAACTGTATACTTGACCCTTAAATACCGCCCAAATACATTCAATTCTCTTTTTACTTCGTTACCTGCCTGCGTTGCTTGCGTAAATGTTATTAAATCGTACCACTTGTCCCCATCGGGAGAATCTTGCACGACTACATTCAAAGTGGGAGAAGTCCCTGACACAGATGCCACATCAAGAAAAGCGGCAACTCCCCAATTGTTGCCGTCTCCGGTATCAATTGAGGAGCCGTTCCCACTCCCGGTTACCGTTCCGCTAAAAAGAGTAAGCAAACTAACCACCGCCTAGTGCTCGGTAATGTTGGTCAAAACAACTACCCCGCGCGGCCTAGAACATCCTAAATCACAATATTTGCGAAGTACAGCTTCATAAGCCGCCTTACCACTAACGGGGAACAGTATAGCCCCATGTCTGTCCATCCAGTCCCAATCAGCTACTTGGTAAATGGCCAAATCGTTGGTGTCCAGCATGTACAACGTTCCACCTGGGCAGTATTTGTCGGCGACTATGCCAACCTTGACCTGCGAACCGCCAACATATTCTAGAGCTTCCCATCCACCTTTAAGCTGGAGGGAATTGACCTGCCGCTTTTGAGATTGGAGCAGATATTGATATGACCTTCTTACTCCGTAGGAGCAAGCCATGAAGTTTACTTTTGCCCCTGCTCTCTTTTCGGCGAAGTCAATGCCCTGCTGCATGACAGTTTCACTTAACTCGCCGTTTACGTTAATGGTTTTAGGCTTGAGCCAGTAATTTGTAGAACGGTCAATCCCGTAAAGAATAGTATTGCTTACTATTGCCCCTAATCCAGTAAGCTCATTCTTGTAGTTGCCACTAATAACAAGAATGTCATTAGCTGTGGTTTTACTTACAGTGTCAACGAGAACATTATTGTTGTCTTCGTCGATTGCCGTAATCTCCATCCCAGTGTCATGAGCAGTGCCGCCAGTAGTATAAGAATCAATGTACTGGCCTTCTGCCAAATAATCGACATTGTTAACAGTCAGCTGCTTCGACCCCATATTTACAGAAGACACGGTGCAAAGAACCCCTGTACCATTCCCAAACAACTGCCTTGCCAGCAGTTCTTTGGCATCGTTCTCAGCATCCTCTAATTCCTGAGTAAGCAGGTTAGCAAAAGCCCCTTTGTCAGACTTAGAAACCTCAATTGCCTTATCAGTAACTTGAATCCTTGCAAAAATGTTCTTAGTGTCAAATTCGGCCTGTCGAGTTTTACGGCTATTGGGAGTAGGCAGGTTACCATCATCAGCCCTGTTTCCTACACCACCATGCCGCCCATACCTTAAAGCCATCTTGATTTTGCCGCCAACCACGTTTTGCGTAGTCTTCTCAATCTGTGCCATAAATGCACTGGCACCTTCGTTTAATTGATATTTAAAGCCGTCAAGATAATAAAGTTTTAAGGCCTCGCTTGCAGCTTGTACTCCTAACAATCCCATTGCTATTCCCCCTTATTGTAGTCCTTGTTGCATAGCCCATAGCTTACCAGCTTCGCGTGCCGACTTCGGCTTGGTCGGAGCCGAAGCCACTGGAGCACCGCCCGGCTGGTTAGCTATTAAGATTGGCACGGTTGAATTTGTTTCAACTGTGCTCTTGATTATTTCAGGCTTTAACGCCTGAGCTACTGCGTTGAGAACCTGCGGGTCTTTCAAAACTTCCGCCAATACTTGCGGATTTTTGAAAGCCTGCATTACAGCCGACTGGACTTCATTTACGCCTTTCCTCTGTTTCCAAACCTCATATGCATCCCTCAATGCCTGCCGAGGATGTAACGTGATTAAGTCCTGCCGCTCTTTCAAAATAATTTCAGCTATCTCGTTCAAATCCTGGTCGTTTACCCCGTAAAGTTCTTGCAGTTCTTTAGCAGCATAGTAGGCTTCTTTTTTGTACGCCTCTTGCTGTTGCATCAACTCCTCTTCTCTTCTTCTAGCCTCTTCAGCCTGTATTTGCCGGTAAACAGTATCAACATAGAGGAAAGTCTTAGCCTGCGCCTTTATCGGGTCTTCGAGGGCCAATTCCTCAAGTTCCTGTCTCTTTTCCTCTGGCATAGCTTCAAGGATTCTTGACACTATGTCGTCGGGAATTTCAGGAACGGTCAGCTCCTTTTTCTCCTCTGCTTGTTTTAAAACCATTTGCGTCAACTGAGCATTTTGCTGTTGCAAAGCAGCTAATTGGTTCTTTAGCTCCTCAATTTCTGATTGTTGCGGTTCTACTTCTTCTACTACTGCTTGCTCCTCTGCTGCTTCTTCTTCAACGACCGACTCTTCTGGCTCGTTCATGTACTGCTCAAAGAATCCCTCAACTGTTTCCGGCAGGTTGTTGTCCTGGCCCACCAAATACACCTCCTAAATTTACCGCCTGCATCATAGCTAAGTGCTGCTCAACGTGTCGGCTGAAAATAGCATCTAACACCCTGTTTTGTGCCTTGTTTGCCTCTTCGTACTCAATGGTCAACCGCCACTGGTTGTGAGCCTCAATATGAGCGGCATGGTCGTCATAATCGGCTACATCAGCGAGCTGCATATCCATCATCATCCTGTTTTCACGCTGTGCCTTAGCTATGTGCAATTTATCTGCCTCATCGCCAAATTCCCAATGCCCCATTTCAAGTAACTCAAACACTTTAGTCCGTCCTTCTTTGCTCAATCTGCCAGTATCTGGATCATTGAACAGGCCCATATTGAGCAAATCAAAGACCATTTGCCGCCTTACAGCAGGCGCCTCGCTTACCAGCGCGCTAGTCTCAATCACAACATCGTCGCTGCGGATATTGTTGCGATCCCACTGCAAAACTTCTAAAGTGTTTTGAGTTCCGACATTGCGTATTATTCTAGGCACTGTCGCAAACTGGCGATATAACCTGAGCCACTGCTTACCTGCCTCTATGAAAGCAGACTCAATATTTACAACGGTGTGGCTCAATCTAGTGTCATCCTGTTCAAGTGCTATACCCAAGGCTACCCCTGATTTCACACCAGGCGGGGCCTGACTGTGCCTCGCTATCTCTGATACTCCAGAGATGATAGTAAACTCATTGAGCAGATTGTTCTCCTCTGTTTCGAATGCCGATGGCAGTGGTGGGAAAGTAAAATACTGCGGCGGAGTGAACCCAGGTTTAACGACGCATATCCATCCAGGCATGCCGCCGTTAACCTCAAGCTCATCTAAATCTACTGCACCTTCTTGTACCCACATCTGCCCTATGGCCGCCCTGTTTAAGTACTCTGCTTTGCGGTTGCGAAGAGCGTTATACCTTCTCTGGATAGGGATTAACCTTTCTATCAGGCTCCTGCCCCAAAAACAGCCAGGTTTCATGATGCTCGTAACTTTTACAAACGGCAGTGCTGGCCTGTCATCTGCTCCTACAGCAAACGGCAACGGCCCTACATGCAGCAACTTCCTGCCAGCAACTACAATTAGCCGCCCTTCTGGATACCGCAAAGATGGAGCTTCCCAGTATTCTTTGACCACAGCGTGGTCTTTGCGGCTCTGAACAGATATTTTGTATCCGCCCCTGCCATAACCCAGCCCACCAAGTCCCAAGGTAGTAGCCTCAAGTTCCCAGGACTCGACAGGCTCAGGGTCAACAAGCACACCATACATCTCGTAAATCTGCTCAATAGAGTAGGCTCGGGCATGAATAATACTGCGGCACACATCAATACTCGAATGCCACGCCGAGTCGGGATAGATTTCATATGGCGGCACAACAACAACGCTAACATCGCCTTCATGCACTGGGACTATAGTAGCTGCGACTATCCCATCATCAGTTTCCTCGACTTGAGTTTCTTCTTCTGGCGGCTGTTCTAGAGCCATAGTCATCTCTTTCGCCAGCGTCTTTGTGCCTTCATCGTTTAGCTCAGGTTCTTCTTGGTGCTGCATCGTCTCTTTTAAAGCACCCTGTACTGCGGCCCTTCCCACAATTCTCCCGGCCCTTGGGTTCCAAATGTTTTTTAAAAACACAGTGCCACATGATTCTAACCATGTAAGCATCTCCTGGCGGTGCTCGCGGTCTAATTGTTCCGCTAAAATCTGTTGCATCAAGCGAGTACAGACCTTTGCTGAAGCTAAGTCCTCTGCTTCTTCTGTTGCTGGCCTAGCTTTGAGGGTTGGCTGTGCCCTCATCAATCTGGACGCGCGAGTTTCTACTATAGGAGCGATGTGATTGAATACCTCGCGCTCCTGCCATGCCGCAACTTTAGGGATTTCAACCAACTCGTTCGAGTGCGGATCAATGTCAATGTACTGGTTGCCGTCTAAAAACGCTAAATTAAGCCGCCACTGCAACTCGAACGGCCTGCGCTCTGTTTGTCGCCGGGCAAATTCGTCCTCTACAAGCTGAATTAAGTCGTCCGAATAACCAAACTCGCGCGGCTTTGCCCTGGCGACTATGCGCCCTACCCCACTCCTAATGACCTGTTTAATTGACTCCAGCATTAGTCTTCACCGCCCTCTTGCGGCAGCCTGATAAATGACCTGCTCTTGGATAGCGGCTGGTCATTCTTGGAAAAAACCGCAAACTCCGCCAAATCTCTGGCCATTAAGCGAGAATAGAGTTCCTGCCTTTCTTTCTCGTGCCTCCACTCCCGCCAGGCGATGTATGTCAACGCGATAGCCGCGATTACAATGGAACTAACCATTCTCGTGCTCCTTCAGCCTGTGTTTCCACAGCTTGTGCCTAGTGGTGAATGACTCACCACACACCTCGCATGTATGACTGCCCCTTCCCTTCTTGAGGATTATAGGGTCCTCTTCTATCAGGTTGAACTCTTCCTCAAGATTGGGGAAAATCGACCTTATACAGTCTTCGCATAATTTTGCAATGATGTAGTGGTTTCGCTGCTCGCCGATGAACCACTTCGCCCTATTTGTGCAGGCATAGCCATCGCACGGCACGTCGAAGTTGCACGGAAACATACTTGTAGACATCTTCCTCCTCCTAACTCATTAACGCTCGCTTCAGAAAATCGCTGCTCCGCCGGCTCAACCGCTCTTTGTCCTTCTGAATGAAAGTCTTGGGCTTCGGTGGCTCCTTAGATACCTCCGCATGCCACACGCAAAGACCGTAGGACATAGCGTCATACCAGTGATCTATGCCGCACTTCGCCACAACTTCAGGGTCGGTCTTATCGGCGGCTAAGACAGGGAGAGTTTCAATCAGCTTTGAGCAAGTGCCGAAAATACGCAGTTTCGCCTCATATCTCCCTGTGTTTTCGTCGTATACAGGCTGTAAATATTCATGCACTGTAGCAGAGCGGATTTTTCTGCTGCCCGCTCCGTGGATAGGCTCAAGGAACCCCCAAGGAATTCCGCCTTCTCGATAGTAATCAATGATGCTCTTGCCCGTTTCTGGGTGAGGGTTAAAAGCATCCATACCTGTCACGACAAAATCTATATGTTCTTCGCCTGTCATCTCAACAACCTGTAACGCCTGTTGACTGTAGGGGATTCTCTCACCATCCTCGTTTGTATATTCCCTGTATAAATATACATTGCCTAAATCATCAGCCGCGAACCAGTACCAAGCGAAATGGTCGGCGTATCCTGGATCGTTAGCTATCCAACGTCGCCACCATGCTGGGATGGGGAATGGACGGACAACGTGAATGTCGTAGCGGAATTCTTCAAATACCTGCCCACTAAACACATTCCAATCGCCGTACCTATACATGCGGCGGAGTTCTTTAGGCATTGCCGCAAGGCGCCTTTCGTAAGCCTGTATATCTATGTGAGGGTTATCGTCGAGTGTGGCTGAAACGAACCGCCTGGTCAGCCCCGTTTCCGAGTCGGTGTATGACGTGTTCTTGGCAACATCGACAAACCGCCGCTTCAACCAGATATGCCCGATCCCCCCAGGGTTTGAGGCAAGTCGTATAAAGCATTTTACTCCCGCTTTCGTCGTTCTAAGGCGGGATAATAAAAACAGGTAATCATTTTCTGAAAATTGACTCGCCTCGTCTATACAAATGTCTTCGTATTCGGATGACTGGTAGCGGTACAAATCATCATGCCGCTCCGCATAGCCGAATTGCAAAACTGAGCCATTTTTAAATGCCCACCTCTTGTGCTGTTCTGAATATTTAGCCATCTTTTCGTTTACGAGGGGTGCCAACCAGCGTTTGGACGTAAGAATATGACTCATTTCCAACTCGGGATATGTACGACGGAGGATAAGGCCTTGAGAATTAGGGATTAAAAGTCTTCGCGCGATAGAAAACATCAATAATCCCGCGCTTTTACCCCCACCGACCGCTCCGCCGTATAACACCTCGTCTTCGACAGCGGATAGAAATTTTCGCTGTTTTCTAGTCGGCGTGGGGAGCGGATTTATACTGGTTTTCGCTGGCATCAGAAGCCGCCTCCTCTACCGAAATGGATACGGGTTTGTCCCCGACAGGGACCTTAAACGACAATTCTATCTGTACGTCACCCGTCAAGGCCGCATCTACACGGTCTTTGCGCCCCCAGTCAGTCGGATTTTTTCTCTCTAGAAACCAAGCCGCAGCCTGCCAGCTCTTCTCGGCTGCTTTCTGAATAATGGCCAGATTCCGGCGGATCGCCTCATCTTCGGCATATTTTACCTCGCGGTAAAACTCGTCGTAAGGCTCCTCGCCTGCTTCACCCTTCCTAAACCAGCTCAGGAAAGTGTCATATGTAACACCAGCCA
>Ga0116169_1002708_pt1 | contig 12640 bp, 11 predicted proteins | sample AD_UKC130_MetaG_FD_89796 | JGI IMG/M metagenome (GOLD analysis project Ga0116169, IMG submission 89796) | Active sludge microbial communities of municipal wastewater-treating anaerobic digesters from Canada - AD_UKC130_MetaG | ecosystem: Engineered > Bioreactor > Anaerobic > Digestate | place...
CCTCGTCCGGGTGCAGGTGGCCCCGGCGGCGGTGGTGCAGGTGCTGGTGCTGGCACCGGCTTCGGTGCTCCTCGCCCAGGCGGTGGCTTCGCCGGTCGTGGCCGCGGTGGCCGCGGTGCTGGTACCGCGGGCGCGTTTGGCCGCGGCGGCAGCAAGAGCAAGGCGCGCAAGTCGAAGCGGGCGAAGCGGGCAGAATTCGAGATGCGCGAGGCGCCATCGCTTGGTGGCGTCAGCGTACCCCGCGGCGACGGCTCGACCCCGATCCGTCTGCGACGTGGCGCATCGCTCAGCGATTTTGCCGACAAGATCAACACCAGTGCCTCAAATCTGGTGACCGTGCTGTTCCACCTCGGCGAGATGGCAACCGCAACGGAGTCGCTTGACGAGGCAACGTTCGAGATTCTCGGCGACGAGCTCGGCTACAAGATCCAGGTTGTCTCGCCAGAAGACGAAGACCGCGAGCTGCTCGAGGGTTTCGACATCGATATCGATGCCGAGCTCGAAGAAGAGGGCGACGACGTGCTGCAGGCACGCCCGCCGGTGGTCACCGTTATGGGTCACGTTGACCACGGTAAGACCCGACTGCTCGACGCGATTCGCAAGGCAGACGTGGGCGGCGGCGAGGCCGGCGGCATCACGCAGCACATCGGTGCGTACCAGGTGCACACCATGCACGAGGGCATCGACCGTGCGCTGACCTTCATTGATACCCCGGGTCACGAGGCGTTCACCGCCATGCGTGCCCGTGGTGCGCAGGTCACCGACATCGCGATTCTCGTGGTTGCGGCCGACGACGGCATCATGCCTCAGACCATTGAGGCGCTGAACCACGCTCAGGCAGCTAACGTGCCGATCGTGGTCGCGGTCAACAAGGTCGATAAAGAGGGTGCAAACCCTGACAAGGTGCGCCAGCAGCTCACCGAGTTCGGCCTGGTCTCTGAGGAATGGGGCGGAGACGTCATGTTCCGCGACGTCTCTGCAAAGAACGGCACGGACATCACCGAGCTGCTCGACGCTGTGCTGTTGACCGCAGACGCAGGCCTCGACCTGCGCGCAAACCCAGACAAGAACGCTCGCGGCGTCGCCATCGAGGCGAAGCTCGACAAGGGTCGCGGCGCGGTTGCTACCGTGCTCATCCAGTCGGGTACGCTGCGCGTCGGCGACGCGATTGTTGCGGGCACGGCTTACGGTCGCGTTCGTGCGATGCACGACGAGAACGGCGACGCGGTTCTCGAGGCACTGCCCTCGCGTCCGGTTCAGGTGCAGGGTCTTTCGAGCGTGCCTCGCGCTGGCGACAACTTCATTGTCACCGACGAGGATCGCACGGCCCGTCAGATCGCTGAGAAGCGTGAGGCAGCTGAGCGCAACGCGATGCTGGCCAAGGCTCGTAAGCGCATCAGCCTCGAAGAGTTCACGAAGGCTCTTGAAGACGGCAAGGTTGAGTCGCTCAACCTCATCATCAAGGGTGACGTGTCGGGTGCCGTCGAGGCGCTCGAAGAGTCGCTCATGAAGATCGAGGTCGACGATTCGGTGCAGCTGCGCATTCTCCACCGCGGTGTGGGTGCCATCACCGAGTCTGACGTTGACCTGGCGACGATCGACAACGCGATCGTCATCGGCTTCAACGTGCGCCCCGACGTCAAGGCTCGCGAGCGCGCTGCCCGCGAAGGCATCGACATTCGCTTCTACAACGTCATCTACAACGCACTCGACGACATTGAGGCTTCGCTCAAGGGCATGCTCAAGCCCGAGTACGAAGAGGTGCAGTCGGGTGTTGCCGAGATCCGCGAGGTGTTCCGCTCCTCGAAGTTCGGCAACATCGCGGGTGTCATCGTTCGCAGCGGCACCATCACGCGCAACGCAAAGGCGCGCGTTATTCGCGAGGGTGTTGTCATCGCCGATGGCCTCGCCATCGAGTCGCTGCGTCGCTTCAAGGACGACGTCACTGAGGTCAAGACTGACTTCGAGGCTGGTATCGGCCTTGGCAAGTACAACGACATTCAGATCGGCGACGAGATCGAGACGACCGAAATGATCGAGAAGCCGCGCGCATAAGCGCTGGCTGAACGGAGAGGGGGTCGGTAGCTCATACGAGCTACCGACCCCCTCTCCGTTTGCCTGCACAACTGCCGGATTGCCGACTAGGTGGCTGCGCCGGGCAGTTGCTGTACACGCACGGTGTTGCCTGCGGGATCCCGGAACGCGAAGTCGCGAGTGCCCCAGTCTTGATCCATTGGCTCCTGCAGCACATCTACGCCAGAGGCCTCGACCCGTTCAAAAAGACCCTGCAGATCATCGGTCGCGAAGACGATCGACGCGTAGGCGCCCTTCGCAATGAGCTCGTTGATGACCCGGCGCTCATCGTCGGTCAGGCCGGGGTCGACAGCTGGGGGAGTCAACACAATCGATACATCGGGCTGATTCACGGGGCCAACCGTGATCCAGCGCATGTCGCCGTAGCCGACGTCATTGCGCAGTTCGAAACCGAGCGCATCACGGTAGAACGCGAGCGAAGCCTCGGGATCGGTGTGGGGCAAAAATGTAACGTGAATGTTGATCTTCATGTCAGCCAGGCTAGTAGCGGTTGACCTAAGAAACTTCTCGATTTCTGACCGGTTTGGTGGCCCGCATGGTGATGATGCCGGGCAGGCCGTCCAGCGGCGGGTTGCCCTCTTTGCGATATTTGCCGGGTGAGACGCCGACGAGCTCGGTGAAGCGGGTGGTGAAGGTACCGAGCGAGCCGTAGCCCACCGCGAAACACACCTCGGTCACCGAGAGGTCGCCGCGGCGCAGCAGCGTCATCGCGCGCTCGATGCGCCTGGTCATGAGATAGCTGTAGGGCGACTCTCCGTAGGCGTCCTTAAATTCGCGGCTGAGGTGGCCAGCAGAGACGCCGACACCGCGGGCGAGCGCTTCGACGTCGAGGGGCTCGGCATACTCGCGGTCTATTCGGTCTCTCACGCGACGCAGCAAGCGCAGATTCTTCAGGCGCTGCGCGTCGCGTTCGTTGTGCATGCGAGCCAGACTAGCGTGCTGAGCTGCTGCCAAAACAGGAAGGGCCGGGGCGACTGAAGTCGCCCCGGCCCTGATCCCTTTGGAGTGTTAGCGAACCGCGCTATCGAAGCGGCGGCCTTCTGCCTTTGAGGGCAGCGCCATGAAGATCAGCACGAAGCTGCCAATGACAAGCACGAGCAGGTAGAACACGCCTGAGAAGTTGCCGTCGTGCAGGCGTCGCCAAGCGATGGCGAGCGATGGCAGGAACATGCCGAGTGCGATGAGGGAGTACAGGCCCCACCCAAGGAACATGAGAATGCCACCAATTGGGCTCGGTGCGACGGTCTCGTAAGTGTAAGGGTCGTACGACGCCGTTGCACCCATAATGATTGCGCCGACGATGACGAAGAGCATCGGAACAAGCATGACTGCAAACTGGAAGAGCGTAGCGAACCAGTACTCGCTTCGCGAGGCGCGTCCATCGAACTTTACGTAGCCCTTGAAGTAGCGCTTGATTGCCTGCGTAAAGTTCGCACCGTAGAGCGGGCGTGACATGTCGTCGGGGCTCAGCGCGCCGTCGAAGGGGCCGCCGGGGCCCGGCTCTACGCCGAGCGGGGCAGCGGGGAACGCTGCTGCTGCGTATGCGGGCGCACCGTACGCCGGTGCACCGTACTGTGCTGCACCGTACTGGGGTGCAGGCTGACCGTATTGTGGGGCAGCGGGTGCGCCGTACTGTGGTGCTGCGGGCTGGCCATATGCGGGGGCTTGCGGGGTGCCATACTGCGGTGCCTGCTGCGTGGGAGGCGCGAACTGCGGTTGCCCCGGCTGCTGTGGTGCGTTGAACTGTGGCTGCTGCGGCGCCTGAGGTGCCTGGGGAGCCGAGCAGTGTGGTGGCTGGGCCGAGTAGCTGGGCTGCTGGGGTGCTGCAGGGGCGGCAAACTGTGGTGCCTGTGGTGCCTGTGGTGCCTGTGGTGCCTGTGGTGCTGCGGGCGGCTGCGGTGCCGAGAACTGTGGTGCCTGAGGAGAAGCCGGCGGCTGTGGTGCCTGCGGTGCTTCTGGGGCAGACGACTCTTGCGACGGCGAGCTCTGCTCAGGCTGCTCTGGTGTCTGGTCGTTAGGGGGCTGTGTCATGAGACTCTTCTTCTCTAGTGTTTCTGGGCTGCATCTCACAAATGCTTGCAATCCGAGGGTATCGCGCGGGGCCGACATCTGCCCAAACTCGGGGGGTTTTCTGCCATAGATTGGGGCGAACTCACACCTGCTTCCGGCCTGAGCCCGTTGGCTTTTGCGTGTGGGCACGCTCAGCTACGGCTCACCCGGCGATCCGCGATACCCTTGAGGCATGTCGAACCCACGAGCGGCCAAAGTCGCAGAGCGTATCCAGCAGATCATCGCGCGTCGGCTCGAGAAGGGCCTGCGAGACCCGCGCATGGGTTTCGTGACGATCACCGACGTGCGTGTCACCGGTGACCTGCAGCACGCGAGCGTCTTCTACACGGTGTATGGCAGCGAAGAAGAGCAGTCAGATACCGCAAAGGCGCTCAAGGCAGCAACCGGAATGTTGCGCACCGAGGTCGGCAAACAACTGGGTACTCGGCTTACGCCCGTGCTCGAGTTCATTCACGATGAGCTGCCAGACAGCGCACAGCACCTGAACGAGCTGCTCGCCGAGGCGAAGCGTCGCGACGATGAGGCGCACGCGCTTGCTGCGAACGCGAGCTATGCAGGCGAAGAGGATCCATACTCGAAGCCTCGAGATCTCGACGCGGATGAGTCAGACGACAGCGATGACGACGATCTCGACGACCTCGAAGACGGTGAGTTTGACGACAGCGACGAGCTCGAAGATCTCGAAGACGAAGATGAAGACGGCATCGACGAGGAAGACCTCGAAGATGACGAGCGTCGCGACTAGCGGTACACGAGACTCGACTAAGGCAGCCGCACGTGCCCCTCGAACTCGACGAGTAGCCCGTCTGAGATGAGCGAATCGTAGGCTCGCCTTGGCTGCGCCTCGTCGTGCACGCCACCCTCGGCGGCTGCGGCGAGCGCTTCATGCTCAGCGATGGGCGCGGTGGCGCTGCGCAGCAGCGCCATGATGCGACCGCGCACCTGTCGGTCGCTGCCCTGAAACGCTGCCTGTCGCCGCACGCTCGGTGCGTTTGCGGGAAAGCCGGATCCTCGCCATTGACACCAATCAGCAACCGGACAGGCCGAACACAGCGGGCTGCGCGCGGTGCAGACAACGGCGCCGAGCTCCATCGCGGCGGCGTTGAAGAGTCGGGTGCGCACCGGGTCGAGCGGCAGCAGCGCAGCCATGTCGTCGAGGTCGCGGGGCGATGGTGCGCCAGCCGCCGCAAGCCCGTGCACGAGACGTGCAATCACGCGGCGGGTGTTGGTATCGACCACCGGCTCTCGCAGCGCAAACGCAAAACTTGCGATGGCCCGTGCCGTGTACGGGCCGATGCCGGTGAGCGCGAGCAGCGTATCGACGTTGCGCGGTACTTGGTCGCCGTGTTCGGTTGCGAGCTGCACCGCTGCGCGGTGTAGCCAGAGCGCGCGGCGCGGGTAGCCGAGACGCCCCCAGGCGCGCACGGCCTCGCCGGGTGCCTCAGCTGCGAGATCGGAGGGTTTTGGCCAGCGAGCCATCCACGCCTCGAATTGCGGAATCACCCGCGATGCCTGCGTCTGCTGCAGCATGAACTCAGAGACGAGCACCGCCCACGGGTCGATCTCACCGACCTCACCCCGCCAGGGCAACTCGCGTGCCTCGCGCTCGAACCAGCCGATCACCGCGTCGGCGATCTCTGCCGCCGCGTCTTCACGAACCACCTGCTCAGCCACCCGCCCAGTGTATTCGGTAGCGGTTGGGTAGGGTGGTTGGGTGAACACTGTACCCAACGGCATTCTGCTGGTCGACAAGGCCGAGGGATGGACGAGCCACGACGTCGTCGCAAAGGCTCGTCGCGCGCTCGGCACCCGCAAGGTGGGGCACGCGGGCACTCTTGACCCGATGGCCACCGGCCTACTGACGCTCGGCGCGGGCCCGGCCACCCGATTGCTGACCCATCTCGTGGGGCTCGACAAGACCTACACCGCGACCATCAGGCTCGGGGCGGCAACCGTGACCGACGACCGCGAGGGCGATGTGCTCGGCGTTGCTGACGCCGCGAGCATTCGGGCGGTCGAGGGTGACCCGGCTGCGATTCGCGACGCCATCGCCGCGCTGACCGGCCCGATCGAGCAGGCTCCGAGCGCGGTGAGCGCTATTAAGGTCGACGGCAAACGCGCCTACGATCTGGTGCGCGCGGGTGAGCAGGTTGAGCTTAAGAAGCGGCCGGTTACGGTTCACTCTTTCGAAGCAGAGGATCCGCGCCTCGTCGCCGTGCACGGCCTCGACGGCGGTGACGTTCCCGTTGAAGTGCTTGATATCGACGTGGTTGTCAGTTGCTCATCGGGCACCTATATTCGTGCGCTCGCCCGCGACCTGGGTGAGGCGCTCGGCGTAGGCGGTCACCTGACCGCGCTGCGGCGCACCGATGTGGGGCCGTTCTCTGTCGTAGACGCCACCTCAAACGAGCAGCTCGCAGCTGGCGTGGTTGATCCCACGTGCTTGCTCGACCCTGCGGCAGTGGCGGCCAGGCTGTTTCCGGTGCTCGTGCTTTCGGAGCAGCAAGAAATTGACCTGGGGCATGGCAAACGCCTCGAGATTGACGAGACACAGCCGCTCAGCGACGGCACCGATCGCGCGAAGCTTGCCGCGGCGATCGCCCCGAGCGGTCGCCTCGTGGGGCTCATCGAAGTGAAGAATGGCCGCACTCGGGTTGTGACGAATTTTCCGACCGCTGAGGGGGGTGCCACCGCATGATCACCTGGTTTGCCATCACTCAGATCGTGGTTGCGGTCGCGGCCGCGATTCTCTGCCTCGTCGAGTACGCGAAGAAGCGCGTGCCCGATGACCTGACGCTCGGCGCCGAGGCACTGCTCGGTCTGCTGCTGCTGGCACAGACGATCATCGCCGCCGCCGCGCCAGCATTCGGCAACTTTGCCGTTGGCGATCCGCTCGAGTTCTGGATGTACCTGATCGTTGCCCTCCTGCTGCCGTTTGGTGCCGGCTTCTGGGCACTGGTCGACCGAAAGCGCAACGCCTTTCTGGTGCTCACCGTGGTGAACCTCGCCGTCGCGGTGATGGTGTACCGCATGCTCGTGATCTGGCACCCCTCGGCCTGAGGTGAGCTCTGCGATGACCGAACAGCAGTTTGCTCAGCGAGCTGAGGCACTGCTTGATCTCGGCCGCACCGAAGACGCTATGACCCTGCTGAAGCAGGGTCTGCTTGAGCACTCAGAGGGGTGGGGTCTGTGGACTCTGCTCGCTTGGGCGCGCTACAAGCTTGCCGAGCTCGACGAAGCGGAGCGCGCCGCTGAACATGCGCTCGGTCTGAACCCACGAAGCGAGCTCGCCATGCTCGTCATTGCATACATTGCAATTGATCGGGGCGACTGTGATCGTGCGCACGAGTTCACGGATCGGCTGCTGCGTGTTGACCAGAGCGACCCGGCAGCTCACCTCGCAAAGGCGCGCGCCTATGCGGCTGAGCCTGACGGTGAGACCAGACATCGAGAGATCATCTGGCAGGGTGCCAACTACGCCGCCAGCCTAGCGCCGGAAGACGCTGATGTCTTGTTAAGAGCCAGTGACATGCTGCAGCGAATCGGCTGCACGCCGGAGGCGGTTGCGCTCGTCAGGCGGGGCCTTGAGGTTTCACCCGATCACAGCGGGCTGCAGATGCAGCTGACGAGCTTGCAGGCAAATAATGGCACCCAGCAGATGCGTGGCTGGGCTCGTGTACTCGCGACAGATCCGATGCATGTGAGCGCCGCGGTGAGTGTGAATTCGGCGGTCTGGCAGCGCACGAGATTCATCTCAACGGTTGCGATCTGGGGGGTGCCGGCACTGGTGGTGCCACCCGTCGCATTCGTGCTGATCGTTCAGGCCGTGAGAAATGCATGGACGCTGTTTGTTGAGATTCCGCGAGGGCTGCCAAAAGGAGCGCTCAGCAGAATCTGGGGGTCGCGTCGCGCAGGCTGGTTCGCCGTATGCTGCAGCGTGATCGGGGCCACCTGGCCACTACAGATTCCGGTCGTAGCAATTTCTGGTCAAGCCTGGCTGCTCGTGCTCTCGCCCCTGCTGCTTCTCATCGGAGATACAATCTCGACGCTGGCCGTCGCCAGCGTCGAACGCGACTGGTTTGCCAAGGTGCCCGTTTTCGGGCGCGGGGCGGTAGTTGACGCCTACCAGCAAAATACGCTGCGCGGCATCTGGCGGATCCTTGTCGGTATTGTGATCGCGGTCTTGACCTCGGTGGTCTTCTTCACGCAGCCAGAGCCATCTGCCACCGCGGGTGCGCTCGCCGCGGCGGGTATTGCGCTCTCAGCTGCGTTTATTGTGGCACCGACGCTCTATATCCGGCATGCTGGGCGTATGAAGCGTGAGCTGTCCTAGCAAACACGAGCCTGTCGCAGCTCTGGTGAGCCCCAAGTGAGGGCTCACCAGAGAAGGTAAGCTTGTGCCCGTGCCAAAGACAGAGCCGAACGCAACGCAGGCAAGCGGCGACGCCGTGGCGGCTGCCGGTACTCGCACGGCAGGGCTAGGTCGCGTGCTCATCACGGTGTACTTGATTCTTGCGCTCGCCGCCACACTTCGCGCGGTGTACCAGCTCGTCTCGAAGTTCGATGAGGCGCCTCTGGCCTATGGGCTCTCGCTGTTGAGCGGGCTGGTCTATGTGGTTGCAACGGTTGCGCTGCTGAAACGCGGTCAGGGGCCCGCGTGGCGCATTGTGGCCTGGTGCGCTCTCGGCTTCGAGCTTGCTGGTGTGCTCATCGTGGGCACGCTGAGCCTCGTGCTGCCCGAGCTGTTCGCGCACGACTCGGTGTGGTCGTTTTTTGGCAGCGGTTATCTATTTATTCCGCTCGTGCTGCCCGTGCTCGGCATGATCTGGTTGCGTCGCGACGCTGGGCTACCGAGCGATCAGGGGCAAGGATCACCCGACCCGAGTGAGAGTCTCTACTGATGCGGGTATTTGATGCGCTTGCTTCGATAGACGCAGACGACTTTCGCGGCGGTACGGCCATTGCTATCGGTAAGTTCGACGGCGTGCACCTCGGCCACCGCGCGCTACTTGACCGCGTTGCCGAGATTGCCGGAGCCAAAGGGCTTGAGCCGCTCGTCTTTACCTTCGCGAATAACCCGCTGAGCCTGCTGCGGCCCGAGGCCTGCCCCGATTCGATCATGAGCCGCGAGCAGCGCCTTGCCGTGTTCGCGCAATTGGGGGTGCAGGCGTGCGTCATCATTCCCTTTGACGCCGAGCTCGCAGAGATCGCTGCCGAAGATTTCGTCGAGCAAGTGCTGGTGGGGAAACTGCATGTCAGCCACATTTGCGTCGGAGTAGATTTTCGGTTCGGGCACGGTGGCAAGGGCGACCCCGCGCTGCTCGCCTCTATGGGGGAGCGGCTCGGCTTCACGGTTGAAATTGCCTCTGATGTCGAGGATCCATCGCTCGGCAAGATCTCGTCGTCGCGAGTGCGCGAAGCCATCTTGCAGGGCGATGTCGCGACCGCATCGCGCATGATGGATCGCTGGGTCTCGTTGCGGGGCGAGGTCGTGCACGGCGACGCTCGGGGGCGAGAGATCGGGTTTCCTACTGCCAACCTTGGCGGCGAGGTTGAGGGTCTGCGCCCCGCTGACGGGGTGTATGCGGGCTGGGCGCTCATAGAGGGTGACCCGGTGCCGTACGAGGCCGCTATCTCGGTTGGGGCAAACGTGACGTTTGACCCAGAGGGAGAACCTCGGGTCGAGGCGTTCCTGCTCGACTTTGCGGGCGATCTCTACGGTAAGGAGATCGAGCTGCGATTCGTAGAGCGACTGCGCGGCATGGTGGCGTTTGCGAGCGTCGATGCGCTGCTCGTGCGCATGCACGAAGACGTGCGCGAGGCGCGCACTATCTTGCTGGGTAAGCGTGCCTAACTTCGTGCGGTAACATAGCCGTAGGCCGCATTTACGCGATACGCCGAGCCGTCGTGAGATTCACGCTTCAGGCAGGGCAACGAAAGCGCACGGGCCTCGCAACTCCTATCAAGAGCTTGCGCCACGCCATTCAGGAGATCCATGGCAAGCATGACTGCCACCCGCACGAACCGTTCAAAGAACCGTCGTCGCCATACCCACAACGAGGGCATTATCCCGCTGCTCGCACGCGCAGTGCGCGAGGTCGAAGCCTCGGCGCACCGCGGCAAGGCCAGCCCGTCTGGTCGCACAAAGTTCCACGTGATCGCGCTGCTGATGCGCGAAGAGCGCGCGCGGGTCAAGACAGATGAGACGCTAAGCGATAGCGAGCGCGCCGAAACGCTGAAGCGCCTTGATGGCGTGGCCGCGATCCTCGCAAAATCTGCTGCTCGCGACACCTCGCTCATCACCCTGCTCGAGCCCACGGCACCCATTAACGAGGGTACGCGCGCGCTGAAGCGCAAGATGCTCACGCAGGCCGGCATCGAGCTACCAGAGGCAGATGCCGAGCCCGAGGCAAAGGCCGTCTACGTGCCGCCGGAGCTCGCCGAGCGCCAGGTCGAGCCCGCGGGCATCGAGGGCCGAATGCTATCGAACCCGTTCCTGGCCCCCGACCTGAGCCAGCGCAAGAAGCCAACCCCCGTGGTGCGCCTCGCGAACTGGGAGCTGCTTGGCCCGCTGCTGAAGTCATTTGAGCAGGGCGGCGGCGGCAGCGCCTGCATGCCCCTGCCCGAGGCCCCCGCGGTGGATCGCCTGGCCCCGCGCGGGCTTGAGCTCATGCCGCACCAGGCTCGCTTTCTCGAGAGCGTGCGCGACGGGCATCGTAGCTTCTTGCTCGCCGACGAACCCGGCCTTGGCAAGACCGCGCAGTCGGTCATCGCGGCCTCGGTCGCAGAGGCCTACCCGCTGCTCGTGGTGGTGCCCAACGTTGTGAAGATGAACTGGGCCCGTGAGGTGCAGCGCTGGACGCCTCAGCGTCGGGTCACCGTGATTCACGGTGACGGTGATGACATCGACGCATTCGCCGACGTGTTCGTGGTGAACTACGACATTCTTGACCGCCACCTGAGCTGGATCTCCCGATTCGGGTTCAAGGGTGTGGTCGTCGATGAGGCGCACATGATTAAGAATGTGCAGTCGCAGCGCTCACGCAACGTGCTGGCGATTTCAGACCGTATTCGCGAGCGCACGCCGGGCGGCCGCCCGCTGCTGCTCGCGCTCACCGGCACGCCGCTTATCAACGACATCGATGACTTCAGGGCGATTTGGCGCTTCTTGGGGTGGACTGACGCCGAGAAGCCCGGCTCTGAGCTTCTCGCGAAGCTAGAGTCGAACGGTTTCACGCCAGCAGACCCGCAGTTCTACCCGGCGGCGCGCGAAAGCGTGATCGATATGGGCATCGTGCGCCGCCGTAAGATCGACGTCGCGGCAGACCTTCCTTCGAAGCGCGTGGTCGACCTGCCGGTCGAGCTTGACGACGACCTCGGCCGTGGCATTCGCGAGGCAGAGAAGCAGCTCACCGATCGCCTCATCATTCGCTTCAACCTCATCAAGTCGGGCAAGCTCGGCCGCGAGCTCAGCGACGAAGCCATCATTCGCATGGTGTGCGCGCAAGAGCTCGAAGAATCGAACGCGTCATCGACAGGCATCAACGTGTTTACGATGGTGCGCCAGATCGGCCAGGCAAAGGCCGGGCTCGCGGCAGACTACGCGGCGCAGCTCGCGCGCTCGGTCGGCAAGGTCGTGTTCTTCGCGAAGCACATCGACGTGATGGACAAGGCCGAGGCGGCCTTCGCTGAGCGAGGGCTCGGCACCGTGTCAATTCGTGGCGACCAGACCGCGACGTTCAGGCAAGAGCAGATCGACGCGTTCAACAACGACCCTTCGGTTTCGGTTGCGGTGTGTTCACTTACCGCCGCCGGTGTGGGTGTCAACCTGCAGGCATCGTCAAACGTTGTGCTTGCCGAGCTGAGCTGGACCGATGCCGAGCAGACGCAGGCCATCGACCGCGTGCACCGCATCGGCCAGGAAGAGCCGGTTACCGCTTGGCGCATTGTGGCTGCACAGACGATTGACGCAAGAATTGCCGAGCTTATCGACTCGAAGGCTGGGCTTGCCGCTCGTGCACTCGATGGTGCTGCGGCCCCTCGAGAAGATGAAGACTCGGTGCAGATGCTGACCCTGATGTCGGTGCTGAAGCACGCCCTCGAGAGCTAGCACTCCGACCTGGTGGCCGAATTCTTTTGGTCATTGGCAGTACTGCCAGCGTGTGTGCAAAGGGGCGCTCGATAGCATTGAACACATGCGAATCGGTGTGCTCTGTTCAGGCGGCGACAGCCCAGGCATGAACGCCGCAATACGCGGCACCGTGTTGCGCGGAGTTGACGTGCACGGGTTTGAAATGATTGGGTTCATTGATGGCTGGCGCGGTTTTCATGAGGGCGACTTTGTGCCACTCGACAGGCCAGCTGTGCAGGGCATTTCACCCCTCGGCGGTGTCATTCTCGGCACGAGCCGTGTGCCACCGTTCGCGGGTAAGCGTGGCGAGGCGCTTGATCTGACCGATTTCAAAGAGCGCATGGC
>Ga0116169_1002721_pt1 | contig 12604 bp, 7 predicted proteins | sample AD_UKC130_MetaG_FD_89796 | JGI IMG/M metagenome (GOLD analysis project Ga0116169, IMG submission 89796) | Active sludge microbial communities of municipal wastewater-treating anaerobic digesters from Canada - AD_UKC130_MetaG | ecosystem: Engineered > Bioreactor > Anaerobic > Digestate | place...
AGTTCGAGCGCCGGCATAAGGTTCCCATTCGCGTCATCTATGGCGGCTCCCAGTGTCTCCTCGCGCAGCTCGCGGTGACCTACCGGAACGCGCTGATCGACATCTACGCTCCGGGCGAGGAGTTCTACGCGAAGCAGGCTCAGGATCGCGGCTACGTCACCACGTACAAGCCGATGGCCTATTTCATCCCGGTGATCATGGTGCGCGAGGGCAACCCAAAGAAGATCCACACGCTGAAAGACCTGACAAAGCCGGGCCTGCGCATCGGCGTGGGCGAGCCGAAGGCATGCGCTGTGGGCAAGACGACGCAGGACCTGCTGAAGAAGCACGGGCTGACACAGCAGGTGGGGAAGAACGTGGTGATGCACACTGCGATGGCGCCGGAGCTGGGCAACGCCGTGAAGCTCGGCAGCGTTGACGCCGTGATCAACTGGGATGCCGTGGCCGCGGGCTATGAGGATGGCGCCGAGATCATCCCGATCCCGCCGGATCAGAACATCATTGTGAAGTCGTCCATCGGGCTCGTCAAGAACGCGCGCGAGAAGCGCATGGCTCGCCTCTTCATCGAGTTCGTGACAGGACCCGAGGGCCGCGCCATCTTCCAGAAGAACCGCTACACCATCGATCTGAAGGCGCCCACATACCCGGTGAAAGCAAGCCGCTGACGTGCAAGCCGAAGCCACGAACCCAGCACGCGCCAGCGAGCAGCAAGCGCAAAAGCCAACCCGGAGCGGGAGACAGGGCGAGCTCCTTTTCGCAGCGCTCCTCTCCACGCTCCTCTTCGCCTATGCGGGCTTTATCCTGGCGGTGATCTGGGCGGACGTGGCGTGGCTGGCCATGCCAGGCGCCGAGTCGGGCAAGCGGGGCATCACCAAGGTCCTCACTTCCCCGGACGTGGCGACGGAAGTCCTCACGGCGCTGAAGCTGAGCCTGGTCACCTCCTTCATTAGCTCCATCCTCGCCATGACGGTGGCCATCCCCTCTGCCTACGCGCTCTCGCGCTACCGTCTCCCCTTCCGGTCGCTCATCGATACGGTCATTGACCTTCCAATCGTGATTCCGCCGCTTATCGCGGGCATCAGCCTCCTCATCTTCTTCAACCAGATGGGCTTCGGCATACAGCTCGAGAAGTGGCTACGTGTGGTCTACTCGCAGCGCGGGATCGTCGTCGCGCAGTTCTTCATCGCGTCCGCCTTCTGCATTCGCGCCACCAAGGCCGCCATCGACCAAGTCAACCCGCGCTTCGAGTCCGTGGCGCGCTCGCTCGGGTGCGGCCCTGTGCGCGCCTTCTGGCAGATCACCCTCCCCCTGGCAAAGACCGGCCTCATGGCCGGATGGATCATGACCTGGGCGCGCGCGATGGGCGAGTTCGCCCCGATCATGGTCTTCGCCGGTGCCACCCCGCTCTATACGGCAGTCCTGCCGGTCACCGCTTTCCTCAACCTCTCCGTGGGGAACATCGAGACCTCGGTCGCCGTCACCGTGCTGATGATCGTCATCGCCTCGGTCACTCTGCTCCTCTTCAAGAAGCTGGGGGGACAAGGGTACCTATGGTAGACCTGCGCATCGAGGGCGTCTTCATCCGCCTGGGCGAGTTCGACCTGCGCGACATCTCCCTCACGATCGAGGCAGGCGAGTATTTCTGCATCCTGGGGCCCACGGGAGCGGGCAAGAGCGTCCTCATCGAGTGCATCGCCGGCCTGCTGCGCCCCGACCGCGGGAGGATCTTCCTGGGCGATCAGGATGTCACTCCTCTGACGCCCGAGCAACGCAACATCGGGTACGTGCCCCAGGATTACGCCCTCTTCCCGCACATGTCCGTGCGTCGGAATATCGGCTTTGGCCTGCGGGTGCGCCGGCTGCCCCAGAAGGAGATTGATAAGCGCGTCGGCCAGTTGGCGGAGCTACTCCACATCGAGCCGATCCTGGAGCGCGAGCCGCTCCATCTCAGCGGTGGAGAGAAGCAGCGCGTGGCCCTCGCCCGTGCCCTTGCCGTTCAGCCGCCGGTCCTACTGCTCGATGAACCCCTCGCGGCCGTCGATGAGCAGACGCGCGACCGCCTCTGCGCCGATCTTCGCGATATTCAGCGCCGCGCGGGCGTCACCGTGATCCACATTTCCCACAATTTCGAGGAGACGCTGGCCGTCGCCGACCGTATCGGCGTGATGAATGCCGGGCGGATGGTCCAGGTGGGCACGCGCCGTCAGATCTTCTCCGCGCCCGCGACACGCTTCGTCGCCCAATTCACGCGCTCCGAGAACATTCTCCCCCTGGCCGGTTCTCCCCGCCTCTTGCCGGACGGCCGCGTGCGCCTGCCGCTCGACACTGGGGACGAGATTCTGGCGGCTCCATCCGAGCCGCTCCCCAACACCCCGGCGCTGGCGGTGGTCCGCCCAGAGGCAGTGCGTATCACACCCCAGAATGGCGAGGGCACGCCCAAGGGCCTGATCCCGGCCACGCTCACGCGTATCACCGAGCGCGGCACCTGCTCCGCCTGGAGGCGCGCACTGATGCCGGCACATCCTTCGTCTCGCTGGAACTTCGCCGGGATGCCCTCCTTGCGGGCTTCCAGGTGGGCGACCGCGTCCATCTCCATGTACCTCCCGAGGATGTGCATCTGATCCCCTCGGAGAAAGACACAGGAGGGTGACCACACCTCTCAACAGCGCAAGGCACCTCTCTCGCGGAACAGATCGAAGCCTCTCCGCGCCGGGAATCCCCTCCCCCATTCGCGGGCCCGCAGCCGCCCTCACTGGAGGCGCGGCACCAGCTCCTGGCCGCGCCGGTCGAGCACGCTCAGGAACGCATCGACTATTCCGGGGTCGAACTGCGAGCCGGCGCCGCGGCGCAGCTCCGCGATGATGTTCGATAGGGAAAGCGCGCGCCGGTAAGCGCGATCCGACCCCATGGCATCAAAGCTATCGGCAACGGCCACGATCCGCGCGCTGAGCGCCAGATCGGTGCTGCCCAGGCCATCTGGATAGCCACGCCCATCGAAGCGCTCATGGTGATGGCGCACAAGGGCCAGAAGATCGGCGGGAAAGCTGAGCGGCTCCACAATCCTCGCGCCGATCACCGGGTGTAGCTTCATCTGCGCGAACTCCTCCTCCGTGAGCCGGCCCGGCTTGGTCAACACCGCCTCGCTGATTCCAATCTTGCCGATGTCGTGAAGGAGTGCGCCCACCTCGATCGCCTCGATCTGGCCCGCCGGGAGGCCCAGCTCCTCGGCGATGGCACGGGAGTAGCGAGCCACGCGCTCGCTGTGCTGCCGCGTGTAGGGATCCTTGGCATCGACGGTCTCGGCGAGAGCGCGAATCGTCTTCAGGTAGCCCGAGCGCACCGTCTCGCGCAGGTGTTCATTCTCGAAGGCGATGGCCGCCTGCTCCACCACCCCCTGCACCGCGGCCAGCGCATGGCTCTCAAAAGCCGTGGCACGGACGAGGATGACGATGCCGGCGAGGAGGTTGCCCGTGACCAGGGGCAACAGCAGCGCTCCGCTCGCGGCTCTTCCCCCGGCGAGCTTCAGCAGGAGAGGCTCCCGGCCCAGGGGGGCGATCAGAGCCGGGAGACGCTCCACAGCAACGCGACCAATGGCACCCTCGCCCAACGGAACGATCGGCAACCGGTAAGCGCGATACGGAGTGCGCACCACCTCCGGGCGCAAGCACCCGGTGTCGGGATCCAAGAGGAGGACGCAACCGGAGTCGGCCTGCACCGCCATCATCGCCTCGTCCAACAGGCCCGACGTGATCTCCTCCCGGCGGATCCCATCGGCCAGCACGCGGGAGAATCCATGAAACGCCGCCATCTCGGTAATCTGCCGGTGGCCCTCATGCCGAGAGGCCGCATCGCGGAGGGCATCCGCGACATGCTCCGCGGCAGAGAGCGCAAACTCCAGATCTTCCTCGGTGAAGGCATCCAGGCCTCGCCGGTCGATCAATGCGAGAACCCCCACCACGCTCGTCCCCCGAGCCAGCGGTACGCACAGCACCGACGAATGCGCCGCGCCGTGGCGCGCCTCGTACGCCTCCTGAAACCGCCGGCCAGAGTGGGCGGATGATGCGACGACCGGACGCGCCCATAGCGCGCACTCGCCGGCAAGCGAGCCATCGTATGGCAGCTTCAGGCCACGCAGGCATTCGGCACTCGCGCCGCTCGCCGCGTGTACCCGGAGCACCCCCCGATCCTGGTCCGCCACCAGCAGGGCCACATCAGTCGCCTCTGTCTCCATTCGAATCGGCGCCAGCACCGCGTGGATGACCGCCTCCGGATCCTGCATCTCGCGCCGGATGGTGGCTACCGCGTCGAGAAAGGCGGCTCGCCGCAGTCTCGCTCCCGCGCTCTCGTGATCCTTCGCCGCCAAAGCACGCTGCGTCGCTTCGTAGCGAAGCCGACACGCCAGGGCCGAGCCGGCCAGCGCCGTCGCCAGGAAGCCACCGGCCCGCAGCGCAATCTCCGTTCCCTCAAGGAGAACCGCGCTCCCGTGGTGGATCGTGTCAATTGAGATGAGGGAGAGCAGCGCCAGCAAGGCCACACCCACCGCGTCGCGGCCACGGAAACGCAGGCAGGCGGTGAGGATCGTCGGCCAGTAGAGCGCCACCGCCAGGCTGTGCACTCCGCCCGAAAGCGCCACCGCGACCGTCACGCTGAGAAAGTCGATCATGAAGGCGCGCCGGCCAAAACACACCGGCTTTTCCCGGCGATAGACCGCCGCCGTGAAGTAGGCGCTGCAGATCAGGATCACCACGAGCGCCGTGTATTCGGCCCCTCCGCGCGCCCCTGCCTGATCGCCAAACAGGGCCAGGGAGAGAATCCAGGCGATGACCACCCACCGCAGCTTCACGATGAGTCGCTCGTAATGCAACCGCTCTGCCATGCCAAGTTGCACGGCGTCACCCGCAGGCGTCATTGCACCTCCTCGCGATAGGCCACTGCGTGGCAAAGGGGCATGCCGGGCCCCACGCACGGGCTTGGTTCAATGGCTGCCTGTGCCGGCGCGCGGGTAAAGTGCAGGAAGCGAGATCAAGCTGCTCGCCGCGCGTGCGAAATCGCCACTCGCGGAGCCAGCATCCTGGCATGGTGCCGGGATCAGACAGTCCCCTCCCCTACTCGCCCGATCCAGCACACCGGTGAAGCGGGCGGGCCCGTTTCTGGTGTGGCATGGCGCGGAAGTGCACGGAGTGTGCCATTGGCCGCGATGCCACACGCTAGCCCGGAGGCGCGTCTCTCTTCATCCTCTCCAGGGGGCGCTCGCGTGCCCGCGCACGGCACGCCAAGCGCCGGCTTGGGGGCCAGGAATCAAGCAACCATGCGGTTTCTCGCGCCTCGGCGAAGTTTGACCCAGGGGGGACCGCGTGCTATAATGAGACCAACTATGGACGAGCAATCACTGAGGGTTCTGGAGTACGAGAGAGTACGAGAACTGCTGTTGGCGCACGCGTCGAGCGAGCTCGGCAAGGAACGCGTCCGCGCTATGGTGCCACTGACCGATCTTCGTGAGATCGAGCAGCGCCAGGCGGAGACGGCCGAGGCGTGTCTCGCGATTGAGGAGCAGGGGGGCATCCCCCTGGGGGGCATTCGCGATATCCGCGTCGCGGTGGATCGCGCCGCGCGTGACGGCATCTTGCAGCCGCAGGAGCTGCTGGATATTGCCGACACGGTCTATTCCGCCAGGCGGCTGAAGTTCTTTTTCGCGCGCCACCGCAGCCGCTTCCCGCTGCTGAACGAAGTGGCCACCCATATCTACGACTTCAGCGCCCTCGAGCATGAAATCCGCGCCGCCATTAGTGACCGCGCCGAGGTGCAGGACAACGCCAGTCCGGAGCTGGCACACATTCGCAGCAGCATTCGCATCACGCACTCTCGCGTGCACGAGCGCATCGAGCAGATCCTCCACTCGCCTGCCTATGAGAAGATGATCCAGGAGCCGGTGGTTGTTCGGCGCAGCGACCGCCTCTGCATCCCGATCAAGGCGGAATACCGCCACGCCTTCGATGGACTGGTCCACGACACCTCCGCGAGCGGCGCCACGGTTTTCATGGAGCCGGCCGCGGTGCTGGCGCTCCAGAACGACCTGCGCGAGCTGGAGGCGAACGAGAAGCACGAGGTGGAGCGGATTCTGACGGCGCTCTCACACCTAGTGCGCCGGCGCGCACAGGAGCTGCACGCCACGCTGCACGCGCTCGGCATCATCGACTTCATCCACGCGAAGGCGCAGCTCAGCCGCGCGCAGCAGGCGGTGCGCCCACGGCTCAACTCCCAGGGCAGGATCGACCTCCGTGGCGCGCGCCACCCCCTGCTTCAGGGCAACGTGGTGCCGATCGATGTCCACCTGGGGAAAGAGTTCACGACGCTGGTGATCACCGGTCCGAACACGGGCGGGAAGACGGTGGCACTGAAGACGCTCGGGCTCCTCACGCTGATGGCGCAATCGGGGCTGCATGTTCCGGCGGCGGACGGCTCGGAGATGGCCGTCTTCAAGCAGGTTTTCGCCGATATTGGTGACGAGCAGAGCATCGAGCAATCGCTTTCCACCTTCTCGGCGCATATCCGGCAGATCGTCAAGATCGTCCGGCGGATTGGGCGCAACGCCCTGGTCCTCCTGGATGAGATCGGCGCCGGCACCGACCCTACCGAGGGCTCGGCGCTTGCTCGGGCGCTGCTGGAGTTTCTCACCCGCCAGCAGGCGCGCACCGTGGCGACCACGCACTACTCGGTCCTGAAGGAGTATGCCTACAGCCATCCGGAGATCGAGAACGCCAGCGTCGAGTTCGACGTGGACACGCTGCAGCCGACGTACCGGCTGCTGATCGGCATTCCCGGGAGCAGCAACGCGCTGACCATCGCGCGCCGGCTCGGTCTTCCCAAGGCGATTGTGGATGCGGCAAGCTCCTTCCTCGGCACCGAGCACGTTCAGGTCGAGGGGCTGATCCGGCGGATCGAGGAGGACGTGCGCGCCGCGCGAAACGAGCGCGAGGCCGCAGAAGCGATTGCCGCCGACGCAGAAAAGATCCGTCGGCGCCTGCAGCAGGAGCTTGACCAGACCCGCGAGCGCCGCGAGAAGGCGATCGCCGAGGCCGCCGGTGAAGCTTCGGCCATCGTGCGTAAGGCCCAAGAGGAAGCGCGCCAGATCCTGGCTAAGCTGCGCGAGCAATCGCGCGAGAACCGCGACACGAACCAGGCGATGCAGGCGCTGAAGCGGCTCTCCGATGAGGTTCATGAGGCGGAGAGCAAGGCGCAGGCCCAACGTCGCCCCGCGGTGCAGCCTATCGAGCCGGAGCCCCTGGTGCGCCCGCCGCGTCCGGGCGATACCGTCACGGTGCAGCCCTTCGGAGGGCGAGGTGTGGTCCTGGAGATGAACGAGGGCGAAAGCGAGGTGCTCGTACAGATGGGCGCAGTGAAGCTCACGGTGCCCCTCTCAGATGTCCAGGTGGTCGGTGAGCCAAAACAGCGCCCAATGCCCAGCCTCTCGTCCAACACCATGGTCGCCAAGGCGGCGACTTTCGGTATCGAGCTGCACCTGCGCGGTCTCATGGCCGAGGAGGCGATGCTCAAGCTGGATAAGTACCTGGACGACGCCATTCTGGCCGGCGTGTCGTCGGTGCGCGTGGTCCACGGCAAGGGCACCGGCGCGCTGCGCAACGCCGTGTGGGAGTTCCTCCGCAAGCACCCGCACGTATCCGCGTATCACCTCGCCGAGCAATGCGAAGGTGGCACCGGCGCAACGGTGGTGGAGCTGAAGACGGAGTAGCCCGCGAAGCGCAAGCCGCGGGCATCCCCACATTCTGGTCGCGGGCGGCCGGATGGTGACGAGAACTGCGGCAGATTCCCTTTTGACGTCGGGGGAGCCTGGTACCAGGCTCCCCCGATGTCGTTGTTCTACCGGTCTTGACCGCCAAGACCTGGAGGGCACCCTCGTGTTGGCCGACGTCGAGCGCGTCTCAGCGCCGGCAAGCCGGGAGGTGACCCTCGTGGGCGGATGGCAAAGCGCGCGGCCTACCGGCAACGCGCAGGCGCCGCCCGCCCCTTTACACTCCCAAGGATTAGTTGCACTCGGCAACGAGCGGGCCGGCCAGCTCCTGGAGGAAGAAGAGGCGGCCAGGGAGCGTGGGCATGAAACTGCTCGGAATCCAGCGGTTCGGACCGTAGCGCAGCGTCACCCAGAGGCTCATGCCCTGCCACTGCATGCCGCGGCCCAGGGCGCCATCGCAGCCGCCGATAATCCAGTCGGCCTGCAGGAAGAGCCCAGGGCCGATGGTGTTGGCGCGCGCGGGCACCAGCGTGGTCCGGCTCTTGAAGCTGGTGATGGCGTTCTGTTCGATGGTGAGCGGGTGGAGCTTGGCAGCCAGCCGATGCGTCTGCTGCTTCCACTCCTCATCAGTAGCGAACTCCGCGGCGAAGTGGGGCTCCCAGAAGGCGATATGGAACACGCGCCCGATGCCGAAGATCACGTTCAGCTCCGCGCCTTCCTTCTTCAGCGCGGCGATACGCTCGGCATAGGTAGGAAGCATATCCTTAGTTGCGAAGTGGCGCTGGTTCTCGGGAACGGTCAATTCGCCAAGAGGGCCATAGAAGGCATCTTCCATGGCAAAGCGAAAAGCGCCCGGGTTATCCGGCGGCAGCGTGTTGCCTTCCTCATCGGACCACTCGTCCATGTTGAAGCCATAGACGTGGTCTGCCTTCACTCCCCACTCCTTGAGGAAGTAGACCGCCCAGCGGTACATTCCCATCGGCCCGACGGGCAGAATGAGGGCGAGCTTGCGGCCGGCCTCCCGCGCCTTCCGAATCTGCATGGCGATCTCGTGGCCCATATAGGTGTCAAACTCCGCGAGCGTGGCGCAAGGGATCGGCGTGAAGCGGGGATTCCACCAGGGCTGCCGCTCGGTGATCGTCTCCGGGGGATTGCTGCAGCACGCATCAATCTTGGCCAGGTCCCAGCCGGCGGGATAGAAGTTCTCCAGCAGGGAGCCTTTCAAGGTTCCCATCAGATCGATCGAGCCTGTCGGTTTACTCATCGGCGTACCTCCAAACGGTGTGATTCCCAGCGGGTGGTCGCATGGACTATCATACCCTTCCATGCCAGAAGCCAGAGTCCTGCCAGCGGGAGGAGGGCAAGCGGGTGCTTCTCCCCCGCTCCAGGGGGCAGCGCCGCAGTCTCTCACCGGGGAGCGACCCTACGGCTCCAGCAGACGGGCACGGATCACCGCAGGATCGTCGACAAGCTTTTCGCCCTGATGGTTGGTGACGTAGAAGGCATCGCGGACGTCGCCACCGATGGTATTGATGCGCGCCGAGTGGATATCCCAGCCCAGCGTGGAGAGGCGGTGCGTCAGCCGGTAGAGGAGCCCGGAGCAGTCTCGAGCACGCACCTCGATCACGGTGCGCGCCTCGGAAACATCGTTGTGGACGCGCACATCCGCCGCCGAAAGATCTGCTTGGGGGAGCTTTCCACGCCGCTGGAGGAGGCTCTCCACGGTAATCTGCCCCGACAGCACCCCCTTGAGATCGCGCTCGATCTCGGCGCGTTCGAAGGATCGAAGGCGCCGGCCATCCCGGTCCACCCAGAGCGTATCGATGGCGATCCCTGGCTGGCCCTCGCGCGTGAAGACCTGCGCGGCGTGCACGTTCACGCTATGCGCGTAGAGCGCCGCCGCGATCTTGCTCAGCAGGCCCGGCTGCGGATCGTCGAAGGTACACAGGGTCAGCGTTGTGAAATCGCGCCCGGGCGAATCGAGGAACTCGACGACCGGTCCCTCTACCTTCACGCGCTCGACAAGCCGGATGTGCTGCGCGATCACCTCCGCCGGCGTGTTGAGCAGGTAGGAGGGCGGCATGGCATTGCAGTGCTCCTGGACCGCCTCGGGAGGGAGATTCTCGAGCGTCAACTCGCGCTGCATGCGCCGCCGCCGGCGCTGCACACGGACCATCAGGTCCTCCTCCGGCTCCGGCGCGGTGATGGCGTGGTGCGCGCGATAGTAGAGATCCTCCAGGAAGCGCTCTTGCACGGGAGTCCAAACCCCACCGCCGGTGGCGCGCAGATCCGCGTAGGTGAGCAAGAAGAGGCTGTTGAGCTGCTCGGCAGTCGCAACCGTCGCCGTGAAGTCGCGAATCACCTGTGTCTCGGTGAGGTCGCGCAAGCGCGCCGTGTCGGACATCAGGAGATGGTGGCGAACCAGGAAAGCGACCATTTCGGCGGCCTCGGGGTCGAGGCCCAGACGCAGCGCAACCGCGTGGGCCTCGGTGGCGCCCACTTCCGCGTGACGCGCGCCCTCGGTGCGCTTGCCAATGTCGTGCAGGAGCGCCGCCAGGAAGAGAAGGTCGAGACGCTGCAGTTCGGAAAACGCCTGCGCATAGGCGCGCTCGGGCGCGGCACTGGCGCGCGCCTGCTCCAGGAAACCAACGACGCGAAGCGAGTGCTCGCCAATAGTGTACTCGTGGACGAGCGCCTGGGGAACGAGGCGGAGTGCCTCGCCGAACTCCGGCACCAGGCGCTGCAGCACGCCCCAGCGTGTCATCTGCCGCAGAACCGCCTCCACCCCGGTGGCATCGCGTAGCATCTCGAGAAAGAGGCGTCCGGCAGCGCCCCCGGATGGCTCTGGAGGCAGATCGCTCGCCACCGCCAGGATGCGCTCGCCCAGATCGGCGCACAGCGGCAGCCCATACACCTGACTATGGCGGAATAGCGCCACGATGCTCGCCAGGTCCGGCCAGGTGGCGCTCGGATCGGCTGTATCGATCTCGCCCTCTTTGACCACCAGGCCGTCGGTGAGCGGGAGCATTCGCCGGCGCAGGCGCTCGCCGACGCGCACCGCCCCGGCGTGGATCCACTCCGCGTGCGCGAAGTAGTCGGTCATCAGCGCGCGCCCGTCCGCATAACCAAGTGCCGCAGCCACCGCCTCCTGACGCTCTCGGCTGAGGCGGTCGAAACGACGCTCGCGTGCATAGTGCAAGGCATGACGCACGCGCAGGAGGAACTCGTGCGCCTCGGCCGCGCGCGCGCGTTCCCCGGGCTCGATATCGCCGATGGCAACCAGGTAGGCCCATGGATCGTCCAGGGGCTGGCTCGACTGGGCTCGGGCCGCCCACCCCATGAAGTGGAGATCGCGCAATCCGCCGGCGCACTCCTTGAGATCCGGCTCGGTGCAGTGAACCGAGCCGCCATACTTGCGTCGCAGGCGCTCGCGCTCGGCAAGCCGGTCGTAGAGGAAGGCAGCCGGGCGCATTGTGCGCAGCAACTCGGCATGGAAGCGACGCGCCAGCGCCTCGCTCCCGGCGATCAGACGGCCATCCAGCAGCGCCGTTCGCGTCTGCGGGTCCAACTCGGGGCAATCATCCAGGACGCGAAACGCATAGCCCACCTTGAGATCCGAGTGGACCGTGAAGACGTCCATGATCAGGAAGAACATGCGCCGGACGACGGCAGCGAGGTAGGGGTCCTCTTCCCCGGCGGCGATGAAGGCGACGTCAATATCGGACCGGGGGCAGAGCTCGCGCCGGCCATATCCCCCGGTGGCCAGGACGGCGATTTCGATCCCGGTTGGCGGAACATCGGCCTCCGCTTCGCGGCTGGCCAGGAGAAACAGCCGACGGATCACCGCATCGAAAAGCTCGGTGAGCGCCAGGCTGTGCGCCCGGCCCGAAGGAGACGCGCGAAAGGCGTCGCGCAGGCGCGCCTGCCCGGCGGCTACGAACTCCGCCAGCGCGCGCGAATCCGAACACTCATCCAGGGAGGCGGGGGCGTGTTTCTCTTCTGCCATCTTTCCTCGCGAACCAGGAGCCGTCTGAGGCCAGGCCGAAATGCCGCGGCCTGCCCAAACGTATCACACCCCTGGCACGCGTGTCAAGGCATCGGCGCACTCTGCCGGATCGGCATCACCCGGTCCAGATTGAGGAGACGCATCACCCGCATAGCGCGCTCGGATGCCGCCACGATGGCCAGCTTCCCTCCCCGCTCGCTACACAGCTTCACCGCCTTCATCAAGACGTTGATCCCGGTGCTATCCAGATAGGTCACTCTCCCCAGGTCCACTGCCAGGGAGTCTCGGCCCTGGCTCAGGAGCGAGAGGAGAGCTTTTTCGAACTCGGGCGCGGTAGCGAGATCCACCTCGCCTGCCAAAACCACGACCGGCGGAGTGCCTTCGACAATGGTCACCGTCAAATCGGCCGGTCCTTCCCTCGCGACCACCTGGCCATTGCCCTCCATCACTATCTCCACGGGCCCGGCCACCACAGGGTGTCACCTCCATGCTCCACCCCGGCAGACGCGCCCGACATCGCAAGCCCACCGCTCCGGCGGCTGCCCGTCCGGCGGCACGCCTTCATGCCAACTGGCAACACCCTATATTCCCAACCGGACGCCTCCGCAAACGCCGGTCGAGGGCATACGGTGTGGCTACATCCGGGCCCGCCGGGCGCGACCCGAGAGCGAAAGCATTCGTGTTTGACCCACGGGCGGAAGGGGTAGGCTGGAGGGGTACACCACCCCGCGAAACCCACGAGAGGGGGAATCTCATGGAGAGGGAATCGACCCAATCACGGTGGGCGATCAATCCGCGTCGCGCCCTGGCGCTGCTGCGGATCACGTTGGGGCTGCTCCTCCTCGGCG